>Ga0308157_10000839_pt1 | contig 81663 bp, 70 predicted proteins | sample PhyBR1_FD_201035 | JGI IMG/M metagenome (GOLD analysis project Ga0308157, IMG submission 201035) | Phyllosphere microbial communities from UC Gill Tract Community Farm, Albany, California, United States - DLSLB.R1 | ecosystem: Host-associated > Plants > Phyllosphere > Unclassified | place: USA...
ACATTTTAGCCGCATCTTTAGTAAGTGCATTGACATTTGCTCAAAATGGGGTAATTGCCGGAAAAATTACCGATGGAGACAACCAGTTTTCTTTACCCGGAGCAACAATTAAAATCGAAAATTCTAACCGCTACACCGTATCAGATCAAAACGGAGGTTACGAATTTTTAAGCCTTCCAGAAGGTACTTACACCGTATATGTAGAATATATTGGTTACGTAACTGCAGCGCAAGAAGTAGTAGTTACATCAAATGCAACAACAACCGCAAACTTTCAGCTTTTTACAGGATCCGAAGAATTAGAGGAACTTGTAATTATAGGAGATTTTCTTCGTGGGCAGGCAAAAGCGTTAAACCAACAGCGTAACAATGCCAATATTACCAATATTATATCAAGTGATCAGGTGGGGCGTTTCCCAGATGCCAATGTAGGTGACGCGTTAAAACGTGTACCGGGAATCACGATGCAGAACGACCAAGGTGAGGCACGTAACATTATTGTTCGTGGTTTATCGCCAGAACTAAACTCGGTAACGTTGAATGGCGACCGTATTCCGTCTGCCGAAGGAGATAACCGAAATGTTCAAATGGATTTAATTCCTTCGGATATGATTTCATCTATCGAAGTAAATAAAACCTTAACTCCTGATATGGATGCCGATGCAATTGGAGGATCTGTAAATCTTGTAACTCGTGCCGTGCCAAACCGCGAGCGTATTTCTGCAACATTATCGGGTGGTTATGCGCCAATTCGCGATAAAGGTTTGTACAACGGAGCTTTTGTTTACGGAAATCGTTTTGCAGACAATAAATTAGGAATTATTGCTTCGGGAACGTGGCAGTCGCAAAATTTTGGGTCTGATAACGTAGAAGCTGTTTGGGATAAAGACGATAACGGCAATGCGTATTTAACCGAAATGGATATTCGTAAGTACGATGTTCAGCGTGTTCGTAGAAGTGCATCGTTAAGTGCAGATTATGTTTTTAACGAAAACAACCGTATAGATTTCACTGCAATGTACAACTGGCGTGACGACCGCGAAAATCGTTACAGAACACGTTACAGAGATTTGGAATTACAGGATGACGGAACCTATATTGGTGAAATCCGCAGAGAAACAAAAGGTGGAATTGATAACAACAGAAACAAAAATGCGCGTTTAGAAGATCAGCGTGTAATGAATGTTTCGTTACGTGGAGAACATTTATTGTCGCCAAAATTAGATATGGATTGGGCGGTTTCTTACTCTAAAGCAAGTGAGGATCGACCAAATGAAAGATACATCGATTTCCGTCAGCAAGATGTTGTGATGGGACAAAATATCGGCGATGGAAACCATCCGTTGGTATATGCTGTTGGTGGCGAAGATCCTAATAATTTCGAATTAAGAAAAATCACAGAAAACCACGATTATACGCAGGAAAAAGAAATTGGAGCGAAATTAAATTTCCGTGTACCAATGTCAATCATTCAAGATCAAAAAGGACGTTTGCGTTTTGGTGCGCGTTTACGTTTGAAAGATAAAAAACGTGACAATATTTTCTACGAATACGAACCTTTGACGCCATGGGGAAGCTTGGCTGAAACGCCAAATGTAAACTGGAGTGGCGATGGATTTAATCCGGGATCGCAGTATGCACCAGGATTTTTCCCTGACCGTGCTTTGTTGGGATCGTTAGATTTAGGAAATCCTAACTTGTTCGAATCATCTTTACAGCCTTCGGAATTCCTTTCATCAAACTACAAGGCAAAAGAGCGTATCACCGCAGGATATTTACGTTGGGATCAGGATTTTAACGAGAAAACATCGTTAATTGCAGGTGTTCGTTTAGAACATACAGCTATTGAATATACCGGAAACTATGTTATGGACGAGGAAGATTTGGTAGGCGAGATCAAAAATGAAAACGATTATTTAAACGTACTTCCAAGTGTTACCTTAAAACATAAGGTTACCGATAATTTTATTTTACGTGCGGCAGTAACAACAAGTATTGCACGTCCTAATTACTATAATTTGGCACCTTACGTAAACGTAATTCCTGCCGATACAGAAATTGCTGCTGGTAACCCGAATTTAAAGGCAACGTATGCGACCAACTTTGACGTAATGGCAGAAAATTACTTTGAAAACATTGGTATCGTGTCTGCTGGTGCGTTCTACAAAAATTTAGATAATTTCATCTATACTTATAACAATACTATTTTCACGTCAAGCGATTTCGCTGCACAGTTTCCTAATGTATCAAACCCTATTCCTGCAGGCGAAAACTGGGATTTTACACAGGCAAGAAACGGCGATAAAGTAAGTGTTTACGGTTTCGAAGTTGCTTTCCAACGTCAGTTAGATTTCTTACCAGGGAAATTCTTTAAAAACTTTGGTTTGTATGCCAACTATACCTTCACAAAATCTGATGCGAAAGGAATTACAAACGAAGACGGTACAGCACGTACAGGTTTAGGTTTACCACGTACCGCACCGCACATGGTTAATGGATCGCTTGCTTGGGAAAACAACAAATTCTCTGCACGTTTATCGGCTAACTTCACATCGGCTTATTTAGATGAAATTGGTGGAAACGAGTTTGAAGACAGTTATTATGACAAGCAATTCTTTTTAGATTTCAATGCATCTTACAAGTTTACTCCAAACTGGCGCGTGTTCCTTGAAGCAAACAACTTAACCAACCAGCCGTTGCGTTATTACCAAGGTCAAAGCAACCGCATGAAACAAATGGAATATTATCAATCTCGATTTACATTGGGAGTTAAATATGATTTTTAATGAAGAATAGACATCAATTCTACATATTATTTTTATTAGTCATTAGTTTTTATTCGTATGGTCAGGAGCGTCCTGATCATACGCTTAATAAAACGGTTCATCAACATTCGGAAATTCAAGCGCAGAAAGGCGGAATTTCGTTTTTGGCTATCGGAGATTTTGGTCGTCACGGTGCTTTCACACAGAAAGAAGTTGCCCGAGATATGGGAACAATTGCCGAAATTTTAGATATGAATTTTACAATTTCTGTTGGCGATAATTTCTATCCTACGGGAGTTCAAAGTACACAGGATTATCAGTGGTTTTCATCGTTCGAAAACATCTATACACACCATTTATTACATGAACCTTGGTTTGTTGCCTTAGGAAATCATGATTATGAAGGAAGTGTTCAGGCACAGATTGATTACAGTAAGATTTCGAGAAGATGGGAAATGCCCGATCGTTATTTTGAACGATTAATAGAAATTGATAAAGGCAAATACCTGCAACTTTTGGTTATTGATACCAATCCGTTTGTTACAAAATATAAGGCAAATCCTGAAAAATATTTGGGAATAAACGATCAGGACACCAACGAACAATTAAAGTGGATCGAAAACAAATTAGCGAATAACGATCCTAAAATTGTGTGGAAAATCGTAGTGGGGCATCATCCGCTTTACACAGGCGGAAAACGCAAAAACGATCAGGAAACCAAAGATACCCAGTTGATTTTTGAACCAATTTTAGAAAAATATAAGGTTGACGCTTACATTTGCGGACATGAGCACGATTTGCAAATCATTAAAAAAAGCAACAAAAAAGTAATGCAGTTTTTATCTGGTGCAGGCAGTGAATTGCGCGAAAGCGGTAAAATAGAAGGATCGCTTTTTGCAGAAGCTGTTCCGGGTTTCATGGCATTCACCCTAACCAACAACATTTTGAAAGCTTACGTAATTCAATCAAACGAAAAAGATTTCAAAGTAATTTATCAAACCGAAATTAAAAAATGAAAAAAGTACTATATCTTTTAGCGGTAACCGCTTTAGTAACATCTTGTAATTCTTCAAAACTGGCTCCGGTAGCCAAAAATGCACTGAAACCAACGGTTGTTACACAGGCAACTCCGCATGATACCGACGATCCTGCTATTTGGATCAACAAAGCAAATCCATCACAGTCATTAATTATCGGGACAGATAAAGAAGCAGCGACTGGCGGTTTGTATGCGTACGATTTACAAGGAAAAATTGTAAATAAAGTGTATCCAATGGATCGCCCGAATAACGTGGACATCGCATATGGATTAATTTTGAGTGGAAAAAAGGTTGACATCGCAATTGTAACCGAGCGTAAAAAAGATCAGATCCGCATATTTTCGTTACCCGATTTAAAGCCTGTTGATAATGGTGGAATTGCCGTTTTTTCAGATTCTGAACAAAAAGATCCAATGGGAATTTCTCTTTATACAAATTCTTCGAACGGAAAAATATATGCAATTGTCGGAAGAAAAGAAGGTGTTTCAGGCGAGTATTTGTATCAGTACGAATTAACGGATAACAAAGGAACGGTTACGGCTAATTTGGTACGTAAATTCGGAAACTATTCGGGTAAAAAAGAAATTGAAGCCATTATGGTTGATAATGAGTTGGGATATATTTATTATGCCGATGAAACCCAAGGAATAAGAAAGTATTATGCCGATCCTGCAAAAGGAAATGAAGAATTAGCGTTTTTCGGTCAGAAAGATTTTATGCGCGATCATGAAGGTATTGCTCTTTATAAAACCAGCGACAAGCAAGGGTATATTTTAATATCAGACCAACAGGCGAATAACTTTGTTGTTTACAAGCGCGAAGGTGAAAATGGCAATGCAAACGACCATAAAATGATTGCTAAAATTCCGTTTTCTACTATAGAATGCGATGGGGCAGATGCTGTTAATTTTAATTTCGGAGGATCGTTCACTAACGGAATGTTAGTAGCAATGAGCAACGGTATGGTTTTTCATTATTACGATTGGAACATCATTCAACAAGAAATAGACAAACAAGCTAAATAGTTTTGTTTGTGTTTTAAATTTAAAAAGGCTGTCTTAAATTAGACAGCCTTTTCTTCATTATGTGTATTAAGATTACTTTTTGATTATTTTGTATGATGCATGCGTACCGTCGGCAGCGTAAACGTTTACAATGTATAAACCGTTTGAAGCATTTTCAATATTAATATTCTTTTGACTGGTCTTTAAAATTCTTTGACCAGATGTGTTATAAATTTCAATTGATTTTACATCGATATCCGTATCAATAAAGAACACACCTGTTGTTGGATTTGGATAGATTTTCAATTTATCAGCATCAAATTTATCATTACTTGCAGTTACCTGTTTCCATTCTACATTATCAACAACTAAGACTTTTCCATGACCACCACCGTGAATAAATCTAATAGCAACATATTTATGTCCTGTATTTGCTGGAATAGCTTGTGTTGAATGAGATCCTACTGAAGGTGTAAACGGCGCTCCAACAACAGCAAAAGTTGAAAAATCGGTATTATCTGTCATTGTTCCAATTTGAACGGTAGTACCAGCTCCATTTGTAGAAACAATATCGAAAACTAATTGATGTTGACCATCTATTGTAGAAACTTCTGGCGAAACCAATATGATGTCGTTTGGCTGATTACCACTATAAAGTTGTATTGCTTTATTGGTAGTACCGTTTAAATCAACAGTTGGATAGTTAGGATAGTTTGCTGTCCAACAATTTTCTGGGAATGCTGTAAAAGTCTCAAACGTTTCTAAAAAAGTCTGAACTGCTGTACATGGATTAGCTGTAGGAATGTTAATAGTAACAGTTAATTCTCCAAATTTAGTTGTATCAGCTACAGAAGTTGCACGAATAACAGCAGTTCCGTTAGTTAAACCGGTAACAAGACCTGTGTTGTCAACAGTTGCAGAAGTACTTCCTGATTGTACCGACCAAGTTACTGTTTGGTTAGCTGAGGTAGGTGTAATTGCAGCCTGTAATTGTAAAGTACCGTTTGCGGCAGTAATTGTAGCAGCAACATTGTTTTGTGTTGTTACTGCAACGGTGTTAACAGGTATTGTAGCTTGGTAAATACAACGAATAGGTATTCCGGTATCTCTACCTCCATGACCTTCAACAGTAACTGCCAATCCTGAATAGAAGTATTGTGCACTTCCCGTGTATATAGGTGTTGAAGACCAAAAATAAGATCTACTACCCTGTGAGAACATACCACTGTAATCTTTTGTGCCACTAGCTGGAATTTTTAAATTACTAGCAAAAGCACCTGTAGCACTAACGTTAGAAAGATTCTCACTTGTAATCATTGTGCCAATTTCGGTAATTGTAGGCAATCGCCAGCCATTGCCAATTGCTTTACAAGGATCACATCCGTCTGTTGAGGTTGCCGAAGACGATAATGCAGCAGACCAGGTATCTGTTGTTGTTCCTGCAGACCACCAGTTGTTTGTAGAGTTGTAAGCAGCCGAATAAAAAGCTGTTGATCCGTTATTAATTCCAGATGGATTATTTGGCGTAGGAGGAGTAGCTGTTAATGTTGAATTAACTACTTGATGACCATCCACCCAACGACCCCATTGAAAATAATCTCCGTACGATGCAGCATCACTTACCGATGTAGCAACTTGTGTACTTCCCAAGTTTTGTTGAAGCCAAATCTGATTGTCTGCACCACGAACTGTTGTATATGTTACCGATGTTCCGTTGTATGTAAAGGTAACACAGCCTGTATCTCCTGGATTTGGTCCTGGATCAGCACAAACAACCGGCGTTGTACTACCATTTGTAATGTTTAATGTATAATCCTCTACCTGACCAAAGCTGAAAGGACTGCTGCAAGGATTTGGAGAAGGAGCGTTCAAATTTTTTACAACACGCATTCTAATTGATCCTATAAATGCATCAGTAGGAATGGTAACCGAATGAACCATTTCTATATTGTCTAGACCAGTACTATTAGCGATAGCTGTTGTATATTGATGCTTCTCAGGCTGATTGGTTAATTGTTGTTGCGCTGTTGCACTTGATGGAGTGCTGTTAGAAAAAACACCGTCCCCGTTCCAATCAAAATATACTGTTATGTAATTTATATTATTGCCGTCGGTATTTCCTTTAACTTTAAGATCGTACGTTTGTCCGCGTTGAACATTCATAGAAATTGAAGAAAAATCTTCGTAACGTGGAGTTGTTGATAATATAGCGTCAGTTGACGGATTGTTTATAGACCCTACTCCAGTGCCAAATTGTACTAAAGTTATAGGTTCTGGAGGTAAATTAGCTGACCAACCACCCCAAGTTGGTGGACAATAAGTTGTTGTTTGGGCATTTATTGTTGATGTGGACAGAAGAAGGAATCCCAGCATCAATTTAGAATAAAAATTCTTCATTTTTAAATAGATTAAATGTTGAGAACAAATTTATTTGTAATAAATCTAAATAAAAATAGTAAAAATAATTATTGTGAATATTTTACTTTTTGAGTAATGAAGAATAGATTAACATAAATATGTTATGCTAAAATTATTTATAATGATTTTAAATAGTTAATATTTTTAGCGATTGATATTTGATAACTTCAGTAAACACTGGTTGTTTTTTTAATTTAATAGACACTTGAAGCGATCATCCTACAAAATCAAACCTCCTCTTCAATTAATTGTAAACAAAAAAAGCAACCTGAAAAGATTGCTTTTGTATCAATATGTATCCTCGACAGGATTCGAACCTGCATCATCAGAACCGGAATCTAACATTCTATCCAATTGAACTACGAAGACATTATTGTTATGCCGTTAATAGCTTTTTAACAATGGTAGAAATGGTCTTTCCGTCTGCAGTTCCAGCTAATTTGGTATTTGCCAAGCCCATTACCTGACCCATAGACTGCATTCCTGCAAAGTTTCCTTCTGCAATAATTTCTTTAATAGCTGCTTCTACATCAGCTTCTGATAATTGTGCCGGCAAAAACTGCTCTATAACTGCTGCCTGTGCCAATTCTGGTTCAGCCAAATCGTTTCTTTGTTGTTCAAGAAAAATAGCTGCCGCGTCTTTACGTTGCTTTACTAATTTCTGTAATAATTTAATTTCATCGGCTTCTGTTAATTCTGTAGCAGATCCAGATGTTTGTGCCAATAATAATTCCGATTTAATTGCTCTTAAAGATTCTAAAGCTACTTGGTCTTTCGCTTTCATTGCTTCTTTTAAGGCTGCTGTTATATTTGTTTGTAAACTCATTTTTATAAATTTTAAGAGTAGCAAATATAACTAAAAAACCTCAAAAAGAATTGGTCTTTTTGAGGTTAAGGTAAATATAAATCTAATTAAATTAGTCTACATTGTCGTGTAAAAACGAGTTGTTAGAACGCAATTGTAAATCGTTGTTACGATCAGATGAAACCGATGTGCGCGATACATTACTTGCGTTATTCTGTGTTAAATCAACACCCATTCGTTTGTAAGCCGGCTCTTTTTCCAAATCGTTAATCTGATTGGTTGCGGTGTTAAACTTATGGTTAAACTCTTTCATTTTGCGTTTTCGCTCTTCAGCTCTTTCGCGTAAAATATCGTTTATTGATGTTTCCATTGGCGAATTTTCATCAACAATCACGCGTTGTGTTTGCGGAACAAATGTTGGTTCTTCTGTTCTAACGGTAAACGAAAATGATTCGTCTTCTTTAACAGGCTCTTCAACGGTTTGTTTTGAATTCATCAACTGATCTTCAACTTCCATATAATCGCTTAAATCGTATCGAATGATCTCATCGGCTTTTTCGATTGGTTGATTTTGCTGTATTTGGTTTTGTTGAACATTGTTTTGCTGAATTTCAAACGAAAATTCATTTTCAACTGATTCAAATTCACTTTCTTGCTGCTGTAAATCAAACGTAAATTGTTCTGCCATAATATTTTGCGTTTCGGCAATAACTTGTTTTGGCTTAACAATTACAAATGTTGGTTCGTTTACAACAATATTGCGAATATCAACCGTTTTAACAATACTTTGCGGTGCTTCGATATTCTGTTGAACGTTTTGCGGTTGATTTTCTGTTACAGAACTGGTGTTTTGAACAGGTTCAACTACATTTTGAACGATATTAGTAGGTTGAGTTTGAACTATTGTTTTTTTTTCAACCTCGTTATTTGGCTGGTTTCCCATATCATCGTCTAAATTATAAACGATTTTTGGAGCCGCCTGAAATCCCGAATTACTTTGCAACGGTTGCTCTGGCGTTGGCGCATTGGTAAAAGCAGGTGCGTTGTTTGCTGATAAATCTGCAGTTGCTTTTTGCTCTTCGCCTAAATGATGAATAATTTTACTTTTATTCTCATCGGTTGCATTTACAATCAACATTTGTTGTTCTACATTAAAACCTGTAGCAATAATGGTAACCGAAATAGCATCGCCTAAAGCTGGATCTTCACCAACACCCATGATAATGTTCGCATTATGACCTGCTTCCATTTGAATGTGATCATTGATTTCACCTATTTCATCAATCGTGATTTCGTTTTCACCAGAAACAATCAATAACAATACGTTTTTAGCTCCTGTAATTTTATTATCGTTCAATAAAGGCGAATCTAAAGCGCTTACAATTGCTTCTTTTGCACGGTTTTCACCAGTTGCTTCTGCCGATCCCATAATTGCTGTTCCCGAATTAGACAATACGGTTTTAGCATCTTTTAAATCGATATTCTGCGTGTAGTGGTGTGTAATTACTTCGGCAATACCGCGTGATGCTGTTGCCAAAACTTCGTCTGCTTTAGAGAAACCTGCTTTAAAACCAAGGTTTCCGTAAACTTCACGTAATTTATTATTGTTGATTACAATTAACGAATCTACATTTTTACGAAGGTTTTCAACTCCGCGTAATGCTTGTTCCTGACGTACTTTTCCTTCAAACTGAAAAGGAATCGTAACAATACCAACGGTTAAAATATCACGGTCTTTAGCTAATTGCGCAATAACTGGCGCAGCACCTGTGCCGGTGCCACCACCCATACCGGCAGTTATAAAAACCATTTTAGTGTTAGAATCTAAAAACTGTTCAATTTCTTCGATACTTTCCAAAGCAGACTGTTGTCCAACTTCTGGATTTGCACCTGCACCTAATCCTTCTGTTAAGGTTAAACCCAACTGAATTTTAATAGGCACCGGGCTGTTGCTCAATGCTTGCGCATCGGTATTACAAACCACAAAGTCAACGCCTTTAATGCCCTGATTGTACATGTGATTAATGGCATTACTACCACCACCACCAACTCCAATTACTTTAATTACATTCGATTTGTTTTTTGGCAAATCTGGAGAGAATGCTAAATTTTCAAATACCTGATCCATATGCTGCGGTGTTTTTCTTTTTACTCTGCTTTATCAATAAAATCTTTAAACTTCTTTATAAATTTCCCAAGGAAACGGTTTTCAATATATGCCGATGTTCCTTGTTCCACATCTATCTGCGATTCCTCGTTATTTTCGGTTTGATCGCTGTTTTGTTGCGGTTTATCGGTAATGGTATTCATTTGAATGCCGCCTTTTTGTTCAATTGGTGTACCGATAGGTTCTGCTTTTGGCTGAATTTTTACGCCCGGATGTTCTTGAATATACAAACGACTGCGTGAATTGTTAATATCGCTTTCCATCATTAATCCAACAGCAGTTGCAAATAACGGACGTGAAACCAATTTTGCCGATTCGCCTGAAATATGTTCGTTAGGGTAGCCAATACGAGTATCAATCCCCGTAATGTATTCAACTAACTGTTTTATGTGTTTTAGTTCTGATCCACCACCGGTTAAAACAATTCCTGCAATTAATTTTTTGCGGGGATTATCGTATCCGTAAGCTTTAATTTCAGAAAAAACCATATCAATAATTTCCACAACGCGTGCATGAATGATTTTTGAAAGGTTTTTTAATGAAATTTCTTTTGCTTCCTGACCGCGTAAACCTGGGATTGAAACAATTTCGTTATCCTTGTTTTCGCCCGGCCAAGCCGATCCAAAACGTATTTTTAATTGTTCTGCCTGTTTTTCAATGATCGAACAACCTTCTTTAATATCTTCTGTAATTACATTTCCACCGAAAGGAATTACGGCTGTGTGGCGAATAATTCCGTCTTTAAAAATGGCTAAATCTGTTGTTCCACCACCAATATCGATCAATGCTACACCTGCTTCTTTTTCTTCCTGACTTAAAACGGCGTCTGACGATGCCAAAGGTTCTAATGTTAAACCCGATAATTCTAACCCTGAATCTTTTACACAACGACCTGCATTACGAATAGAAGCCGATTGCCCCACAACTACGTGGAAACTTGCTTCTAAACGGCGACCGTACATACCGATTGGTTCTTTTATTCCGCCTTCTTCATCAACCTTAAACTCTTGCGGTAATACGTGTATTATTTCTTCGCCCGGTAACATGTTTAATTTCTGTACCTGTGCTATTAACTTGTCAATATCAATTTCTGAAATCACTGTTTCCGGCTTATCGCGCGTAATGTATTCCTGGTGATGAATACTGCGGATGTGCTGCCCGGCAATTCCTAAAACGACGTCGTTGATTTTACAGCCCGACTCTGCCGATGCTTGTGCCACCGCATGTTGAATTGATTGTATAGTTTGCGTAATATTGTTAACCACACCACGTTTTACACCTAAACTTTTTGCGTTACCAATACCAAGAATTTCGAGCTTGCCATACTCGTTTCTTTTACCTACCATTGCAACAATTTTTGTTGTTCCAATATCTAATCCTACAGCAATGTTTTCTTTATTCATATCCTTTTATTTCGTGCAAACTACTTGCTCTGTAAATCTTAAATTAACGTTTTTGTAATAACCTATAAGGGTATCGTTTTTTGAATAATGTACAAAAGCCTTGTAATTGTCAAACTTTTTCTCTATTTCTTTTAAATGCCCAAATTCAACCATGTAATTGTAATCGCGAACGGTGAATATTAATGACTGATCGGGATTTATCTTGATGCCCGTTATCGTTGTTTTTAAAAATTCGTCGTTACTTATCATATTCAACAAATCAGAAAAAACTTTTTTGTTTTTTGGTTTCAATTCGCCATAAACCACCGGCACGTGTGCGCTGAACTGGTTTGATAAAGGCATTTTACCGCCGTTTTCATCAATATAAAACGATCCTGTGCCGTTCATTACCCTTGCCATTGCCTTTTTTTGGCTAACCTGGGCGTGTAATTTTCCGTCTACATCAACAAATACTTCCGATTTTGCAATCATTGGATGCTTGTTCAGCTTGTCTTCGATCTTTTTTAAGTTCAATTCACTGTTCACTATTTTAGAATCACGGGGGAATGTTTGAATGATCGATTTTTCTACCATTTCCTGCGTAATAAAATGATTGTCAGAACTTAAAAGTTTTACATCAATTTGTTCAATATAACGTGCATTGTTTCGTTGGTTAGCAAAGGCAACCAAAGCAAACAGGGCGGCAATTACAAGCGCCAAAAATACATCGAACCAATTGATTTTTTTAATCATTTTGTCAATTATTTTTTTCTAATTCTGTTTTAATTTCATCTACCATTTCGCCTACATCGCCTGCGCCGATAATCAAAAGAACTTCGGGTGTATTTTCCGTTAAAAAAGATACTAATTCTTCTTTAGGCAACAAAATTTTCGACGCCGATTTTATCTTATTTATTAACACTTCAGAATTGATTTTTTCTATCGGCAACTCGCGTGCTGGGTAGATTTCGAGCAAAACTACATTGTTGAATGTTGATAAGCTTTCGGCAAATCCATCCATAAAATCTCTTGTTCTAGAGAATAAATGGGGTTGGAACACGGCTGTAATCTTCTTATTCGGGTACATTTCATGCACTGCCTGGCTTACCGCTTTTATTTCTGTTGGATGATGCGCGTAATCGTCAATCATCACTAATTTTTCGGTATTGATCTTATAAGAAAAACGACGACGGATTCCTTTAAAACTGTCTAATCCCGATTTTATTTCTTCGTTGCTTAAACCATAGGTTTTCGCCATTGCAAATGCCAGTGAAGCGTTCAACACATTGTGTTCGCCGGGCATTAGTAATTTTATATCGGTAATTTTTTCGCCTTTAAAATCTAAATCAAAAACACGTTTACCGTTTTCGAATCGTAAATTATAAGCATTGATAACGGCCGTTCCGTTTACCGAAACTTCCGTACCGTTGATGTTTTCAATTCCTTGTGCAATAAATAGATTGTCTTTATCGCTTATTTTTGATGCAAATTCTGCAAACGATGATTTAATGGCATCGTTGGTTCCGTAAATATCCAAGTGATCGGCATCGTCTGAAATTACACAAGCAATATTTGGATGCAGGTGCAAAAAAGATCGATCAAACTCATCGGCTTCCACAACCGTAGCATCGGTTCCGCTACCAATTAAATTAGTATCGTATCCTTCAACAACTCCGCCTAAAAATGCCGTAACCGGAGCATTTGCAGCTACCAGAATATGTGCCAACATGCTTGATGTGGTTGTTTTTCCGTGTGTTCCTGCAACAGCTAATGAAAAACTATTTTGAGTAATAATACCTAAAACTTCGGCACGTTTTTTTACTGCAAAACCATTATTTTGAAAATAATTCAATTCGGTATGATGTTTTGGAACAGCCGGTGTATAAACCACCAACGTATCTTCGGTATTTTGATAATCTGCTGTAATGTTTTCTAAATCGTCGGTGTAATGAATGGTAATACCTTCGGCTTCTAACTCGTGTGTTAACTGCGTAGGCGTTTTGTCGTAACCGGCAACATTTTTACCAATACGCTTAAAGTATCGGGCAATGGCACTCATGCCAATACCACCGATTCCTATAAAGAATACATTATGTATGTCTTTTAAATTCATTACTTAACCAACTTAAAAATTTCGTTTACTATATCTTTTGTAGCATTTGGTAATGCTAATGTTTTAATGTTTTTTGACAATGCTTCGGCAACCTGATCGTTTGTTAACAAGCGCAACATTTGTTCTTGAAACTGATGGTCTAAATCGGCTTCTTTCAACAAAATTGCTGCGTTTTTATCGGTAATACTTTTGGCATTTTTTGTCTGATGATCTTCGGCAACGTTTGGCGACGGAATAAAAATAACCGGTTTACCTACAATTGCCAGTTCTGAAACAGATGATGCTCCGGCACGCGAAACAATAACATCGGCAGCTGCGAACAACAAATCCATTCGTTCTATAAAATCGTACACAAAAACATTTTCGTTATTGTGGTATTTTTTGTAATCGTTGATATAAAATTTACCACACTGCCAAATTACCTGAACATTTTGCTCTTTAAAAAAAGACAATTCTTTTTCTACCAACTGATTTATTCTGCGAGCACCCAAACTTCCGCCTAAAATAACAACTGTTTTTTTGTTGGGATTTAATCCGTAGAACTCCTGTGATTCGTTGCGTTTGGTATCAATCGTTAATAAATCCTGACGAACGGGGTTTCCTGTTTTAATTATTTTGTTCGATTTAAAATAGGTCGATAATCCATCATAAGCCACACAAATTGCGTTTGCTTTTGTAGCCAGCATTTTATTGGTGATTCCCGGATACGAATTTTGCTCCTGTATAACCGTTGGAATATTCATTTGCTGTGCCACTTTTACAACCGCACCGCTTGCAAATCCGCCTGTTCCAATAACAACATCGGGCTTAAATTCTTTGATGATTTTGCGCGATTTCATTAAGCTTGATAAAAACTTAACCGGAAACAAAGCGTTATCAACCGTAATTTTTCTTTGAATACCAGAAATCCATAATCCTTTGATATCATAACCTGCAGCAGGAACTTTTTGCATTTCCATTTTATCTTGTGCGCCTACAAATAAAATTTCGGCAGCAGGAATCTGTGCCTTAATTTCGTTTGCAATAGCAATAGCCGGATAAATGTGCCCGCCTGTACCGCCGCCGCTAATAATGAATCTTGGATTTGGTTTCATAATTTATTTGTTTAAAACTGCATAAATCGGATTGTCGTCCGAATCATTTTCATTCTTTAAATCGTCTTCTGCCTGTTGTTCTTCTAAAATCCGTTTAAAATCTTCCTGCTTTTTTTCCTGATTCGCCAATTGTTCTTTTACCTGTTCTTCTTTTCGGGAGATACTTAAAATGATTCCTAACGATACACACGTCATCCAGATTGATGTTCCACCGGAACTAACCAATGGCAACGGTTGACCTGTTGTCGGGAAAATTTCAACGGCAACTCCCATATTGATAAATGCCTGAAAAACGATCGAAAATCCCAACCCGAAGGCGAGATATTTTCCGAACAAATTGGGAGCTTTGTTACTCACAACTAAAAATCGGAACAGTAATAATATATAAACGATTAATATGGATATTCCGCCTAAAAAACCGAATTCTTCTACAATGATGGCGTAAATAAAATCGGATGATGATTGCGGTAAAAAGTTCTTTTGAACACTTTTACCCGGACCAACACCAAACATTTGTCCTTGTGCAATGGCAATTTTTGCGTTTTCGATCTGATATCGATCTTCATCTTTATCTTGAGAACCAAATCGACTAAAACGAGCTTCCCAAGTTTTGTATCGAGAAGGAGCCATGTCGGGAAATGCTTTAAACATACCAATTGACAATGCAACCATAATGGCACAACCGGTAATAATTTTGGTCATATATTTGGTTGGGTATTTACCTACAAACAACAGCAAACCAATAGTAAATAATATAATGGCTGCGGTTGATAAATTCGATGGCAATACCGGACCAATGATAAATGCGGTTGGTACACCTAACCATAATAACGACCAACCGAACGTGTATTTTTCATCCGCAAATCGCCATAAAAACCACGAAATGTAAGCGATCAGCGCAATCCAACCTAATGACGAAGGCTGAAAGGATATATTTAACAACGGAATTTTAATCCATCTGCTGGCATTTGCGCCACCAATCATCATCCCCTGTAATGCTGTAATAAAAAGCAGTAACGAAACAGGAACCCAAGCAATTGGGGCCAGATATTTTAAACGATCGAACGGAATGCGGTGCACAAAAAATATGATCACGATTCCCACAAAAATGTGCCCGAAATGTTTAAAAAGTAATCCGATAATAGAACCTGTTCCAACAACGTGTACCAAGTTGGTACTTGCGCTAAATACAGGCATGAACGAGAATAGGGCAAGTAGCACAACGTACGCCCATATAGCTTTATCGCCTTGAAATTGGGATAATAACTTTCTCATTTTGTTTATAATTTTTGTACTTCGTTTTTAAATTGTGTTCCGCGGTCTTCGTAACTTGTAAATAGGTCGAAACTTGCACAAGCTGGCGAAAGTAAAACGGTATCGCCTTCTTCTGATGCTTTTGATGCCAGTTTCACAGCTTCTTCCATTGAGGAAGCTTCCACGATTAAATCTACAATTGGCGAAAACGCGTTGATGATTTTTGTATTGTCAATTCCCAAACAAATAATGGCTTTCACTTTTTCGTGAACAAACGTCATTAATTCGTCGTAATCGTTTCCTTTGTCAACACCGCCAACAATCCAAACAGTCGGCGTATTCATACTTTCCAAAGCAAAATATGTTGCATTCACGTTGGTTGCTTTAGAATCGTTTATGTATTGTACTTTATTAATTTTAGCAACTTTTTCCAAACGATGCTCTGCATTTTGAAAATTAGATAAACTTTCGCGAATTGTTTGTTTGCGTACGCGCATCATTTGCGCAACTAATGTAGCAGCCATAGCATTTTTTACGTTGTGTTTACCTTCTATTGCAATTTCGGCTACAGGAACCGTAATTTTCTCGTTGTTTATCATTGCTATAATGTTGTTATCTTCTAAATAAGCGCCTTTATCAAATTTTTTTGTCAATGAAAAAGGAACTAATTGTGCTTTTGTTTGGTTATTATTCAGCCAGTTGTTAATGGCTTCGTCGTCTGCATCGTAAATCAAATAATCTTCTTCGGTTTGATTCATTGTTACACGAAATTTTGATGCAATGTAATTTTCGTATTTATATTCGTATCGATCTAAATGATCGGGACTGATGTTTGTAATAATGGCGATGTGCGGGTTGTAATCGATATTTCCGTCTAACTGAAAACTGCTTAATTCTAACACAAACAATTTTCCAGGATCTAACGCAACTTGTTTTGCATAACTTTCGCCAATATTTCCTGCCAAACCCACATTCAACCCTTCTTGCTTTAACAAGTGATAGGTTAGCATTGTGGTAGTGGTTTTACCGTTGCTACCCGTAATTGCGATTGATGTATTTTTTGCAAACTGATACACAAATTCAATTTCGGATATTACCTTGATACCTTTTTCGTGCAACTTTTTTACGATAGGAGCTTTATCCGGAATTCCCGGACTTTTAACAACAACATCGGCATTTACAATTTTGCTTTCTGTGTGCTGTTGTTGTTCCCATTCGATCTTTTCTTCGTTTAATATCTTTTGATATTTTTCACTGATCGAACCAAAATCAGAAACAAAAACTTCGTAACCTTCTTTCTTTCCTAAAAGCGCTGTACCAACACCGCTTTCGCCTGCACCTAAAATTACCAATCGCATGTTATCTTAATTTTAATGATACAACACAGAAAATCGCCAAAAAGATACCTACAATCCAAAAACGAGTTACAATTTTACTTTCGTGATACCCTTTTTTCTGGTAATGGTGATGCAATGGCGACATTAATAAAATGCGTCTTCCTTCTCCGTATTTACGTTTGGTATATTTAAAATAAGCTACCTGAACAACTACCGAAAGATTTTCTGCTAAGAAAATTCCACACAAAACAGGAATCAACATTTCTTTACGAACCGCAATTGCCAAAACGGCGATCACACCACCAATAGTTAAACTTCCGGTATCGCCCATGAAAACCTGAGCCGGAAATGCGTTGTACCAGAGAAAGCCGACGAGGGCACCTACAAAGGCGGCTATGAAAACCGTCATTTCACCGGAATTGGGTATGTACATAATGTTGAGGTAGTTTGCAAAAACAAAGTTACCCGATACAAATGCGAAAATCCCCAACGCCACAACGGTTATGGCGGATGTTCCTGCGGCGAGACCATCGATTCCATCTGTTAAATTGGCTCCGTTTGAAACTGCCGTTACAATAAAAATTACTATCGGTATAAAAATCAACCAGATGTAATTCTCGTAACCGTCACCCATCCACGAAATCAACTGTCCGTAATTAAACTCGTTATCCTTAAAAAACGGAATGGTTGTAGTGGTTGATTTAATATCGAACTTACTTGTTACGCCGGTTTCCAACAAAATACTCGGAGTATCGCGCACGGTAATATTCGGATGGAAATAGAAGATCGCTCCAACGATAACTCCCAAACCAATTTGTCCTACAACTTTAAATTTTCCTTTTAAACCTTCTTTATCTTTCTTAAAAACCTTGATGTAATCGTCTAAAAAACCAATAACACCCATCCAGATCGTGGTTAAAATCAAAACCAAAACATAGATGTTTTCTAATCGTGCCAAAAGCAAAACCGGAATTAACGTTGCCATGATAATGATGATTCCACCCATTGTTGGCGTTCCTGCTTTTTCGTTTTGACCTTCTAAACCTAACTCGCGTACGGTTTCGCCAATTTGCTGTCTGCTCAAATAATTGATGATTTTTTTTCCGAATAGGGTTGAGACCAATAAGGATAAAATAAACGCCATTCCCGAACGAAAGGTGATGAACTGGTACAGTGCCGATCCCGGAAAATCGAACATTGAGTCTAAATATTTTAATAAGTAGTATAGCATTTTACTTATTGAATTCGTTTAAAAAATTGATAACTTCCTCTAAATCGTTAAAGTGATGTTTCACACCTTTTATTTCCTGGTAATCTTCGTGACCTTTGCCGGCAATTAAAATAATATCGCCTTCTTTAGCCATTTTACAGGCTGTTTTTATGGCTTGGTGACGGTCTTCTATTGTAAGATATTTGTTGGTATTCTGTGCTTCAACACCGGCTTCCATTTCCTTTAAAATTTCAAAAGGATCTTCGTTCCGTGGATTGTCTGACGTTAGAATAACTGTGTCGCTGTTTTCTGTTGCAATACGTGCCATTACCGGACGCTTTTCTTTATCGCGGTTTCCGCCACAGCCTACAACCGTAAACAATTGTTCGTTAAATGTGCGAATTTCGGCAATGGTTTTTAGTACGTTTTCCAACGCGTCTGGCGTGTGTGCGTAATCTACAATTGCGGTGATTTTTGTTTTTGATACGATAAATTGAAATCTACCCGAAACACTTTGCAACGTGCTTAAATGCACCAAAACTTCTTCTTTGCTTAAACCTAATTCTAAAGCGGTTGCGTAAATTGCCAATAGGTTTGACGCATTGAATTTACCGATTAACTGTACCCAAACTTCCTGATTATTGATGTTTAACAACATGCCGTTAAACTGACTTTCAATGATTTTTCCGTTTACATCGGCAACATTCTGTATGCTGTACATTGTTTTCTTTGCGTCACAGTTTTGCAACATGAACGCTCCGTTTTTATCATCGGCATTGCTAATGGCAAAGGCTGTTTTTGGAAGTGAATCAAAAAACGATTTTTTTACATTGCGATATTCTGCGAATGTTTTGTGATAATCTAAATGATCGTGCGACAGATTGGTGAAAATTCCGCCTTTGAACACTAAAGCATCTGTGCGTTTTTGCGCAATTCCGTGCGAGCTGACTTCCATAAAACAATAACTGCAACCAGCCTGAACCATTTGGTTTAAGTAGTTGTTTATTGCAATGGAATCGGGTGTGGTATGCGTTGCCGGAAAAGCATCGTTACCAATTAATATTTTTACGGTTGATAACAAACCAACTTTATAACCTGCCTTTGTAAATAATTGATGCAATAAGGTAGCAATAGTGGTTTTTCCGTTTGTACCAGTAACACCAACCAAAGACAATTTTTCTGACGGATTATCGTAAAAATTAGCTGCGATAAATGCTAATGCTTTATTGGCATCGGCAACTTTAACGTAGGTTACGTGATCTGAAAAAACTGCAGGATCGTCTTCATAAACTATTGCAGTTGCACCATTTTCAATCGCTTTTTCAATATAATCGTGACCGTTAGAAATAGTTCCTTTTTGTGCAATAAAAACACAGTTCGGAGTGATCTTTCTTGAATCAAAGACAATATCAGAGATGTCTAAACTGGTAGAACCCCTAACAGCATCTATCGATACTTTATATAATATGTCTTTTAATTTTTTCAACTTAATTCTAATGTAATTATTTGTTGTTTTGTAATTCTTTCTCCGTTTGCTACCGATTGTTTTGTTACTTTTCCAAAACCTACAATCTGTACTTTTAATCCTAAATTTTCTAGTATGGCTACTGCATCCATTGCTGGTAAACCAACTACGTTAGGCATTGCAGAACCCGACTGCTTTACGTTTGTGTAATATTTTTTATAACTTTTTACTGCCGCTTGTGACGGAGTTTCTATGTTTTTGATTTCTTTCAACGAAGGCACATCGGTAAAAATCTTTTGTGCGATACGTTTAAAAACCGGCCCGGCAACATCACCACCATAATAACTATGTTTTGTTGGTCGATGGATCACTACGATACACGAATACTTTGGATTATCGGCAGGGAAATATCCTACAAAAGACGATGCATAATACATTCCGCCGCGGTTTCCGTAATTCATTTGCGCAGTTCCTGTTTTACCAGCCATTGAAAAATCGTGCGAAAGCAAACCTTTTCCGGTTCCTCTTAAAACTACGTTTTTCATGATTGCCTGCATTTCTTTAACCACTTTTGGTTTTACAATCTGCGGGTTGATTACTTCTTTATCAAAAGTTCTGATTACCTGATTTACATCGCGAATTTCCTTTACAAACTGTGGTTTTACCATTTCGCCGTTATTTGCAACTGCGTTGTAAAGCGTAAGCGTTTGCATTGGGGTAACCAGAATTCCGTAGCCGTAAGCCATCCATGGTAAAGCAATTTTACTCCAGTTTCTGTCGCCCGGAACAGGAATGTACGATTTTGGTTCGCCTTTAAGATCCAAACCTAAAGTGGCGTTGAAGCCAAAATCCTTCATTTTATCTGTAAAATCTTTCGGATTGTCTTTATAAGCCTGATTAACCGCTTGCGTAACAACGGTATTCGATGAAACTTCAAATGCACGACCTAAAGAAATCTTTCCGTAACCACGACGGTTAGAATCGCGAACCTGTCTGCCAGAAAAAGTTACAACTCCACCATGAGTATCATAAATTGTAGCAGTATCAGCTTTTCCGTCATCCAACAAAGCTAAATACGATGCCAGTTTAAAGGTAGAGCCCGGATCATGGCGTTCTAAAACGGCGTAATTTACTGTTTCACGGTACGATCCGTCATCAATCTTTCCAAGGTTCGATATTGCTTTAATCTGCCCAGTATTTGTTTCCATCACAATCACTGTTCCGTGATCGGCTTCATAGTATTCCAAAGAACTTAATAAGGCGTGGTGCGCAATATCCTGAACATACACATCTATTGTTGTGGTAATGTCGTAACCGTCTTTTGGATCAATCTCGTTTTCGTCGTGAATTGGTTTCCAAAGATTTTTAGACATTTTCTGTACTTTACGCTTACCTTCTTTACCTGTTAAATAGTCGGTAAAAGCAGCTTCAATACCTTTTCTTGTAATTGTTTTATCGTCGTTAACACGTTCGTAACCTATGGTTCTGTTGGCGATCATTCCCATTGGATATTCGCGTACATGCACCTGGTTAACAATCATTCCGCCTTTGTACTTGCCCAGATTAAACAGCGGAAACGATTTTAGTTTCATGTACTGCGTGTAGCTTAATTTGGTGGCAATATGTACGTAGCGCTTTTTGTTTGAACGTGCTTTGCGGAAATAAGATTCATATTCGCCAGCCGATTTTTTTGGAATGAACTTGGCTAAAGAATCTGAAAAACCGCGTATATTTTGTTCGAAATGCTCGTTTGATGGTGAATAAGGATCGAAATAAACCGTGTATTTTGGAATGGATGTTGCCAGTAAACTGCCGTCTGCCGAATAGATGTTTCCGCGGTTTGCCGGAATAATTTCATCTTTTATCGTTAAACTGTCGGCTTTACTGCGCCATTGTTCGCCTTCTTTAAACTGAATGATGCTCATTTTTAAGAAAATGGCAATACCAATGGCAAGCATTCCAAAGAAAACAAAGTAAATTCTGTTATTTTCTGTTTTCTTCGCTAATCCCATATCTCATACCACTTTTTTTCTTTCTCAATAACAACTTTTACTTTTTTTGGCGGAACCGATGACGGTAAGATCTGGTAAAATTCCATTTCTTTTGAAACATTCGATTCCATTCTTAATTGCATTAATTCTGATCTTTTATCAACAAATTCTGATCGAAGTTCTTTAACCTGTTCGGTTAAATCTTTAGCCTTCATCATTTTTTGTTCGTAAAAGTGGTTGTTTGCAATCAAGACCAACGTCCAGAAAACAATGTATATAATAAAAAGCCAATTTTTCAACGATTGCCCTTCAACCAAAAATTTTGCTTTTATTATATTGTTTAATCCCATTCTATTTTTTTTCTGCTATTCTTAATTTGGCACTCCGTGCTCTGTTATTCTCTTTAATTTCTTCGTCGGTTGGAACGATCAGTTTTCCTATGGTTTCAAAAGGAACTTCAAATCTTCCGAAAAAGTCGCGTTCTGGTTCGCCTTCAAACATTCCGTTTTTAATAAAGCGTTTTACCAATCGATCTTCTAAAGAATGATAAGATATTACGCTTAAGCGTCCGCCTGGTTTTAGTATTTCTAACGATTGTTCCAAGAATTCTCTTAAAGCATCCATTTCCTGATTTACTTCAATACGAATTGCCTGATAAATCTGCGCTAAAATTTTATTGCTTTTATGCGCTGGTAAAAAACGCGAAAATATTTTTTTTAACTGTTCTGAATTTTTTATTGGTTCTTCTTTTCTTGCGGTTACAATTGCTGCAGCCAAACCGCGTGCGTTGTTTAATTCGCCGTAAGAGAAGAACATTTTGCTTAATGCGGCTTCGTCATAATCATTGATTACTTCGTAGGCAGAAAGACTGCTGTTTTGGTTCATGCGCATGTCTAATTCGGCATCAAAACGAGTTGAAAATCCTCTTTCGGCAACATCGAACTGATGTGATGATACACCGAAATCGCCCAAAATACCATCGACCTGTTTAATTCCGTACACGCGTAAAAAGCGTTTTATGAAACGGAAATTTTCATTTATCAATGTAAATCGATCATCGTCAATGGCATTTTCCAACGCATCGGTATCTTGATCAAAAGCAAACAATTTTCCATTGGGTCCCAAATGGCGCATAATTTCTTTTGAATGTCCGCCGCCGCCAAAAGTAACATCAACATAAATTCCATCGGGCTTTATGTTTAAACCGTTAACCGTTTCTTTTAAAAGTACGGGGTTGTGATATTCGTATTCGTTATGCTCCATAATTATTTATTGTTCCCATCACTTCTTCGGCTAAATCGCCAAAGTCAATTTCTTCATCGTTTACAATTTGTTCGTATAAATCTTTATCCCAGATTTCAATCAAGTTAATTTTCGATGAAAACACCACGTCTTTAGAAATATTTGCGAATTCAACCAAATCTTTACTCATTTGCAAACGTCCGGCGTCATCGATATCAACTATCTTTACACCTGCCATAAACTTGCGAATAAAGGTGTCTGCCTTGCGGTTAAAACGGTTTAATTCGTTTAATTTTTCTAACATTTTGTTCCATTCGTTCATTGGCCAAAGCTCTACGCATTTCTCATAAACAGAGCGCTTTAGAATAAAACCATCGCCAACAGAAATCAGTTGTTTTTTTAATGCAGCAGGTATCAACACCCTTCCTTTGGTGTCAATTTTACATTCGTATGTACCTACTATTGGTTGCATTAAATTTCTACATTAGATTAATTACAAAACAAAAGTAATTAAAATTTTACCACTTCCTACCACTTTTTACCACTTTGTTGATAAGTTTTTGATTATGCATTCTGTTTTTGTAAGTAATTGATTATTAGGATTAAAATAATTTTTAAAGATTTTTACGTAAGCTTAAAAAATATATAAGTATCTTTCAAAATAAATGTAGATTTACCACGTAAAAATGCAAAACATTTAAATAACTAAAAGGGTTAGGTTGGGTAGCTTAAATATCAATTAGTAATTAAACTACTTTAACTTTACACGATTTTTTATTAATATCGTATATTTGTACGAATTGAAATCGCATATATGGAGCGAAACATAAAAGAAGAAGGAAAGTTTAGATACGTTGAAATTGGTGAAGGTACACCAATTATTATTTTACACGGTTTAATGGGCGGCTTAAGTAATTTTGATGGAGTATCAGATTATTTTCCTAAAAAAGGATATAAAGTTGTACTACCAGAATTACCTATTTATACTTTAAATATACTAAAGACCAACATAAAAGCTTTTGCAAAATTTGTACACGATTTTGTAAAACATAAAAAATACGAGAAAATTATTCTACTTGGAAATTCGTTAGGCGGGCATATTGCGTTGTACTATACCAAAATGCATCCGGAATCTGTCGAAGCCTTAATTATTACCGGAAGTTCTGGTTTGTACGAAAGTGCAATGGGCGATTCTTATCCGCGCCGTGGCGATTACGAGTTTATAAAAAAGAAAGCCGAAGATGTTTTTTACGATCCGGCGGTTGCTACCAAAGAAATTGTCGATGATGTTTTTACCACGGTTAACGACCGTATTAAGTTGATTAAAACATTGACGATTGCAAAGAGTGCCATTCGTCACAACATGGCGAAAGATTTACCGAAGATGCACACACCAACCTGCATTATCTGGGGAAGAAACGATATTGTAACACCACCTGATGTTGCCGAAGAATTTCACGAACTGTTACCAGATTCGGATCTTTTTTGGATCGATAAATGCGGGCATGCTGCAATGATGGAAAAACCAAACGAGTTTAATGAAATTTTAGACCAGTGGTTTGAAAAACGAAATATAAAGTAATTATGAAGATTAATACTGCTGAATTTATCATAAGTAATTCGGATGTAAAGAAATGTCCAACCGAACCTATTCCTGAATATGCTTTTATAGGAAGATCGAATGTTGGAAAATCTTCACTGATTAATATGCTTACCAACAATAAAAATCTGGCAAAAACATCGAGCCGTCCGGGAAAAACACAATTAATAAATCATTTTAAGATCAACAGCAACTGGTTTTTGGTCGATTTACCTGGATACGGTTATGCAAAAGTCTCAAAATCAACCAAAGCGATTTTTCAGAAATTCATTACCGAATATTTTGAAAAACGCGAACAATTGGTAAGTGCTTTTGTTTTGGTTGATATTCGTCACGAAGCGCAAAAAATAGATTTGGAGTTTATTACCTATTTAGGCGAAAGTGGTGTTCCGTTTGGAATTATCTTTACAAAAGCCGACAAGATAAGTAAAGGATCGATCCAAAAACACACGGCAGCTTACACAAAAGCATTACACGCAAATGGTTGGGAAGAAGTACCGCCATTTTTTATAACATCGTCTGAAAGTGAATTTGGTAAAGACGAAGTTTTAAACTACATTGATCAGATAAATCAGGATATATTTAAAAATAACAGTTTTGTATAAAAAAAGAGTTCCAAATTTGGAACTCTTTCATTATAACGAAATATGATACCTTTAAATTCTACTCATAAATTTTACCTTCACATTCCCAATTATAAGTAAGAATAGTGTCTTTTTTATGAATATTAAAAGTTAGTTCACCTTTTCTTTTAATAATGGTATCGCCACGTTCAATTTGATCTCTGTACAAATACCACCATCTATGATTTTCAGAGGAAACAGTATACTTTCCGTCTACTATGCTAATACCTTTTATTGACATTGTAGTAGTGGTAGCTGGCGATAACTCATCTACAATTATTAAGCATTCTTCACTTCTGTATACATTTGCATTCCAATCACAATCTGCTTTGCAGGATATTAACGTTGAAACAAAAGTGACTAAAAGAATTTTGTAAGTGATCTTCATATTTTTTTTGATTTCTAAATGAAATAATTAACCCGGAATTTGTTCTGTTAAAACCAAATCTCCTTTTTTGTCATAATAAGTACAGGTTAATGCATCTAAATCAACAATCCATTTTTCAACACCTGTTTCTGCGCAGTGTTTGCAAAAAGTAAAATAATCAGTTTCGCCTTTTTGGTGAATCTTTAATAAACGAGCAAACTCCTCTTTATTTAAATCGTCTGAAATTGTCAAATCATCGTATTTTGGATTAGATTGTACCGAAAAATCATTGCTTCCAAGGTAATTGGTATGACTGTCTTTTACCCAAGTTTCAAAACCGGTTACGCCCATTTTTTTAATTTCCTGAATGTATTTCGGAAAATCGGCACCCGATTTTACTTTTGCGTGTGCTTCTTGAATTTCTTTTACTGTAAACATCTTCTAAATTTTTATGCTGTAAAACTACAAATAAAAAAACATCTCGTAAATTGAGATGTTTCCTTTTTATAAATTATTTATGTTAGCTAATTAAACGCTTTTGCAATCATTACTAAAGAACCTTTATCGGTAATGCCAGATTGTCGCCAAACCATTGCGCCGTTTTTGTAAACCATTAAAGTAGGTTCGCTTTTTATGCGAAGGGCTTCAACCAGTTCCGGATTTTTTATGGTATCAATATTAATTATGGTCAGTTTTTCGCCCATTTCTACTGCTACCTCTTCTATAATTTGTTGCATTTGCTCGCATTCGGGATTATGTTCAGCAGTAAACTGAATTAAAACCGGAATGTTTGAGTTTATTAAATCACCAAATTTTGACATATCACTCTTTTTTCTATCAATACAAAATTATAATTTTTCGGTAATTAACCTTTTATTATTTGCTTTTTTTTAGTTCTAAAACGGTAATTTCAGGCCAAATGCCAACTCTGCCAGAATACGCATGAAATCCAAAACCGCGGTTTACGTAAATATATTGATGACCTTTGTTGTACAAACCTCCCCATTCAGGATAAATATATTCTGCCGGACTCCATTCTAAAACACTCGGAATATCAAAACCAAACTGCATACCGTGCGTATGACCCGATAAGGTAAGCTGGTATTTCTGTTGATGATTTACGATTTCAGCATCCCAATGTGACGGATCGTGTGTCATTACAATTTTAAAAGCATCGGTTGGAACATTTTCTGACGTTTTCTTTAGATCGCCTGCTTTTTTAAAGTTCAATCCCCAATTTTCAACACCTAACAAATAAATAGAATCGTTGTTGTTTTTTAAAACTACGTTTTCATTCAAAAGCAGTTTAAATCCACTTTTTTCAATGGTGCTTTTTATTGCGGTGAAGTTTGCTTCTTTGGCAGCTTCGGTATCCCATTTAACGTACTCGCCATAATCATGATTTCCTAAAACGGCAAATTTACCATACTTTGGTGTTTTGATCTTTTGCAATGCTTCAATCCACGGGTCTGCTTCAGTTGCCAATGTATTTACAAAATCACCTGTAAAAAGTAAGATATCGTATTCTTGCGCATTAATCATTTCAATACCTTTTTCAATGGCTTCTTTATTATCCCAACTTCCTACGTGTAAATCTGATATCTGCAAAACTTTCAATCCGTCAAAACCAGCGGGTAAATCTTTAAAAGCAATAGTTTCTTCGCGTACTTTAAAATTATATTTCCCTACAAAAACCCCGTAAATTATAGAAAGTGTAAGTAAACCAGCGGCTATTAATACAATTTTGGTCAACAAACTGCTGCGCGAATTTGTAATAATCTTTTTATAGATAAATTTATTGCTTGTCCATCGCGTAAATCGAAACATATCTTCAAAAAACAAAGGAATGCTTATAAGTATTTTTGGTAACAAAAAAAGCAGTAATAATGCCATAACGTGCATACTTTCTGCGGTTTGTCCTTTAGATTGATCGCTGCCTTTAAAATATAAAAACAGGCTGGCAATTATGGTAACCAGTAAAAGCAGATATGCAAAAACAACCGATCTTTTTTTAGTGAATTTATAAATAAGGTGGCAGGTGTAAACTTCGCCAAGTATTATGAAAAGTAGAATAACGTATATAAATTTTAGAATCATTCTGTTTTAGTTTGAATCAAAAGTACACCAATTTCATTTTTTATCGAATACCGTTTTTAATACTTTAACAGTTTTTCGTTTTTGGCTCACAGCAATTAGTTTCAACAAAGAACTAAAAACGTACAACTCATAACTTTTTTGTACTTTTGATGCTCTTGAAACAGTTAGTATGAACAACCAGAAACGTTTATTTCTTTTAGATGCCTACGCGCTTATTTTTCGTGGGTATTATGCTTTTATAAAAAATCCCCGCATCAACTCAAAAGGGTTAGATACCTCGGCGGTTATGGGTTTTATGAACTCGTTAATGGATGTTATAAAACGCGAACGCCCCGATTATTTGGCAGTTGCTTTTGATAAAGACGGAAGTCAGGCACGATGCGAAATTTTCCCGGAATACAAGGCAAACCGAGATGAAACACCCGAAGCTATTAAAATTTCGATTCCTTATATAAAAGAGATTTTAACCGCAATGCACATTCCGATTATCGAAGTTCCGGGAATTGAAGCCGACGATTTAATTGGAACTCTATCAAAAAAAGCAGAAAAAGAAGGTTTTCAGGTTTTCATGGTAACGCCAGATAAGGATTATGCACAGTTGGTTTCCGAAAATATTTTTATGTATCGCCCGGCACGTATGGGCAACGGCATAGAAATTTGGGGAGTTAAAGAAGTACAGGAAAAATTCGAAGTGCAAGATCCGTTACAGGTAATAGATTTCTTGGGAATGATGGGCGATGCTGTTGATAATATACCTGGATTACCAGGCGTTGGCGAGAAAACAGCGAAGAAACTGTTAGCAGAATTTGGTTCAATGGAAAATTTGTTGGAAAATACCGATAAACTGAAAGGAAAAATGCGCGAAAAGATCGAAGCTAATAAAGAAATCGGTCTGCTTTCAAAAGAATTGGCACGTATCTTTTTAGATTGTCCGGTAGAATTTGAAGAAGAATTTTTTAGGTTAGATAAGCCCGATGTAGAAAAAACCGAAGCGATTTTTCAAGAGCTGGAATTCCGCAGAATGAAAGAACAGTTCGATAAAATTTTTGCAGACGAAGTTGTAATGACGCAGCCAACACCAATTGGCAAACAGCCTGTGAAAAGCATCGATCAGTTTTCGCTTTTTGAAACAGGCGATACCGAAATAAAAATTACCGACGAAGGTTACTATAAAACTTTGTCAAATACCGATCATTTTTATCAGTTAGTTCAAGGAAAATTTGCAGTACAGTTATTCGTAAAAACATTGTTGGAACAAACCGAAGTTTGTTTTGATACCGAAACAACCAGCATTGATGCGAATTTGGCGGAATTGGTTGGTATGTCGTTTTCGTACGCAAAAGGTTCGGCATATTACATTCCGTTCCCTGAAAATCAAGACGAAGCACAGGAGTTGATCGAGCTATTTCGTCCGTTTTTAGAGAATGATCAAATTATAAAAATCGGTCAAAACTTAAAATACGATATTAAAGTCCTTAAAAATTACAACGTAGAAGTTAAAGGCTTTTTGTTCGATACTATGATTGCGCATTACTTGATAAACCCTGATATGCGTCATAATATGGATATTTTGTCGGAAACGTATTTGCAGTATCAGCCAAAATCGATCGAAGAATTAATTGGTAAAAAAGGCAAAGGACAAAAATCAATGCGTGATGTTTCGATAGAAGATGTAAAGGAATATGCGGGTGAAGATGCCGATGTTACGTATCAGTTAAAAGAAACTTTTGCTCCGAAGTTAGATCAAAGTAAAACAAGAGAATTATTTGATAAAATCGAAAGTCCGTTGGTTTCTGTTTTAGCCGAAATGGAATCGGAAGGAATTCGTTTAGATGTTGATTATCTAAAAACACTTTCGGTAGAATTATCAGCAGAAGCGCAGAATCTTCAAGCAAAAATATTTGAAACTGCCGGTGAGGAATTCAATCTGGCATCGCCAAAACAGTTAGGAATCATCCTTTTTGAAAAACTAAAAATAGGTTCGGGCAAGATAAAGAAAACCAAAACCGGACAATATGCAACGGGCGAAGAAGTTTTGAGCGATTTGGCAAAAGACAATGAATTTGTTCGTGATATTTTAGAATGGCGCCAAATTGTGAAACTGCAAAACACGTATGTTGATGCGTTACCAACACAGATAAACCCTAAAACGGGTCGCGTACATACCGATTATATGCAGGCAGTTGCAGCTACAGGCCGTTTGAGTTCTAACAATCCGAATTTGCAGAATATCCCAATTCGTACCGAACGCGGACAAAAAGTTCGTAGAGCGTTTATTGCCAGAGATGAAAACCATGTGTTGGTTTCTGCCGATTATTCTCAGATTGAATTGCGAATCATTGCAGCTTTAAGCGAAGAGCCAAACATGATTGAATCGTTTAATAAACACGAGGATATTCACAGATCAACCGCTGCAAAGGTTTTTAATGTAGCGTTAGATGAGGTTACGCGCGAACAACGAAGTAATGCTAAAACGGTAAATTTCGGTATTATTTACGGCGTTTCGGCATTTGGTTTAAGTCAGCAAACAAGTTTAAACCGTGCTGAAAGTAAAGAATTGATCGATGCTTATTACGCAACGTATCCAAAATTGCGCGAATATATTAACACGCAAATTGAATTTGCTCGTGAATACGGTTATGTGCAAACAGTTTCGGGGCGTCGCAGGTATTTAAAAGATATTAATTCGCAAAATGCCGTGGTTCGTGGCGGTGCAGAACGTAATGCAGTGAATGCGCCTATACAAGGATCGGCTGCCGATATCATTAAAATTGCCATGATCAATATTCATAACCGATTGATAAAAGAAAACCTTGAAACAAAAATGTTATTGCAGGTGCATGATGAATTGGTTTTTGATGTTCCTAAAACTGAATTAGAAAAAGTAAAACCTATTATTAAACAAGAAATGGAAAGCGCTTTTAAATTAGCAGTTCCGTTAGAAGTTGAAATAGGCGAGGGAAGCAATTGGTTAGATGCGCATTAACATGCTATTTTGATATTTTAGCCAAAGATATTTTTGTTAAATTTTGTTAAAATTGTTATGTTTGATAAAATTTAAAAAAATATCATGAACTATTACTTAAAAGTTTTACAAAATTATGCCGTTTTTAACGGTAGGGCAAGAAGATCTGAATATTGGTGGTTCTTCTTAATTAATATGGTTATTGGTTACGGCTTAATAATCTTGGCAGGTATCACAGAAATGGCTTTTTTAAGCATGATTGGTGGTTTGTATATGCTTGCTACGCTTCTTCCAGGAATTGGTGTTGCTATTAGAAGAATGCACGATGTTGGTAAAAGCGGTTGGTTCATTTTAATACCAATCTATAACCTGATTTTAGCTTTCACAGAAGGCGATAAAGGTCCAAACGAATACGGTGAAGATCCAAAAGCAAATATGTAGTATTTCTACTTAAACAAAAAAAGCCGTTCATTATGAACGGCTTTTACTTTTATTATTGAAGAGAATTACTTCTTCACAATTTTCACAAACTGACTATTTTCTTTTGTTTTAATATTCAGCATATAAGTTCCTGCACTTAAACTGCTAAAATCTAACTGAACAGTTTGATTGTCAAAATTACGGGTAATAACCATTCTTCCGTTTAAATCAAACACTTCTACATTTGTAATTGCATCTGTATAAGTGATTGTTAACAAGTTGTTTACCGGGTTAGGGTAATATTTCAATTTGCTTAAATCAAAATCATTTACACCTAAAACAATAATTGTTTCAATCGGTGTTGGTAAACTCGGACATCCGTTTACACCGATAATTACTGCATAATACGTTGTTTCGTTAACCAATGGCATATCCTGATTTAAAGGATTAACCCCATTCAGTGCGTCATCATAAGTTATATACCAGGTCACATTAGGTTCATCCATAATTAAATTGCTTATTTCAGCATAATCTGTGAATGTCTGTGGCAATGTACCTGTTGGACTGTTGGGTCTGTTGTTAATGGTAACTTGTACTTGAGTTCTTGCAGATTCACATCCGTTTTCCACACGAACAACAAAATAATATCCGCTGATTAAAATATCGGTTAATGGTAATTCGGTAGTAGAACTACTGTTGATGAACCATTTGTGCGATATACCGGATGGTTCTGGAAGGTTTAAATCTGCAACAGTTGAACCTTCACATAACGTAAATGGAGCTACAGCTGGAGCTGCCGTGTTTGTTACACGAACGGGTACCGGAATTTTTGGCGATATACAGTTACCTTCTTGTTGTGCCAAATAATAAGTTCCGCTTACTAATACATCTGTTGGTTGTAATGGTGTAGTTGATGCAGCAGTACTATACCAAAGTGCTGTGGCATTAGGTAAAATGTTTGCTGATAATTGTGACACAGTTCCACTACCACAAATGTTTTGAACACCCGCTGTTGGTGCCGGTACGGTACTTTGTGCACTTGATACGGTTATTGGAACACGTACAGATTCACAATTGTTTAATTTCTGTGATACATAATAAGTTCCGCTAACAATAGAATCTGTATTTGGTATTGGTGTTTGCGATGTTGCTGATGGATACCATAATAGTTCTGACCCACTTATTTGATTTAGATTGATACTTCCATAAGTTATATCTCCACATACGGTAATTGTTTGCGATGTTAACGCAGGAAGCGCTGTTGTGTTGATACTTACCAACACCGCGATTCTTCCCGACTCGCAATTTCCTAATTGTTGTGCTGCATAATAAGTAGTATTATCCACTAAAGGTTGTGTACTTGGCAAAACAGTTGTAGAAGTTGCAGAATCATACCAGTTTATTTGAGATCCGCTTATACCTGTTGCAGTTAAATCGGCAATTGTTCCGGCACCGCAAATTACCTGGGTAAATGTTGCTGTCGGTAAGCTCAACGGTGTAATGGTAGCTGTAAACGGAATACGTGCCGATTTACATACTCCTAAAGTCGCTTCTACATAATAAGTACCTGTCTGTGAAATAGTGGTGATTGGGGTAGTTGTTGTAGCATCATCATAAAAAACTAATGTTGCACCCTGATGTCCCGTTACAACGACATCGGTTACAGGTGTTGTGTCACAAAATGTTTGACCTTGAACAATTGGTATTCCAACATCTGCAACATTAATAGTATAATCTACACTTGTTGAACAACCGCTCGGAGCAGTAAGTAATGCCGTATAAACATGTGTTCCACCTAAACTTTGTATGGTGTAAACTGTTAAGGCATTTGTTCCACTTGTATATGGAATTGTTGTAGCCGCATCTAAGTACAAGTTTGCAGCAGGCGACCATGTTACTTTTGACTGTTCTAAACCGAATGTTAAATCAAGGCGATCTGTTGTTCTTGTTCCGCTTACAGGATCCGGGTCCGTAGCGCTTGAACCATGCAATCCAACATTATTACCCGCAACTGATGTGAAATAAGTTTCTGCATTGTTACCGCCGCCTATTCCTTCTTGCGTTATTTGAACAATGATGTTCGACTGACCATCCCAATAGAAAGGGGTGTTTAATACCATATTCTGAATACCTTGGAAGGTATGTGTGTGTGTTGCTGCAGAGTAAACCGTATGGAAATTTCCTGTAACAAAATTATTGTCAGGGAAAGTGGTGTTTGCTGTCAGCATCATTTTTATAGTATAATTATCGTTGGTCAAACTCGCACCTGAATTTATCGTTTCAAAAGCCAACTCTGTAATGTATCCTGCAGTTGTTAAACCTTGCGCTAATAATTCGGCAGCGCTGTAAATATACTGTTGTTTAGAGAATTCTGCACTTTGCACAAAAGCCGATACTTCGCTTGTTGGTGCGGTAGTTGTTGCTAAATTACCAATTGTAATTGTCCCAGGTACGTCTTCCAATACATTAAGTTCAGTAACAGTATTCTTACATACATCATGAACCGTTGCTAAATTAGGATTTGCTTCTGGTTTAATGCCTGCCGTAACCAAAACTGTTTTTATGTGTTCACAAATTCCGTTCGATTGGCTTGCAACTAAAGTATATTCCTGCTCTTGGTTGGTGCTGAATGTCCATCCGTTTACCTCATCGCCACTAACTCCTGTACTTGGTGTCCATACAAATGTATCGTAACCGCCTAAATTGGTTGTTATGGTTACCGCATTAGTTGAATCGCCCTCACATGAAATAATTTTATCTGTTGATAATTCAAAAGCAGGCTTAGGTGATATGGTAATAGGAATTTCAATTCTTGGAGTTGTACAACCACCGCCGCCAATTTGCCAATTGTAGAAATAATAATAATAATTAGGATACCCTGAAAAACTATGACCTGTAATACTTAATTCTGGTATAGAATATGGAAAAGTTGCTCCCGTAGTATTTCTATATAAATTTACAGATGTGTCTTGTATCATATAGTAATCTCCAGGAGTAAGTGCTGTGTTTAGATTTACAGTTTGTGCAATAGGTGCGGCGGTAGTTCCGCTAACTGTAGTTGTAAATGGTGTAGATGATACTTTTGTTCCAGCAGCAGTATATATATCAATTGTACCTGTTTGTCCTGCTGTTCCTGGAAATATATCAACAGAAGTAATTGATGCATTGCTATGAACTGTAAAAAAGATTCTATACGTTGCTAAATTAGTAAAACCACCGCCACCGAGTGAAGGATCTAAAGGGCCAACAAATGATGCAGCTGAAATAGTATCACCCGCAGTAACCCAATAACTAGTATTTGCAGATAAAGAGGGTGTTGTGAATGTTGGACCGGTGTGTACTAAATTTCCGTCTTCTTCGGCATCAAACCATTGTACAATTCCTGAATCGAAAATTGCCGTTAGTTCTACCGGACCATAACCGCAGATTACAGCTGGTGGAGCAGCAATTAAATCAGGATAATCACATGATGTTTGCAGATCTCCTCCATAAGCCCAAATACTTTCATCTGTAGCAGAACAAATCACTCTTACATAAACGCTGTATCTGGTAGTAGGATTTAACCCTGTGGTATTTATATTTGTAACACCAGGGGCTGTGGTGCCAACGAAACCGGCACCCGGATCTCCCGGATTACCAGATTCACGAACTTCTACTTGATAAGCAACACCGCTAACGTTCATAAGATCTGTCCAGCTTATGGTTGCTCCGTCTTTAAGAACCTTACTAATTGTTATGTTGTTAGATAAAATAGGTTTACAAGCAGGAGTATCTTCGTAATAAACATCATCAATATGTACAGTACCAGCGGATGTTGTACCGTTATGTGGTAAATTGAAACCAAAGTAATCGTCGGTTGTCTGAGGTAAATATATTGTGTATTCCTGATAGGTTGTACCGCTAACCATTATGGTATCCAATACTGTAAAATTAGCTGCAGAGGTAGTGCCGTTTGATGTGAATACCTCAAGAATTTGTGGATTGGTACCTGTACTTCTTGCAGAAAAACGCACTTGTTTTACCCAGTTACCATTTCCAAGATTATCTGTTTCAGGTGAAATTAACCTTAAGTTTTGACCTTGATTGGCAACAGTGTTTGTACGATACATTCTGTACGAATTACTCGGTGATTGTGCATTTGTCGCATTAACGTATCCATAACCGGCTGTAACTACCTCATCAACATAGCTCCAGCAATAAGGGAAATTATTGTTTGATGTAGTACCTGTTTCGGTGGTATCAAAACTTTCGTAGAAATTACCTGTAACAATGCCACATAAAGTATAAAAGGTTAATGGGAAAGCAGTCCAAATTCCATTGGTAGCTCCACAAATACTTCGTACATATACAACATATTGCGTAGCAGGATCCAAACCAGTAATGTTTACAGATGTTCCTGTAACGGTACCGCTTGTTTTTAAACCTACAGCTCCGGAACCGGCATCGCCAGAAGTACGTATTTCGTATTCGTAACCGGTTACACCTGTTGCTAAAGAAGCATCCCACGATATGGTTGCCGTGTTTCCGGTAATAGCGCTTGCATCTATATTCATGGGGAAAATACAAGGCGATAAATCTTCGTAGTAAACATCGTCTATTACTACCGATGATATCGCTGTAAGACCATTATATGCCATTCTAAAAGCAAAATAATCATTAGTTGTTGCCGGTAGTGGAACAATGTATTCCTGATAAGCAGTATCGTCTTTGTATATCGTTGCTAAAACTGTGGCATTTGCAGTAGTGGTATTATCTGCTAACGATATTATTTCTAGTTTGTTGGTATAGGTTGATAAGTAGGATCTAACAGAGAAACGCAATTGTTTGGTTCCGTTACCAAGATTATCTGTTTCGGGTGAAATTAAAACAAGTTCTTCTGTGGCATTTGTAGTAGAGTTTGTTCTGTACAACCTGAACGATTGTGTTGGTGATTGTGCATAGGTAGTACTATTCAATACATATCCGTAACCGGTTGAAGTGACATCGTCTATGTAACTCCAACAATTAGGATAAGTTGCGTTAGAGGTAGTTCCTGCCGTTGTTGTGTCGAAACTTTCATAGAAGTTGCCGGTAATAACACCGCATAAGGTATTAAAAATCTGTGATACAGGATTCCAAATTCCCTCTGAAGTTCCACAGATACTGCGTATATATACGGTATATTCTACCGAAGGCGACAAGCCTGCAACCGTAGTAGAAGTTCCTGTAACTATACCAGTTGCACCCAATCCGGTTGTTCCCGACCCTGGTGCACCAGAAGAACGAATTTCGTATTCATATCCTGTAACGTTGGTTGAAACCGATGCAGTCCAAGACAAATCGGCACCTGTCTGTGTTATGTTACCTATTGTTAAAGCAGTAGGGAAAAAACAATCTGCCAAATCTTCGTAATAAATGTCATCTAAATGAATGGTAGATAGTGTTGTTACGCCGTTATGCGCCAATCTAAAACCGAAATAATCGTGGGTAGTCGCAGGTAACGGAATAATGTATTCTTGATAGGTAAGATAATCAACATTAATAGTTCGTATTACGGTAAAGGTAGCATTTGCATCGTCTCCGTTTGCAGTTACTATCTCTAAATTGTTCACATTCGTAGCTGTGCCGGCACGAACAGAAAAACGTAATTGTTTTGTTCCGTTGCCTAAATTATCGGTTTCGGGAGAAATTAAAATTAAATTCTGTCCTTGATTTGCTGTCGTATTGGTTTTATATAAACGATACGAATTATTTCCTGATTGTGCGTTTGCTGCATTTACATAACCGTAACCTGTGGTGGTTACATCATCAACATAACTCCAGCAATTTGGGAAATTATTGTTTGATGTAGTACCGGTTGCAGTGGTATCAAATCCTTCATAAAAATTACCTGTGACCACACCACATAGTGTTTGAAAAGATGTTGGCTGTGGATTCCACCTGCCTGTTGATGTTGATCCACAAACACTTCGTACATAAACTGTATAATTTACAGAAGGTGATAAACCCGTAATGTTTGCTGAAATATTAGCGGTATTACCTGATGCTGCTAAGCCGGTTGCTCCAGAACCAGGAGTACCGCTTGAACGCACTTCGTAATCATAGGTTGTTACATTTGGATCTATTGAGGCTGTCCATGATATAGTAGCTGTATTCTGGGTAATTGCAGAAACAGTTGCATTTGTAGGAAAAAAACAAGTTTCTAAATCCTCATAAAAAACATCATCAATAAAAGCATAGGGATAGTTTGTTGTAGCAGATCCGTTGTGAGGTACTCTAAAACCAAAATAATCGTCTGTTGTTGCAGGTAAAGGAACAATATATTCACTATAAGATGTTCCTGTAATATTAAAAGTGGCTAAAACAGTTGCGGTTGCTGCAGAAGTGTTTCCGTTTAACCGTACGACTTCTAATATACTTGTAACGGTTGCTGAGTTTCCGCGTGCGTAGAAGCGCACTTGTTTTGTGCCGTTTCCTAAATTAACTGTTTCGGGAGATACAAGTGTTAAATCTTCGTTTACATTTGCTGTAGAACACATTCTGTAAAACCTGAAAAAATTTGGAGGTGATATTACGGTTGTTGTTGAAGAAGCGGTGTATCCGTAACCTGTTGTAGACATATTGTCAATGTAACTCCAGCAATCGGGGACAGAAGGATTGGTTGTGCCACCAGTAGGCGTAGTGTCAAAATTTTCACTGAAATTCGTTGCTATTGCAGTACATGTTGGTTGTGCATGCGTTTCATTGAACGCTAGTAACGCCAAAATTAAGAAGGCTTTGGGCAGTAGCCAACTAATTTGACGTTGAAAAAGGGTAAGTTTCTCTTTCATTTTTTTAGATTATATGTTGTTAGTAATTTATAAAAATATTATATTTAATTTAAAAAAATCAATAAAAATGCATTTTTTCTATTTTTTAACAATAAAAAGCGCCTGATTAGTTATATTTTCGTAATTGTATATTGTTTTAGAAAAATATATTTATTGTACGATAATTCTTGGAGTTTTTAAATATTAATAGTTGTAAATTTTTTTTTGTTTGTATTTACAGAACTATTAAGCTACTCTTTTGTTATTAGTTGTCTAAACTTTCAAAATTCATGACAAATCAAAAATAACCCATACAAATTTGTATAGTAAAATAAATTGTTTAATTTTGCACTCCCTTTATTGGGAATGGAATGTTTAATTAAAATTAATTTATTGTGGAAAGTTTAAGCTACAAGACAGTATCAGCAAACAAAGCAACCGTTCAGAAAGAATGGGTTGTTGTAGACGCTGACGGTCATAACTTAGGACGCCTTGCTTCAAAAGTCGCTATGATTTTAAGAGGTAAGTACAAACCAAGTTATACACCTCACGTAGACTGTGGTGATAATGTAATTATTATCAACGCAGAGAAGATCAACTTAACAGGTAACAAATTGAATGACAAAACGTACATTCGTCACACAGGTTACCCAGGTGGTCAAAGAGAATTAACAGCTAAAGTAATGCAACAGAAAAATCCTGCATTATTAGTAGAAAAAGCTGTAAAAGGAATGTTACCTAAAAACAAATTAGGTGCGCAATTATTCCGTAATTTAAATGTAAATGTAGGTTCTGCACACAAACATGATGCACAAAAACCTAAAACCGTTAATTTAAACGACTTAAAGTAATGGCAGTTATTCACAAAATCGGTAGAAGAAAAACCGCAGTAGCTCGTGTTTATGTTACAGAAGGTACTGGTAACATCACAGTGAACAAAAAAGAATTCGCAACTTATTTCCCAACGGCAACGTTACAGTACAAAGTTATGCAACCACTTTCTATGACAGAAAATGCAGAAAACTTTGACGTAAAAATTAACGTGTACGGTGGTGGAACAACAGGGCAGGCAGAAGCTGTACGTATGGCTATTGCACGTGCAATGTGTGAAGTTGACGCAGAAAACAGAGCAATCTTAAAACCAGAAGGTTTATTAACGCGTGACCCACGTATGGTTGAGCGTAAGAAATTCGGTCAGAAGAAAGCTCGTAAGAGATTCCAGTTCTCTAAACGTTAATATTTATTATTATTTATTAAAAAATCTAAGTTTTTGTTGCACGCCTGCTGAGGCAGGAGGTAGTTTAGCATCTAAATGTATAAGACCGATTATTCGCTACTTATTCATTGCTAACACAAGAACGTAAACTATTACAAAAATGGCAAACAAAGTAGAAGTTAAAGAATTACTAGAAGCAGGTGTTCATTTTGGACACATGACTAGAAAATGGGATCCAAACATGGCTCCTTACATCTATATGGAGCGTAATGGTATTCACATTATCAATCTATATAAAACAGCAGCTAAAATCGAAGAAGCTAACGAAGCTTTAAAGAAAATAGCAGCATCAGGTCGTAAAGTATTATTCGTAGCGACTAAAAAACAAGCAAAAGATATCGTTGCAGAAAAAGCAGCAGCAGCTAACATGCCTTACATCACTGAGCGTTGGCCAGGTGGTATGTTAACTAACTTCGTTACAATTCGTAAAGCTGTTAAAAAAATGGCTTCTATCGATCGTATGAAGAAAGACGGTACATTTTTAACTCTTTCTAAAAAAGAGCGTTTACAAGTAGATCGTTTACGTGCAAAATTAGAAAAGAACTTAGGTTCTATTGCTGATATGACACGTTTACCGGCTGCATTGTTTATAGTTGATATTAAAGCAGAACACATCGCAGTAAAAGAAGCTCAAAAATTAAACATTCCAGTTTTTGCAATGGTTGATACAAACTCTGACCCACGCGAGGTTGATTATGTAATCCCAGCAAATGACGATGCTTCTAAATCAATCGATAAAGTATTATCTTTAGTTACAGGTGCTATCATTGAAGGAAATTCTGAAAGAAAATCTGAAAAAGACGAAGCTACCAAAGTTGAAGCTCCTAAAGCAGAAGCTACTACATCTACTGAAGAGTAATTCTTAACAGTATCTTAAAGTCGTTATGCTGATGGTTCCATATTTTTGTAACTGTCACTAACGGCTTTTTTTCATTTTATAAATCATTAATTTAATTCTCAATACAATGGCAAATATTACTGCTGCAGACGTAAATAAATTAAGAACAATTACAGGTGCCGGAATGATGGACTGTAAAAAAGCTTTAGTTGAAGCTGAAGGAGATTTCGATAAAGCAATCGAAGTTCTACGTAAAAAAGGACAAAAAGTTGCTGCAAACCGTTCAGACCGTGAGTCTACCGAAGGTGCTGCAGTTGCTTACGTTAACGCAGACAAAACTAAAGGTATCGTTATTACATTAAACTGTGAGACCGATTTCGTTGGTAAAAACGAAGGTTTCGTAGCTTTAGCTAACGAAATGGCTGAAAAAGCTTTCAACTTTGAAACTAAAGAAGAGTTTTTAGCTTCGGCTTATAACGATTCTATGACAGTTGCTGAAAAATTAATCGAACAAACTGGTGTAATCGGTGAGAAAATCGAAATCGGTGGATTTGAAAAATTAGAAGGTGCTTTCATTGGTTCATACGTTCACTCTGGTAAAATTGCTACAATTGTTGCTTTATCTGCTGCTGTAGAAGGTGGTGACGAAGCTGCTAAAAACGTTGCAATGCAGGCTGCTGCAATGAACCCAATTGCTTTAAACGGCGATGGTGTTGACCAAGCAGTTATTGAAAAGGAAAAAGAAATTGCTCGTGAGCAGTTAATCGCTGAAGGAAAACCAGCTGATAAATTAGAAGGTATTTTAGTAGGTAAAGTAAACCGTTTCTTTAAAGACAATACATTAGTTGCACAAGATTATATTAAAGATAGCTCTATGAGCGTTGAAAAATATATCGATTCTGTTTCTAAAGGTTTAACTGTTGCAGGTTTTAAACGTGTAGCAATTGGTTAATCTTTAAACTAATTCATATAAGAACCCCAAGTTCGTTAGAATTTGGGGTTTTGTTTTGTATAGAAGTTTGAAAAGCTTAACTTAATTAACTTCTGTGCTATTAGCAAATTCATGTCATCTTCTCATAATGAAATGCGATTCCGTATCAAGTCCGGAATGATAAAGCGATTAACACAATATTTGTCAAGCTAAACTCGATTCAGCTTCTCATTCTTTAATTCTTGATGAAGTAGAGGAGGAAATATTAATACTTTATTATTGTAACAAAAGATTGTCTTATGATACTAATATAAAAAAATATTAATGAAAAACATAATATTGGTGTTGTCCTTGTTTTTTGCAGGATTGATAAACGCTCAGAACATAAAAATTGAAGGATTTGTTACTTTTGAAAGTGAACCTGTTCCTGAAACCTTTATTACCGTTAAAACAGATAAAGTTTACAATGCTACTACAAACGATGAAGGGTATTTCTCTGTCGAAATTCCTGAAAATGTAACGCAATACACCATTACTTGGGAACACTCGCAGTTTAAGGCTCAAACAAAATCATTAAAATACATCGCGGATCAAAAATTAGATTTGCAGTTTACCGAACAGCAAGATGAAGTTTTAGAAGGAATCGTAATAGATCAAACCAATAAGAACATTCGCAGATTTGCCGATAAAACGGTGGTTGATGTAGAAAACCTTACGGTTTTAAATTCGGGTAGCGTGTTTGATGCTGTTAATAAATTACCCGGAGTTTTAGTTACAGCGAACGGACAAATTGCCCATAACGGAAAACTGGCGACTATTTTTTTAGATGGCGAACCAACGGGAATGAGTGGCGATCAACTGACAAATTTTCTAAAAAACCTTCCGGCAAACACGGTGAAGAGTATTGAAATTATCGATCGTCCGGGAGCAAAATACAGCGCAACTTTCAACGGAACTATTATCAATGTGATTACTAAATCGGCTAAAATTGAAGGTGTCAGCGGAAGTTTCATGCAGCAGAATTCGGTAAACAGTAAAGTTAAAAATACTACGTCGGCACAAATCATGTTCAAAAAGAACAAATTCAGCTGGAACATGAATACCGGTTACACGCATCACGAGGGCAATACCAATTCGTTAAACGAATTTAGTTATATGAGTAACGGAACGCAGATTAAAGCGCGTGAAAGTTATTGGAACAACCAATGGTATCAAAATTATTATGTGCGTAACAACTGGCAGTACAAAGTAAGCGATTTAGCTAATTTAACGCTTAAATACAACTTTAATCATACCTACAGCAAGCCACAAACGCACGGCGATATGTTTAATGCTTTTGGCGATGCCGAAACGGCTTACAAACAGCAAACATTGGGTAAAAGCAACAATAATATGCACGAATTGCAGTTTGTTTATTCGCAAAAGTTAGATACAATCGGAACCAATTTTACATTGACGTCGAACACCGAATTCCAAAACAATACCAACAGCAATCAGTTATTTGTAGAGGATCAAATGGCATCGACTATTTTGGCTGATAACAATTTTGTGTACAGCCAAACCAAAGCCGATTTTGAAACGCCTTTTAAAGCCGTTAACGGCAATTTATCATTGGGTGCACATTACACACATTCGGTTTCAACCAACAACGGATCGTACATTTGGGATCAGGCGCGAAACTACATTCCATACGATTTTAAATACACCAACAAAGCCACTTATGCAAGCGTATCAAGCAATATTAGTTCGTTAATGATTTCGGCAGGCTTGCGATTGGAAAATCTTACGTATCAGTCAGAAACCGCTGTCGATTCTTTAAATTTAAAGCAAGATTATACTAATCTTTTTCCTACGGTTACCTTGAAATATCCGGTAATGTCGGGCGTTTATTTAAGTGCGGGTTACAGCAAACGCATGAATTTGCCGGGTGCGCAATCGTTCAATCCAAACGTGACTTCGCAAAACAGTTTGTTGGTTTCAAACGCCGGAAATCCCAACTTAAAGCCCGAAATCAGTCATAATATGAATGCGACGTTAACGGTGTTCGATTATATTTATTTCAGTTACAATTTATCCAAAATGCCCAATCAAAATGTGGTGTTTTACGAGATCACTCCGAATGGTACGTTGGAATCTAAATCGCATAATATCGAAAACGGAATTTCGCAAAGTTTCAATATGGGATTGCCGATTCCCTATGCCATGTTTACCAAAGGAATTAAAAGCATGATTAACGACAGAAACGGATTGAATGTTGATGAATTATCGTTTACGTATTTAAATGCAGGATATTTTAAAACCACGTATGATGAGGTGATTCCGGATCGATTTCAGAAAGGTGCTTTTTATATTTTTACCTATTCACAGTTTTATTTAGGAAACAATTCGCGCGTTTTTGTAACGTATTACAACATGTTTAAAGGGGTTATGAATTTGTACGAATTAAACAAACCGGCACAAAATTTAAGTGTTACCTTCAACAAAAAGTTTTTAGATAACAAACTAAATGTAAATATTGGGGTTGATAACGTACTGAATACCGACGGTTTTGATGTGAATGTTTTTGGAAACGGTTTACAAATGCGTACACAAACTTTGAACGAACGCCGTATGTTTAAAGTTGGATTAACCTTTAACTTCGGGTCGTTTAAAGATCAAAACCAACAGATGTTTCCACAAGGAACACCACCTTTTAAAACGAATTAATTATTGTATTTCAAAGCTGAAAAAATGAATGTCATATTCATTTAGATCATTTTTTTTCTTATCATTAGAATGTTTAAACATCCAATCTAATTGTTTGTAAGTTGGGGTTAAAGAATTAGATTTAGCGTTTTTTGTATATATTTGACTTTTTACTTCTTTTAAATTATTTAAAAAGTATAACGGACGTAAATAAAAGAATTCCGAATTAAGAAATTTACCTTCTTTATCTACAACTCCAATAAATTCTAATGCAATATATATTGGTTCACTTGTTATTTCAATCTTATTCATTAAATCAATTTCCAAGATATTCTTTTTCTTTTGTGTAAAGATTATAGGTTCTGTACTATCTATAATTTTTAAATCTTTGTTATAGAAGTTTATGCGTATGTAAATTTCATAATCTTTTGTGGCTTTGTTTTTATTGTAGGTAATAAAATCTCTATTAATGGTAGCACTTATTTTTTTTATGTGATAGCCATAAAAATCTTCGTTAAATACGGTTTGTATTAAAACCTCATCTTTTGGTTTAATTGGTGAAGAAGAATCTTTTTTACTTTTAGTATTGATTGTTATAGGTTGCTCTAAAATGTTTATAGAGAGCTCGTCTAAAACTGTTTCATTCGGAATTAGATATACAGCATCGTCAATTTTATTTATAGCTACTTTCTTATCATAAAAATTAAGTGAAGTAAAAAATAAAGAATCAGAATCTTTAAAATAAGGTAAGATTACATCACCATTTTTATCACTATACATAACTTCATTATTATATTTTAATGTGTGAAATGGGATAGGCTCTTTAGTTAAACTGTCTAAAACTGTGATTTTTTTTTGGGAAAAAGATATTTTACAGATGAAAAAAAGAAAGATTGTAGATAGAGTGTTTTTTATGAATGTCATAATAAATATTGCTTTAGGAATTAAAATTTTTAAGTATTATTACAATAAGAATTGGGATGATTCTTTTTAACAATTAAAATGCTTTTATCTTTGTGAAATAAATTTAGTAAAAAACTATGGAAAAAATACGTTGTAATTGGGTATCAAACGATGAATTGTATATAAAATATCACGACGAAGAATGGGGAAAGCCCGTTTATGATGATAAAGTTCTGTTTGAATTTTTAGTATTAGAATCTTTTCAGGCGGGTTTAAGTTGGATTACGATTTTAAAGAAGCGTGAGAATTTCCGTAAAGCTTTTGATAAGTTTAACGATAAAAAAATCGTAAAATACAACGATGCAAAAATTGAGGAATTAATGCAGAACGAAGGTATTATCCGCCATCGTGGAAAAATTGAAGCTACTATTAACAATGCACGCATTTTTCAGGAAATTCAAAAAGAATTTGGTTCGTTCTCTGAATATTTATGGAGCTATGTAAACGGAAAACCGATTGATAATAAACTGAAAAGTATTAAAGATGCCGTTGCAAAAACCGAAATATCAGACGCGTTGGCTAAAGATTTAAAAAAGCGCGGTTTTAAATTTATGGGATCAACTACCGTTTATGCATTTATGCAGGCCATTGGTATGGTAAACGATCATATTACTTCATGTTTTTGTTATAAAAAGAACTGATTAATTTAATGTTTCTTTTTCAAAGCCACATGATTTACATTTTCGAACATTTTTATAGTAAATTGGATAGGTTTGAAACATAAACGAAATAATCATTGCAAAAAATCCTTTTAGATTTTTGACAGATTTATAATTGTTATAAAAAGTATTACTACCACAATTTTCGCAAGTAATATTAGATTGATTTTGCTCTAAATAAATGTTTTCTTCTTGTATTATTTTTAAAGCGGTATCAAAATCTTCCTTTTTAACTTTTAATTTAATTCCACCAACAGCAAAAGAATACAGAGGATTGGTAGCTACAACACTTTCATCTTGTAAAAAACAATATATAGATTCACTTTCTAATTTTGTTTTTAAAAGGTGAGCTTCAATGTAATTGTCAAAAGTTTTTAATGTTATCAATTCCATTCTTTTCTGAATTAGAAATAAAAATACAAAAATTACTCATTATAACTTACAAAAAGTTCCTTGTTCAAAATCTGCATAAACAAATCGCGTGGAATTTCTTCACAACCCAATTGTGATAAATAATCATTGTAAACCTGACAGTCAATTAGCTGATAATTCTCTGCTTTTAATTTATTGGTCAAGTGTATAAAAGCAATTTTAGAAGCGTTTGATACTTTAGAAAACATACTTTCGCCACAAAAAATATGTCCTAAATCAATACCGTATAAACCGCCTACTAATTCATTATCTTGCCAAACTTCAACCGATTTTGCATAACCCATTTCGTGTAATTTTAAGTAGGCTTCCAACATTTCATCGGTGATCCAAGTGCCTAATTGTCCATTGCGTTTGGTTCGTTGGCAGTGAGTAATTACATCTTTAAAAGCAGTATTGAATGTTACTTTAAAGATGTTTCTATTGATGATATTTCGGGTTGATTTTGAGATCTTCAACTGATTTAAAAATAAAACCATTCGTTCTTCGGGAGCAAACCAGGTTATTTCTTCACCATCTTCAAACCAAGGAAAAATTCCGCTTTTGTAAGCAAGAATCAGTCGTTCGGTTGATAAATCGCCACCAAAAGCCACAATGCCCGAGGAATGGGCTGTTTCAACATTTGGGAAATAAAGTTCTTTGGTAAGTTTATACATTTTATGATATTTGAAACCACATAGCCACATAGCTTTATCACAGAATCACATATATATATTTGATAACATATCTTAATGTCTTACTTTTTAAAGATAAATGCGTACGCATTTATTAATGTAGGTTTTTAAAGATAAGAATAAAAAATCTGTGTATCTGTGGCACATTATAATGTTCAATGTTTTAAACCTCTATGTGGTTATAAATTAAAAAATCCCGATTACAAATGTAATCAGGATTCAAAATTATATTTTTTCTTTCAATATTAAAAAGGCAAATCGTCTTCTGCTTCTTGATTTTGATTAAAATTCGGAGCAGGAGGGAAGCCTGAATTGTTATTGTTTGCATAACCGCCACCTTGATTTTCAAACGGATTTGGTTGTCCATACCCTTGTTGAGGAGGTTGTTGTCCAAAACCTTGCTGTGGTTGACCATAACCGCCTTGTGGAGCACCATAGCCTTGTTGTGGCTGGTTGTATGGTTGCTGTGCTTGCGGACGGTCGATTCTCCAACCTTGGATCGAGTTGAAATAACGCGTTTCTCCTTGTGGATTAACCCATTCTCTACCACGTAAATTAATACCTACGCGAACTTGCTCGCCTGGTTGAAAAGCGTTTAATAAATCGCATTTATCTTGCGTAAACTCAATTAAAATATGTTGCGGATATTGCTCTTCGGTTGTTACGACCAATTCTCTTTTTCTAAAAGTTGGACTTACGTCTTGTGCAGGACCAACCATTTTAATTCTTCCTAAAACTTCCATTGTATTATATTTTTGATGCTAAAATTGTTTTCCAAGCCGATGTAACATCGTTTTCGCTTAAAAATTCTTTTGCTTTTTTATAAATTAATTCTTTGTTATTATCGTTTTTCCAGTTTTTAATCTGGCTGTTTTCGTTCAAAAAGGTATTTACTTCATCGTCAGCAGGCAATATTTCTACATTGCCTAAAATACCTAAATCGTTCCCTGCAAATATACCACTTTTTTTTGCATCTTCCGGTATCGCATCAACGCCAATTCCTAAAGTGGTTAATGGTTTTTCAACCTCGAACATTCCTGGTGTAGCGCGTGTGTACCAGTTACCGCCCATACGAGCGATCAGATCAATTTTATGTTGATCAATACCGCCTTTGCCATCAAGAACATCGTCAGAAATATGAATTTTTACTACTTCGCAAATAATCATGTTTCCGGCTCCGCCTTGATCGCCCAACGCAATAATATCTTTTACTTTACATTCTAACTGCACCGGACTTTCGGCAACACGGAATGGTTTAACAACGTCTGATTCTAGTTTTGTAAACCCCGATTTTATAAATTCATCAACTCCGTCGCCATATTCTGTAGACGATAACGAAAGTTGTTGCACCATATCGTAATTTGCAATGTTTACAACCACTTCTTTGGTAGCTTCGCAGTTTAACAACGTATGTTTTACGGTGTTGTTGCGAACTCTGCGCGCCGGTGAAAAAACCAGAATGGGCGGGTTGGAACTAAACAGATTAAAAAAACTAAAAGGCGATAAATTCGGATTTCCCTCTTCATCAACCGTACTGGCAAAAGCAATTGGGCGCGGACCTACTGCTCCCTGCAAATATGCCTGAACTTGAGCCGCAGTTAAATCGGTTGGATTAATGCTTAACATACATAAATTGGTTTAAACAAATATAAGTATTGCACTGAAAATTTAAGGTTCAATTTTCAAAATATTATCAACAAAATAACGTTATAAAGCAGTATCTTGCTAAACGCATTTCAAATTTTATTGCATGTCAATACTTAAAAGAAGTTTGTACACCCGTTGGTTTCTCTTGATTTTTTCGTTGGGAATTTTAATTTTAATTCTTTGGAATACGTATTTACTTTTCCAAACATTTAAGCATGAAGAACGTGTGAAAATGGAAATTTGGGCTGAAGCAAATCAAACAATAAGTAGTTCTTCATTGGATGCTGATATAGAGCTTCCTTCAAATATTCTTATTAAGAATACGACAATTCCGGCGATTCTTACCACAAGTACTGACAGCATTATCAGTTTGTTTAATGTTTCGGAAGAAGTTGAAAACGATTTGAATCTTCAGCAAAAAATTTTAAAGGAATTAAAGACTCAAAATATTCCTATCGAAATAAAGCATTCTGAAGGTAACCAATATGTTTACTACGGAAACTCCTCTTTAATCACCAAGTTAAAATATTATCCTTTGGCGTTAGTTGCTATTTTGGTTTTGTTTGGATTATTGGTTTACAGTTATTTTCGCGCCAGTAAAATGTCGTCTGAAAATAAATTGTGGGCGGGTATGGCAAAAGAAACAGCACATCAGATCGGTACGCCGCTTTCTTCTTTAATGGGATGGATTGAAATAATGAAGTTGGAAGAAATTGATGAAAACATCGTGGATGAAGTGCAGAAAGATGTGGATCGTTTGCAAACTATTGCCGATCGTTTTTCTAAAATAGGATCTGAACCTAATTTGGAATTGTTGAATATTGTGGAAGAAACCAAAAAGTCGTTTGATTACTTACAATCGCGCAGTTCCAAGCAGATTAATTTTAAGTTTGAAACCAATACCGATATTGTAAATTTAATGCTGAACCCCACTTTGCACAGCTGGACGATTGAAAATCTTGTTAAAAATGCTATTGATGCGATTAAAGGGAAAGGAAATGTGGAAGTTGAAATTAGAAACAACGAAAATACGTTGCAGATTTTAGTGAGTGATACCGGTAAAGGAATTCCTAAAAATCAATTCAGAAAAGTGTTCGAACCTGGTTTTTCAACAAAAAAACGTGGTTGGGGATTGGGACTTTCGCTTACTCAGCGTATTGTTGAAAAATACCATAAAGGATCAATCCGCGTTTTAAAATCTGAAATTGGTAAGGGAACCGTTTTTTCTATTCAATATAAGAAAATGTAAATTTTTTTATACCGTTAAAGTCATTGTAAGATTGTGGAAATACTTATCGTCTTGTTTAAAAAAAATTTTAATAATTCCGTTTTCTGTAAATCCCATTTTTTTATATAAATTCAATCCAGATTCATTTTCTGTATAAACCTGCAACCAAATCAGTTCTAAAATAGGGTTGTTTTTAGCCCATTTAATAATTGCTGAAAGTAATGCTGTGCCCAAACCAATATGTTGCCATTCGTGCAACATACCCATGCCAATTACGGCGGTATGTTCCATAATTTTTCTGTGGTTTCCAGTTAAATCAATATTTCCAATGATTTTACCCTCATATTCAGCAACCAATAGTAAAGAATTGTCATAAATTAAGAAAGAGTTGATCCATTCTTTTTCCTGATCAACCGTTAATTTAATTTCACTTTCTAATTTTGGAATATAGTTGCTGGTAGGGATATAAGTTTTTATACAGTTTAAAAGATTTTCGGCATCAGAAACTTCAGCTTGTCGTATTATAACCGTTTCTCTGTTTTTCAGGGTAATTTGTTTTGTTTCGAATTTCATTCTTATTCTTCTTTTGCTGAATCGTCTGCCTCATTAGCAATTTTTTCGGCAGCTTCCATTGTCATTATTTCATAGGAGTTATCATGAATCATCCACATATTTATATAATTTTTTGAAACTACTAAATGATTCTTCCAAGATGTGTATTTTCCATACAACATTAATGTACAAATGTCGGTAGGTGTTAAAAAATCACCTGTTTCTGGTAAGTGCGAATGCATGGTAGATTCAACCTCTTGTTCGTTATCACCAAATTCAATAGGAATAATGTTTTTATGAAGACTTTTTTTACTAATTAGTTCATTCTTTTTATTAAATGTTAAAAGGTAATCGTTTCCAAAAATAACTACGCCACTTACTGCAGGTCCGGTTAATATATATACTTTGTTTACATCTTTATCTATTAAAGGAATTAAATTGTATTTGGTATTGTTGTAATGTTTAAATAAAACGGTGTCATTCTCTACAATATTTTGGGCAATTGTTCTTAAATTATAGATGTTGCTTTCATTGATTTTGAAGTTTCGCTCTGTTAAATCTATAATTGCTTTATCTAACTCAAATTGGTCATTAAATGTAATGGTACCAATCACTTTTGGATTTTTGTCTTTTGAATAAAAAGTACAAATGTTTTTATGGTTTTCAGAATAGGAAAAGTAGCCACCAATTTTTTCTTTTGTAGGATATTGCTCAATAAACAAGTCGGTACCATGCCACGATGCCATTTCAGAATTGTATAGTCTAATACCTTCTTTTTTAATCTCATCTATTTGTTCGTCTGCTGATTTTTGGGCATATAAATTTATACATGCCAGCAATGTAAGTAACCAAGTGATTTTTTTCATAAAAATTATGTTTTCAAGGTTTCTAAAATACAAAAAAAATCCCTTTGAAATTTCAAAGGGATTCATTTTATAGATTCGCAGCTATTTGTTGGGCTGTTTCTTCAAATTCTTGTTGTGTTAACGATGCTTTTCGCTGAAAACGCATATCGTCCATATCCTGTAACGGAATTAAATGTACATGTACATGAGGTACTTCTAACCCAACAACGGCAACGCCTACACGCTTGCAAGGAACCGCTTTTTCTATGGCTTTAGCCACATAGTAAGAAAATTCCATTAAACGGGTGTATAAACCTTTATCCATATCAAAAATCTTATTGATTTCCTGCTTGGGAACACATAACGTATGACCTTTTGCGTTTGGATTGATATCTAAAAAAGCAATAAACTCATCGTTTTCTGCTACTTTGTACGATGGAATTTCTCCGCTGATGATTTTAGTAAAAATACTCATGGCTTAAAGGTTAGTCTCTTGTTATTTCTAAAACTTCGAACTTTAATGTTCCGTTTGGTACGCTGATTTCTGCAATTTCGCCAACCGATTTTCCTAATAAACCTTTACCAATTGGTGAAGTTACCGAAATTTTCCCCGCTTTTAAATCGGCTTCGCTTTCTGCAACTAGTTTGTATTTTATTTCCATTCCGTTGGTTTGGTTTTTAATACGCACGGTAGAAAGTACCAAAGCTTTTGATGTGTCTAATTGCGATTCATCAATTAAACGCGCGTTTGCCAAAACCTCATCCATTTTAGAAATTCTTAATTCTAACAAACCTTGAGCTTCTTTCGCAGCATCGTATTCAGCATTTTCAGATAAGTCACCTTTATCACGTGCGTCTGCAATTGCCTGCGATGCTTTAGGACGTTCCACACTCTTTAACTGATCAATTTCATCTCTCAATTTCTTTAAGCCTTCGGCAGTATAATAGGATACGTTACTCATTTTCAATTCAATTTATAAAACAGAAAAAATCCCATACAACGGGATTTAGCTCTTATGTGTTTATTTTGTTAATATTCTTTACATTATTATTTAGTCAAAGTTAAATAATTAAATTTGTTTTCCAAATGTTTTATAATGAAAAAGCTGTTTGTGTTAACAATATGTTCGGGTTTGTTTTTACTGTCGTGTTCAAAAGACGATTGGGACAACCGAAATCCGTATCTGCCTGAAATTGCAGTGAATGTACCAATAAATACTTCGCTGCCAACGTACAATAAATTACAATATCCGGGCAATGCCGTGTATATACCGGGTTACGGAATCAACGGGATTTTAGTAATAAATACAGGAACCGGTGTGCGTGCTTTTGATGCTACTTGTGCCAATCATGGAATTAATAATTGCTCTAAACTTACTTTGAATGGAGTAGAAGCAACATGTGGTTGTAGCGATGCTTTGGTGTATAATTTGTATTTAGGTTTGGCTACTACCGATGCGCAATATCCACTGAAAGAATACCGAGTTTCACAAGGAGGAACAATGATTACCGTTTTTAATTAAAAATAAACGAGCACCTGTAAAAGATGCTCGTTCATTTTTATATTCTTTTTGATAAATCTCTTGCGCCATGATGTATTAGTAAAATATGAATAGAATCATAAGAAACAATTTTGTAAATAATTCTGTAATTTCCCTCTACAAGTTCTCTTATTGCAGTATTTTTTATTTCTTTTACTTGTTTACCAATTAACGGCTGAATCTTTAAAAGTTCAGTTTTTTGATAAATTCTTTCAACCTGCAGTTTTGCATATCTTTTAGAATCTAACGAAATGTAATCGTGAATTTCTTGTAAATCGGTTTTAGCTGATTTTAACCATTTGATTCGAACCATTTCTTCATTTCAGATTTAACATCATCATCGCTCATTACTTCGTTGTTTTCCGATTCCTTCATGCGGGTTTCCAACTTATCAATAAATACAAGTCGATCAATAAGTTCATCTATAGAAAGTTCTTCGGGAAAATCTTCTATGTATCTCTGTAAATCGTTTTTAGAAATCATAAGGTAATTAATTAATAATGCTAATTTACGAAAAAATGTATAGTTTTTAATTCAATAGAAATTAAAACGAGCATCTGTAAAAGATGCTCGTTCTTGGTTGTTGATTATTAAGGTTGATTAGACTAAAATTTAAGGGTTACACCACCCAGAATGTTGAATTGTGCCTGTGAATAGTATCCAGCACCTTCAAATGTTTTTACAGATCCGGGAGTAGGTCCGGCATCATCATACGTGTAATAATATCCGTTTGAAATATACTTTACGTTAAAAATATTATTCGCCAATAAATTGAATGATATCGACTTAAACCATCTGTTTAAAGGCATTTCGTACACCACATTGATATCGTTTGTTAAATAAGAATCTAGCTTTGATTCGTCAGAATCGGTGTTTCCCATATATTGTTCACCCACAAATTTGGTAAGCCATGTAAGGTTTAACTGTTTTACAGGCGAAAAAGTTAAGGCATTACCAATAATTAAATTAGGAGAAAATGATATGTTGGTATTTCCTAAATGAACTAACGATCCATCGACTTCTGCTTTGTAATGGGTATTTTTGTTTGAACTCAACGTAACATTCGGATTAATTAGCCATTTCGGAGCAAACTGCCACGATCCGTCAATTTCAATACCTAAACGGTAGCTGTTTCCACTGTTTTCACGCAAGGCAGCACCTACATCGTTCAAAGCGCCTGTTAACACTAACTGATCCTTGTACAACATGTAATATCCGTTTACGTTTACCGCTAATTTTTGTGAAGCATATCTCCATCCTAATTCAAAATCGTTCAATTTTTCAGGTCGAGGATTTCCGTTTTCATAATCGTTACGATTTGGTTCACGATTTGCTCTTGCGTATGAGAAATAAGCACTGCTGGCATCATCTATCTTATAAGTAATACCGGCTTTTGGGTTAAAGAAATTGAATTTGTCATCAACTAAACCGGTTTCGTTTCCGTTGGCTTTGTAAGTTACATTACGCAACTGCAAGTCTCCGAACAAAATCCACTGATCGTTAAATGTATAACTGGCTTTTAAAAATCCGTTAATATCGTTTTTGGTAGAATTATCTCTGTAATATTCTTGCTTGAATTGATTTTGTGGCTGACTGCGAACCCATAAAACTTCGCCAAAATGATCGTTCTCGTATCTGTTTGCGGCTCCACCAAAAAGTACTTCCAAATTATCTTTAGCGTATTGAGCAGAAAAAGTAACACCGTAGAATTGATTGTCCAGATATTTTCTTCGGATCAAATCATATCTTTCCTGAGTTTCACCATTCACTTCTACAGGTTTAATACCGTAATCGCTTAACAATTTTTGATTGGTTTTGTAATTCTCAAAATAACCGAAACCTTTGGTGTAGTGAACGGCTACGTTAGAATTCCAATTGCTATTCCACTTTTCGTTCCAATGTAACTGATAGTGATCTTGTTTGTAATTATCGGTTTCGTTGTCGTAAAATCGTTGCACGCCGTTATCATCAATATATGCTCCGGATGGATTAAACGTTCGGTTGTTTTTCAATACATCTTTGTCTTCAACACCATTCCAAGCCTGATATGTTTTCTCGTTTCCACCAAAAACCAATGCTTTCAATAAAGTTCCTTCGTTAACAAAAGTTCCCTGTAAAAAGTACGAGTTTAGTTTAGATGATGCGCGATCAATATATCCGTCTGAATAAAGATTTGATAATCGACCCGTTAATTCAAACGTATTGTTTACCAATCCGGTACTAAATTTTGCCGTATGCTTTCTGGTATTGAAACTTCCGATTGAATTTGCGATTTCTCCATTGGCATCGTACGAAAACTTGTCGGTTAGTAAGTTTAAACTCGCTCCAAAAGCACCCGATCCGTTGGTCGATGTACCAACACCGCGCTGTAATTGCAGATTCTCTACACTTGAAACAAAATCGGGCATGTTTACCCAAAAACTTCCGTGTGATTCGGCATCGTTGTATGGAATACCGTTTATGGTTACATTGATACGTGTGCCATCGCTACCACGTACGCGAATTCCGGTGTAACCCACGCCGTTACCGGCATCGGTAGTTGTAACAACAGATGGCATAAAGTTCATTAAAACAGGAATATCCTGACCCAGATTGCGTTTTGCCAGTTCTTCTTTGCTTAAATTGCTAAAGGCGATCGGTGTTTTGTTGGTTGCGCGAACGGCTTGTACTAAAACTTCATCTAAAGTTTCCGATGAAATAGTATCTTTTTTAGTTTCGGTTTGCGTTTGTGCCTGCATGGAAATTGCCGAAAGACAAAAACCTGCAAACAAAAAATGAGTTTTCATTCGTAAAAATAATTTTTACAAATAAAAGGGGCATTTATTTTGTTTAGATTAATAAAAATGTTTTCGTTACGAACAGCAACTTATGCGTGCACTCAATAAGTGTGTTGTTCATTTCCCTTGGCAGCATTACCTGCCCAGGTTCAACGGGTATGATCTCAGCCGTACGGCACCCCTTTGAGACGGGGCAAATTTACATAAGTTATTGAATAATATTGTAATATAATTTAAAAAAGTTTTATTTGGTTAAAATTTTGGTTATTTTTATAAAAATTAACTAAAAAACACAATTATGATACAAAGATTACTTTTTATTGGTTTAATTATATGTGGGTTTAGTGCTAATGCAGCTGTTATTTATGTTAAAAATGGAGGTGCTGGCAACGGAACTTCTTGGCAACAGGCTTACGGAACTTTAAATTTAGCCTTGCAAAATGCAATTTCTGGTGATGAAATTTGGGTTGCGCAAGGAACTTATTTTCCGTCATCTACTCTAAACGCAACAGAATCATTCAATTTTAAAGATGGTGTTAAGCTATATGGAGGTTTCATGGGAAACGAAACCTTGTTGACTTCCAGAGCGGATACTTCGGGAACTACTACTATATTAAGTGGAGTTTTGTCAAGTTCTGTTCAAACAGCAACATTGTTTAAAATTAATAACGCTTCTAATATTAATAATTTAATTGACGGATTTACTATTCTTGGAGCAAAAAGAATTATGGTTAGTGGTGAGCCAGGCGGCGCAGGTCTGCAAATCCTAAATTCAACGATTAAATTAAAAAATTGCATTATTAAAGACAATAGAACCGAATTGTTGAATTTTGATATTAATCAAGGATACAATGGTGGTGGTTCAGCAATTTTTAGTCTATTAAGTAATTTAATTTTAGAAGATGTAAATATTATTAATAACAGTTTAGATAATAAAAAAAACAACGCTACCACAATTGACTGGGTAAAGGGAGGTGCTGTATATGTGCAAGGCGGAAGTTTTGAATACAACAAAGGGCGCATTGAAAATAATGAATACACTTACGAAGGTAGTAAAGGGTATGGTGGTGCCGGATACTTTCAAAATGTATCTTCAGTTAATTTAAAGAATCTGTTTGTTTATCATAATAAGGTTTCAATGAAAAATATGTCATCGTTACCTGCTTCAAATCCAGAAGGTGGTGCGTTTTATTTTTCTTCGTGTAATAATATTTTAATGGATACCAATATTTTTCACGGAAATTATGCATCTTATTTAACAATGCCCCAAAATAGCACTACACCAATAAATTCTTATGGTATTGGAAGTGCGGTATATTTTAGAAGTTCTTCAGGTACTTTTAACAATACTACTTTTGGAAGAAATTCACTGCCAGAGCATATGCACAATTCAGGAAATGCTGCAAGTGGAATTTATAGTACAGGGGTTGGTAATCTTTCTTATAATAATTGTATGTTTTTAGAAGGAGTTACTGGTGCTAGCGTAGGAACTTCTATTTACAATTACAATCGCTGTGTTTCAAAATACGGGATTGGTTATGCTAACGATCCTAATGTTCGTATTGCTGAAATGGAATTTGTAAATGCAACAGAAGGAAACTATACACCACTTTATTGTTCAGAACATTTAAACTTTGGAGATTTAACGCATGTTACTTCTGCTACAGATATTAACGGTAATCCGCGCGTTGTTGGAATAAGTTCAGATCCTGGTGCGGTTGAATTTCAAAATTTGGGAACTTACAACAGAGTCTATGTGAATCATGCAAATACAAATGCTGTAAAAGAGGGAGTAAGTTGGAACACTGCTTTTAGCACACTTCAGGAAGCTTTAAGTTGTAAATGTACAGATAGCTTAAACAATGTTATAATGCCGGCTGAAATTTGGGTTGCTCATGGCACGTATAAAACAGGAAAAAAAGTAGAAGATTCGTTTTTCTTAAATAACGGACAAAAAGTGTACGGAGGTTTTAAAAGTGGAGATACACAATTAATTCAAAGAGATTCGACTCTTTTAACACAGCAAACTATTTTAAGTGGTAAATATGAAACAGGTAAGCATGCTATGCATGTCGTGTCCTCTTTATTTACTTATGTTAATACAGAATTAAATTCTTTTATAGTACAAGACGGACAATCTTTATCAAATGCTAATAATGGAGGGCATGAAAATAATGCAGGTGCGGGTATTTATGTTCGTGGACAGGCTACACTTAAAAATTTATTGATTAGAAATAATAAGGCAGATGGTCATTATGATCCCTCAGGGTTCTCTCCAGTTACTTATTGGGGTGGTGGGATATTTGTTTACAGAGCTGATGGTCACGGGAGTCATACATTTCCAATTGTAGAAGCAGGTATTCATGTTGAAAATATTAAAATAACTAATAACATATCTGGTGGTAAAGGTGCTGGTATTGCATTTTGGCAAAATTCGGCTGTTAGTAACTCAGTAAATAACTTCGTATCTAAATTTAAGAATGTTGAAATCTCGGGAAATAAATCTGTACGTACCGACGGTCATAGTGCTACAGCTGGAGGTGTTTTTGTTGACGGGAGATTTAATATTGATTTTGAAGATTTTACTATTTCTAATAATGAAGCAACAAGTGGAACTGCAATTGAGATTGCAAACAACGAAGGAGCGACTATCAATTTTACACGAGGTAAAATAGATAATAATAAAGAAATTATTATACAAGGATGGAATGGTTACGCTGTGCAAAGCTATGCGGCTATACCTAATTCAATCCCAAATACGGTAAATATAGAAAGTGTTGTCTTCAGTAATAACAATACATCAAGAACAACATTAGCTATTTTTGCAGGTAATCTAAATATTACCAATTGTACGTTTGCGAATAATATAAGTGGGCAAAATCAGGACGTGAATTTTAAAGATGGAAATTTCTTAACACTAGATAAAAATGGTTTTGCAACAATAAAAAATTCTATTATTGATTATTCTAACAACGGCTTGCCAGATATTTTTGTAGGCTCTTGGGTTAGTAATTATTCTGTTTCTGCCCAAAATACTTTATTTACTAAATCTATTCCTACTCAAGTAGTAAATCTTGGTAATAATTTATCAAATGCAAACCCTTTGTTTGTAAATAAATTAAGCGGAAATTATAATTTACAGCCAAACAGCCCTGCTATTGATGCCGGAAACAACAGCTTTTTAGCACTAAGTCCTAATTTAGATGCTATTTCTAATAACAGAATTTACAATAATACGGTTGATTTAGGTGCTTTAGAATTTCAAGGAACTGTTTCAATAACCGATCAAACTAAAAATAAACAGTTTGTGTTGTACCCAAATCCCGCAGAAAGTGAAGTGTTTTTAGAATTTGATGAATATCAAAAAGGAAATGTTGTAATTTATAATTTACAAGGAAAAAAAATACTCGAAATAAGCCGAACAGAAGTTGATACAGGTAAACCTGTAAAGATTAATGTAGAAAATTTACAATCAGGAACATACATTGTAAAATGGTTTGGAGATCAGTTTGAAGCAAGTGTAAAATTGATTAAGAAATAAACTAAAAGATCGGTAAGAAATTACTGATCTTTTAGTTTTTGCGATTCTCCAGAGTAATCTAAAACCTAAACTTTCTATTCTCTTTTTTATCGGCGATGCGTTGTTTGTCTTCTAAACGTTTTTTAATTACCGCTTTAGGAATTTTAGTAGCAATACGTTTTTTGTCTTTCTTTAATGCATTTTCTAGTAACATGAACAATCGCTGTGTACACAGTTCTTTATTCTTAAGCTGACTGCGCGTTTCACCACATTCCACCATAATAAAACCTTCTTTGGTAATTCGGTTTGCTAATTTTTCGGTTAATGTTGTTTTTTCATCGGCGGTTAAGCCATTGCTTTGTTCAACAAAAAACTGAATCTGCACTTTTGTAGCTACTTTGTTTACGTTTTGTCCGCCGGCACCCGAACTGCGTACGGCTTTGTATTGTATTTCGGTTTGTATAATTTCTTTATTCATAGTTTTGTGTTTTGCCACAGATGCACTGATTCTATCTGTAAATTAAATCAAATTTTTACTAAATAATCTGTGCATCTGTATGAAAAGAAAAATTATTCATTTTCTAATGCGTAAACCAAGGTGTAGTTTTCAAATGTTTCAAAATGAAAAGTAAATCGACAATCAAAATCTAATTCTTTACAATTGACTAAAGCCGTGCCTTGGTTAGTGTTTTTAGTAAAATCGTGAATATGCATATCCTGTTTAAAGCTCAAACTGCGGGAATTGCACATTTTGTACAAAGCTTCTTTTGCTCCCCAGATTACACTCAAATCTTCTTTATAATTTCTTTCGATGTTCAAAAAGTCTGTTTCAGATCCAATAAATTTATCTGCAATTTTAATAATCTTTTCACGCTGTTTTTCTAGATCAATCCCAACGTTTTGAGTGCTGACAATAATTGCAGAAAAATCATACGAATGCGTAATAGAAATATGTTTTCCGTCTGCCAAACTCGGCTTTCCGTTGGTATCGTAATTCAAATCAAAATCGGTATAACCAGCTTCCATTAATAATTTCCGAACACTCAAAAATCCCTTACGGTGTTGTTCAGAAAGCATTCCGTTCAATCTGTGCAAATGTTTGTCCTGTAACGTAACGGTAGCATTCAATTCGGCTTCGCTTTCTAAAATCTTCCAAATAAATATCTGCGTATCAATATCGTACGAAATAGTTTTAAATAAGGGCATATTGTAACGGTTTATGATTTCGTTTGCAATGTTTTAAAATGAAATGCGTAAATTTGCAAACAATTTGATACACAAATATACAGAATACATGAGTACAAAAACGATACCTTACGTGCCATTTAAAGTGAAAGATATTTCATTAGCGGCTTGGGGAAGAAAAGAAATTGAGTTAGCAGAAGCTGAAATGCCAGGGTTAATGGCGCTTCGTGAAGAGTATAAAAACGAACAACCTTTAAAAGGTGCACGTATTGCAGGATGTTTGCACATGACCATACAAACGGCTGTGTTAATTGAAACGTTGAAAGCTTTGGGTGCAGAAGTTACTTGGAGTTCTTGTAATATTTTTTCTACACAAGATCAGGCTGCGGCTGCAATTGCCGAAACTGGAATTCAGGTTTATGCTTGGAAAGGTTTGAACGAAGAAGAGTTTGACTGGTGTATTGAGCAAACATTGTTCTTTGGTGAAGACCGTCAGCCGTTAAATATGATTTTGGATGATGGTGGAGATTTAACAAACATGGTTATTGATCGTTATCCGGAATTGGTTGCGGGAATCAAAGGTTTGTCTGAAGAAACTACAACTGGTGTTCACCGTTTGTACGAGCGTGTTAAGGCAGGAACTTTGCCAATGCCGGCAATCAATGTGAACGATTCGGTTACTAAATCTAAATTCGATAATAAATACGGATGTAAAGAATCGGCTGTTGATGCTATTCGTCGTGCTACTGATTTAATGTTGGCTGGTAAACGAGTGGTTGTTTGTGGTTACGGTGATGTTGGTAAAGGAACGGCAGCATCTTTCCGCGGAGCAGGATCTATTGTTACAGTTACAGAAATTGATCCAATTTGTGCTTTACAGGCAGCTATGGACGGTTTTGAGGTGAAGAAATTAGATACTGTTGTTGGAAATGCAGATATCATTATTACAACTACCGGAAACAAAGACATCGTTGTTGGTCGTCATTTCGAAAAAATGAAAGATAAAACTGTTGTTTGTAACATTGGTCACTTCGATAACGAAATTGATATCGCTTGGTTAAACACAACTTACGGCGCATCTAAAAAAGAAGTAAAGCCACAAGTTGATATTTACAATGTAAACGGAAACGATATTATTATTTTGGCAGAAGGACGTTTGGTAAACTTAGGTTGCGCAACTGGTCACCCGTCATTTGTAATGAGTAACTCGTTTACAAACCAAACATTGGCACAGATCGAATTATGGAAAAATTCTGATAAATACGAGAACGATGTGTATATGTTACCAAAGCATTTAGATGAAAAAGTTGCTGCTTTACACTTGGCTAAATTAGGTGTTGAGTTAGAAACTTTATCAACAGAACAAGCAGGATACATTGGTGTTGAGGTTCAAGGACCATTTAAGCCGGAATATTACAGATACTAATATTGTTATCGCATAAAACTAAAAGCAACTCGTTTGAGTTGCTTTTTTTATATCTTTATTTCAGAAAAATTGATATGATAAGAAAAAGTATTTTAATTACAGGTGTTTTGTTTGCAACAATATCTTTTGGTCAAACAACAACCCAAATGAATCTAAAGGGAAAGGTAAAAAGTATTCAAGAAGTTCATGAAAAATGTCCTGCAATAGCACTTGCCGGATCACCAGTAACTTGCGAAAAGAATGAAACATTTTATTTTTTTGATAAGAAAGGTTTTGTTTTAGAACCTCAAAAAGAGAGTTTAAATGATTATATAGTTGAAAAAACTACAACAAAAGAAGGGTATATTCTTACAAAATATCTAGAGTGGGATGGTGCTAAACGAAAGCATTTTGAAGAATATTATAACAAAAAAAACATTCAAACTAAAGTCATAAATTATCATGCCGATGGTGAAATTATCGGCTTATGGGAGTTTGTTTACAATAAAAAAGGAAGAAAAACAGAACAGAAATTAACAAATATTTGGAATGGAACAACAAAAGTTTATCATCACTTTTATAACGAACAAGGCGATATTGTAATGAGTAAATTCTACGAAAATGGAGAGTTGATTAAAGAAGAAAACAATGAAATTTCTTATAAGTTTGATAAAAAAGGAAATTGGGTTTCAAAAGCAATTCTTGGAGGACATTTTCAAACATATAATAGAACTATTACTTACTATTAAAAAGCAACTTGATTGGGTTGCTTTTTACCTTTATACTTACCTACTAGTGCATTATAAAAGAGTTGCTCAAAAAGCTAAAAAAATATTGTATTGACTGACAATTAAATACAATTCTGAGCAACTTAGAAGTAGTTATGAATTAATTTTGAGAGAATTAAAAAAAGATAGTAGAATTTGACAACTTGTATTTCAAACAAATAAGACCCAAGCTGTCTGATTTAGAACTAATTAGTTTGGTTATTTTAGCATAATTCAAGTCAATAGATTCAGAGTGGCAGTTTTTAGAGAGATAAAATACAGTATGCCTTTGGAAATGTGCAAAATATCTCCAGTCTTACATGCGTAAAATCTGTAAAGAAGTAGATTGTGCGTTACAAAATAGAGGTTTTTGCGCATCTAGAAATTTATATTTTTGGGCTATAAGTTACATACAGTTTGTTCGATAAGCGGTGTTTATCAGAGTTTTTATTTTTATTCAGATTGCTTGCTACTTGGAGGTAAAGGATGTCTTTTTCTAAATAGTTCAACTTAACTTGTTTAACCAAATAAATATATGATTAGAAACTCCGAAAAGAAAAACCAGCCAGATTAAACCGCAATTCTATCCATTCAAAAAATATAAAAAGAATAGAGACTTTATTCTCTCAACTTTGTAATCAGTTTATAATTAGAGGTAATTATGCCAAATATTTTATGGGATTTAAAAGCAGAATTATGGTAGAAATAACAATACTTACAACTATTCAATACCTGAATAAATTTATTTTCTTTAGAAAATTAATTTCATGCGATAGTGCACTCTACGGGTATGTAATGTAACTGCCGGTTAAAGTCACTATAAAACCATAGATTGTTTTCCATTGTAGTTGATTTTTTTTCGAATATAACAGTAACAAAGGACAAAACGTGACTGACAGAAATGAAAACATTATTAAGTACTAAAATTTTTAATCAGCTAAAGTAATTTTGGCTTTTATATATTCAAATCACTTATAATTTCCGAAAAATATGAATCTATATTATTTCTCCAAAGATAATTTGGGTGATACGTTCTATAAATATTTTCAAGATTTTCATACTCTAATTTAGCTATTTGTCTTTCAGTAAAATTTTCAACTAACCGTTTAAAATTAACATTCCCTAGTGAATTTTCAAGTTCTATATCGTAGTTTGGTCCAGACATAAAAAGAATAATATCTGGTTTTAGAATATTTATTTCATCTTTAATCACATTGAAATACTCTTTTTCAATATTATATATGTATTCTGGCGGATAATTTTTATCTCTTCCTGAATTTCCAATCTTAATAACATTATTCCAAATTGCTTCGATTTTTTTGCTTGGATATTTTTCACTCAACAATGTTAAAAACCTATTGAAACCGTTCCAAAATTGACCTCCGTAACTAAAAGGATTATTCAAATTTAAAAACTCATCGTAATTGTCTAAAGAAATACTCATATCGTTTTTAAAATCTCCATCCCAGTCATTTGTTTCTTGACCAAAGATCATTACTTTTATATCCGCATTCTTTAGTTTTTCTTCATCAATAAATAATAAAAGAGGATTTGTGGGTTTATATTCCTTCGATTCATCTTCTAAAATTATTTTTAATTTTTCAGAAATAACATTCCATTTTTCAAGATAAATTTTTTGTAATTGTGAATTCATAATATTTTATATTACATGTTATAGTTACTTTTGACTTATTGTTTTATAATTTCTTAAAACACCCGCATCGCAATATGTGCACAAGCTTCGGCATCGGCAAGTGCGTTGTGATGACTATCCAAATTAAAGCCTAAATATTTTGAAACAGTCGGTAATTTATGGTTGGGTAAATTAGGAAACATTTTTTTTGCAGCTCTGTAAGTGCATAAAAACTTATTTTGATGCACAGGTAATTCATAAGCCTGCAAAACGGCTTTTAAACATCCTTCATCGAACATGCTGTTATGTGCTACTAAAGGCATGTTTTTTATTTGTTTGGAAATATCAATCCATAAATCAGAAAATTGTTGCGCGTACTCGGTATCGTTAAAAACCAATCCGTGGACTTGCGTATTATGATAACTGTAAAAATTAGGAACCGGTTTTATAAGCTGGTAATATTTATCTACAATACTTCCGTTTTCTACAAACACCAAACCTATACTACAAACACTCGTACGGTGCTGGTTAGCGGTTTCAAAATCTAAAGCGACAAAGGTTTTCATTGGTTTTCTTTTTGGGATAAGATATAAAAATGATATTGTGTTTGATACGGTTTTTGAATCTCAATTTTAATTGTTTCAAAAAGTTCACAAGTATTTTCTACAACATTAGTTATTTCATTGTAACAATTCATTAAATTTTCTTGCCAGTCATCAGTTTTCGATTGATATTTAATAAGTTTGGTATCAATTCCCCAAAAATCATCGTATTCATTTTTCTCATCAACATTAACTGTTTGAACAATTAAAATGAACATATTACTTTGTCTTATAATAAATTCATTTTTAATGCTTTCAGAATAATTTAAAAAATTATTTCTATGTTTAGTAAAATGATACTTAAATTCAATTTTATATGGTTTATCTAAATGCTGTTTATTTACAATAGACAAATCAACTCTACCATTTTTTTTTCTTCTTCATTATTCTTTTCAAGTCTTGGATGTTCGGCAAAAGCTTTAATATTAGATGTTTCATATTCGTGGTTATACAATTCTAATACAGCATTACGTATAAGGTTTTCTTGCTTTAAGTTAGAATAATTAACATTGATTTTTTCTAATATCTTCTTGAAAGATTCAGATTTAATAATGTGATTAATTTGAGTTGATGTATTCATCATGTTTTATAATATGTCTTTTTTTTATCCCACCAATATAATAATTATTAGTGGGATAAAATGTTTTACAAAGCAGGCGAATGTTTTCCTTTGTTCACTCCATTTGGATGCCTGTGACAAGACCCAGCTGTTAGACTTGATATAGAAGAATTACCAGTGCCACAATATTTACAAGTATATTTAGGTTTTTCAGAACCTTCGTATAACTTATGTTTTCCCTTATTTACACCATTTGGATGTCTGTGACAAGAGCCTGCTGTTAAGCTTGACACACTTGAGTACTTACTTCCACAATACTCACAATAAAAATTAGCCATAATATATAATTTAATGGTTTTAACAAATTTGAAGAAAATTGCCGAAAATTGCTTACGGTTTTCCTCATTTACAACTTATATTTTCTTGTAATAACCTCACTTCATGTTTAATTCGATCTGTTAAAAAATCAGGAGATTTTACTTCGCAAATAGCACCGTAACGCATAATTTCCATAACAAAATCGTTGGTTGGGTGCATAAAAAGTTCTACTGTAAATGTTTCTTTATTTTCTTGGATAATTTTCTGTGAAGTATGTAAAGGCAGTGATTTTAAATACTGCTTTTGATCGTTTGCAAATTCTAAAGCTATTTTTTCAGGATCATGATAACACTCAATTCCAAAACCATGTTGGTAAAACTCTTCTATGTTAATTTCCGGAGTTTTTTTCCTTTCTGAAGTAATGGTAAAATTGCTGATACGGTCTAAACCGTAATTTCTAAAATTTTTTTTATCTAAATCGTAAGCAATTAAGTAATACCGATTCTGTGATTCTTTAATGGCTTTAGGAACGCATCGGCGAAACGATGCTGCCTGCCAGTAACTGTTTAACTGAAACGTTACCGCCAACTGGTTTTGTATCGCGTGAAGAATGTCGTTAAAATATTCGGTTCCTTTTGATTTTCGTTTTTCCAAATGTAGGTAGTTACCTACCATTTTGGCTTTTTGCAAAACTGCTACGGTATCAAAAGCTTCCATAATTCGGTCGAAATACAGATCGTTTTCATCATTAACAATTTCGTAGTAATTTTCACGCTTGTTAAAAGCAACTTCAACACCCCATAATTTAAGTATTTCATCGCAATCTCTTTGAAAAGTACGCTGACTTATTACCAAATAGTATTCCGTTTCATTTTGTTTATTTAATAAGAAATCATTTAATTGACGAAAAGTTGCAGGTTTTTTCCGTAGATATTCTACAATTAAAAATTGTCTTTTTATTACATCGTGCTTTGCCATACTGCTTTAATTTATTCAAAAATAAACCGAGTGATGGACAAAACGTGTCGTGAAATAAAAAAAACGTAATTTCTTACGCTTTTCCTTCCCATTCGTTATAAAACTGTTCTAAAAAACCTTCCATATATTGGTGGCGGTTTTCTGCGATTTTTTTGCCGGTTTCGGTATTCATTAAATCTTTAAGGAGTAATAATTTTTCATAAAAATGATTAATAGTTGTGCCTTTATGATTCTTGTATTCTTCTTTAGTCATTTTTAATTTTGGCTGAATTTCCGGATCATACAATCCATTGTTTTTGTATCCGCCGTAATTAAAAGTTCGGGCGATACCAATGGCTCCAATCGCATCTAATCTGTCGGCATCTTGAACAATTTCTAATTCTTTAGAATGAAACGTTTTGTTGAAATTGCCGCCTTTAAAGGATATATTTTCAATAATTTTTACAACATGTTCTTTAACATGATCGTTTATATCAATAGATGTCATAAAATCCATCGCTTTTTTAGGACCAATTGTTTCATCGCCGTTATGGAATTTACTATCGGCAATATCATGCAGTAAAGCTCCTAAAATAACGACCTGTTCATTTGCTTGTTCGTTTTTTAAAAGATTCAGCGCATTTTTGTACACTCTCTGAATGTGAAACCAGTCGTGACCAGCTTCGGCTCCTTCTAATTCTTTTTTAACAAAAGTTATGGTTTGATCTATGTAATTCATTTATGGATTTAATTGTATTATGGATTTTGCTTAAGAGTTCTCGACTTCGCTCGAACTGACGAATTGTGCTTTAAAACGTGAAACACAATTTGCTAAAGATTAAAAAAGCCGATATTTCTATCGGCTTTATATTATTTTATAATTGCTGGGGTTACCCATTTAAAAATGTGCGACTCATCTGAAATCTTCATACGGTCGGCTAATTTTGCCATACGGTCTGGTAATTTCATCAGGTAATCTCTTGCTTTTTCAGCTTCATCGGTTAGGTTGTTAATCTTGTCGATTTCCCAACGTTTAATCAGCTTATTTAAAATATCAACATAATCCATAGCAGTATAAACGCCGATACGTTGTGCCGATTCTGAAAAATTGTGAAAAGCATCGCCTATTGCTCCGCCCGATTCACGAATTAAATTCGCCGGCATGGTAATCTTTTTCTTCATCATGTAATGAAAAGCTTTCATCATTTCCGAAGGATCTACCTGAAAAATACGCTCAACAAACTCTGAATATGCATGATGGTGACGCATTTCATCGCCCGCAATCAGTTTACATATTTTTGATAATTTATGATCGCCGTGTTTTTTTGCCAATTGTGCTACTCGGTTGTGCGATACATAAGTTGCTAATTCCTGAAAACTTGTAAAAACGAAGTTTTTGTACGGATCACGGTCTGTTCCCGGATCAAAACCATCGTTAATTAAATATTGTGTGGTAATTTCAACCTCGCGCATATTTACACGTCCTGAAAGGTACAGGTATTTATTTAATAAATCGCCGTGACGGTTTTCTTCACCTGTCCAGTGGCGCAACCATTTTGCCCATCCGTTTCCACCGCCATCTTCGCCACCTTTTTGATCCACACCTTCTACATCCATCAACCAAGATTCGTACGTTGGTAACGCTTCTTCGGTAATGGTATCGCCTACTAAAACCACCCAAAAATCGTAAGGTAATTCTTTGGCATAAGCTTGTAGTTCACGAACTTCTTCAAAAAAGTTTTCGTTTCGTGAATCGGGTAACATATCTGAAGGCTGCCAGATCTTTTCTACAGGAATCAAGTAATTCTCTACAAAAGTATCTATGTTCTTCTCCAAGAACTGCATCACTTCTAATCGAACATTTTGAATTGACATTTTTTATCTTTTTTTACAACTTGCGTTGTGTTATTTTATAGAAGAAGTAATGGCTTCTTCTGTTTTTTCGAACAAAGTTTTAAAATCGTAATCAGAAACTTTCATGGCATCATGAACTTCTAATGTTACTGCACTTCCCAAACCCATTGGAAACATTCCGAAACGAAACATTTTCCATGAATTGTTAATTGTTAAAGGCACTAAATAGGCATCGGGTGCAAATTTACACAGCATTTTTACGCCGTTTTCTGAAAAACGTTTTGGCTCTCCATTTTTAGATCGTGTTCCTTCGGGAAAAATTACTGCAGAACGGTTGTATTTCTGTATGTATTCGCCCAAACCTTTTATTGCTGGTAGTGCCTGTTTAGGATCGTTTCGATCTATTAAAACCGATCCGCCGTGTTTTAAGTTATATGAAACACTTGGTATGCCGCTACCTAATTCTTTTTTACTGACAAATTTTGGATGTGTTTTTCGTAAAAACCAAATCATTGAAATAATATCAAACATTGACTGGTGGTTAGACACATATATAATTGGCTGGTTTACAGGCAATTTTTCACTACCGTTTACCGTAAAGGTTGTTCCTAAAACATTTGCACTGCGCATTAAAAACCATTGCAAAACAACTACACTGTTTGTATGTGCTTGATATCCAAACAAATTAAAACAAATCCATTGTATCGGATGAAAAATTAATAAACTTAAGCTTAATAAAAAATAATATACAATACTTAACGGATACGATAATATTTTGTGCACTTTTAATAATTTATGTTCAAATATACGACAAATAAAAAAATCTACCGAAATTCAGTAGATTTTTATGTATTTTTTACGATAAAGAATTAACAATGTTCGTTGTAAGCTTCTTTAAGATTTTCAGCAATAATTTCAGCCGGATTTCCTTCGATATGATGACGCTCTAACATGTGTACCAATTCTCCGTTTTTGAATAATGCCATAGATGGCGATGATGGTGGAAATGGGAACATTTTCTCACGCGCTGTATCAACCGCTTCTTTGTTTACACCTGCAAAAACCGTTACAATGTTTTCTGGTTTTTTACCGTTTATTAAGCTCATAACTGCTCCCGGACGTGCATTTCTTGCTGCACAACCACAAACCGAGTTTACTACAACTAATGTTGTTCCTTGTTTAGATAAAGCGTCGTTAACTTCATCTGCTGTATATAATGCTTCAAAACCTGCCGAAGTTAATTCAGCCTGCATTGGTTTTACTATTTCTTCTGGATACATGATCTCTTAAATTAAAATTGTTTACAAATTTAATCATTTTTTGAATACTTTTAAATACATCAAAACTTAAAGAAATGTTATTTATTGTTTGATATTTTTATTAGTCTTTAAATTCTGCAAGGTTTTAAAAACCTTGTAGATATATAATTTTCACAATATATTATACCTACAAGGTCAAAAAAAGACCTTGGAGGTTAAATAAAAAAATCTGTGAATCTGTGGTAAAATAAAATCAACATAGTTTTCTAAATATCAATTAAAACCTATTTTTGTTTAAAATTATCATCATGAAAATTCCCGCATATTTACAAAAAGGCGATACCGTTGCAATGGTTTGTACCGCAAGAAGTTTTACCAGAGATGAAGCGCAAGAAGCTGTTTCACTTTTTGAATCGTGGGGATTGAACATTGTTTTTGGATCAACCATTGATATTAACGCGAATCAATTGGGTGGAACAGACGAACAACGCACAGATGATTTACAGCGAATGATGAACGACGACACCATTAAAGCCATTTGGATTGCTCGTGGTGGTTACGGAACCGTTCGAATTATTGATAAACTCGATTTTTCTAAATTCATACAAAATCCGAAATGGATGATTGGGTTTAGCGACATTACCATTTTACACAGCCATATTCACAATTTGGGCGTTGCTACTTTGCACGCTATTATGCCTTATTCTGTTCCAAAAGCGTTGACCGAAGCTAAAGAAACATTGCACCAGGCTTTGTTTAATCAAGATTATACAATTGAAATCCCATCCAATTCAAGCAATAAAACAGGCAACGCAGAAGGGTTACTTGTTGGCGGAAATTTATCTATTATTTATAGTTTGTTGGGATCGAAATCATCCATCAACACAAAAAACAAAATCTTGTATTTGGAAGATTTAGACGAATATCTGTATCATATCGACCGAATGTTTTACAACCTGAAACGTAACGGATATTTTGATGATTTAAACGGATTGATTATTGGCGGAATGACCGATATGCACGACAACCAGATTCCGTTTGGATACGATGTTAAGCAGATTATTCTGGATCTTTGCAAAGAATACGATTTTCCAATTTGTTTTGATTTCCCTGCCGGTCACATTCCTGATAATCGCGCTTTAAAACTGGGAACAAAAGTTTCTTTGAACATCAATAACGAATCAACCTCTTTAAAATACATTTAAAATGGCAACGCATAACGATATCGGAAAACAAGGTGAACAATTGGCTAAAGAATTTTTAGAAACCAACAACTATGTTATTCTTGAAACGAATTATCGTTACAAAAAAGCCGAAATTGATATCATTGCTGTCAAAGAAAACATTTTGGCAATTGTTGAAGTCAAAACCAGAACATCAACTCATTTTGGCGAACCCGAAAGTTTTGTGAACAACAAAAAAATCAAACTTATTTTAGAAGCAACCAATGCGTACATCATAGAAAAAGATTTAGATTTAGAAGTAAGTCTGGATATTATTTCGGTTGTTATAGGCAAAGAAAACGAGATAAATCACATTCCAAATGCCTATTATTTCTTTTAACCGCTAAATTATTTATTTGTTAATATTCCGTTTAAATTAAAAGTCCATTGAAAGATTTTTTGTAATTTTAAACAAAAAGCATGAACTCTTTTCGGACAGAAACTGATTTATTAGGCGATTTACAGATACCCGAAAATGCCTATTACGGCGTGCAAACCCAACGCGCTATTAACAACTTTAAAATATCGAACCATAAATTATATCAGTATCCCATTTTTATAAAATCATTAGCGGTTGTGAAATTAGCAGCTGTTGAAACGAATTTTGAATTAGGATTGATCAACGAAACGCTGAAAGATGCTATTTCACAGGCTTGTTTAGATCTTTTAAAAGATCAGTATTTCGACCAGTTCCCTATTGATATGATTCAGGGTGGCGCAGGAACTTCAGTAAACATGAATGCCAACGAAGTAATTGCAAACATTGCTTTGGAAAAATTAGGGCATCAAAAAGGCGATTATCAACATTGTTCCCCAAACGATCATGTTAATTTATCGCAATCTACCAACGATGCATATCCTTCGGCATTAAAACTGGCATTATTTCAATCATCGAAACAAGTTACGAATGCGTTAGAAAAATTGTTTTTTGCTTTGGATAGAAAAGCAAAAGAGTTTGAAAACGTCATTAAAATGGGACGAACCCAATTGCAAGATGCTGTCCCGATGACTTTAGGTCAGGAATTTGAAGCGTTTGCATTTACCCTGAAGAAAGAAATTCCTTATTTGCAGGATCAGGCTTTTCAGTTTTTAGAAGTGAATATGGGCGCAACAGCAATTGGCACAGGATTGAACGCTCCAAAAGGTTACGCGCAACTATGTGCAGATAAATTAGCCACACTTTTAAACGAACCTGTTAAACTGGCTGAAAATTTAGTTGAAGCAACATCAGATACCAGCAGTTTTGTAGCTTATGCAGGAGCATTGAAAAAGTTAGCTATAAAATTGTCTAAAATTTGTAACGATTTGCGTTTATTGGCATCTGGTCCGCGTACCGGTTTGTATGAAATCAATTTGCCTCCAAAACAACCGGGATCGTCAATTATGCCGGGTAAAGTAAACCCTGTGATTCCCGAAGTTGTAAATCAGGTTTGTTTTAAAATTATCGGAAACGAATTGACGGTGAGTTTGGCTGCCGAAGCCGGGCAATTACAGTTAAACGTTATGGAACCAATCATTGCACTGACTTTGTTTGATTCTATTGAAATACTAACAAACGCCATTGACACTTTACGAATTGAATGTGTGGACGGAATTACAGCAAACACCGATCATTTAAGAAACGAAGTTTATAATAGTATTGGTATTGTTACCGCATTGAACCCGATCATTGGCTATAAAAACAGCACCAAAATTGCCAAACAGGCACTAGAAGAAAACCGCAGTGTGTACGATTTAATTTTAGAACACAATATTTTAACAAAAGAACAATTGGATACTTATTTAGATCCAAAAAATATGTTGAGTTCGCATTAAATAACAAACCCCCGAAATAAAAATTTCGGGGGTTATTTTTAGAAACTGTATCCTATTTTAAAAGAAGTCATATTATAAGAACCTCCTTCATAATATACAGAAAATCCAAAATGATAATCTACTTCAATAAAATAACGCTTCTTAAATTTATATCCCAAAGCGACTCTACCCCCTACATTAGAGAAATTTTTATCTCGTTTTAAAACTTGATCATAATAATTTTCAAAATCATATCTAACTTCATTTTTTGAAGTAAAGAAAAAATTAGTAGCAAAACTTCCTGAAGTATATAATTGTGAATTAGTCGAAAGATTAAAATATTGTTTATACCCCAAATTAAAGAGTATAAAACTGGTCTGAAATTCAAAATCAATTTTACTCAACTCTGTATTATAATAATCAAGATAATAATCTGTTTTATATTGCGTAAATCCAGCTTCTATAAAAAAAGCTTGTGTTTCTTCTTTATTAATAAATATCTCTCCAGAGATCCCTAAGAAAGGAACTAGTTTTTTTTCAAAATCATAATCTTTTAAATACAGTGAATTTATTGCGGCTGGTGAAAAATATAATTGATCTTGAAAGTTGTTGAAAAATCCACCAAAAACCGATAGCTTAATATTTATTTTTTTAACACCTTCATTCTCTTCATAACCATTAAGCTTGTTAAAATACTTTACTAAATCATCATACTTATATTCTAACTTTTCATAATCATTAAATACGTAAAAATACAAGGGAACATCTTTACGTAATTGACTGCGAAAATGATTGTTTTTTTTAACAGAAGAACCTGTTGTATATTCTTTATACACCAATGGTTTTATTTCGTTAGCACTCTTTACTTCATAATAAAATTGGTTAAAGTTACTTGACGAATATTGATACAAATTATAATCTCCCTTAACTAACACTTTTAATAAAACCCAATTTTCTTTATAATTCGGTTCAGACAAATGATCTAAAAAAGCTATATTCTTTGTTAGTGTGGCATCATTTGATACTTTAGCAGCCACAAAAGATTCATCGTTAATCTGAATATCTTTTATTTGAGCTATATTAAAATTTAGATCCTCATTGTTATCATTTTTTACAATAATATATTCTTGCAAATTATTCAAAGACGTTTTTAATTTTCCTGAAACAATTTGTTTGTTATATTCAAACTGAATTTTGTTAGATTGCCCAAAACCAAGCAAAACATTAAAAAAAACTATTAATAGTAGTGTTTTTCTCATATATAAGTGTTTATCAAGTTTATTCGTCGTCGTTTAAAGCGTTCCAACCGCGTGCTTTTAACGGAAGTTTGGTATTCTCGCGGGTTATTAAATGAATTCCTTCTTTTTCTGCTGTCATGTGACCGATGATTGATAAATGCGGATTTCCTTTAATTTTTTCGAAATCATTCATTGAAACAGTAAACAATAATTCATAGTCTTCGCCGCCGTTAATAGCAATGGTTGTACTATCTAAATTAAATTCTTCACAAACGTTTATCAACTGCGGATCTAATGGCAATTTATCTTCGTACAAATTACAACCTACGTTTGATGCTTTACAGATGTGCATGATTTCAGAAGAAATTCCGTCTGAAACATCGATCATTGCTGTTGGTTTTACATCTAATTTCTGTAAAAGATCTTTAATATCGTTACGTGCTTCTGGTTTTAATTGTCGTTCGATAATGTAAGAATAATCTTCTAAATTGGGTTGATTCTGCGGATTTACCAAAAATACTTGCTTTTCACGTTCTAAAACCTGCAAGCCCATATAAGCCGACCCAATATCGCCACTTACAACCAACAAATCGTTTTCTTGTGCACCCGATCGGTACGTAATTTCATCTTCAGTTACTTCTCCCAATGCGGTAACACTGATCAGCAATCCAGTTGTGCTTGATGTAGTATCGCCACCAATTAAATCGACTTTATAAAAATCACAAGCCAAACGGATACCTTCATACAATTCTTCGATTGCTTCTAACGGAAATCTGTTTGAAACCGCAATTGAAACCGTAACTTGTGTTGGTACTGCGTTCATCGCACAAATGTCTGACACGTTCACAACAATCGCTTTGTAACCCAAATGTTTCAACGGCATATAACTTAAATCGAAATGTACACCTTCTACCAACAAATCGGTTGAAACGACTGCTTTTTTCGATTTAAAATCTAAAACTGCCGCGTCGTCGCCAATTGCTTTTATAGTTGATTGTTGCTGAATTGAAAAGTTTTTTGTGATATGATTGATTAAACCGAATTCGCCCAATTGTGCCAACGAGGTTTTGCTTTGATCTTTATTTTCTAACATAATTATTGTTTCATTTAATAGGCAAAGACGGTATTTTTACCGTCTTTACTAAATTTATTGGTTTACAGAATCTTTTGTTTGTGAAGTAGAATCTTGTAACATTTGTTCTTCCTGCTGCATCATTTCTGCTTGTTCTTCCTGTTGTTGTTTATAAGCATTTAAGTAACGTTGAAAATACTTTTCAAACGGTGCTATTCGTTTGTTTAAAGCCGCTACGGTAGCTGTGTCTTTATGCATTTTAGAATTATCAATAATGCGGTAAGCGGTATTAAAATTATCTATAATATCATAAACAAACTCGCGCTGTTCTGTAACCTTCATTCCTTTATAAAAATTCAGATTTTCTTCTGCTTTTATAAACAATTTGGTTGCAAGTTCTGCAGCTTTTTTGTTATCGCCAACCATATAGTACAAATCTGCATAAGGCTCAAAAAACTCATACTTTAAATGATTATCATGCGGAATATAATAATCTATCGGGAAGTTTTTCATAGTTAAATCAAGTACGCTCTTGGCTTTTTCCATGTTTCCGTCTGTAATAAACTGTTCTGCCAAACGTGCAAAATTTATCAGATACATTCTTGATTCTTTTCTTGTTTGTTGATCATGATAAATATTTGGACTTCCAAAATTACCCCAATACCAGCTGTTCACTGTTTTATACATTTTATCAGCATCGATCGAACCAATATAATACGGATGATTGGCGTTAACTCTATCAACTTTCGCTTTTACGGGAACCAACTTGTACACTAAACCATTCAACTGTAAATAGTCTTTTAGCCACAACAATGCTTCATCTGAAATATCGCCGGCTGTAAAATATATTGGTCGATCCCAATTGTTGTTCGCAATAATATCGAACATAATAATTCGCATACGGTATAAGGCATTCGCTTTTACATCGATAGGAATTTCAGAAACAATATCGTTTGCAAATTTCTGTGATACCGTTCCGTTTTTCAATACTTTTTCTTTGTTAACCAGTATACTGAATTTATTGGTAGGAATACGAGTTAAAAGCATTCCGCTTTCGGTTTCCATTTTAGATTCCGGACGATCTGACGCAATGAATTCTAATATAGTGTTTATATCGAAACGTTCGTCAACTGTAGGTGCCATTGCAGCATAATACAGATTTTCACCAGAATATTGCTTATGATTAAAACGTATTTTTAACGGTTCAGATTCATACGATTTCACTTTCATTTGGTCGATATACCATTCTGCCTGCAATAAAGTGGTACAAACCACGCGGACATCGGTACGGTAACCTTCAACTTCCTGCAAATACCAAAGCGGGAAGGTATCATTATCGCCAATCGTGAAAATAATCGCGTTTGGTTCTAACGAATCCAAATAGGCTCTACCTAATGCCAAAGCTGTATATTTTTCTGAACGGTCGTGATCGTCCCAATTTTCTTTTGCCAACAGCACCGGTGATGCTAAAAACGTAACACCCAATACCAATGGTAAGGCTATTTTCGCATTTACTTTGCTTGATAAAAATTCGTAAATCGCATACACACCATAACCAACCCACATGGCAAAAACCATGAACGAGCCAACTACCGCATAATCGCGTTCGCGAGGTTCAAACGGACGTTCGTTTAGGAAAATCTTTAATGCAAAACTTGTAAATAAGAACAACGCCAACAGTACATAGAATGTTTTTGGATCTTTGCGGTAATGAAAGATAAATCCAACCAAGCCCAAAATAAACGGTAGCATAAAATACACGTTTCGTCCTTTATTGTTCAACATATCACTGGTTAGGTTTTCTTGCGATCCCAAACGAATTTCGTCTAAAAATTTGATACCCGAAATCCAGTTTCCGTTCATACGATCGTTTTCACCTTGAATATCACTTTGTCTTCCAGCGAAATTCCATAGTAAATAACGCGTATACATGTAACCGAACTGGTAGTTGAACATAAACCCGATATTGTCTGTAAAACTTGGTTTTTCTACTTCAATATACTCGCCCATTTGTCGTAAAACGCCATCATATTCGCGCATAGACATTCTACCTGACTGTACCTGCGCTTTTAATTGCGTAGCCATTTCAATAGCTTCAGGTTCTGATGCGTAATCAGGTTTTAGTTTAAAATCGACCGGTTTTGTAAAACTCATATAATTTGCAGCCATATCAGGCTCCCACAAACGAGGCAAAAATCCTTTAAAGCGATTTGCATAATTAGGTTCAGAATTTTTTCCGTCGTTAATAATGCTGTATTTTCCAGTAGCATAATCTCTTTCGTAATCAACCTTTCCATCTTTGTAAGGCTGCGACGGATCTAACGCGCTACCATACTTAACCGTGAAAAACGTATCATAAAATAACGATCGCGAACCATATTGTTTACGGTTGTAGTAATCTAATAATTCGGCTGTATCCGATGGTTTGTTTTCGTTGATTGGAATTTGGGTATTTGCACGAATTGGCAACATTAACCAACAAGAAAATCCAATGAAAATAAATAATACTGACAGAATCAGCGTGTTTGCAAACTGTTTTTTCTTTTCGCGAGTAAACTTTAATCCAAATACAAAGAACGAAACCAACAATGCAAAAGCGATAAGGGTTCCTGAATTAAAAGGCAAGCCTATTGAATTGACAAAGAAAATTTCAGACTTTCCGAAGAAAATCATGGTATATGGTAGTAAAAATCCGAAAACAACCAATAAAACCGTCACAACTGCAATGTTTGCAATAATGAAGTTTTTAACGGTAACCTTTGGATATTTTTTAAAAAAATATAAATAACCAATTGACGGAATTGCCAGTAATGCCATGAAATGCACACCGAAAGACATTCCGACAACTAATGAAATCAGCAATAACCATTTGTTTCCGCGTGGTTCGTCAATAGCATCAATCCAACGTAAACCTAGCCATAGCAATAAAGCCAACATAAAAGTTGCCATTGCATAAACCTCAGTTTCTACTGCACTGAACCAAAAAGTATCAGAAAAAGTAAAAGTTAACGCACCAATTAAACAGCTTCCTAAAACAGCAATTACAGTATGGTTTGATAGTTTTTCGCTTCCTACTTTAACAACTTTCATTAAAATATTAGTAGCTGACCAAAACATGAACAACACGGCGAATGCGCTTGAAAGTGCCGAAACCCAGTTTACCATTGCCGCAATTTTATCGGGCGATGTAGCAAACATGGCTGCAAATGCACCTAACATTTGGAAAAGCGGTGCGCCCGGTGGGTGACCAACTTCTAACTTTGCCGATGTAGCAATGTATTCACCTGCGTCCCAAAAACTAACAGTAGGTTCTAAGGTTAAAGTATAAACTGTAAGCGCAATTAAAAATGCAAGCCATCCGGTGATGGTATTCCATTTTTTAAAATTGATTGTCAACATAATAGCTATTTTTGATCTTTTTACGAAAGAACTACAAAGAAAGCGTTTTTTTTTTAATTCGTAAAAAATGCGCTTAATATTAATTCATTGCGGTAGTTAAAGGTAAATTCAAACAAAAAATCTTTATTCTAAAACAGAATCTTGCAGACTTTTTTGTTCCTGTTGTTTCATCTGCCTTTCATATTCCATCTGTTCTTGTTTTTGCTGTTCGTAGGCATTTAAATAACGCTGAAAATATTTTTCGTAAGGTAAAATACGTTTTTTTAATGCAGCTACAGTTGCGGTGTCTTTATGCATTTCGCAATTGTCAATGATACGGTAAGCTGTATTAAAACTCTCTATAATTTCGTAACCATACTGATTTTGTTCTGTAGCTTTCATTCCTTTGTAGAACAATAATTTCTCTTCTGATTTCGTGAATAATTCAACAGCCAAAGAAGTCGCTTTATCTTTCTTATTTATTGCATAATACAAATCGGCAAATGGTTCTACAAATTCGTACTGCAAACCATCACTATAAGGCTTATAGTATTTAACCGGAAATTTGTTAACAGCTAAATCTAAAATAACTTCTGCTTTATCAAATTGTTCTTCAATTATCAACTGTTCAGCCAAACGTCGCAATTGAATTTTAAACATAAGCGCTTCTTTTCTTGTTTGCGGATCGTGGTAAATATCAGGACTATCAAAATTACCCCAATACCAGTTTGTTACGGTTTTGTACAATTTTTCGGAATCGATTGTTCCTATATTAAACGGATCGCCGTTTGGTTTGATATTTGATTTTAACGGAACCAGCTTATAAACCAATCCGCTTAACTGCAAATAATCTTTCAACCATAAAAGTGCGCCATCACTTACATCGCCAGCAGAAAAATAAATAGGTCGATCCCAATTGTTATTCGCAATAATATCAAACATAATCACCGTTTTTCTGTCTAACTGATTTGTCTGAATATCAATAGGAATTTCAGCAACCACCTCATTTGCGAATTTCTGCGAAACAGTTCCGTTCTTTAAAACTTTATCTTTATTAACCGAAATACTGAATTTACTGGTTGGAATACGCACAACATCCGGATTTTGTTCGAATTTGGTTGCAGGATGATCGCTTGCAATAAAATTCATAATGGTATCTAAATCAAATCGCTCATCGATCGAAGGCATTATAACGGCTATATTCATTTTATTACCCAGATACTGCTTATGATCAAAACGAATCTTTAAGGCTTCAGAATCGTATGCTTTCACTTTCATTTGATCAATATACCAAGGCGCATCTAACAACGTAGTACACACAATTCGGACATCGGTACGATAACCTTCAACCTCTTGTACATACCAAAGCGGAAACGTATCGTTATCGCCAATTGTAAAAATAATGGCATTAGGTTCTAACGAATCCATGTAAGCACGACCAACTGCCAAGGCGGTGTATTTTTGTGAGCGGTCGTGATCGTCCCAGTTTTCTTTTGCCAACAACACCGGCGATACTAAAAATGTAACACCTAAAACCAACGGCAAGGCAATTTTTGTACTTATTTTATTTGATAGAAACTGATAAATGGCAAAAGCCCCATAACCTACCCAAATGGCAAAAACCATGAACGAACCAACTACGGCATAATCGCGCTCACGGACTTCGAACGGACTTTCGTTTAAGAAGATTTTCAGCGCAAAACTTGTAAAAAGGAACAATGCCAACAGCACGTAAAACGTTTTTGGATCTTTGCGGTAATGAAACACAAAACCAACCAAGCCCAAAATAAACGGAATCATGTAATACACGTTTCTCCCTTTATTATCTAACATATCTGTGGTTAGATTGTTTTGTGATCCCAAACGGAATTCATCTATAAATTTGATACCCGAAATCCAGTTACCGTTCATATTATTGTTATAACCCTGAATATCGTTTTGGCGACCGGCGAAATTCCACATTAGGTAACGAGTGTACATGTATCCGAACTGATAATCGAACATAAACTTCATATTATCTGCAAACGACGGATTTATGATATCTATTTCACCACGCATTTGCGACAGATACGAATCGTACTGTTGTAATGAAATCTGACCATTTTTCACACCTGCCTTTAACTGATTTGCCATTTCTACAATATCGGGATCCGATAAATTTTCTGGTTTCAAATTAAAATCAACAGGTTTTGTGTATTCCATGTAATTTATGGCTCTATCATGTCGCCACAACCTTGGCAGAAAACCTTTAATTCTGTTAGAATAATTGCTTTCAGCATTTTTTCCGTCGTTAATAATGCTGTATTTTCCTGTAGTATAATCTCTTTCGTAATCAATCTTTCCGTCTTTATATGGTTTCGATGGATCTAAAACCGGATCATATTTCAGTGAAAAATAAGTATCGTAAAACAACGAACGTTCGCCATATTGTATACGATTATAATAATCTAATAGTTCGGGAGCATCAGATGGTTTGTTTTCATTGATTGGAACTTGTGTATTTGCACGAATTGGCAACATTAACCAACAAGAAAATCCAATAAAAATGAATAATACTGAAAGAATGAGTGTATTTGCAAACTGTTTTTTCTTTTCGCGCGTAAATTTTAATCCAAATACAAAGAAAGAAACCAACAATGCAAAAGCGATAATGGTTCCTGAATTAAACGGCAAACCTATTGAATTGACAAAGAAAATTTCAGACTTTCCGAAGAAAATCATGGTATATGGTAGTAAAAATCCGAAAACAACCAATAAAACCGCTACTACTGCAATGTTTGCAATAATGAAGTTTTTAACGGTAACTTTTGGATATTTTTTAAAGAAATACAAATAACCAATTGACGGAATTGCCAGTAATGCCATGAAATGCACACCGAATGACATTCCAACAACTAATGAAATCAGCAATAACCATTTGTTTCCGCGTGGTTCGTCAATAGCATCAATCCAACGTAAACCTAGCCATAGCAATAAAGCCAACATAAAAGTTGCCATTGCATAAACCTCGGTTTCTACTGCACTGAACCAAAAAGTATCAGAAAAAGTAAATGTTAACGCACCAATTAAACAGCTGCCTAAAACAGCAATTACAGTGTGGTTTGATAGTTTTTCGGTTCCAATTTTAACAACTTTCATTAAAATATTAGTCGCCGACCAAAACATGAACAACACGGCAAATGCACTTGAAAGTGCCGAAACCCAGTTTACCATTGCCGCAATTTTATCGGGTGAGATAGCGAACATAGCTGCGAATGCTCCTAACATCTGGAAAAGCGGTGCGCCCGGCGGGTGACCAACTTCTAACTTTGCCGATGTAGCAATGTATTCACCTGCGTCCCAAAAACTAACAGTAGGTTCTAAGGTTAAAGTATAAACTGTAAGCGCAATTAAAAATGCAAGCCATCCGGTGATGGTATTCCATTTTTTAAAATTGATTGTCAACATAATAGCTATTTTTGATCTTTTTTTAAGTTATACAAAGAAAGTATTTTCTTTTTACTGATAAAATCTTTTAGATTTTTTTTAAAAATTTTACCTGAATTTCTTGCGATATTATTTTTTTGTTCTACATTTGCACTCGCAATATTTAAGCAATCGCGTTTTATTATTGCAGGTTTTATTGGTCCATGGTGTAATGGTAACACTACTGTTTTTGGTGCAGTCATTCAAGGTTCGAGTCCTTGTGGACCAACAAATAAAACTAA
>Ga0308157_10000840_pt1 | contig 81510 bp, 75 predicted proteins | sample PhyBR1_FD_201035 | JGI IMG/M metagenome (GOLD analysis project Ga0308157, IMG submission 201035) | Phyllosphere microbial communities from UC Gill Tract Community Farm, Albany, California, United States - DLSLB.R1 | ecosystem: Host-associated > Plants > Phyllosphere > Unclassified | place: USA...
GAAGTACACTTGCAACATGCATCATGGCATTTGTTACTTATTTTATTAGTGATTATTTATTTGATCAAATTATTTTAGGTCCAATAAGACCAACATTCTTTACCTATGTTTGGTTTTGCGACTTATCGCATCAGCTAGGTTTTGCTGACAGCATTTGCATCACAGAACTGAATTTTATTATTCAGAATACCGAAATGGAAGGTCAGGTTAACATCTTTGTATGGATGTGTCTTCTGGCTGGTTTCATATTGAGTTTCCCTTATATTTTATGGGAAATCTGGAAATTTATCAGCCCAGCCCTTTATGAGAAAGAAAGAAAAAATGCAAAATTATTCATTTTTGTCTCTTCACTACTTTTCTTTTTAGGAGTATTATTTGGGTATTTTGTTGTAATTCCGATGTCGGTAAACTTCGTTGCTACTTTCTCCATAAGTGATGTGGTAAAAAACCAATTTACTCTAGAATCTTATATGGGAATGGTTAAAACGAGTATTCTTGGAAGCGCAATCTTTTTTGAACTTCCAATTGCTATTTATTTCTTAACAAAATTAGGATTAGTAACTCCTGAATTCTTAAGAAAGTATTGGAAATATGCTGTAGTCCTTATTTTGGTTATCGCAGCTATTGTTACACCTCCAGATGTAGTAAGTCAAACCATTGTAGCAATTCCGATGTTGATTATTTACGAAGTAAGTATTTTGATTTCGAAAGTTGTTTACAGAAATAAATTAAAAGAAAATGTCTGATATCATTCAAGAATTTAACGATTATCGTTCTAAAATGAACGAAAAACTGCTTGCTGACAATAACAAAATTGTAAAGCGAATTTTTAATCTTGACACTAATGCTTATGCTGAAGGCGCTCTTGATGTAAAAACAAAAGAACTTTTGGGTCTAGTAGCATCAACTGTTTTAAGATGTGATGACTGCGTAAAATACCATTTAGAAACCAGCTATAAAGAAGGCGTTTCTAAAGAAGAAATGATGGAAGCAATGGGAATCGCAACTCTAGTTGGAGGAACAATTGTGATTCCTCATTTAAGAAGAGCTTATGAATTCTGGGAAGCTCTTGAAGAAAGTGGCAATTAGATAATCTGATAATTAGTCAATTAGATAATTTTATACGATATGTTAATTATTTTAATTGATTAGTTTATTTTATTTTATTTTGCCAACAGAGATAATAATTATCTCATTATCAAATTGACACATTATCTAATTAAAAAAAATGAAGCTAAGAGCCGATAATTTAATCAAAACCTATAAAGGACGTAGTGTTGTAAAAGGGATTTCTGTTGAAGTAAATCAAGGAGAAATCGTAGGGCTTTTGGGTCCGAATGGAGCTGGAAAAACAACGTCTTTTTACATGATTGTGGGATTGGTAAAACCAAATCAAGGAAACATCTATCTTGACGATTTGAACATTACTGATTACCCAATGTACAAACGTGCTCAGCAAGGAATTGGTTATTTGGCACAAGAAGCTTCCGTATTTAGAAAATTAAGCATTGAAGATAATATCTTGAGCGTTTTACAATTGACTAAACTTTCTAAAGAAGAACAGATTGCTAAAATGGAAAGTTTAATCGAAGAATTCAGTTTAGAACACATTCGCACCAACCGAGGCGATTTACTTTCTGGAGGTGAGCGTCGTCGTACAGAGATTGCCCGTGCATTGGCAACCGATCCTAAATTTATTTTATTGGATGAACCTTTTGCAGGAGTTGACCCAGTTGCAGTTGAAGATATTCAGCGAATTGTAGCGCAATTGAAAAACAAAAACATTGGAATCTTAATTACCGATCACAACGTTCAGGAAACATTAGCGATTACCGACAAAACATACTTAATGTTTGAAGGAGGAATTCTTAAGGCAGGAGTTCCAGAAGAATTGGTAGAAGATGAAATGGTTCGCCGCGTTTATCTTGGACAAAACTTCGAGCTTCGTAAAAAGAAACTGGAATTTTAAGAAAGTTATATCTGAATGGTAAAAAGTAAAATACAAATTTCTTTTTGCCATTTTTTTTAATCTAAGATTCTTAAAAAAGTTACGAATGAAATCAGAAAAACCAACTCAGGAAGATTACGATAATTGGCATAAAGATCCAAAGAATTGGCATTTCTTCAACACCTGTTATTATAATCCGAAAGACAAAAGATTGCTTCCTCCCAAAAAGATTCAATGGATGGGTTATACTATAAATTTTGCCAATCCATATTCTGTAATGCTTCTATTACCTTTTATAATAATTGTTATTTTAGTTTTATTGAAATAAATTTAAAAAAGTATTCAGTGGTCAGTTTTGGGCTGAGACTAAAAAACTTTTTTTTTGATAAAATACTGAAAACTAAAAATCTAAAAACTGATCACTATTACTCAACCGTAATAAAATGCAATTGTTCTAAATCGCCATTGTAGATATTAACATCAACTCGGTGTTTGATTCCTGGCAGAGAAGCTTTTTCTGTAAACTGCCAAAACAGCCAATCATCTTCGATTTTCTCTCTGTAGAAATTATAATTGGCAATCCAGAAAAGATATTCGCTAAACTCTTCTTTTAAAAAATCAGAATAATATCGTTCACCTGAATAAATTATTGGACGAACCTGATAGTGTTTTTCGACTTTATTCAACCAACGTTTCAGCCCTTTTTTCAAACTATCTAAAGGCTGATTTTTAGGTAATTTTTCGATATCTAAAACTGGCGGAAGATCTCCCTTTTGTAATTTTACTGTTTTGATAAAAAGGTCTGCTTGTTCTATAGAATTTTCGTTAGGACGATAATAATGATATGCGCCACGCATGATTTTATTTTCTTTTGCTCCTTCCCAATTTCTTTTGAATTGTCTATCTACACGATCATTCCCTGCAGTTGCACGAATAAAAACAAATTGAACCGGGTATTTCTCATCTAAAATTTCGACTTCTTCCCAATCGACTTTTCCCTGAAATTCGGACACGTCGATTCCAATTACTTTTCCTTTATGATTTTCAAGAACACGAATATTTCTAACATCAGAAAGGTGTTTATCAACCGCATCTTCATCTAAAACCCTTTCTGTTTTAAAACCTAAATAATAAGCAAGTCCTTTGCGATAATGATAAATTATCCCAATGAATAAAAGTCCGAAAAAAATCAATAAAAGTCCTCGAAAAAGTCTGCTCAGAAAAGATCTTCCAGCTGGTTTTCTTGAATATGTTTTACGATAAGTCGTTTTTCTTGCCATTAAACAGAATTACTTTTTCAGAAATAGATTATTGATAATAGACAGTAAAACGTAGAAAACAATAATCAGCGGAATTGCGATGTAATGAAGTAATACCCCTAACAATACTGAAACAATCAAAAACACGATTTGAAGTGCATTGTCTTTTAAGCTGAATTTTTTAATTTTTAAAGAAAATAATGGAATTTCAGCATTCATAATGTAAGCGCTACCCAAAGTAACAAGTAATAAAACCCACTGATTTGTTAATAACTCAAGAATTACAAGAGATGAATCTGCATACATATCCAGAACTATTTGCAAACTAATAATAAAAATGGCATTTGCAGGAGTTGGCAAGCCAATAAACGAATCTGTCTGACGCGTGTCGATATTAAAGTTGGCTAATCTGTAGCAGGCGCCTAAAGTTATAATAAATCCTAAAAAAGGAACAATTGCTTGATTTCCTAGTTGATCACCGCCTCTTGCAAACATACTGTACATGACGTAACCTGGTACAACGCCACTTGTAACCATATCTGCCAAAGAATCCAACTGTAACCCAAGCGGACTTGAAACTTTAAATAATCTGGCAAAAAAACCATCGAAGAAATCAAAAAAGATTCCTAAGCAAACCATGTAAAAAGCCATTAAAAAATCTCCTTTAGAGACAAAAACAACTGCGACACAGCCACAGAAAAGATTGATTAATGTAATTAGATTTGGTATATGCTTTTTAATATTCATAGCTTAAAGTTTTGATAATGGAAGAGAACAAATTTAGTATAATAACTCGATGCAAAACGAGTTTTTTCGAGAGTTTTTTATTTCAAAGTATGACTTTCGGAATATTTAACTAAAGGAACTTATTAGATGAGTAAAATATTATATTTTTGATAAAAATTTAAAAACAGGCCTCGATCTGCAAAAACATATACGTTGAAGAAATATTTAGTGTTTTTATTACTTTGGAGTTGTACTTTTCAGTATGCACAAACTGTTCGAAAATATTCGAATGAATTTATGAATATTGGTGTCGATGCCGCGGCTCTTGGAATGGCAAGTGCTGTAACTGCTTCTAGCAATGATGTAAATTCTGTTTACTGGAATCCTGCAGGTTTAACGCATCTTGAAGATCATCAAATTAGCTTAATGCACGCCAGCTATTTTGCGAATATTGCGCAATACGATTACATAGGCTACGCAAGCCCCATTGACGACAGAAGTGCTTGGGGAATTTCGCTGATCCGTTTTGGAGTCGACGATATCATGGATACCACACAATTAATAGATAATCAAGGAAATATAGACTATAATAGAATTAGCCTTTTCTCTACTGCAGATTATGGTTTTACTTTTTCTTATGCTCGAAAACTGCCTGTTGACGGATTTCAATATGGTGTAAACGCAAAAGTAATTCGAAGAGTAATTGGAAAATTTGCTAATTCGTGGGGATTTGGATTTGATATTGGACTTCAGTTTGAAAGAAACGATTGGAAATTTGGTTTAATGCTTCGAGACATTACCACAACTTACAACATTTGGAATATTGATGAAGAAGAATATGCCAAAATCGCTAATGCAATTCCAGGAGAAAATAAAGAATTACCAGAAAGCACAGAAATAACACTACCAAAAGCACAATTGGGAGTTTCAAAAAGATTTGATTTTCATAACGAATGCAGTCTTGTGACTTCTGCGAATTTAAATATGCGATTCGAACAGACAAACGATATCATTTCTTCAAAACCTATAAGTATAGACCCAGCTCTAGGGTTTGAGTTTAGCTATACCGATTTGGTTTTTGTTCGAGCTGGTGCAGGAAATTTTCAGAATGTAACACAATTGGACAATACTGAAAAAGTAAACTTTCAGCCTAATATCGGTTTAGGATTTCGATATAAAGGCATACAAATTGATTATGCCTTAACTGATTTAGGAAATCAAAGCACTGCGTTGTATTCTAATATTTTTTCGCTGAAAGTAGATTTAGGTATCTTTAGATAATAATTAGAAACCAAAAAACATTAAAATTTTAAATCATGAAAACTGTCATGTCCAAAAAAGCACTTTTTATTTTATTATTCTTATCCAGTTTTATTGGTTTCAGCCAAAGTTTAGCTTTATCTAAAGACGCTAAAATTAGCATTCTGACTTGTGGACTTGGAAACGAAACGTATTCTTATTTCGGACATACAGGAATTAGAGTTTTAGATCCTGGAAACAATTTTGACGTTGTTTACAATTACGGAACTTTTGATTTTAGAACTCCAAATTTTGTTCTAAAGTTCGCAAAAGGAGATCTCCAATATTTTGCAACAGTACACTCTTATGCAGATTTTTTTAATGAATACACTTATGAAAAAAGAAGTATTTATGAGCAGGAATTACTGATTTCTCAAGATTTAAAACAAAAACTTTTCGACCAATTAAATGCAGTTTTAGCTTCTGACGAGCGTTATTATACTTACAAATTTATCGACAAAAACTGCACTTCGATGGTTGTTGATGTGGTAAATAAAACTTTAGGCGGAAATGTAATTGCTAAAACAGAAGACACAGACAAAACCTATCGCTCTATTCTGTTTCCTTACTTTGATGGTCATTTTTATGATCAGTTGGGAACAAGTATTATTTTTGGAACGAAAGTAGATCAAATGGGAACAAGAATTTTTCTTCCATTTGAATTGAAAAACAGTTTGGACAAAACTACTTTCCAAAATAAGCCTCTCGCTGCCAAAAGCAAAACGTTATTAGAATTTACAAAAGAGACTCCAAAATCTTTGTGGAATAACATCTATACGTATCTTTTTATCTTACTTTTTGTAATCTTCGCCAGAAACAAAACAGTTGATAAAATCTACTTTTTGATTTTATCTCTTATTGGAATATTCTTTGTTATTATGGGATTTTATTCTTTTCACCAAGAACTAGCAATGAATTATAATGTATTATTATTCAGTCCGCTTTTATTGCTTTTAGTATTGTTTTCTATTTTCAAAAACAAATTATGGACTTATCGCTTTTCGTTAATCAACTTTGTCCTTTTAGTGATTTACTTTTTGTTTTTGATTAACAAAGCACATTTCTTCATCACTTTACCGTTAATCGTTACAAGCGGAGTGGTTTTAGTGCGAACAGCTATTCGCAACAAAAAACCAATTCCGATTATAATCTAAAAAATATTATTGACCTCTGTAGAACAAAACCGTAGTAATGGTTTTGAAAGTGATACTCAAATCAAGAAAAACACTTCTGTGCTTTATGTAGTATAGATCGTATTGAAGTTTAATCAAACTCTCATCTATAGATTCTCCATAAGAATAATTAACCTGCGCCCATCCTGTAAGTCCAGGCTTAATTACATGGCGTGTTTCATAAAAAGGCATTACAGCCGCGATTTCTTCAACAAAAAAAGGACGCTCAGGCCTTGGACCAATTACGCCCATGTCTCCTTTTAAAACGTTAATAAATTGAGGCAGTTCATCGATTCTTGACTTTCGCATAAATTTACCAAACGGAGTAACCCTTTTATCATTATGAACAGCAAAAACAGCTCCATTGGTTTCTGAATTCTCTGTCATGGTTCTAAATTTATAAATCTTGAAAATATCACCATTTTTCCCTACTCTTTCTTGAGTATAAAAAAGACTTCCTTTATTTGCAAAGATGTTGCAAATAAAAATTATTGGTATAAAAACTAGGGAAATTAATAGTCCCAACATAGAAAACATGATTTCTATAAGCCGAACAAAAGACAAATAAAGTTTATTGCTATTACTTCTGCTAAAAGGAAAAAATCTATAAAAATCTTTTTCTATATGATGAACTGGGATTCGTTGTGTTTTACTTTCGTAAACCTGAGTATATTCTCGTATAATAGCTCCCTTTTCTAATAAATGAAGCAGTTGCTGATATAAATCTGGAGTGATGCCATCTGTATTTTGAGAAGCAATTATGATTTCTGAAACATGATGTGTCAATACAAAATGTTCTAGAGCATCCTTCTTTATTTCTTTTACGTAATGAAAATCTAGATTTTCATCTGCAATAGAATCGGAGTTTACAAAACCAATAATTTTATAATGCGGATCGACATTCTCTAATCCTAAAACTAATTCTTCAACTTCGCTTTGGTCACAAATCAAAACTACACTTTGAGAAAAACGATGAGAGGCTAGAAAGTAACAGTAAAACAAACGCCATACCAACAGCGTAATTAATATTGTAAAATAAAATATTAATATAACGAGCCTCTGTTTAGGCAATACAGGAGAAAGAATTGGTGTAAACAAATAAGCGAGAACAGTAGCAGTGACAGTAAAAACGACATTCTGCAGAATCTGAAGCTGATTGCTTGCCACTTGTAAATTATAAATTTCAAAAATTACTCCGAAAATATAAAGATAGGCAATTAGTAAAAGAATACTCAACGAGCTGTGAATATCAAATTCAAAATAATGATAGTCAAATACTGAACTTAATAGATATAACGCGGATAAAATAAAAATAGCATCAAAAGAAAGAAGCAATATCTTCCTCTCCGAAATTTCAAAATGCATTTTCTTTTTTGAGAACATCATTTGTAGGTTTTAATTGGGTTAGGGCAAAGCAAATGTATCGCAAAAAAATATAACTAATTTATTAATTTTCTGTTTCTTCAGGAATTTTCACTTGCACAAAAAGAAGCGATAATGCATATATAAATGCAGGGGCTGCTGTTCGCATTGCCGCATGATTTATTGTTAGCAACCAAAAAAAATAAAATGATAAAAAATATAAATGCTGCTTATTTTCTATATACAAAACAAAGGGAGTAACTCCAATTATTAATAGTGCAAAAATACCCATTAATCCATGTTCAGAAAAAAGTCTAGTTACTTCGTTATGTGAAGCAATTGCTACTCCAAGTTGATCTGCTCTTTTTTCTTTACTAAGTCCAGCACCAACACCAAAAATGGGATTATCTAAAAAAAGTGCAATATCAGCATCCATTATTTGCTCTCTACCTCCTAGTCTATCTTTCTTTTCTCTTCCTAGCATATCTTTATTAGCATATCTTTTCTCTATAAGACCTCTTGTTTGAAAAGAGCTATAAATCCAAATACCTATTCCTAAAGCAATTGTTAAAGTAAAAACTAAAGTAAATTTTCTTCTACCTTTTGCATTTGAAAAATAATACAATAAAAACAACAGACAAATAATCATTACTACACCAGTAATAATTCCTCCTCTAGAAAAGGTGACAATCCCTCTATAGCTTATAAAAACAAATAACCCTCCATTTATTAGCAATTCTATTTTAGTTTTTGAAAACAAAATCATTTGTGTAAAGAAAATAAACATTCCTAACCCTAATATAGTTGACACTTGATTTGGTCCAAAACCACCTGAAGTCTCAAAATTTGACTGAGTTCCTACTACAACATCCTGTATATTAGGAGTATATAGAAACAAATATACAGTTGTAGAAATAATAGGAAATCCCATAACTAATAATAGCTTTTGGAGATTATCGAGAGTAACTTTCCTCCCAAATGAGTATATGGAGCATATTGCTAAACAAACCGGTCCCGATAAATTAAAAAATAAAACTTTTTTAATATCTGTTCCTGTATCTTGATAATTGGCAGTAATTAGAATAGAAGGAATTAGGAGCGTAAAAAAAAATAAATAAATTAATGCACTTTTTGAAAAATTACTATATATCATACCAAGGAACATAAAACCAACAACACAAAATTTTGCGTATTCATTATTAAAATTTCCTCCCGTCATTCTAAGAAAAACCTCAGCTCCCACAAGATATGCGCTAACAAAAAGTACTTCATTGTTTTTGTTTTTGCTTTTAACGATAATAATAGTCCCTGCTAAAGCAATTAATAAAGCATATAGTTTCGATAAAAAAGGTATCACAAAAATTACCACAGCAATTATTACATGAATAAAGATCAAAAGGCTGTAAGAAAATGTTTTATTTTTCATTCTAAGCAATTTTATATGCTGAAATTAATTTTTGAATAATGATTTTCTCAGAATAGCTTTCTTTAACCAACTTAGTAAAGCTATCTGCGAAAGATTGCCTAAGCTCATCATTTTGAGTAATTTTTTTTAACTTCTCAATTAACACAACTTCAGATAAAGGGTCGAAAAGAAATCCTTCGACACCATCTTTAATAATTTCTGAGCAATAACCTGCGTTTGTAGATATAACAGCCAGATTTGATAATGCGTATTCTAAAAGTGTAACAGGAAATCCTTCTTCAGTTGAAGCTAAAACTCCAATTGAAGATTGAGATAAAATATATTTAATATCATTTTTTTCTCCGTACAAATGTATGTGATTCTCTAAAGAATTTACTACTATAAAGTTTTTTAATTTATCTGAATATGAATCCATATAATCTTTTCCAATCAAATGTAAGCTCCAACCAAACTTATTGAGTTTTAGCTCCGCAAATGCTCTCAGGATTAGTATATGATTTTTTGGATTTTTTAAGTTAGCCAAAAAGACAATTCTTTTACCATCTGTTCCTTTCAACTTTGTAATCTCACATGACTCATTAAGGCTCAAACTGAAATTTGGTATAAATAATACTTTTTTACAAAACATATTATTTTCACTCCATTTTTTCAATTGGAGATTAACAACAAAAACAGAAGAAAAAAAGACAGAACAAAAGACTAAAACTCTATTTTGTTTTATAGATTCTTTTGCGCGCGATCCATAATGATCATGCCATACAATTTTTACTCTAAAAAAGGTAATTTTTACTAAAGTGGCAATAAAAAATGAAGAACTATGAGCATGTATAATCTCGATTTTATTTTCTTTAATGTAATTCCTTAGCTTAAACACAGCCGACAAATCCACTAATTTCTTTCTATTTAAAAACGAATAAGAAACTTTTTCATCTAATTGAGAAACCAGTTGCCCTTCTTTTCTAGTTGCTATTAATCCCGAAAATTCAATTTCATTTGACAAAGAATTGGCATAATTAACCGCCATTCGTTCTGCACCACCTGCTTCTAATGAATCTATTAACTGTAATACTCTCATTTAAGCAGTTCTTTTATTTGAGATTCGAAAAATTCTGTTGTATAATGTTGAGACCAATCAGAAGCTAATTTACTTTTTTCTAAAAATACAGTTCTATCTAAAATTAACATTTGCAATTGATCAACATCCTCCTTAATGTTCATTTTTAATAATACTCCACGTTTTCCGTAATCTATCATATAAGGAACACAGGAAACATTTGTCGACAAGGGAACGCATCCCCAAAACATTCCTTCAGCAATTGTTTTTGGCCAGCCTTCGCTTTTCGAGGGTAAAACAACAAAATGACTCTTTTGATAAGCTTTCTTAAGGACTTCTTTGGTTTGATTACCGTGTAAAAACACAAATTTATCTAGCGTATTCTGTAAAATATATTCCTCCAGACCTTTTCTTTCAATACCATCTCCATATAAATCCAATGTCGAATCTATGCCTCTTCTATTAAGTTCTTCTACTAATTTAATAGCGTACAAGGGGTTTTTCCCTTCGACTAAAGTTCCTGTAAATATGAATTTAACAGTAGTTAAAATCTCTTCTTTTTCAACAATTTCTTTTTCAGCAACTGAATAACTTGCAGTAAAAAAAGGCAGTATATTTTTAGTTTGATTTTCCCAACTGCCATAGACTAAGACCTTCATATTATGAGTTAAAAAGGTATTTTTCAGAATCCATTTTTGCAAATTATATGTCAATGGCTGATTGCTTTTAGGATCCCAGTTCCCAGCATATTTAGCTGTTTTGTTTTTTGCAGGAAATAAAATCTGGATAAAACATGCTATCAATCCTATATTACCAGGACAACGCAAATGTATATGATCTGCCTCTTTCATCGCCCAAAACAGTGTCCAAGATATTAGAGGCAACTTTAATAGCGATACAAGACAGCTTCTTAAATTTGTAAATTTTATAGAGGGAATAGTTTTAAATTTTACACTCGAATGGTTATAAGCTAGATCAATAGGGGTTAAATCTGCTTTAACATTAGGAGCTACAACTATTATTTCATTACTATATTTTAACCAAATATTCATTTCATGAATATAAGGTGCGTAACCAAAATATTGATCCTTAACCTGAATGTGATTTACATGAGTAATAATAGCAAATTTCATTACAGAATTCTATAATTTATAAAAGGATTTAACGCATTGTAAAAAATACTACTTGATAACTTATCTTTTATTGCCATTTTTTCTCTTGGTATACAAATCCAATTTTTATTGGATTTTACTTTAAAATTAGATATATCAACTTTTTTCAATCCTAATTTATCTATATAAAATGGCGTATATTCTAACTCATCCAAAAATGCATTTAACTCTTTTATAGTAGTATTTCCTCTTTTTTGTAAATAATTCTCGTTTACTTCCAAAATAAGAAATGGCCTGTCCTTTTTAATAACGTCTACACCTCCTAAAAGCACATTAAATTCAAATCCTTCTACATCGATAGCAAAAACAGCGCTATTTTTTTTATCTAATAGTTCGAAGTTTAAGGTTGTAACTTCAAACTCCCGAAAGCCTTCTTTGGATATAGGATTTGCAATAAAACCGGAACCTGATTCATTTCCATCTGGCATTTTAAAAAAAGAATAACCAATTTCATGAGAAACCAATTTATTAATTATTGCTAACTCGTTTAAATTATTCTCTTTTTTTATGACACAAACTGCATCGTAATTTGCTGGAACGGGTTCAAAAGCAATTACATCAACTTGCTGCTTTTTTGCAATATCCGCAAAACAAATTGTCTCAGTACCTATATTTGCTCCAACTTCTACAATAGTGCCCTTGTAGTGTTTTAAAATTTCATTGACTAGTATAACGTTTCTCCAATCAAAATATCCATGTACTCCAAATTTCAAAGCATGGAAATCATTAGTATTTCCTATAAATTGACTTCCTGTTATAGCTTTTTTTCTGAAATTAATAGATAGAACCTCGCCTTCCTTAAATGTCAAAATCTTATTTCTAACATATTGCGAAATTATTGGAGGGAGAAATTTGCAAACTATTTGTGCTTTAGCAAAATTATTCATTAATATTTTTCATTAAATTATCAAAATAATATAAGTCTCTTTTTATTGCGCCTGATGTCTCATAATTATTTTTAAAATGATTATAACCCTCTATTGCCAATTTATTTCTTACTTCAGGATTTAGTAAAACACTACTAATTTTTTCATGTAAATCATTCACTTGATTTGTTTCAAAAAGTAAACCTGTGGTATTATCACGGATTATTTCCTTAATACCTGTATTATTTGCTCCAATTATTAATGTTTTCATACTCATTGCTTCTATAACCGTATAACCAAATGCTTCAGAATGACTTGGGACAACTGCTAGATAAGAGTTTTTAAACATTTCTAAAACTTTGTTCCTTGACAGATTCCCTTTAAAGTCCACAAATTCCTCCAGCTTTAAATCCTCAACCAGTTTCTTTAAATTACTTTCTTCTTCTCCTGATCCAATGATTATTAATTTCACATCTGCAAATTGAGTGCAGATTTTGGAGAAGGCTTTTATGAGAACTTCAACCCCTTTGGACTTATGTAACCTGCCAGCGTATGATATTACTTTTATATTCGCATCAGTAACAGATTGAATATCTGAATAAAAATCTCGAATTGAATTTGGCAAAACCATTATTTTAGAAATTGGAACGTGAAATTTTTTACTAACATCGTCTTTTGTTGCATTAGAGTTTGTAACAAAATTAGTTGCTAACTTGTATAACAATCTTTTCCTAAAAACTAATATATTTTTCTGTTTGAACTGAGAGCTTAAAGTCCTGATCCAAGCGATCCTAGTTTTTACTCCGCATAAAAATCCAACAATCAAAAAAATATTTACCGATCCAAAAATAGATATTGTCATTGAAGGACGATATTCTTTGATATTTCGGTAAAGAAAAACACCATCTACCCATTTGGTTGGACGTCTTGATGGCCAATATTTTATGACAACATCATTTGGAATAGCAATTGCTTCATTCTTTTTTGTATCAGAAAAAATAATTACCTGATATTTTTTATTTAGACTTTCGACCAACGCCAAAAAATAATCTGAGACAGAACCTGACCCTAAACTAAATGAGATAAAAATTGTTTTTTTCATTTGATCTGGCGTGGTTTATTAAATACAAGGCTAAAATAGCCACTGAGCCTTCCTAATGCTTCGGTAAAAGCCTGACTTTTTTCATTACTACTTGTAATTGCGTTGCTAAATCTTATTAGAATTAATAATATTGTTATGCAATTCCATTTAATGCGATATTTAAAATCAGGTTTTGGGTTTTTAATCCTCCACACATACCACCCATTTCTTACGACCATTTTACCATAGTGATATTTATTTGGTCTTCCAGAATCTGCATGAAAATGTTTTAATTTTGCTGCAGTATTCAAATACAATTTTCCAGTTTTAGCTAACCTTAAAGTAAAATCTGCATCCTCATAGAGTCCGTAACCTTCAAAATAAGTTGAAAAACTAAACGTTTCAAATACCTTTTTTCTAAAAGACGAAACACCTCCCATGAGTTGTTCTACTTCATAAATTTTATTGCTTGGAGGCAAAAAACCAACACTTCTTCCGTGAGAAAAAAGGGAAGAGAAACCAGGAGAACAATCACTATCTAACCTTAGTTTTTTTCGGAGTACAAAACGACTACTGTCTTTTCTTTTCCATCCATCAAAACAAAATTCATTTATTTTAGATTTGTAATTTTCTGAAACTTTTTCCCATTTTATTTCATTAGAAATATATCCTCCAACACCCAAAGCTTGAGGAAAAGTATTATATGTCTTAAGTAAATTTTGAAAATAATTAACTTCGAGTACTGTATCATCATCTAAAAAACAAACAATTTCAGAATCAGTTGCAACCTTAGAAATACCAAAATTTCGTTGTCTTGTTAACCCCCGATCTTTATCAGAAACTAAAAAATACTTTAAATTCTTAAAATTATTTTTGTCTAGAGCTATTTTTGTTTCTTTATTTAATGATCCATCAATGATTAAAATTTCATCTGGATATTTACTTTGAATGTTTACTGAGTTTAATAATTTAACTAATGGCTCAGGACGCATATATGTACAAATAATCAGCGAAAATTTCATTTTTTAGCATTTAATTTATTAGCCCAATATTGACTTTTCGACCATTGTTTTTTGTAACTAGAATAATATCGCAATGGGTTTTTAATTTTTTGAACTTTATAATATTTAAAGAATAAAACAGTTCGATAACCTTCAATCTGTTCTTGAGTAAAATTTAAAATCTTATTTAGCATTACTGTCGGAGAAGGTTTTGGCTGAATTTTCTCATCTGCCCAAGCCAAAATATGTTTTGTTCTAAAACCGCCGATTGGCGCCTTTAGATGAAGAATTTCTGGTTTTGGAGAATAAAGAATATCATGCCCTAAATTTCTTAGTTGCATTCCAAAATCACTGTCTTCTCCATAACCAAATTCAAAACTCATATTATAAGAAAGTGTTTTTATATTCTCTGCCTTTAAGATACTACAGCCCGAACCAAAACTGCCCCACTGAAATTTCTGTTTTATTTTTTTATTTAAATCGTAATCAGGTTGATAGCATCCTAAAGTAATTTGTTCGACTCCCTCTTTTTTAATTACTTGAAATGTTTGTTCCAAAAAGTCTGCTTCTATCCGAATATCATCATCTGCCATAAATACCCATTCGCTCCTTACTTCTTTCATGGCCAAATTTCTTGCATTACATGCTCCAGTTTGATGCGTAAAAATATGTTTAATTTGAAATGGCCAATCTTCATTCAAAATATAGTCAAGTTCTGTGATGCTGTCTTGAACAGGATTTTGCTCCACAATAACAATATTTGCAGGCAAAAATGTTTGCAAAGAAAGATCTTTTAGGGTATCATATAAGTATTTTTTTCGTCCAATTGTCGGAATAATTACATCGATAGTTCCTTCTTCAATTACTTTATTTTTAGATTCGCTTTTAATTTCATGGAATGTATCTGTTTTCAGATATCTTTTCTTGTAAAAAAAACACATCAAAAAAGGAAAAAAAGCCAATGTTCTTTTATAGAGAAACAGATCTAAAAAAAGTAAAAACACCCAACGTGTTTTATAATGCTGTTTTACAAATCTAAAAAGCAGGTTTTTACCCTCTTTATGTTTTGGAAAAGTTTGTGAACAGTCTTTTAATAATTTAGGTGCAGAATAACATAATAGCCCTTTTGACATTCCTAATCTTGCTATTGAATTTAAAAAATAGTCAAAATCTGCATCTATCTTTATCTGATTTTTTAAGAGTAATAAAATAGAAGCATGAATTCCTCCTACATTGCTGCTCATCATCCAAGTGGGGTAACTTACTTCTTTATTTATTTTTAAAAAAGGTGACGAATCTACATACCCAATACTATTAGAGATAAAATTATTTGGAGATAAATTAAAGGAAGCCATTATTTTTTCTTGATGAAAAATTTCATCCATTTTCTCAAGATTCAGATTTGATTCTAACGAGATATGACTCCAAATAATTAAATCCTGTGGAAATTGCTCTGCAATTTCAATTAGGTTTTTAGCAATACTTTTATTCTCAGAGAAAACATTTTTCGTTTTTGCTTCAACTTTAACTATTTTGTTATTTTGATGATAAACAATGATCACGTTGTCTTTTTATTGGAATTTATAATATTTTGATAAAAACTAATGTTTTCAATAGCAAGCTTATTTATATTAAATTTTTGTTCAGCTCGTTCTCTAGCTTTTTTTCCTAATTGTAAGACCAAAGAATCATTTTCAAATAATTGCGTAATTCTTTCAGCGTACAAATCGTGATTTGAAGGATGCACAAGATAACCGCTATCTTCATCTGTTATAAGTTCTTGAGACCATCCAATATTACTGTTTACAATTGCTTTCTGCATAGCCATAGCTTCTATTGTAACCATACCTAAAGTCTCTGCATAAGTTGGAAACACACATACATTTGCTTTTTTTATATGCTCTCGAATCTCGTTGTATGGAATTTTACCTAAATATTCTACATTACTTAAATCATCCTTAGTAAACAAATTTTTCATTAATTCCCAAGTTGATTTAGAATTGGTTTTTATATCGAAAGAATCACTTCCTATTAGAAGAAGTTTTGCTTCTGGAAAAACATTACGCACTTTGCAGAAAATTTCGGGCAGTTCTAAAATCCCTTTTTTTCTAATTAAAGTGCCAATGTAAAGAATTGTGTGTTTTTCAAATTTTTCTGGCTCCTTATTTTCAAATTCATTAATATCTAAACCATTATGAATGGTCTGGATTTGTTTTGCTTTGATCTTAAAAAGCTTTTTTGAAACTTCTCCAGCAAAAGTTGTTGGTGCTATAAATGCCTCAGTTTTATTTATTGCCAATTTTTCAAACCAGAAATTTTTAAGTTTTTGCTTTCTATTCTCTAAGTGACAGAAATAGGTGTCACTTCCGTGAAAACGAATCACTAAAGGAATTTCAAAATGCAGAAATGCCGTAATTCCAGTCCAATCTGCCGCTTCAATTACTTCAATATTCTCTTGTTTTATGATTTGATTACAGAATTTCTCAATGTATTTGCGATACAAATACCATCCTAAAAATTTATATTTTATTTTTTTTATACGATAAATTTTAATTCCGTTGTCATCTATAATTTCTTGTACAGGCTGATTATAAATAAAAATACTAATATCATTTCCTGAGTTATGCAGTGATGTTGCCAGATTTTTAATACTTGTACCTATTCCAGCTGATTGTATAATACTAGGGTGAGAGTATTCTGGAGTTAAAAACGCTATATGCATAATTATTTATAAAAAAAATCTTTAATAATTCTTGCCGTAAATTTTTTTGCTCCCATATCATTCATATGACCGCAATTGGAGAAATACTTATCTTCAATAACTTTATTTTCATAATTATGAATTTCAGGATATAGTTGGTTAACCTTTTTAAAATAATCTTTTCCGACCGCATTTTCACATACTGGAGTCATAACTGCAATAAGTCTAATATTATTTAATTGGCAAATCCTTTTTATTTCCTCATAATATCTGTTCCTTTTCGGTTGAAAATCCAAAACCTCAGGAGGCATCTTTCCCTTATTAGGAGACAATGCGTTGTATCCTCCATTATTCTGTTCTTTACTTTTTTTATTTAATGCACAAAAAAACATCTCTCTAAAACCAATTTTTGTATCAAATTTTAGATACCTATAAAAAGGGATATAATAAATACTGCTAAAATCATTTTGGCTCTCAAACTGTTGTTTAACAACTTTGGAATCGTATAAATATGGCAAAAACTTCAAAGACATCCCTTCTGATTTCTCTTCAGATCTTAATGTTACATCAACATCAATTATTACATTTTTTATTTTATTTTTTTTCTCTAAAAGCAATTTCAAAACCAAATCGGATTCAAATAATTTTGATCCCTGCATTCCGAAATTAAATGCTTTTAGACCTTTGTCAGTAAACATTTGCGTAACAAAATGATTATTTGCTCTTGACGAACCCAGTATTACAACATCATACTCTGTTGGTGGAGAGTTATAAATAAAGCCTATCTTATCTCTTTTATTAGAGTGAAGAAAAAAATAAGAATAGACCTTATCCATTACTAACATCAAAATAAAAGTCAAGATCAAAATCTTTAAAATGTAAAATAAAAATTTCTTTATATCCATATTTTTTTCCCCCAAGGCAAATGAATTTTACTATTATTTCTCAAAAAAATCTTTGATAATTCTTGCTGTAAATAATTTAGCCCCTTCATTTGTCATATGCCCACATGAAGAAAAGTATTTGTTTTCAACAACTATATTTTCATAATTATGAATCTCTGGATATGCTTTTTTTACTTTGTCAAAATAATTCATTCCAACAACATTCTCGCACATTGGTGTCATAACTGCAATAAAATTAATTTTATTCTTTTTACATAAATCTTTAATCTCTTCGTAGTATTTATTATGATGTAGTGGATTTAAATTGACAATATTATTTTTCATATTGCCATTTTTATGTTTTTCTAATGGATGGTATCCTAAGTTTTCTAAGGAATTTGTTTTCTTGTGTATTGCTGTAAAAAATGTTTCCCTAAAACCAATTTTATTATCATATTTTAAATATCGATAAAATGGAATATAATATAATTCATTGAAATTATTTTCATTCTTATAGCGCTCTCTTATTATTTCAGAATTATGAATGTAAGGCAAAAACAGAGCTGCAATTCCTTCAGCTTGATGATCGCTGGAAAGATTTAGATCTGCTTCCAGAATTACATTTTTGATTTCATATTTTCTTTCAATCATCAATTTCAACATTAAGGAAGCTTCAAACAAATGTCCACCACTCATTCCATAGTTGAATGTTTTTAACCCTTTGTCTTCAAACATTTGCGACACAAAATGATTATTTGCTCTTGAAGAACCCAAAATCACGACATCATACTTTTTTGCTGTAGAATTAAAAACAGTTTCGATTTTTCCGCGATTTCTTGACTGCATAAAAACATAAGTATACAATCCGTCTAAGATAACAGCTACCATAACTGTTAAGAAAAAAATCCCTAGTATGTATAATAAAAACCTCTTCATTAAAATTGGAAATAAATAAATTCTTTATAATCTGAATAAGTTCCGAAAGCGATAATAGCAATAATAGCTAAAGCCATTTTTAGCATACTCCTTTTACCAGAAATTGGCTCTACTTTGGTTTTATTATTCCATTCAACCAGAACGAACAAACCAATCATTAATAATAATTCATAATTGTATCGTTCATTATCTAAATACTGAGCACTAAACTCTCCATTCGTAAATATTTTTTTTAGATATAAAAAGGCATCCGTGATTGTTTTTGCTCTAAAAAATACCCAAGCTACACAAGTCAATAAAAAAGTGGTTAAAATGCTAAATAGGATTCTAACAGAATCAAAGTTCCATTTTAAAGTAATAGAATCCATATTATTTCTATTACTATTGGACAATAATAAAGGAAGGAAATAAAGAGCATTTATAAATCCCCAAACAATGTATGTCCAGTTGGCACCATGCCAAAATCCGCTAACAATAAAAATGATAAATGTATTTCTAATTTTCATCCAAAGGCCACCTTTGCTTCCTCCTAACGGAATATACAAATAATCTCGAAACCAAGAAGAAAGCGAAATATGCCAACGGCGCCAAAACTCTGCAATATCTCTTGAAAAATAAGGGTAATTGAAATTCCTCAATAACTCTAAACCAAATAATTTAGAAACTCCCAGTGCTATGTCTGAATATCCAGAAAAATCTCCATAGATCTGAAAAGCAAAATAAACTGCTCCTAAAATCAATGAAAAAGAATTCATTGACGGATAATGATCAAAAATGGCGTTTGCATAAACGGCACAAGTATCGGCAATAACTACTTTTTTGACTAATCCCCAAACAATTTGACAAACTCCTTCTTTTGCTTTTTCAAAATTAAACTCGCGCTTTTCTTTTAACTCAGGCAATAAATGCGTTGCTCTTTCTATTGGTCCTGCTACCAAAAGAGGAAAATAACTCACGAAAAGCGAATAGTCTACAAAATTATATTCTGCTTTAATTCTTTTATAGTAAATATCAATTACATAAGATAATCCATGGAAAGTGTAGAAAGAAATTCCAACAGGTAAAATTACATTCAGTAGCATTGGACTTACCTTAAAGCCTAAAGAAGTAAACATTTCTGCAAATGAAGCCGCAAAGAAGTTATAGTATTTAAAAATTCCTAAAAATCCTAAATTCACTAAAATACTAAGCCAAAACCAAAATTTCCGTCCCTTTTCTGAGTTGCTTTTCTCAATTTGAATTCCTGTAAAATAATCTAAAAATGTAGAAAAAACCAGCAGAAACAGAAATCTCCAATCCCAGCAAGAATAAAAATAATAACTGGCAACAATCAACAAAGCATTTTGTGTGCTTTTCGTTTTATTGAAGACAAACCAATACAAGAAAAAAACGATAGGTAAAAATATGGCAAAAGCCAAAGAGTTAAAAAACATAACTTAAAATGATTTTATAATAAATTAGTCAGCAATTAATTCTATTGCTTCCCATATTCTATTTGAGGCTTTTGTAGGAGAGCTCTGGTTTATAATTTCAAACCATTGTTGAGCATGTTCAATTGTTTCATTGTTCCCTTCTAGTCCTAACCTAATTTTATCTGCAATTTCATCAACAGAATTCAACCAAATAACTGCTTTTTTACTTGGCATCGAACGAAAATGCATATAGTTATAAATTTTTGAAACCGACCATTTTTCACTAACTCTATTCGGGACATCATAATTTATGTAAGCACATGGTTTTTTAAAACACGCATAATCAAACACCATTGAAGAACCGAGGTTAACCACCATCTCTGTATGAAAAATTGTACTCGCATGTAATTTAACATCTTCTTTCGTTGGTAAGATAGTATTCCATTGTTCACCTATTTTTTCCCAAATGGGACTAATTGGAACTATTAGATCTTTATTTCTGGCCAAAACCTCATCAAATCTGTTTGAAAAATCTACAGGACAGCGTCTGAATATTAATCCAAGTGATTTATTATCTTGTTCATTTATCTTTCTTACTGCATCTGCTACATCAGATAGGTATTGCGGATCATCTGGACAAGTTGTGATATCATCTCCAGAATAGCAGATATATTTTTTATTTAGATCTAAATTATAATCATTGAAAAACTGGGCTTTATCAATAAGATTTTTTTCGTCAAAATGGCTTTCAAATTGAGGAGTTCCTACAACAAAAATCTGTTTTTCCTTTATATCTGGATAGTATTTAAGGAGTTCTGATTTCATGTGTTCACTCCACACAAAATAGTAATCAGTTTCAACAACCATTGTTGCTTTAGGCAAATTATCCCAAGAAAAGATAAATGTTCCTGTTGGAATTTTTAGCTCTTTTGCGGCTAATAATGGTGCAATAGCCAATACTGGTCTTTGATTTGTACAGAAAACAAAATTTGGACTTTCTCTTTCGAGTGTCTGCAGACATTGTTTATAGAAATCGGTTTTCTTTTCTATACTTTTTATCTTTGATTTAACTTTCATTAACCCTTTGTCTGAGTTGTACAATGAAATCAAAAACCTGGCAAAATAACTTTTAAAAGCACCCTTTACATTTTTGTATGCAAAAGGAAATCGATATGTATCATAAACTTTATCGTTCTCTCTTCTTATATTGAGATTTAGCTCTATATGTTTTCTAGCGTTTTTATAACTATCAGTTAAAGGGCGTGATTTAGCATTATTTATTTTAATCTCCTTAAAACCTAAACTATGTAAATCAAATGGAGTATTATTCCAGTATGTGATATCAAATTTCTTTTCTAATCCTATTTTATAAAAATTAGAGAAAGCAAAATTTCGGAGTCCAACTCCATCTGGAAGAAGAATAAAAATCTTTTTAGTAGGCATTAATTGTGTCTAAATTGTTTTTTGGGGGTAAATGAGCGGCCAAATATCCGATTTTTGCTCACAACTAAAAAATAATTCTGCATTATTTCTTTTTTGTAAAACAATCGTTTACTTTTTGATTCATAAGATTTTAAAAAAGAAAGTTTGTTTGGCATTTCTTATTCGCAATGCATAACATTTTTGAAGAATTAAAATAAAATGCCTCTCTTCAAGATCAGTTTTTTCGCTACAAACTCTTCCGTCATTTCCATTGATTCTTTAGTTGCTCCAGCAATATGCGGTGTTATTACTACATTATAGCTTTGCCTAGCTAAATCAACTAAAGGATTCAATTCTATTGTTTCTCCATTTAATTCGTTTTCCAAAACATCTGTTGCAATACCACTAAAATTACCATTGACGATTAATCTAGCAATTTCATTTTCATCCCAAATACCTCCTCTAGACGTATTAATTAGTAATGTCCCTTTTTTTACAAACGATAATAATTCTTTATTAATAAATTTTTCGTTTTCTACAGAAAATGGAATATGTATCGTAATAATGTCTGCCCATTTGAACAACTCTTCAGGACCATTAAATCTCAAAAATTGACTCTCAACATTTTTAACATCAAAAAAACCAATTTCCATTCCAAAGGCTTTTGCAAAATCAGCTACTTGAGCACCAACTCTTCCTAGACCTAAAATGCCAATTTTTTTTTCTTTCAGATTTGTATTAATAAACAAATTTCTATTCCATCCTCCATTTTTAACATGATCAAAGGAAGTCGGAACTTTTTTTAATAGCGCGAGCAACAGTGCCCAAGTATGTTCTGCTGTTGATGGTATGCTTTTTAAAAAATCTACTTCACCTTTAAGAGAAATCACTTCACCTCCTAGACTTTTAAAGTAATCAACATCAATATGATCCAATCCAGTTGTTGCAGTCAGTATAAATTTTAAGTTAGTAGCTTTGTCTAAAATTTCTTTATCAATTACAAATCCCAGTCTTATAAAAATTGCATCAACACTAGAAATCTCTAATTTCAATTCCTCTCTATCTTTTAGTTTTATAGACTTTACATCAAAAGCTTCGCTTAAAATTGCTAATGCTTTTGGGCTAAAATTATTAGGTTCAGTAATTAGTAATTTCTTTTTTCCAGTCTTCATATAAAAGTGTTGCTAATTTAAAATCTCTTATTGTATCAATATTAACCAACCAATCCGGATTCATCACATAAGCTATTTTTTTTTCGACCATAAAAGTTTTTTGGGTTTTAAAAGCTTTAGTTCTTACTGCATAAAAACACCCATTTCTATAATAGACTGGAGTTAAATCTTGCCTTCTCATGCTTTCTCCACTATCAATTAATGGACTCAATTCATGATTCTCCATTAAATTATACATTCTTGCAGGATGTGTATCATTCATTGGAACTACACTAATTACACCGTCAATTTCTGTTTTATCAATTAACAGATTAACAATATTATCTAAATCTGAATATGTTCTTAATGGTGAAGTTGGCTGTAATAAAACTATAATATCAAAATCTTCATTGTATTCTTTAATCACATGCTCTACAGTTTCCACAACGTTACTGTTGTCTTCAGCTAAATAAGCAGGTCTTTTCAATACATCAATATCATACTGCCTACCAATAGTGGCAATTTTCTCATCATCAGTTGATAGTACAATTTTAGACACATAGGTAGATTGAATTGCACATTCTATTGCATGAGCCACTAATGGTTTATTTCCTAATTCTTTAATATTTTTTTCCGGCACTCCTTTTGAACCTCCACGAGCCGGAATCAATGCTAGAACTTTCATATTAATACATTATCGTTTTGTGAAATTGTAAAGGAACTTCGGCCAATAGTTCTGCTATTTTGATTCCTGCTTTTCCATCGCCATAAATAGAAGACGAGACAATTTTATCATTCTTAACAATTGCTGTAATTGCTTCTTCTATTTCTTTTTGTGAGTAATCAACATCTACGCTATTTCCTCCTCGGTCTCTTCTATTCTGACGAGAACCAATATTTACAACAGGAACTCCTAAGTATGCACATTCACGAATTCCTACACTAGAATTACCTATCAGGCAATTGCTATGCTTTAATAATTGTAAAAAATCTTTCCCTTCCATATTCTTAAAAAAATGAACATTAGGTAAATTGTGCTGTTCTCTAAAAGCTCGAATTCCTGTTGACGTTCCATCTGCTCCAGCATCTACATTTGGCCAAAACCATAATGTAGGTTTATTCAATTTATATATTGCTTCAAGAGTAGCCTCTACATGCTTTCTTGAATCTTTATATTCTGTTGTTACTGGATGTTGCATGACAACCAAATACCCATTGGATAAATTGGGTTTTGCTCCTACGCCTCCATATTTTTCGTAGGGATCAAATGGAAGTGTTTTACTATTTCTAATTTCTAAAGCTAAGTCGATAGAGGGACATCCTGTATTGAAGACCATTTTAGAATCTTCTCCCAGCTTTATAACTCTTTCTTGAGCACTTTCAGAAGCGACAAAATGATAATCTGCTAATTTTGTAATTGCATGACGCACTTTTTCATCTATATTTCCTGTCACTTCACCACCTTGAATATGCGCAAGAGGGATATTCATATAGGAAGCAGCAATCGCTGTTGCCATGGTTTCAAATCGATCAGCGACAGTTATAACAATATCTGGTTTCAGATTATCAAAAACAGTAGAAAGTTCCAAAATGCCAATTCCGGTAGTTTTTGCTGCTGCAGTAAGATTTTCTCCTTCTAGTACATTAAAAACTTTGGCCGTAATGTTAAAACCATCTTTTTCTATATAATTTACTGCAGATCCATAACGATCCAATAATGCCGAAGCAGCAACTACCAATTGCAACTCTAAATCTGCATGTTCCTGAATTGCAGACAAAACTGTTTTTATACGACTATAAGAAGGACGTGCTGTAACTACAACAGCTATTTTTCTTTTTGGCATTTTGAAATTATTATATATTTAAATAAATTGGAGTAAGGAAAATTTAGAAGCGTAAATCAATTAAAATGTCTTTTTTAGGAAAGATCATTTTCTGTTAAAAAGTCCCATTTTTTTAAATCTTTATTTAAAGCTTTTCCAATTATTTCCTGAAATCGTAAGGCATCTATTCCAAACCCTTTTGGCTTTTTAGATTCGAGATCCTCAAAAGTCAAAATATGATCTTTAGGCAAATCTTTATTTATTGCTAATGATTTTTCAAAAATTTGCTTTAGTGAAGAAAAGGCTTCATTCTTATTTTTATTTATAGGATTAGATAATGCCGTTTTTATATTTCTAACTGCTCCTACAAGCTCTTTGGTTTCTAAAATAGTTAATGAGGACTTTGAATCTGGCCCAAACATTTGTCTGTCAAATACCACATGGAATTCTAAAATATCAGCACCTAAAGCTGTTGCTGCGACACAAGTCTCAACTTTTGCAGAATGATCAGAAAAACCTACAGGAACATTGAAACGATTCTTTAATTCTTGTATAACGTTTAAACCAAATTGCTCTGGCTGAGTTGGATATGCGGTTGTACACTGTAAAATAGAAAATTCAACATTTCTTTCTTTTAAAAAATCAACTGTTTTATCCAATTCTTCGTACGAACTCATTCCTGATGACAAAATCACTGGTTTTCCCGTTCGGGCGATTTTTTCTAAAATTAAAAAATTATTGACCTCTCCAGAACCTATTTTATATTGTTCTACTCCTAATTCTTCTAGCCAATCAACTGCCAAATTACTAAAAGGAGAGCAAATAAATCTTAAACCTACCTCATCACAATGATTTTTAATATCCCTCCATTGGTCAAGAGAAAAACCCATTCGCTTCCAGTAGTCGAATCTTGTTTCGTCTTCTAATGAAAATTTCACGCGAAATGGTTCATATTCACTACTTTCTGCTTCGGCAATATGCATTTGAAATTTTACCGCATCTACACCTGTTTGAGCAAGAGCATCAATATAAGAATGCAAAATGCCAAGACTGCCTTCATGGGCTTGTCCAACTTCGGCAATAATGAATACCGAATTCGATTCATTTTTTTTATTAGTTGTTTTCAAAAGCGGATTCATAACCTTAAATTAGATTTTTCTTTGCATTGTTAATTATTGCATTCATCCCATCGTTCCAATTTTCCATCGAATATAAAGTTTCCGGAATATTGACGTAATTTGTTTCATTACCTACTAAAAATGAATTTATAGCATCACACCATTCTTCTATAAAGTTTGGATTCTCTATAAGTTTTCCGTATTTTCCATACTGTAAAACTTCCGGAACGCCTCCATTTTCAGAAGCAATACAATAACAGCCACAATGCAAAGCTTCGATTAAACTTAATCCGAAACCTTCATGCCAAAGTGTAGGAAACAAATAACAATCTGCAATTTGATAGTACTTTGGTAAATCATTATTGGCTATTCTTCCTAAAAAAAACACACCATCAATTTTTATATCTCGTTTTGCACCAATTACTAAAAGAATTGCGTCATTCTGTTTTTTATCTATTCTTTTCCATACATCAAGAATAAAATCTAATCCTTTTTTAGGACGATCTTGAGAACACCAAACAAATACTTTCTTATTTGTAATTTCTAATTGTTTCTTTAAATTTTCTTTTTCTTCAATACTTACTTTATGAAACTTCGAAATATCAATTCCGTTATGCAATACTGAAAATTTTGTTGGCAGAATTGTATAATATTCTTTATGTGCTTTATATGAATCTTTGGTTAATAGAACCATTTCGTCTATACCCTCAAAAAACCATCGGCCATGAAAATTTTCATGAAAAGGTGCAAATCCATGATAAAAAAACTGAAAATAACACTTGTCTATTTTACCTGTTTTTTCCAAAAAATTAATAAGTGGCTTTACAATACCAAAATTATCGACAATTTGAATAATAAATTTTTCGTCTTTTTCAAGAATACTATCAAGCGCTTTAAAATAACCTAAATACTTATTTTTTAAAACTCTTTTCTGGAATTTTAACCAATTAGTATCACTAATTATTTTGTACTCTATTTGAGGATAAGTGTTTTCTGGTTTTGCACAAATTATATAATCCACTAAATGATCATTACTTAAATAGTTATGATATAGAGTAGTCCAACTTCCGATATTTGAATAGGGCAAAGGAATTTGGGAAATCAGAATTACTTTAGACATTGTTGCAAAATTTGGGTAAAAGTATCAAATTAAATTTTTTATTTTTTTATTTTGAAAGTAATGCTTTTTAGATCACTATCTATTTCATAAGAATAAGGAAAAACATGATAAAAAGAAATAATATGAAGCAGCAACATATCATTAATTTCTTTTAACGAATAATATTTAGGAACTTTTTTTCCTAATAAAGCTTTTACTTTAAATTTTAATGCTTTTCGAAAAGGATCTTCTAAAAATTGAATTGAAAGAATGTCTTTCTCAAATTTCGGTAATTCTACAAATAAAAAATGATCCACAACCTCCTTCTTATTAGTTAAAATTATTGAAGAATTATATGTTTCTAATTCAGAATATTCTTTTTCTGAAATTGGAGTTCCCCAATTTTTGCCATTAATTTTAACAACTTCATTTTTTTGATTGGATATTAAGTGCTGCTGATTTAATTTGGTAATTCCTGTCAGTTGAAGTTCTTTAGTTAATGTGTTCTTTTCACTTTTCCTATAACTTTCATGCCATTGATGTAAAAGTAAGATCTCTTGGTTGTAAAAAATACTTTCAATTCCAGATCTAACTAATCTCTGATGAATATCATTATCTTCAGCTCCCCAAAAGTGCAAAAACTCATCAAAAGCCTGAATATCGAACACTTCTTTCATTGGAAATAAGGACAGCCCTTGAGCAGTAGCTTCAGTGGAAAAAGAAATTTGATAATCTAAAAAATCTTTCAAAATATTAGTTTCATCTTCAGTTAAAAAACCTACTTTAAAATAATACGCTTTTTTAGGATCTTTTAATTTTACCAGAAGATCTATGAAATCATTCCTAAAAATAAGATCTATATCTGCGATAAAAACAAAAGGAGTCTTTACTAATTTTAGACCTACATTAATTGCCTTAGAACGTGACCAAGGCTGTTTATTATTGTAACTATAAAAATATTCTGTAAAACTGTATGAATTAACCAAATTACGTACCTCTTTTGCAAAATGTAAATTAGATCCATAATCTACAAATAATACTTTAAAATTTTGATTATTTTGATTTTTCAAAGAGTCAAGAGATTTTTTTATCCTAGACATTTCTCTGTCTCTATATGGAAAAAGTACAGTTATCATTTACTGATGATTTTTTTGATATTGCGTTTTAATCTTTTCTTCCAATTGAAAAATCTTTTCTTGTAAACAATCACATTTTTCATGTTTAAAGATGCGGTTTGGATCTTAAATTCATTTAAAAAAGCATCAATTCTTATCGTTTGATCTTCATAAACTTGATAGCTCCGAGCATACCAACTATGAAAAGCGATTTTATTTCCATGAATATCAAGGATTATGTTTCCAGTTTCGTCATCTGCAACTGGGTTTATTGTGTCGAGATATAAAATTTTAAAATCTTTGATGAGAGCCCAAAAATAAAAGCAATAGTATGGTTCTTTAAGGCTTCTAATATCATAATTATATTTTAAGAAGCCATAATCTTTATTTTCATAAATTTCTGGAATGAATTTTTGATGTTCAGTAACCGAATGAAAATCATACTCTTTTGCCAATTTTTTAAAATTTATTATAGAGAAAAAAGTATTAATAGCCTCAGGATTATGAAATCTATGTTTAATTAGTCCTCCGTCTCTAACGCCACATATCTGATAATCATTTTTATCCATGTATTCAATTAAATCAAAAACAAGATTCGGGTCGTAAAAAAATACATCTTCGTCTGCCATTACAATCCACTCGTATTTTTTATTTTTAAGTTTTTGAAACATAAAATCAATACTGTTTAGACCATACATTCCATTAGTACCATCAATAACTATCTTATCAATGTTCTCCGGAAAAATTGTTGCAGTTTTCTTATACAACTCAAAATTTGCTACAGTTGTAAGAATCGCTATTTTCGACTTATCAATCATATTAAATAAGTTTTAGCATCTTTTGATGGCAATCCTTTAAAAACTAAAAAGTACTTCATTATTTTTTTGTTTAAAATAATTTTTCCAAAAATTTTACTTTTCACCATGTAAAGCCATTTTGAACTAGTTTGTGTTGATTTAAGATTAAAATCAACTTCTGAAATATTTTTTGCTAAGTTTGAAACTTCGTCACGCATCCAATCTTCAACAACATTCCCCATATGATAAGCGTAATTATCTTCTGTAGATAAACGCCATAAACCTTTTTTTACCACTGGAATATCTAAAATTTCATTTTCGCTATCTCCTCCCATTTTATAATTAGAGTATTTTACTTCCAAACTGTTGAAAATCTCACCTCTGTATGTTCCAACAAAATGTCCAGCACCAATAACCGCTTTTTCATTTTTATTTGATACAGTAAAATAATTTTCCAAATGAGCCCGATCGTAAAAATTTGGATTTCCGACACTTACAGCAAATTTTTTTAAAGCCAAAGGATTTTTAACTTTTGAAAAAGAGAGCTTTTTAGAAAAAAAACTATCCCAATATATATTAGAAGTATAAGTCCTTAATGAGCGAGATGACGGTGTAGGACAAACGACTCCTGCTTTAGGAAAATTTTCAAAAATAGAATAGGAAGCTTTTTGCCAATCATCCAGAAATAATACATCTGAATCTGTGATTGTTATCAATGGAAAATTATGCCCAACCATACCTTTTAAAATCGCATTTAGTTTTCCTATATTGTTTGTTTCCAACACTTCATGAATCTTATTCTCCAAATATAATTCATGTACATAATTTGTCACTTCCTGACAACTTCCATTATTTACTATAGTTATGAATGTTTTTTTATGAACGGTACGAAACAATGATTCCAAGCATAATTTAAGAATTGTGAGACTATCTTTAAAATAATCATCATGATTTGGAATATAAACTGGTATAATAATTTGATGAAAACAATCAGAATTTAAAATTCCTTTATTTTTATTTGGATTAAAGCCTAATCTCACAGCATTATTTTTTTGTACATTTCAATCACTTTTAATTTATTATGAAAGTATTCTAATTTATCGTTAGCAATTTTTTGATTTATTATTGAAGCATTTTCAAGTAGGCTTAAATCTGAAATAGCTTTTAAAATAGTTTCTTTAATTTCTCCTACTGATTCAGGATTTTGAATCAAAAATCCATTTTCATTATTGATGATTATTTCTTCCGTAACACCTCCAGGATTAGATTGAATCGGAAAAACTCCCATTACAATTGCTTCCAATAAAGTATTAGGCATTCCATCTGAAAGACTGTTTCCTATATATAGTAAAGATTGTCCCATTAATTCAGTCAATCTGTTGTGAGAAAGCTCATGCCTGTGAAAAAAATGGAAATTCAACTTATTTGCTCTAATATACTCTATTACTTTTGAATGTGAGCCAAAAACTACCACTTCATAGTTTTGTATTTCTTTTTCTATCGAATGAATTGCTTTTACAATGTTTAAACCTCTCCCAACATGATGTTCGTAGCCCTTAACTAAAATAACTTTTCGTTCTAGAACTGGTAATTTAAAAGATTCTAATTCTTTTATTTTGTAACCTGTTCCACCAGGAATTATTCCAAGAAATTTTCCAGAAAATTTTAGCTCAATCGCCAAATCAAAATCTCTTTTACAATCTGTGTGTAAAAAATCAACTCTTTTTAAAACATTTTTAATTTTATAATTATGTTTTTTAAAGTTCTTGTAATAAAAAAGATCGCTTCCCCAACAAGAATAGAGCCATTTTACTTTTGGAAATTTATTCATTGTTTTCAAAATTGGATAAGAACAACTCTGCATTTCAAAACTATGAACTATATCAGGTCTTATATCTAAAATTATTTTTTCTAAAACTTCATTTGCAGTTACTTCTAGATAAGGAAGAACCTTTTCGTATATATCTGGATATTTTTTGCTCAAAAAAAATTCCCCTGTAATATGAGGTATTTTTCTTTTTTTCCAATTCGTAAATTGTTTAACAAAATTTTGTTCTTTAAGCTCTCCCCTTCCTAAAACATCAAACCAATATAATTCATAATCGCTATCCCTCAAGGTTTCAATCCATCGGACTGCATGAACAGATGGCATGGAGATAAATAAAATTTTCATTTATATAAGAGGTTAGCAGGAAATGTTTAAAATTGTTTTTTTTTTATTTTTGATCTTAAGCTAATTTTGCTTTAACGATAACTATCAAGTCATTCAATTACTAGAGATAAATTCTTTTAAAAAAGATATTTTTATATCGTTAGAAAACTTTGCAATATATTTTTCTTTTAAGTCATTACATTTTTCTAAGAAAACAGAATCTTTATAATTTATAATTTCAATTGCTTTTTCTGCTAAGTTTTCTTGATCAATTGCAATTAATTCCGGAAAATCAACTAGTCTATCTCGCATAGCTCCAACATCATAAGATAAAATAGGCAAACCATACGCCATAACTTCCAATGCTACATTAGGCCCTCCCTCGTATTCTGAAGTAATTAAAAAACAATTTAAGTTGTCAAAAAAATCATATGCCTTATTGTAAGGAACCTCTTCAAAATCAAGGGTAATTAGATCTTGAAGTTCTTTTTCTTCGACCAACTTTAAAATCTTTTTGTAATAATCTTCAGAACTACCTCCTTTGATAATTAATGTTGTTCTATACCCTGCTTTTCTTAGACTAGCAATTAAGTTTATCGCATGTTCAAACTGCTTTTCTTTTGAATATCTTCCCAATATTCCAAAATCATATAATTTTTTATCCTTACGTATCCTTTTTTTACTAAGACAATAATTCTCATTAAAAATTAGAACTTCTTGTGTCGTAGTATTTTCTAAATTTAAATTCTGTACAAAAAAAACTTTCTGCTTTTCTGATGTAACAATATTGCATTTTATCTGGGACAAATACTTTAGAGTTGTCCGCTCCAACGGATCAAAAAATACTGTCGTATACTTTACTACTATATTTTTTTTTAATTTCCATGCTTTTATTAAAGGAATATAATCTCGTGCTAAAGTTGTTTTTGTAATAATATACAGTTTATCAAATCTTGACAAACATTTAAATCTCCAGTAAATTAAATCTAGAGGGAGAAATTCTAATTTTAATCTCTTTTTTAGTTCTTTATTTATTCTTTTAATATATTTACTATCAAAAAAAATGGGTCGTTTAAAAAATTTCACCTTCTTATCAATATAAATGTCTTTTGTGAAACCTAAATTAAACTCCCCAGCCACAAAGATAACAACCTCTCTTACTTCTGAAAAAGACGCAAAAGCATTTGCTGTATGAATAGTTTCTAACTCACTACCTCCAGCAAATTGAAAAAATGGTGTTGTAATTAATATTTTCATTTAAAAAATTATATCGTTTCCTAATTAGTGGTACTATGACAGAAAAAATAGAGACTAGAAAAATTTTATTTATAAAAGGGATTTATAATAATTATTGAGAGCTGACAGTTAAGTGCTGGCAAATAATAACTCTCAGTGTTTTTTTGAAATTTATATTCATTCATCCAAAACTAGGCATTTCATTAAATATTACTTCTACAAAATAATCTTATTCAGAAAACCTAAATTATAATGTATACACAAATCTGCAATTTTATTTTTTCTATACAACCACTTTGGACTTCCCCACTTTTTATGAAATTTCAGATAGTCACTTAGTCCTTGAATATCATCAAGAAGATACTCTTTACCTTTGCTAAAAACGTGCTTTGGTAACTTATTATGATTTAATTTTACACTTTTTTGAAGTTTTTTATACCCTTCACTTAATCCAATTCTATTTTTTGTTACTTTTTCTCTTTCTAGATGTTCAACTTTAGATGAGTTTACCAATGCATGTTTAATATTAAACTTCTTCAAAGTAAGGGCATAATCATTATCAGCGTAACTAAAATTAAACGTTTCATCTAGATATCCTATTTTTTCCATAACCACCTTATATGTCACCAAACACCACCCTAAAACATGTGTTCTAACTTTATATCCTAGCTCATACTCTTTTTCAAAAGTAAAATCTTTTATTCTTCCACTTGGAGAAAAAGATTTAATTTGGTAATCATTTTGACTTATATTATAAATTTTTGTAAACCAATTATCATAAAAAATAAGATCATTATTACACAAGGCAATAAAATCACCTTTTGATTCTTTAATTCCAATGTTAAGAAATTTATGAAAATTAAAGTCTTCCTCCGGAATAATTACTTTAACAAAGTCAGGATATTTAAACTCGAAATTATTATAGTTTTTATTAGATTCTACCACAATAATTTCCATTTCAGTCTCTTTCTCAGATGCTACTAAAGAATTGATACAATTCATACTCATATCGAATAAACCTTCTGTGGTAGTATATGCTAATATTATTACTGATAATTTCATTTAATTAATTTAATAAATCAAACTTTAAGATTTATGATTTAATAATCGCTTTATTGAGTCATCCATTTTATTTTCATCGGCTCGTAATTTTAGTCTACCAGCCTTTCCATCGATATATAAATTAGGCAAATGATGAATTAAATTATCATTAAATTCTGATATACAAATCATTTTTTTCATTCCGCCGTATAAATATACATCTGTATTTACCTTACACTTAACACTATACTTATTATCTTGTCTTTCAATTTTAAACCCAAATTTGCACAATTCTCTCTTTATCTTATTGAGCAAAGTGTTTTCATTCACTAATTTTAAAAAATCAAAATTTGCTCCTGCACGTAACATTTGCTCTTTTGTTAAAATAAATGATGCCTGATGTACATTGGTAAAATGAGCAAATTTCTTTCCTCCATATTCTTTAACTGATTTTAAATCCCAATTGTACTTAGCGTGAAATGCTGGATAATATTTACCTGTTTCATTTTCTTCAAATTGTATAAGGCCTGAAATTTTATTTTTGGGTAGAATATTAGAATATTCTATATGTTTTTCGATATGTCTTTCTAAAAATAAATGATCATTTTCGCCATAAATAAACACATCGTAATCATTTCTATTCTCCCAGATTACACTTCTACAAGTCAATGGCAACAATTGATAATCCGGCAGAGTCAAAGTATTAACTTTATCAATTTCTTCAATATTCAAATCTATATTTGAATTAACAATGACGGTAACATCGAATTTTTCAAATGATTTTAATTCTTTTACGACTTTTTCTAAAAAAGAAATTTGTTCATTGCCATAATTAACCAATACAGCTAATAACTTAGGTAAATTATTGTTCATTTCTTAAATTATTGTAATTGAGGAAAGAGTAATTATTAACTATGCTCTCTTTCTGAATTCTTTTTATAAGGTTATAATTTTTTAAGATCTTTTTTAAGTAATAAGAACTGTATGAAAAATCTATTCTATTAAAAGTTAAAATTGATAATATACATTTTTTTAAAATAAATTTTAGCATTCTATATAATGTCCACGAATTATTAGGATTTAGTAGTTTTAAGTCGTTAATATTAACAAACGTTTTTCGACTATACTTCCTTCCTTTTAAATCTCTATCATGCAAAGCAACTGCTTTAGGTACAATCCCAATTTTCAATTTCTTAAACTTGCATCTATTGATATAATCATTGTCTTCTGCATAGTGAAAAAAATAGGGATTAAACCCTCCTACATTATTTAATGTTTTTTTTGACAGCAACCAAATTGCAGCATTAACAAAACTAACATCATATATATTTTGCAAATCTTTTTTTAGAAAAAGGTCTGAGTAAAAATCTTTACAATGATTACCTGATATGTATGATTCGAAAAATAAATCTATTTTATCTCCCTTTCCATTTAAATGAATTGGACTTAAAATTCCATATTCGGGGTTTAACTTCATTTGTTCTATCAGAAGTCCTATTGTATCATGTTTTAAATATGCATCTTGATTTAATAAAACAAAGTATTCACCCCCTTTTTCTAAAGCAATCTCTAGCCCAATATTGTTCGCAGCTCCGAAACCTAAGTTTTGATTTTGCCGAAATAACAGAACATTCTTGAAGTGTTTTTCAATAAATTCATCTGTCCCATCTTTACTGCAGTTATCTATAACAATAACATTAGCAGGAATTGAGCTCTCTAAAATGCTTTTTAAACAATTATCTATCCATTGCATTCCATTATAAGTTACAACAACAACAAAAATTTTATTATGCATATTAAATTAGGATGGTCTTATTTGAGAATTCGCTTTAAAAACTTAAATGGTAATAAAATTGCATGTCCAACTTTATAGGTATGACTAGCTTTAATCTCTTCTAACCATCCTTTCTTTATAAAATCTCCGCCATCAAAAAAAGAGATATTATATTTTTCAACAATATGATCGGAAGCAATAATTATTAGAAACATCGGGTTTATTACTCTATTATTAATCGTAGTATAATTACCGTAAAAATAATTTGAGTTTTTTATAATAGTATCCTCTTGAATAATTGAACTCCCATTGTTATACGTTTGAGATAGCAATTGAAACTTACTGAAATAATTAGAAATTAAACTAATAAACTCATTTTTATACAATTCTTTAACATGGAACTCGTTTACAATATCTCGGAGTTCAGAATAGTACAATTTATCAGGTGTAGAAATTATTAATATCCCTTCTGGTCTTAAAACCCTTTTTATTTCTAGCATCATTTTTTCATGTTCATCATGATGCTCAATTGTTTCAAAACTAATCACGACATCAACACTGTTGTCTGCTAAAGGAATATTGCTTGTACTCCCTTCTAAATATTCTATATTCTCTGCCTTGTACTTTAATTTAGCAAGAGCAATAGATTGCTTATCAATATCAACACCATATACAAATGAAGCATGTTTACTCATTAAACTCGTACCATAACCTTCACCACTAGCTATATCAAGTACAATCTTATCTTTTATATAAGCACTTGTAATTGCATATCTATGTAAATGCTCAATTGCAACTCGATTATAAACAAAAGGTTCTAGCCTCTCTCCAGTCCATTTTTTCATAAATATCCTATTTCCAATTTAAGATTGGCCTAATAATTCCTGGAAAATTTCCATTATAATTCCCTCTAGCTGTATCACCACCAAATTCATCAATGACATTAAATCCCACTATATCCATCTGATGAAATTCGACAACAAATGGGCTATATCTCATAATTGCAAAACTACATGAATAAGTTCCTTCTGCTAAGAGATTTCCTGGAATTGTTATTTTTTTTAAGTGAATTCCTTTAGCTGGTGCTTCCTCTAATGTTAAAGATTTTTTATCATGGGAGCTCAAAATATGAATATTTTCATTGTTAAATAAATTAAATCCATGTGTAAAAGTATGTCCCTCCTCTAAGATTTCGTATGTAAATTCAATTGTTATAGGATTCGTTATTGAATGGTTTAATTCCAATTGATCCTGTTCGTTTAAGACTCTTGCTGATAACAAGCGTAAAAAATTTGTTTTTGGACATGTTTCTAAGTCCCACTGTTTATTAGCAAATTGCTTTTCATCATTAAAATATTTATTAACAGCGTCTTCAACATTTCCCTCAAAAATCACTTTCCCATGTTCTAGAACAATTCCTTTTGTACATAAACTTTTTACAGCTGCCATATTATGACTCACAAACAAGACCGTACGACCTTCCCCTTTAGAAATATCCTGCATTTTTCCAATTGCCTTCTTTTGAAATTCAGCATCACCAACGGCTAAAACTTCATCAACAACTAGAATTTCAGGTTCTAAAAAGGCGGCTACTGCAAATGCCAAACGAACTGTCATTCCAGAACTATACCTTTTAACAGGGGTATCAATATAACGTTCACAGCCAGAAAATTCTATAATTTCATCAAGTTTTGATGTAATTTCCTTCTTGGTCATTCCTAAAATGGCTCCATTTAGAAAGATATTTTCTCGACCTGTCATTTCTCCATTAAAACCTGTACCAACTTCTAATAAAGAAGCAATACGTCCTCTAGATTTTATACTACCTGTTGTTGGAGCCGTTACTTTTGAAAGTATTTTTAAAAGTGTAGATTTTCCTGCCCCATTTTTTCCAATAATGCCTAAAACTTCACCTCTTTCTACCTCAAAATTTATATCCTGTAAAGCCCAAACATAATCTGAAGTTCCTTTTTTAGAGCGATCGTTGGTATCACCAATTTTTAGATATGGATTCTCTTTTCCTCGAATTTTATGCCACCATCGATTTAAATCATGACTTAAAGTTCCTGTTCCAACCTGCCCTAGACGATATTGTTTAGATATATTTTCGGCTTTTAATATGATGTCTTTCATTTATACAGTATCTATAAAGCTTTTTTCTGTTCTATTAAAAATTAATAACCCAATGAAGAAAACTAAAATTGTAACTATCATTGTATATACTAAACCCAAAATTGATATACTTCCAATATTTAAAAGCATATAGCGAGAAGTTTCTATAACATAAGCCAATGGGTTATATTCTACTATCCAACCAAATTTTGGGAGTTTTTCTTTTATTAGTTCCATCGGATACATTACAGCAGATATATACATTAGTAGTTGGACTCCAAAACCAACTAAATTATTTAAATCTCTATATTTTGTAACCATTGAAGAAATCATCATTCCCAAACCTAAACCCAAAATCCCCATAAATGAAATTAAGATTGGGAAAAATAATATTGATCCATTTAGGCTTAAATCTGCTCCTTGAAAATAAAAGAAAATGTAAAAGAAAATAAATATCCCAAATTGGATTCCAAATTTTATTAAGTTCGAAATAACTATTGACAAAGGAGTAATAATTCTAGGAAAATATACTTTCCCAAATATTCCGGCATTGGATTTAAATGTGTCTGAAGTTCCATTTAAACACGCAGTAAAATAATTCCAAACCATTATCCCTGCAAGATTAAATAAAAATGGTGGGATGGAACCTGTTTTAATACCAGCAACATTATTAAAAATAATTGTGAAAGTAATAGAAGTAAACAAAGGCTGTATTAAATACCAGAGAGGGCCTAAAACTGTTTGCTTGTAAACTGTGATAATATCTCTTTTTACAAAGAGCATTAGTAAATCTCGATACTGCCAAATTTCTTTAAAATTAAGCGAGAAAAATTTATTCTTGGGTGTTATTTCAAACAGCCAGTCGTTTATATTTTTAGAATCCATTTAAAGGGGCTTAAAAATCTTAATTAAAAAAATTAACAAGATTTTTAACATTTTAAAATTTGTTTAAAAATGTCAAAAGGTGTCTGAAAAAACACCTCTTGACTATATTTGATTTTATTTTTGTATGATCTTATTTATCTAAAACTTCAAAAGTTGAATTCATACTTTTGAATTCTGGAACTATCTTTTTCATTTTTGAAACAATATCATCATTTTCGTAAAAATCAGCAATTCCGATCAACTCATCAACTTCATTATGAAGATTTTCATACTCATCTTGAATTTCTTGCGCAATCATAATCTTATTATGATGTGTTGGAAGAGTCTTAGAAGTATCATTTAATAATTCTTCGTAAAGTTTTTCTCCAGGTCTTAAACCAACAATTTTAATTTTAATTTCTTTGTCTGGAATAAAACCTGCCAGCTTAATCATTTTTCGTGCTAAATCAATAATTCTAACTGGCTTACCCATATCAAAAATATAGATTTCTCCACCATTACCCATAGCTCCAGCTTCTAATACAAGTTGACATGCCTCAGGGATTGTCATAAAATAACGAATTATATCCTGATGCGTGATTGTTACTGGTCCTCCTTCTGCTATTTGTTTAGTAAATAAGGGTACAACAGATCCATTTGAACCTAAAACGTTTCCAAAACGAGTAGTAATAAATTTTGTACCGCCTTGAATGTTTTCCCTTTGGTTTTTTAAGAATAGAGACTGCACATATTTTTCTGCAATACGTTTACTAGCCCCCATTACATTACTTGGGTTAACAGCTTTATCTGTAGAAACCATTACAAATTTCTTTACCTGATATTTACAAGCTAAATCGGCAAGGTTTTTAGTTCCTTTAATATTAGTTTGAATTGCTTGAGACGGATTCTCTTCCATCAAAGGCACATGCTTGTAAGCTGCCGCATGAAAAACAACATGAGGATTATAATTTTTAAAAACTTTTTCTAAAGCTTTTTTACTTCTCACATCAGCAATTACTGCAACAATTTTCGTGCTGAAATCCATTCCCTGAGTTTCTAAGCATAAATTGTGTAAGGGTGTCTCTGCATGATCTAAAACAATTACATTCTTTGGATTAAAATTCAAAACCTGTCTAACAATCTCACTACCAATTGAACCAGCCGCACCTGTTATTAAGATTGTTTTATCTTTTAATTGTTTAGAAATTGATTTACTATCTAAGACTATCGGTTTTCTTTCTAATAAATCTTCAATCTGTATATTTTTTACTTTCTGAGAAATTTCTTTTTGATTTTCCCAATCTGAAATCAATGGAACCGTATATACTCTGTAATTGAACTCTAAACACTGATCAACAATAATAAGTTGTTCATCTTTAGTCAAGCTTTTATCTGCAATAATTACACCTTCTGCAGCAACGGATCTCATTAATGCTGGAAGTTTTTTTCTTAAAATTAATATTGGCAGATCCAGCATTCGTTTAGAAGCATTCTGATTATTTTTATCAACAAACCCTACAATTTTAAATCTAGAAGGTGTTTCAAATTTTAAAGCATTTGCAACAGAAATTGCATTTGCATCTGTACCATAAATAACTGTCCTAACGAGCTTTGTAGTAGTTTTCTCTGAAAAATACATTTCAAAAGTTTGTTTTACAATTACACGATACAAAAACAAACCGCAAAACGATAAAACTAAATTTATAAAAAGAGCTGTATTTAAAAATGCTTTATGCCCAGTATATAATTCAAATATTAGATTTATAAATAGAAAGAAAACCAAAACTGACATTTGAGAGAAAAGCAGTTTTATTGCATCAATATATGATGAGTGTCTAATAATACCTGAATATGTTCTAAAGAGCCAAAAGAAAAATATATTGACTGTTATTAAGCCCGCTACAAAATAAAAATCATGAGAAGTTATAATGTACCCGATTGCAGTCCCATCAAAAAGCAAATAAGTAAAGGAAAATGAAAAAAACAAAACCATTACATCAATAGCAACAATAATCCACCTAGGCAAATAACTCAAATTATTGATATTTGCTCTAAGGTTTCTTGGAGAAAAGGTTCTATATAACAAAGAAGCTATATTATTTGGTTTTTCTGTATTCAATTTAGCATTTTTTAAGTCAGTAAAATTTGAACTTTATACAAAAATACAAATTAAAGGTTTTAAATAATTACTTAGTGGTGCAAATTAAATTTTAACACCTTTTTTCTTTTGCTTTAAAAATTCAAGTAAATAGGTTCCATAACCTGATTTAAGTAATGGCTGAGCTAATTCTTCAAGCTGTGTATCGTTAATGAATCCCTGCCTCCATGCTATTTCTTCAATACAACCAACTTTCAAACCTTGTCTTTCTTCTAGAACTTGTACAAATTGCCCAGCTTGCATTAAACTGTTAAAAGTTCCTGTATCCAGCCAAGCTGTTCCTCTGCTTAATATACCTACTTTTAATTTTCCTTTTTCAAGATACACTTTATTTACGTCTGTAATTTCATATTCACCGCGGGCGCTTGGCTTAATATTTTTGGCAATTTCAACAACAGAATTATCATAGAAATAAAGTCCTGGAACTGCATAATTAGATTTTGGTTCCAATGGCTTCTCTTCAATAGAAATAGCATTTTTATTTTCATCAAATTCAACCACTCCATATCTTTCAGGATCCGAAACATGGTAAGCAAAAACAACTCCTCCATCTGGATCCGCATTTTCCTTTAACAATTGCTGCATATTAGTACCGAAGAAGATATTATCTCCCAGTACTAAGGCGACTTTATCTTTGCCAATAAATTCCTCTCCGATTACAAAAGCCTGAGCCAATCCATTCGGATTTGGTTGTTCTGCATAACTAAACTTACAACCAACCGTACTCCCATCGCCTAAAAGTTTTTTAAAATGTGGCAGATCGTGAGGGGTAGATATAATTAAAATCTCATTAATTCCTGCCATCATTAATGTTGATAACGGATAATAAATCATAGGTTTATCATAAACCGGCATTAGCTGTTTACTTACAGCTAATGTCAATGGGTGCAATCTTGTGCCAGAACCTCCAGCTAATATAATTCCTTTCATATATTTTGATTTTAGATTTTGGATTTTAGACTTTAGATTTCTTTTGAAATTCTATAGTATAAATCTTCAAATCATTTTTAATTTAAGCAAACATTTTTCTTAAACTGTCTTTATAATTTGGAACTTCTAAATTATAAATTGTTTTTATCTTTTCCTTATTTAACAAGGAGTAACTTGGCCTTTTTGCTGGAGTTGGATAAGATAAAGATGGAATCCCTGTAACTTTACAGCTATAACTTCCAAGTTCTTTAATATTTTCTGCAAATTCATACCAACTAATTTCGCCTTCATTCGAATAGTTATAAATTCCAGAAATCCATTCTGGTGATTCAATTACATTAATCATTGCTTGTGCCAAATCTGCGGCATGGGTTGGTGAGCCTATCTGATCATTTACGACAGTAATTTCATCTCTTTCCTGCATTAATCGCTGCATTGTTTTGACAAAATTATTTCCAAACTTACTATAGACCCAGGAAGTTCTAATAATAATTGACTCGGGGTTTTCTTGCAAACATGCAGTTTCGCCAGCTAATTTACTTTCTCCATAAACATTTATAGGATTTGTTTCAGCTTCTTCATCTAAAGCAATTGAAGACGTACCATCAAAAACATAATCTGTCGAAATATGAATTATTTTTGCGTTATTTTCTCTGGCATATTTTGCAATTAATCCTACAGCTAAATGATTCACCTTAAATGACAACTCTTTTTCAGATTCAGCTTTATCAACAGCAGTATAAGCCCCACAATTAAATATAATATCAGGCTTAATTCCACTTAACTGTGACTGCAATAATTCTAAATCATCTAATGTCGCTTTTGTTCGATCAGCAAATATCCAATCATAGCTTGAATAAGAAGAGGATAAAACTAAAAGTTCTGATCCTAACTGACCTGTTGCTCCGGTTACAAGAATTTTTTTCATTAAAATAAACTATTGCAATTATCAATAAAAGGAAGTATTTGATCTTTTTCTGAAACTATTGCTTCATCCAGATTCATTCCCCAATCAATGCTCAAAGACGGATCATCGTATTTAATTCCGCCCTCAGAGGCTTTATTATAAAATTGATCACATTTATACATTACTGAAGCAGTGTCACTAATAACTGAAAATCCATGCGCAAATCCTTGCGGAACTAATAATTGTTTTTTATTCTCTGCTGATAATAAAACACTAAATGCTTTTCCATATGTAGGAGAGTCTTTTCTTAAATCTACCGCAACATCAATAATTTCTCCCTCTAAAACTCGAACTAATTTTGTCTGTGCGAAAGGAGGATTTTGGTAATGCAACCCTCTTAAAGTTCCTTTTTTTGAGAATGACTGATTATCTTGAACAAACTCAATGTTAATTCCTAAATCTTCAAGTTTAGTTTTACTATAAGACTCAAAAAAATACCCTCTTTCGTCTCCAAATACTGTTGGTTCTACAACCACTAAGTCTTTTATAAATGTTTCTTCGATTTTCATTTTTTAATTTTTATTCATTTAAAGAAATTAATAACAACCTCTTTTATTCTACTTTTATCTGTATTGGTTAAATTTGATCCTGATGGCAAACATAATCCTTTTTCAAATAACTCTTCAGAGATCTTATTGCCATAATATGGATATTTTTCAAAAATTGGCTGAAGATGCATTGGTTTCCATAATGGTCTACTCTCTATACCAGATTTTTCAAAAGCAAGTCTTAAGCTTTCCCTTTCTTCTACTGTTTCAAGTAATATTGCATTCAGCCAATGATTAGAGAAAAAATCATCGTTTATATTATCAAAGAGCTTTACATTTTTAAATTCTTTAAAAATATCTTTGTAAAATAAATGATTTGCCTGTCTTAAATTAATATTCTCTTCTAAGATTTTCATTTGTCCAAGACCTATCCCCGCGCAAATATTACTCATTCTATAATTGTAGCCTATTTTACTATGCTGATAATGAACCTCTGCTTCTTTTGATTGAGTAGCATAAAAAATTGCATTCTCCTTTTGTTCTTTATGTCTAACAATTAACGCACCACCGCTAGAAGTGGTAATAATTTTATTTCCATTGAAAGATAAAATACCAAAGACTCCAAAACTACCGCACTTTTTTCCCTTATAACTACTCCCTAATGCTTCAGCACTATCTTCAACAATCGGTATCTCATATTTATCAGCAATTAAATGTATTTCATCTACTTTATAAGGCATGCCATATAAATGAACCGCTATAATTGCTTTTGGCTTTTTCCCCTTTTTTATTCGATCTTTTATAGCAATTTCAAGATTTTCAGGGCAAATATTCCAAGTATCAACTTCGCTATCTACAAATATCGGAGATGCATTCTGATATAAAATTGGATTTGCTGAAGCCGAAAAAGTCATACTCTGACAAATTACCTCATCACCAGCTTTAACACCTAACAAAATTAATGCTAAATGTATAGCCGATGTACCTGAATTTGATGCTGCAACAAAGTATTCATTTCCAAAATAAGTCTGAAGTACATTTTCAAACTCATCTACATTTGGGCCTCCCGAAGTTATCCAGTTTGTTTTTAGAGCTTTCTGTATATATTCTTGCTCATAACCACTTTCTTGAGATAATGATAAATAGATCCTCTTATCTTTCATCACTTAAAAAGCCAATAATCAAGTGGATAACGTACATCATCATCAGTTACATTTGCTAATGGTAAAGTAGAATAAGATATTATTTTTGAATTTTCTTCAAGAGATTCTATTGCATTTGCATAACCCGCAGGTATATGAACAATTTTGCTGTCAGATTCAGAAACAAAAATAGTCTCAATAATTAAATCCTTTGAAGGATTTTCCCAATCATCAATTTTTACGAAATGAATATTAAAAGAACCTGAAAGACAATAAAAATTCTTAGCATCTAGTTTATGCCCTTGCCAAGCACGAATTGGATTTTCCCGAGAATTACTTATAATATAAAATCTTTCAATATCTCTAAAACTAAAATCGTTTACATAAGATATGCTTCCTCGATGATCTGAGAATTTTCCTCCCTGAATTATTTTAGGTTCCATGGTTCAATCGTAAATTACTTTTTTTTAGTAAATAAAATTTTAAAGAATAAAGGAGTAATAAAGGTAAAATTACAATTACGAATATAATTTCATCCTGAACTTTTTGGTAGAGAAAAATCGCTATTAAAGAAATTCCTGCTTGAACTAAAGCATAAAGAAGAGACACCAATCTATGCTGTATTTTATATTCATTACTAAGTACTTGATATAAATGCAATCTATGAGCTTCAAAAATATTTTGTTTAAGATAAAGTCTGTGCAGAATTGTACAAACTGCATCCACTCCATAAACAGCCAAAAATAACAACCAAATAACCGATTCTGTTTTTAGTATTAGTTCTAACACCAAATAAATTACCCAAAAAGCTATGGCAATACTTCCAACGTCTCCTGCAAAGCATTTTGCTTTTCTTCTGAAATTAAAAAATAAGAAAACTAAACTGGCCAGCATTACATATTTTATAAACATCCCATCTGTAAAAAACTGGATTTTTGTATTGACATACAATAATGATCCCATAACTACTAAAGTATAAAGCCCAGTGATACCATTAATTCCGTCCATAAAATTGTAAGCATTGATAAGCCCAATGGCTAAAATATATGTAATTCCAACTCCCCAAAACGGTATTAAATGGAATAAATTTAAATCTATAAAAATCAAAGTGATTGCAAGGAAATGAATGGAAATTCGAATCTTATTTGACAAACTTTGGATATCATCCCAAAAACTAACTAAGCTAACTAATGTTATACCAGTAAAGAAAAAAGAATTGTTATCAATATGCTGTACAAAATATAGCAAGGCTGAAAACCAAAAAATGATTCCTCCGCCCCTTAACGTTATTTCTGTATGTGAACTCCTTTGGTTAGGTTTATCAATTATATTAAAACGATCAGCTACTCTAAAATATAGCAACATTATAGTCACTAATATAATTTCTAGAAATATGTATTCCATTTTTTGTTCTGATTCTTTAAATATTTAATTTATACTTTCTTTTTCTAAGTATTCTAGAACTGAATGAGGATTCCATTTTAAAAACGTTCTTGCTTTTGAATCATCAAATGTTAGATCTGATGTAATCTTTTTTATTTTCGAAGAGTTAACAGGGAAACGATTGCCAAGGATATCCCCAATTTTACCAAGAAATAATGCAACATTAATCGGAAGATTAAATTGTTGTTTTTTATTTTTAGAAATCATTAAACTAAGCTGATTAAAATCTGGATGTATTCCATCAGTAATATTATAAATTCCTCCAACAGATTTGACAATTTTAATAAACAAAGCTACATCTTTTACTAAGATCATGCTTTTTTTTGCTTTGCCTCCACCAATATTAAAATAATAGCCTTTTTCGATAGCTTTTACCATTGCTCCAAGGTTACCGGGAGCTTTTTTACCCACCAATAATGGCAATCTTAAAATGGTACAGATTACATTATTTTCATGGCACCATTTTTTTACAATTTCTTCAGCTTTAATTTTACTTAATCCATAAGGGTCATTTGCTAATAATGGATGATTTTCATTAATATTTTTGCCTGTTTCTTGTCCGTAAACCGAAACAGAGCTTATAAAAACAAATTCTTTTGGCAAAGATTTTTCAAGTGCTTTTAATAAATTTAATGTTCCTGAAACATTTACATCATAAAATTTTTTTATTTCAGATTCAGTTTTTGGAACGGAGTGAGCTTTTCCAGCTGCATGAATAATTAGATCAAAATTTTCTATAAAATCAAGCTTATCTTTTTCTAAAGAAACTTGATAGTCAGCACTATTTCTAGAAAGTGTTTTGACATTAAAATCGCTAACCAATTCCTCTTTAATACTTGATCCTAAAAATCCATTTGCTCCTGTTAGAAGTGTATTAACCAAAACTTAAAATTTAAAAATTATAACCTAATTTAACCAATCTAATGAATGTTCATCAAAGAACAATTCTTCAAGCCAACCAGATATTGACATTTTATGATATAAATCTTCATTTATTTCTATAAAAGGCGATTCAAAAAAACCATAATCCAAACTAATATCGTTTCGATCAATTACATATATATTATTAGTATTGTAAAAAGGATATTGTTTAATATCAGTATTTGTAGTTATTAATTTTCTACTGCTTCCTAATGCCTCAAAAACTCTCATTGTCAATCCTCTTTGATTCGGATGATTTATATCCAAAATAACTTTAGAATCTTTATATAAATTAATTATTTCTTCATGTTTTAAACTCTTGAATGAAATGTTTTTATATTTAAATTTTTTAAACGATTCATCAAACAATTTAAAAAAGAAAAAAACTAACCTACTGGGAGAATAATAAAATGCAAAATTTTTAAGTTTCTTCTCTTTACACCACTTTGCTACGTTTTCACTAATAACATATCTATCTGAATGGGCAGTTCCTATGAAAAGCAAATCATACTTTGGATTATTTTTAATTGTCAGTTTATAATAATCGTCCGAAAAAAACAAAGGTCTAAATTCAAGATTATAAGTTTGCGAATCTTTTGAATCAAAAGTGTACTTTTTATCAAAATTATTCAAGATATTTACTCCATTTGGATTATTCTGAAAAGAATCAAAAGTATAGTATAAAAGAAAAATATTAGGATTTAACTCTCTAACTTTATCTATAAAATATTGGGGGATAACTTCTCCTTTAATCAAAAAAAAGTAATCGTAATTTTTACTTTCAATATCCTTTAAAATTTCTCTATAATAGTTAGAAATCTTAACATGATAGAGACTTCTTTTTAATCTGATTATTCCTTTTGTTAGTATTGAATTACTTGGCCTTTCATCATAATAATCAACATGAGCCCCCAACGATCTTAATTTATCTGCAATAATATTTTCATAATTAAATAATTTAACAGAAAAAAAAAGAATCCTCTTGTTTTCAAAACTATTCTTTTTTATCACTTTAGTAGACCTTTCTTTTTCATTTCCTCCAATGAAAGACTAAGTTTATCCTCTTGGATTTCTTGCTGTAATACCCATGCAGAAAATTTTTCAATTCCTTCTTTAAAAAAAACTTTTGGTTCAAATCCTAATAGGGATTTAATTTTAGTTAAATCAGCAAAGTTATGACGTATATCTCCTAATCTAAATTTTCCAGTCACAGTTACAGGAACATTAATATCATATGCTTTAATCAATGAATTTGCAACCTCAAGAACATCTGTTGCAACACCAGTTCCTACGTTAAAAACATGTCCATTTGCTTCTTCTTTTTCAATTCCAAGAATTGTCGCATTTACAACATCGTCAATAAACACAAAATCTCTTGTCTCTTTTCCGTCTTCAAAAATTTGAATTGGATTATTATTTCTAATTTGGGTTGAGAAAATAGACAAAATGCCTGTATACGGATTAGACAATGATTGTCCAGGACCATAAACATTTTGATATCTAAATCCTACTGGGGCTATACCTAGTGTAGGGCAAACAGTCATAATCATTTGCTCTTGATTTTGCTTTGTAATACCATAAACAGAAGAAGGATGAATTTTCGATTCTTCATCAGTAGATAATAACTCAAGTATTTTATTATCTTTATATGTTAGTTCAAAATTTCCAGCCAACATATCTTCTTCTTTTCTATGAGAAGGATAAACTATTCCTAACTCAGGATGTTTATATTTTCCTTCACCATAAATAGATCTAGAAGAAGCTATAACAATTTTTTCTATAGAATGATTGCTATTAGCCAAAATATCTAACATAATTGCAGTACCCTGAATATTAACTTCTGTATATTTCTCAATACAATACATTGATTGCCCAGTTCCTGTTTCGGCAGCAAAATGAACTATTACATTTTGATTTTGAATAGCTTTTGTCCAATCTTCTCTCGATGTAACTGTTCCATTTATAAATGCAACCTTATCTTTTATACTCTTAAATAGAGGAGAAGTTACTTCAGGATTCTCGCCATGTATTTGTTTAGAAAGATTATCTAAAACCGTAATTTTATGTCCTTTTTCTATTAGTTTTAGAGCAAGATTACTTCCAATAAATCCCGCACCTCCAGTAATTAATATATTTTTCATTATTATGATATGATTTGATTTTTTACTTTTTAATTAATTCCCATTTTTTTGTTTCAAAATTAAACTCTTTAATTGGTTTTGCCGGAGATCCAACGGCTATAACATTTGCTGGCAAACTTTTTGTCACTACTGAATTGGCTCCAACTATAGTTCCTTTACCTATTGTTACACCGGGCAAAACAGAAACGAATTCTCCTAACCAAACATTGTCTTCAATAAGAATAGGTTTTGAATACATTATCCTGTCCTTTGGAATAGAATCTGGATCACTATCTAACTCATCACCAGAATAACTTCCATGCGAACAATCTGAAATATAAACTTTACTAGCAATTAACACATTATCTCCAATTATCACACTTTCCATTGCCGTTATATGCACATAATCATTCATCTGAAAATTTCTCCCAATAAATAATGCTTTATTACCGTTCAAAGGGTATGCTTCAATACGGCAACCAAATCCTGTAGTAAAACCTTTCGAAACCTGAATAAATTTTTTTCCTCTTATATCTATTGGAAACCTAATAATTCTTGCATTTTTAAAAACAAACTTAGTTCTTAATAAAAATATGAACATTTTTATTAAACCTAGTAAGGTATAACTTTTCATAATGCTCTAAGTTTATTAAAATACCTCAAATAAATAATGTTTTTTTTAGTTATAATTTTATTCATAATCAGATAAAACAAAATTCTCTCAGCTTTAGAAAGTTTATTCTTTAAAACCAAATCTTCATTAAGTGTAGTGATAAAAAAAGGGAATTCGAAAATTTTATTTAAAAGATTTTGTTTTACTTCTGTATTTCCCTTATTGACAACTATACTATAAATAACAGAAAAAACCATCCTTAGATATAGAATTTTAAATTGTTCATAAAATAGATCTTTCACATTTTCATTTTGTAAAAAAATCATCAAATCGTCTAAAACATAAATCTTATCCAAAATCTTTGGAGATATTGTTTTCATTATAGATCCATCTCTTTGTCTATATCCTATTAAGGTATCCTCAATCTTTGAAATTTTTCTAGAATAAAAAAATGATTTAAATATAAAATCCAAATCTTCAAACCATATACCTTCTTTAAATTTTAAAGCATTTTCACTTAGAAATTCTCTTCTAAACATTTTATTCCAAACTGCAAAGGATATGTCATTTTCGAACAATTTATTCATTTTATCTTCCAAAGTAATAAGATCTTCATGAAAATTAACGCGATCTAATCTTAATTTCTTTTTCTCTAAAATCAAAAATTCGTAGTAAGGTGCTACAACTATATCTGATGTTTTTTCTACAGCCTTTTCATACATTTTATAGATAGTATTTTTACTCTCTATGTAATCATCACTATCAAAGAAAATAACATACTCTCCTTTAGCAAATTGTAAACCAAAATTCCTTGCAGAACTTAATCCACCGTTTTCTTTTCTATATAAAGTAACATTACTAAAACGATTTGAAAAATCAATTGCAATGTCGATTGAAGAATCTTTTGAACCATCATCAACTAATATCACTTCACAACCATCTTCTAGTGGTAATAAGCTCAACAAAAATTGATGAAAATACTCTTCAACATTGTAGAAAGGAACGACAACACTTACTTTGCAAATATTTATACTCATAAAACTTTATCTGATTTTTATTCGATCGGCTATATTAAAAATGATTGGCCATAATAAAATAGTTCCTGTAGCGTACCACATATTACTAAATGTACACAACAGGATTATTGAATTTAAGGATGCCAAAGATGTAAAATAATAAATACTGCTCTTTTTTACTAATAAAGGGTAAATTATGGAGCTGATCATCATAGTTAAATACATGAAGATCAAACCAAAGGATCCTAGAAAAAAATATGCGGGAAAATAAATAGTCGAAGCGTTCAAAATTGGCGTAACTAGATAGTTTTCGCCATCACTATTTTCCATCATGTCAGTATATCCAAATAATGCCACGAGCCTTTTACTTAGAAAATCTGGAAATAACTGACTTGTTATAAAAATGCCAATATTGTTAACAAGGAACTGATCTTTCTTTTCATTAATAATATTTTGAAGATTCCCGATTGGCGAAATAAGATATATGTAGCTCCAATAAAACTCACCTGGAATACCACTATCTATAAAAGTATCGGTCGCCCCTCCTACTCTCAATAAATATTCTTTATCTTCTTTACTTTGTTCCTGTCTTACGTTTCCAACAACACCAAATAGATATAATACTAGCCCCAATACCACAATTGGTTTAATAATAGTTTTTATACTTATTTTTTTTAATTGCATTAGAAATATAAAGATCATGGCAGAAAATACGATCATAAAAGCACCACGATTCATCACTAATATGTATGGAAATAAAGTCAATATGAAAAAAAACAAGTTCTTTTTCTTTTTATTGCACAAGTAAAAATTAAACATCAATATTGAAAAAAAAATATTAAATGTACTGAGTATTACATGAAAAGTAGGAATACCATTAAAATCTTGATAAGAATATGATGAATTTAGAAATGTAGTTACTATAGGTATACTTCTCTCATATGAAAACTCCAAGAAATAGCCTACAAAAATAAACAACAATGATTTTTTTACAAAAGATGGCTTTAAGTTTACCTCATTAACAGGAATTCTTAATGTTTTTAATTGTATAAAACTTAAGCCTAATGCGATAAGAATTGTTATAAATAAAAAATATAATAAAAATCCATTTAATTCTGGAAATAGATCTGACCATCCTATTTGGTATAATATAAGTATCAATGCAAATGAAGTTGCATATACAAAACAAGGAAGATATAATATTTTATTACTCATAATTTATCTATCAAAGAAAATTTGCTTTAGCCATTCTTCTAAAGAAAGTACAATTTTCTGATCTTGTTTAAATTCAGCTTCAAAAAAATCTTTATCTATTTTTATATTCTCCAAATCAAATAGCGCAACCATCCCAGACTTTTCTACAAGTTTATCACTTTTATAGAAAACATTATTCGTTGCTACTTTAGTACAAAAAGCTAACGATTCAATGACCCTCATTGCTAATCCTGTTTGTCTAGAATTGCTAACATCAACCATTATTCTTGCATTCGAAAGCGTTTGAAGATATTCAGATCTATTCATATGAATAAAGGAAACAATTGATCTATCCAATTTTCTTCCTTTCAAAAAATACTTAACTCGAGTAGTAAAAGGCATATATAAAAATGGCTTTAAAGAATAGCCATTTATCTCACAGAATTTTTTAAATTTTAATATTGCTTCATATCTTTCCTCAAAGAAAAATCCCATAAAAAAGAAGTCGAACTTTATTTTTTTCTCTTTTAAATGATATTCTTCTATATCTTTTGTATAAAATAAAGGGACGTATTTAATTTTAAAGTCATCACTATCTTTAAAATCAAATGTTTTTACACTGTCAAAAAATGGAATAAGATTTTGAAAAGTATTTGTTCTCTCTGAGTCCCATTGATACATTAACGTTTTGCTCTCTGGATTAATTCGCTTAAAACTCTCTAAAAAAGATTTAGGCATCAAATAACCTCTTATTACAAATAAATAATCGTAATGTTTGTTATTAATCGATTTTAATATTTTTTTGTAGTGATTAATTTGGTATTTTTCTAAGTATCTATTAAAAAAATTATTTATAAAATTGAAATCAAAACCATATGATCTTTCAGGAAAAAAATCCACTGACGCGCCATTTTTTTTGAAGTTTTCCATAATCATATTTTCATAATCGTGAAATTTTGGTCCAATAAACAATATTTTTTTTTTACTAAAATCCATTTTTTTTGAATATTTTTTTTGAAGTTTAAAATTTAGTTTATCGACCTCTTATAAATAATTCTTTGTAACGTGCCTTTATTTTTAAGCCCTAAAAATTTAACTACTAATTTTTTATTCTCACTACTCAAGTTATGTTTATAAAGCTCATTATATTTTTGAACTTGCAGAATATTGGGCAATAAATAATTTCTATTCTTCACTCTTGAAACAAAACCTTTAACCCTGTCAAAAAAAGTATTTTTTTCTTTAATGGTTACACTATTTGAATGGGTTCTATAATACATTAATTGTTCATTAATAAAAATTGGCTCGCCAAACCCATAAGCAATTAGTGCTATTAAATAATCATGCATTATGATATCCTGCATATCGCAACGCATAAGTTCATCTTTCATGGCTTTGTTAATAAGACATGTACATCCTGTTACAATATTAAAAATAAGGAGTTTCTTAAAATTGAATTTTTCTGCAAAAAAACCATGTAGTTTCCAAAATGAAGGAAAAACCGCTTGTCCATCCTCATCAATTAAAGATAAGTCATGAAAAACCAATAGCGGCTTTGTACTATCATTTTTAACTACATTTATTTGCTTCTCTATTTTATTAGTAAACCAAATATCATCTTGATCTGATAAGAAAATATATTCATTAGAAGCTAAAGAGATTGCATATTTAAAAGATTTATTGGATCCTAAATTTTTCTCATTAAAAAAAAGTTTAATGATGTCATTTCTCCTTTGATATTCTTGCAAAATATCTCGAGTTGAATCTGTTGAACAATCATCTACAATAATAATTTCATCAATCGGGTATGTTTGCTTTAATATAGAATCTAATTGTTTTTCTATATATAAGCTTCCGTTATAAGAACATAATACGACACTTACTTTTTTTATTTCTCCTGACATTATTATTTAAATTCTCTTAAATTAGTTCTTGATGATTATATTATTTTTTAGATTCCGTTAGAATTTCGCAAAAGCATTGATCAATTAAATTATCCCAATAAAATTTAGAAATTCCATTCTTAACTTTTTCTTTTTTTTTCGCCAAAATTGATTTATCAATTTTTTTTACAAAATCATTCCAGTCATTAAATTTCTCAAAGAATGCCATATCTTGACTTTCAAAAACATTTTTTAATTCCTTTAAAGGAGTAGATAAAAACGGAATTCCAGCAGTTATATAAAATGAAGCTTTTGTAGGATAGCAAAGATTATAATAAAACTTTTCTTCATCATAAGGAATTATTCCTAAGTCACACACAGAGACTATATTTTGAGCGGTATTTTCATCAAAATCTCCTAAATAAATAATATTTTGTGGTAGATCTATTTCATTTAACCATTCTCCCCATATCCCAATAAGTACCAAAATACTATCTGGATTTTGCAAAAAAACCTCGATAATTGGTTCTATTTGCCTACCCTTATTTAAACTGCCAGCGTAAACATATTTTGTACTATCACTACTAATCCATTTTTGATTGTTTAAAAAAGATTTATTACTTATGAGTTTTGGCCCTCCATTAATAACAACATTTGAATGGTCATGTTGTATATTATATTTTTCGTTTACAAACCTTCTCATCTCTGTAGAAGCAAAAATATAATAACAATTAGGAATACTGTATAAGACATCTTCCAGCTTAAGCATAGACTGCAGTACGGGTAAATCTAAATCAATAGCCTGTTCATATGGCAAGTCATTAACCTCGATAATTAATTTATTTTTACTAGAAATCCCTGCTAAAATAGATTTAAAAATTTTTCTACTTATTTTTTTTGTTAATAAAGGAAAAAGTAAAGTTATTGCCGATTGATGAACTATAATTGTATTATTCTTTTTACATAAAAGAAACAACAAAAAAATAATTCCTTTCCAAATTCTTTTAAGTATGTTATTTCTATATAAGTACATATTAAGCCTTAGAGTTTCAAAATGGCTCACCTTATTTGAAAATGCCAAATTTCTAGCCATGCCCCCTTCATTTATTTCATCTGACAAATATGTTATATAATAAGTATCTCCCATAAAAATTAGATATTCTTTATAGTTTTAATCTGCATAAAAACATTTTTTAGTTTGAAATTTTCTTTTTCAAATAATATCAAACCTTTATTTTTAAGAACGATAAAAAACGAAACTCCAATAATTATTTCTGTAAATAGATAACTTATACTCGTGCCTATATAGCTAAAATAATATGCCATAATTACGTTCAAGATTAGACTTAAACATGCCGCAAAACTAGTAATCCTTAAAAATAATTTATCCATATTTAAATTTAGCATCGTCTGCACACCCATGATGCTGCTCATAGATGATAGAAATGGTAGAAAACTTAAAATTTGAATGGCTATAACTGAACCTTCAAAACTTTTACCATAAATAATAAAAACAATTAATGGCGCTAAAACGAGAATCCCTAAACACACTAATACTGAAAAATAAAAAACAATAGGAAGAATTTTTCTAAGCTTTAATAACCCAGCTTCTTTGCTTTCTGAAAAAGCACGGCCGATATATGGATAAAGTGATGATGCTAAAGGAATATTGACAACACTTTGTACAATCAATATAAAACTAACTGCTGTTGTGTAAAAACCAATTGACTTTGTTTTAGCAAAAAAACCAAGAATTATAATATTAGTAGTTGTATATAATGAAAAGATTATTGATGAAAAAAAAACCAATCTAACTTCTTTTAGTAATTGAAGTGAATGTTTTATTGAATAAAAAGTGAACTTAATATTGAATACAAATAAAACATAGAAGAAAGAAACAATGCTAATTAAAAAATTACTAAAGACCCCAATAGCAACGTACAAAACTAAATCGTCTTTTTCGGAAATCAGAAGTAAAATTAGACTTGCATTAATTACACCTTTTATTATTGTCATCACACTTAATATAGATAACTTCTGTAACCCTTGAAAAATATATTGAGGAGTTAAAAACGCAGAAACAACATTTAGGAATAAAACCAAAGACAATAAAAAATTTTCCTGCAAAAGGGATATAAAACTAATACAAATTCCAAAAAAAATAGCCGTAACAACTAATAATATGAGTCTAGCACAGATTACTTCAGAAAAAACTTTTGACCGTACTTCCAAATTATCTGGATCAACAGCAATTTTTCGAGTTGCTGTAAAATCAAATCCATAATTTACAATTAAAATAAAATAAGTGATAAATGCAGTTATGTAATTGATAATACCAAAACCATCAGGACCTAAAATCCTTGAAACAAATGGTATTGTTATTAAGGGAAAGATATAATTGACAATTTGAACTAATCCTAACGAAGCAATATTATTAAGAAGTGTACGATTTTTAGAATAGGTCATTCTACGATTGATTTATATAAAAGAAAAGCTTTAGTTTGCAAATAGTAAATTTAGACGTCTCTTAATCAACTGGACAAAAGTATTTTTATCTTCCTGATAATAATTCCCAATTTTCAAATAATTCGCTCTATAGCACTGTGCTTTTTTCGTTATATTGTTGAATATACTTTGATTTCTTTTTGCTTTTTCGTTAGTATATTTTTGCTTTTGCTCATCAATTGAAACTTGATGTACATAATGATTTTGATGAATAGCAACAATATTATTTAAAAATTTAATCTTCATGCCCTTCTGTCTTATTCGAAATATTAAATCATCATCATCATAGCCAAAGCCATTAGAATATCTTGAATCGAATCCTCCTAGATCAACCAAATCACTTGTCATTAAAGCTGTACAAAAATGATAGGCACCTGGACGATGTTGAGAATGATTATACCAGCCTAGCCCTCCATCAGTTTTTACAACGTAGGGGTTTTTTTCAATAATTGAAGAAATATTTTCTCGATCAAAAAAAAGCAAATCATCATCTGTATTCTTTTTATCTAGAGAAAAACACCCAAATGACAAATAATGATTTTCTTTTAAATTTTCATTAACATATTGTAAGATATCTCCAAAATGATAGCATTCAGGATTTTGAATAATTATTTTATCCCCTATTGCTTCTTCGAAACCAATATTAAATGGAATACATGGGTTACTATACCATTTATTTTCCTTTTCTAAACGGATTACCCTCAAAAAAGGAAAATCTTTCTGCAAATCCTCTAATCTTTCATTATCGTCGCTTCCATCATCAACAACAATTACTTCAAAATCAATTTTTCCATAATTTAAACTAATACTTTGTAAAGTGCGAAGAAAAAGTCTTTTCCTATTATAATAAGCCGTAACTATTGAAATCATTTTAATTTAAGTATTGTGAGTAAATAGAAGAATGTTCTGAAATCCATTTCTTCTGATTTTCCAACATATTTTTATAATCAGGAACTTCATAATCAAAATCTTTTCTAATACTTACAAGACTTTTATCTACCTTGTAATCTCCATTCTTCTCGATTAAAATGACACTATCCTTATAAATAGAGTTAAATAAAGAAATTAAACTATATTTATCAATTTTAGATTTTGGAGCTATTTGAATTAATCCAGTTATATTTTGCTTTATAATTTCACTAACAACTTTTGCAAGCTCTAAGGTTGTAACTCCCGACCAATATGCTTCGGTGAAACCTTTTATATTACTCCCTTCTGATTGCATCATAAACCAGTGAAAAAGACCAATCCCATTATGATTTAATTCAGGCCCTATAATAGATGTACGAATTGTTACATCCTTACTATTGTTTAACTCGCCTAATGCTTTTGATTGAGCATAAAATCCTAAACCATCTTTAAAATCTTGCTCGGTATAGTTTCCTTTTTTTCCTGAAAACACGCAGTCCGTACTAATATGAATGACCTTAATATTAGTATCATAGGTAAGCTCTTCTAAATAATGAGGAAAATAACTATTAAACCAGATCGCTTTTGCTGGATTATCCTCAGCGTCTTTATTTAAAATTCCAATACAATTTACAACACAATCAAATTGATTATCAATAATTATAGAAGATAAAGCCTTTGTATCAGAAATATCAATGTTAAAAATTTTCTCCCCATTTTCAATGTTTCGTGCTATTCCATAAACATCAAATTCCCTGTTTTCATTAAAGTAATTAAAAATCATATGGCCAGCCATACCTTTTATTCCTATAACTAAGATTTTTTTCATAGATCCTATTTGTTCCAAATTACTTGATTAACAATAGAGGTATAACTCTGAATTGCTTTAATAACACGATCTGAAGTATTTGTAACTAAATACTCTTTTGGTAATTCTATATTTGAATCAAATAATCCTTTGGCAATTTTAATAGAATTTAATAATTGCTCCGAAGATATGCCACCTAAAACGATTGTTCCTGAGTCAATAGCTTCAGGTCGCTCAGTACTTGTTCTAATGCTTACTGCCGGAAATCCCATCATAGCAGATTCCTCACTTATTGTACCACTGTCAGAAAGAACTATATAAGCATTTTTTTGTAAATTAACATAATCGAAAAAACCCAATGGGGGCACATTAGAAATCAACGAATGAAATTTTATTTTCTTCTTTTCTATGCGATTTCTAGTTCGAGGATGTGTTGAAAATATAATTGGCATCTTATAATGATCGGCAACTGTATTTAATGAATTTGCCAACACTTCAAAATTATCGTTCAAATCGATGTTTTCTTCACGATGTGCACTTACTACAATATAATTGTCTTTCTTTAAATTTAATCTATCAACAACATCGCTGTTTAATATGTTTTCATTATGCTTTATTAAAATTTCGTTTAAAGGAGAGCCTGTAAGAAAAACATGATCTTTTCTAAATCCTTCACTCAACAAATAACGACGACTATTTTCCGTATAAGTCAAATTAATATCACTAATATGATCTGAAATTTTACGATTAATTTCCTCTGGAACATTCTGATCAAAACATCTATTCCCTGCTTCCATATGGAAAATAGGAATTTTTAACCTCTTTGCAGCAATAGTACTTAAAACACTATTAGTATCTCCAAGAACTAATAAAGCATCAGGTAATTCCTTTGCTAATATTTCGTATGATTTAGAAATGACATTACCAATGGTTTCTCCTAAATGCTGCCCAGAGACATTCAAAAAGAAATCTGGCTTTCTTAAACCTAAATCCTCAAAAAAAATCTCGTTTAGCTCGTAATCATAATTCTGACCAGTATGAATTAAAATATGGTCAAAATATATATCACATTTTTTTATACATTCAGCCAGACGAATAATTTCTGGTCTAGTACCCAAAATGGTAGCAACTTTTAACTTTGTCATAAAATATTGAATGAATTTCTATTCAATTAAACTTTCAAAAAACTATAAAAATATCTCTTAATATGGCTAATTACTAAATAAATCAAGCTTATTTAATAACTTTTTTACGCCTTCAACATCTTCTCTTTTCGTATTATGCGAATTATAATCATCTATCTCAGATTTAATTTCTTGGCCTTGTGAAAAATATTTAGCATAATTTAAATCTCTGTTATCTGCGGGTATACGGTAAAAATCCCCCATATCTTCAGCTTTCATCATTTCTTCTCTAGTGCATAAAGTTTCATACAATTTTTCTCCATGCCTAGTTCCAATAATATTAAATTTACAATCTATGTTTTTTAATTGACATATTGCCTTTGCTAAATCTCCAATAGTTGCAGCTGGCGCTTTATTTACAAATAGGTCTCCCGGCTTACCATGTTCAAACGCAAAAAGAACTAATTCTACAGCTTCTTCAAGAGACATTAAAAAACGCGTCATATTTGGATCTGTAATTGTTAGAACCTCTCCTTTTTGAATTTGCGATAGAAATAAGGGAATTACTGAACCCCGAGAAGCCATTACATTTCCATAACGGGTTAAACAAACAATTGTTTCTTTCAAATTACGAGCCTCCGCCACAGCTACTTTCTCCATCATTGCTTTTGAAATTCCCATTGCATTGATTGGGTAAGCTGCTTTATCTGTAGATAGGCAAATTACCTTTTTCACATTATTTGCCGCTGCTGCTCGTATAACGTTTTGTGTCCCTTCAACATTTGTTTTTACAGCTTGCATTGGAAAAAATTCACAAGAAGGAACTTGCTTTAAAGCAGCCGCATGAAACACATAATCGACACCAGTCATTGCATACTCAATGCTATTATAATCCCTTACATCACCAATAAAATATTTTATTTTATCATTCTTATATGAGTTACGCATGTCATCTTGTTTTTTTTCATCACGTGAAAAAATTCGTATCTCTCTAAAATGGTCAGTATCTAAGAAGCGATTCAAAACAGCAGATCCAAATGAACCAGTGCCTCCAGTAATTAACAAAACTTTATCTTTAAACATAATTACTATTTATTTCAATTTGATAATATTAAGGTGATAATTATAGTGTATAATAATCGACAAACTATCTACTTATTTCTTTTATTATACGTTTGAATATAAGAAATAGGACGGTTAAAAATACTGCAATTCCTCCACCTAAAATTAAACCTTTTAATTTCCCAAAACGTTCTTTATTCAACGGAAGTATGGGTCTGTCTATAACTTGTATTAAAGGAGTTTCTTTTCTCAAAGTTACCTTAGCCAGTTCACTTTGCTTTACTAGTTCCGTTAATAAAGCTGTATTAGCCTGTACATCAACTTGACGACGAACTGAAGGTGTCTTTTTTACATTTAAAGCCGGATTAAGCATAAAAGTATTATCATTTGCGACAGCAACTCCAGTAATTGCACTGTTTAATTCTCTACGAATTGAATCTGTTTGACGTTGAAGAATTTCCATGTTCATTCGTGCTTTTTTACTACGTGTATTTACATAGAATTTCCCAACTTCTTTAGCTAAAGCTTCACAGAAATAAAAAGAAAACATTTCGTTGGTAGATCTTATATCCATTGAAACAATTGATGTTTTTTTATCTCTTTGACCAATAGATAATGACGTATTTATAAGGTTTTGATGCATGATACCCATAATACTATCCTGAAGCCTAGTAAACGAGCTGTTAGCTTTTTCTGGTAAAAACTGTATTGCTTTTAATTCAGGATCATTCTTCCATTTTTCCCTCCATCCATTAATTCCAATATACATTTCCGCCAAAGATTTTTTTTTACCATCTATTATTACCGGACTCATTAAAGTTTGGGAAATCATCGTTCTGGATTTAAACAGTTCATTAAGATTTGAGCCTGTAAAAATACTACCTCCTCCACCTCCGAGATCAAAACCTAAAGTACTCGCTAAACCAAAGGCTCCACCTAATCCTCCACCTCCTTTATCATCTTCTAAAGCAAAAGACAAAGTAGCGGTATAGATTGTTTTTTTAAAATATGTATATGTTAGTCCTATACCAGCCCCTAGTATTCCAGCTAAAACAATTAACTTCCATTTAAACAGTAAATATGAATACCATTCTTTAACTTTTTGTAACAATTCTTTCAACGAAATTTCTTCGTTTTCTACTGGTTTATTATTCATAAAAACAATTATTTAAAAGCAGTCACAATTAATAATGCTAAACTAGCAAACGCAGTTCCTAGCCCTGCCCATTCTCCAGCACTCATCTTTTTCTTCTCTGGTCTTTCAGGCACAACAATTTGTGAATCAGGCTCTACTTTTGGGTAAGATTTAAAAAACAAAAATGAGGTTGTTACAGCCGCTTTTCCATTAGGATATATAATATATGCCTTTCTTTTCCAACCCTTACTATCTACACCTCCTACAGAATTAATATAATACTTAAATCCTTTTCCATTTCTATACGGTATCTCAGATGTTAATAACACATTACCAGTAACTTTTACTCCTTCATTATATACAGAAACTTCAATTTCATCCCCCGGAAATAATGTCACATTTGAATAATGATTTTTATCTTTAACAATTTTTTCCCAATTAACAGGTATAGTAGTATACTTTAACTCGTCTCTTAACTTTTTTGATAATTTAGATTTAAGTGTATCTTTAGTTTTAATATTTGATTCTTCTACAATTCCTTCTTTTTTCTCAGATGTTTCTTTTTTCTCTAAATTAAGATTTACACTTTCTAACTGCTCTAATTGTTCTTCCTTAATTGGTCTTTTTATTTTCATACCATCCAAATTTGCAATAGATGTTAATCCTCCTGCTCTCATTACTACATTATAGACCTTCTCCTTTTTATTGGCTAATACGTATTTTCCAGGATAAGTAACAGCTCCACTTACTTTAACCATCTCAGGTTTTTCATAAACTGCCATTCGACGAATATTGATAACATCAAACGGTCTTAGAACAAAATTTTTAATTTGTTCATTATTATCTGATGTTATCTCTAGTTCAACCAGTTCTATCCGTTTTGGATCTGCATCATCTATAGCATCCGATTTTATCATTCTGGCAACTTCAACTCTTTTTGAAGCTGAACCTGTTAATCCTCCAACTTGAATTACTAAATCATTTAAAGTAAGATTTTCAAAGTACTCGTACTCTCCAGGATTTTTTACTTCTCCATCTATTGTAACTTTGTATTCTTCTCTAAAATCTAAAATAGAATATACTGTAACCAAATCTTCTCTTTTTAATTCGATGTCAGCATTTAAATCGCCAGATAAAGCAGCTCCTAAATCTACATTAACAATTTCTGTAGTTAAGTCTGTTTTCAAACGAATAATTCTTGCCCGCTTACTATATGCGTCTTCTTTTAATCCTTCTGCTCTTGTAACAAGATCCGAAATCCTCATCCCTTCATTAAAAGAGTAGTAATCTGGTCTAAAAACAGCTCCTTCAATTTTAATACGATTTTCAAATCGATTTAAAATCTTAGTAACTCTGAAAACGTCACCTGATTTAGGTTCATATATATCATATTGACTTTCATTTATGTCATTTACCTTAAATTCTTTTCCTGTTTTTTGCAAAACATTTACAGAAGCTGTATAAGCAAATTCATTAAACCCCGAAGCAAAATTCAATAAATCAGAAAACTTTTCCCCTTTTCTCATCTCAAAAAGCCCAGGCCTTTTCACCTCTCCTTCAACAGTAACTCTTTGACTATAGGCAGGAATTCTGATTACATCATTTTCTTTTAAGGCGACATTATCAGATTGGTCCCCTTTAACTAAAAATCTATAAATGTCAATATTTTTATAAACCTTATTATTTCGTATTAATTCAATATTTCTATAACTTCCATTTTTACCTGGTCCCCCAGCCAAATGCAAAGCATTATATACCGTTGATAATGAAGAAATTGAATAATTCCCTGGTTGTTTGCCTCCTACAATTGTTACTTTAATAGTACGTATTTTTCCTAAACTAATGCTTACCTGAGATTGTCCTGAACGAACTGTACTATAAACTTTAGCAATTGCAGCTTTTACTTTTTGTGTTGCTGCCTCAATAGACATTCCTGAAACTGAAATCTGTCCTACATAATCAATTGTAATTTTTCCTTCAACACTTACAGGAACATTGGCATTATACTCTTGAACACCATAAACACTCACCTGCAATTCATCGCCAGGCCCAAGAATATAGTTCATAGGAGTGGCAACGTTTAAATCTGGTTCGAAATTTAAAGTAGGATTATCAAATAGCTCCGATCCAAAAATCAATGCATTTAGAGAATCCTTAATCTTTTCGTTTCTAATTTTTTCTTGTTTTCTGCCAAACTCTGAATCCTTATCACCAGCTTTTAATTTACTATCCTTATTTTTATCTTTTCCACCGTCTTTTACATTTTTCTTTTCATAATCATTAAGCTTAATTTTAAGTTTATTAAACTCTGTCTGACTCATCCCTTTCGAAAGCACCATCGATTCAACTTGATCAATAGTTGCATTATTACTTTTTAGCTGAGCACTAATTTTTGCTAAATCATCATCAGATAAGTAATCAACTTTTACTGTACTTAAATCTTTAGATTTCATAATATCTTGTGCTGTAGCATTAAAAGTAATTAATGCAAAAAACAGGGTAAGAACGTATAATATTTTTTTCATATTAAAGGAAAAATTATTTTAAAGATATTTTTTATGAGTATTGTTTTTGATAATAATCCTTATAAGATCCCGAAGTAACACTTTCAAGCCATTCCTGATTATTAAGGTACCAATTTATAGTCTTTTCTAATCCTTCTTCAAAAGTTACTGAAGGTTTCCAGCCTAATTCTTTATTAATTTTCGAGGCATCAATAGCATAACGCAAATCATGACCTGGTCTATCTTTTACGTATGTAATTAATTCTTGAGAAGTACCTTCTACACGCCCTAATTTCCCATCCATTATTTTACATAGTAATTTAACCAGATCTATATTTTTCCATTCATTAAATCCACCAATATTATATGTTTCATGATTTTTACCTTCATGAAAAACTAAATCTATTGCTATTGCATGATCTTCTACAAACAACCAATCTCTTGTATAATTTCCATCTCCATATACCGGCAAAGGTTTATTGTTAATAATATTATTTATAAAAAGTGGAATTAATTTTTCAGGAAAATGATATGACCCATAATTGTTTGAACAGTTTGTTACAACATATGGTAACCCATAAGTTTCACCATAAGCTCTAACAAAATGGTCAGAACTTGCTTTTGAAGCCGAGTAAGGAGAATTTGGATCGTAAGGTGTATTCTCTGTAAATAAACCTGTAGAGCCTAAAGAACCGTAAACTTCATCAGTACTTATATGATAAAATCTTTTATCTTCAAAATTACCTTTCCATTGATTTTTAGCTGCGTTTAATAGATTCATTGTTCCAATAACATTGGTTTTAACAAATGCTAGTGGATCTTCAATTGAACGATCGACATGAGATTCTGCTGCTAAATGTAAAACACCATCGAAGTTATGAAGTTTAAAAAGTTCGTTTATAAAACCTTCATCAACAATATCCCCTTTTACAAAAGTATAATTTGAATTACTCTCAATATCTTTTATATTCTCCAGATTTCCGGCATATGTTAAAGCATCTAAATTAAAAATCTGATATTGTGGATATTTATTTACAAAACGTCTTACTACATGAGACCCAATAAAACCAGCACCGCCAGTTATTAGAATTTTTTTCATTTTTAAATGCTTTAATTAATTTAATAAATCTGATTTTTGTTTTTCCAATTCGTTATATATATCCTTCACATCTTGCGAATTTTCTTTCTGTAAAATCAAATTAGCAGTATCTGTGTGTACAAAAATAGTATTTCGTAATCCTAAAAAAGTAGTATGACTATCGCACCCTATTACCATATTCCCATTCGAATCTATAGGATGTCCTTTTGAAACTAAATATTCGTATACTGATTCGAAAGAACCTAAGTCTGACCAAGAAAAAGATGCTGGAACTACTTTAATCTTTTTGCTTCTTTCCATTACGGCATAATCAATACTTATTGATGGAATTTGAATAGATAATTCTAAATCTAAAAAGCCTTCCTTAGAAGCCTCCCAAGCTATTTTAGATTTTTCATAAATATCTGGTTGAAATTGTTTTAACTCCTCTAAAAGCACATTTGCTTTAAAGCAAAACATACCGCTATTCCATAAAAAATTTCCTCTTGCAATAAACCCTTTAGCTGTGGTTTCATTTGGCTTTTCTCGAAATGACAATACTTTATCTCCTTTAGATTCAATATATCCATAACCTGTTTCTGGTTTTGTCGGGATAATTCCAAAAGTAACTATGAAACCTTCTTTTGCTTTAGAAATTGCCTCATTAATTGCATTATTGTAATCTTCTATTTTATCAATTATATGATCAGAAGGAGTAACGATTAATATATCGTCTGGTTTTGAAGCAAAAGCTGCAAAAGCAATTGCAGCAGCTGTATTTCTAGGTGTTGCTTCTACGATATTGGCATAAGAAGTTTGAGTCTTATCCATCACTTTTCCACTTAGATGATGATTGTCTATATTTCCTACAACCATTACCTTATCAGCTAAATGACTGTTACGTTCTACGGTCATTTCGAATAAGGATTTACCTTCAAATATTTCTAAATATTGCTTAGGCTGGCTTTTACGCGAAAGAGGCCATAATCTACTGCCTATTCCGCCTGTTAAAACTACATGTATTACTGAGTTATTTGTTTCCATTTTCTCTAAAAATAAAAAAGGTTTTTTAGCGCTATAATCTATTATCAGCTATTGCCCCTAAAACTCCTTTTACATCATACAATAAACTATTTGATTTTTGCAATTTAGCAAAATCTAATTCTAAAAATTCAGCATGTGAAACTCCAAGAACTATTGCATCAAATTTATTATTTGGAATAGAGTCTAATGTTACTAAATTATATTCTTTTATTACATCATGTGCATTTGCAAGGGGATCGAATATAGTAACTAAAATTCCATATTCCTTTAAAGCCTTAACAACATCCACAATTTTTGTATTTCTAACGTCTGGGCAATTTTCTTTGAAAGTAATACCAAGCATTAATAGCTCGGCCCCATTGACCGAAATGCCTTTTTTAATCATTAACTTCACTATTTGTGAAGCTACATATTCACCCATGCTATCATTTAAACGTCTTCCTGCTAAAATTATTTCAGGGTGATAACCGAACTCTTGTGCTCTTTGCGCTAAGTAATAAGGATCCACACCAATACAATGTCCGCCGACAAGACCTGGTTTAAATGGCAAAAAATTCCATTTTGTAGATGCCGCTGTTAATACTTCTTGAGTATCGATATTCATTAAATTGAAGATTTTAGCTAATTCGTTAACAAAAGCAATATTAATATCTCTCTGAGAGTTCTCAATAACTTTCGCTGCTTCAGCTACTTTTATTGTTGGAGCCAAATGAGTTCCAGCAGTAATTATAGACTTATATAAAGCATCAACTTTTAAACCTATTTCTGGTGTCGAGCCTGATGTTACTTTTAAAATTTTTTCAACTGTATGCTCTTTATCACCTGGATTAATCCTTTCTGGCGAATATCCTGCAAAAAAATCTTCATTAAATTTCAATCCTGAAACCTGCTCTAGGACCGGCACACATTGTTCTTCCGTCACTCCAGGATAAACCGTAGATTCGTAAATAACTATGTCTCCTCTTTTTAAAACTTTACCAACGGTTTCACTTGATTTATAAAGAGGCGTTAAATCTGGCCTATTATTTTTGTCTACTGGAGTAGGAACTGTGACTATATAATAATTACAAGCCGCAATATCATTTATAGAGGTACTACAATATAACCCTTTTTCATCAGGTTTCTCTACTAAAACACTTTGTAAAACATCATCTTCTACTTCTAAAGTAGTGTCTGTTCCTGATTTTAAAGAACTAACTCTCGATTCATTTATATCAAAACCAATAACTGGATATTTTGTAGCAAATAAACGAGCTAAAGGTAATCCTACATAACCTAAACCTATAACCGCAATCTTTACATTATTTTCCAACTCCATATTTTTTAATTTAATCTGGTCACTACAATTCACGGCTTCGCCGTTCTCAGTCACGTAACTCTGACTCAGACACCTAAAATAATGATTTTCGCGCAAATATAGTATAATAACTCTAGTTATTCAATACGGTTTCCCGTAATACTCAAAAAACTGTTAAGCGCAAAAAAATCAAAACCTTACAACAGTCTACTAATCAGACTGTAAATAAAACCTTTATAAAAAAAACAGAAGAAAAAATTTCTTTAAAAGACTTTTTCTCCTGTTTGCATCACATTAAAATCTACAATTACTTATATTTTATCTTTAATGTACAGCCCAAAGCTTCTAATACTAATACATAATAATTATTAGAGACTTCTTGTACAACTGCATTTTGATTGCTAAATGCTCCCGATTCTAATTTAATTTTATCTCCCACCTGAATACTAGAAACTGAAACATCCTTCAGATTTGGGGATTTTAAACTTGTTCTAATAATTTCAATTTCTTGATCTTTTACAATTGCCGGCTTTCCTAACCAAAACAAATACCTAACTACTCCTTGTGCTTGAAAAACTAAATTACGATCTGAATCAGGTAACTGGACAAAAACGTAGGAATTAAAAAGAGGCGTTTCAATTTTCTTCTTGCGATCTGACCACTGCTTTATTTGAGTAATCAATGGACAATAACATTCTATTCCAAGCTGATTAAGCTTATCCGCTACTTTCTTTTCCCATTTCGGTTTTGTATAAACAACGTACCAATTCATTTCTTTTTATTTAGGATGAAGCAACATATCCCACTCCATTTAATTCTACAAATACAAAACCAATTTATGCTCCAATACCATTATAAACGAATCCGATTGATTCTAATTGTTTGGCATTTAAAATATTTCTCCCATCAAAGATAAAAGCTGGCTTATGCATAGAATCGTAAATCTTTTTCCAATCATAAGTTGTAAACTCATCCCATTCCGTTAAGATTGCAATAGCATGTGCATTTTTACATGCTTCATAAGCATTATCAAAAACACTTAATGCGTTACGATTATCTTCACTTGCTCTCGTTTCTAAATAATCTAAATCACTTAGCATTTTATTCTTAGAAACCTTCGGGTCAAAAACTGAGATTTTGGCCTGTTCATTTATTAAATCATCTGCAACATAAATTGCAGCAGACTCTCTTGTATCATTTGTGTCTTTTTTAAAAGCCCAGCCCAAGAAAGTAATTTTTTTATCGGCTACTGTATTATATAAAGTCTGAACTATTTTATTTGAAAATCTTCTTTTTTGATGATCATTCATAATAATAACTTGCTCCCAATAATCGGCAACCTCATTTAATCCATATGATTTTGCTATATATACTAAATTTAATATGTCTTTTTGGAAACAAGAACCGCCAAATCCTACAGAAGCTTTCAAAAATTTAGGGCCAATTCTACTATCCATACCGATCGCTTTAGCTACCTCGTTTACATTTGCGCCAGTTTTCTCGCAAAGCTCTGACATCGCGTTTATTGAAGAAATACGTTGTGCTAAAAATGCATTTGCGGTTAGTTTAGACAATTCAGACGACCAAACATTTGTTGTCAAAATTCGATCTTTGCTTACCCAATTCGAATAAACTTCTACTAATGAATTAATCGCTTCTTCTCCTTCTTGAGTTGTATCTCCACCAATCAAAATTCGATCGGGGTTTAACAAATCTGTAACCGCAGTTCCTTCAGCTAAAAACTCTGGATTAGATAAAATTTGAAATTGAACACCATTTCCAGTATTGTCCAATATACTTTTAATTGCCTCAGCTGTTCTCACTGGTAAAGTCGACTTCTCGACTACAATTTTATTTTGTTTTGCAACCCTTGCAATTTGTCTAGCACATAATTCGATATATTTTAAATCTGCTGCCATCCCTTTTCCTTTTCCATAAGTCTTGGTTGGTGTATTTACAGAAATAAATATCATTTGAGCTTCGTCTATTGCTTTATCTACATCAGTAGAGAAAAATAAATTTCTGCCCCTTGCTTCTGCTACAATTTCAGAAAGTCCAGGTTCATATATTGGAATATTTTCAGGATTCAGATCATTCCAATCTGCTATTCTTTGTTCATTTAAATCAACAACCGTAACCTGAATATAGGGACATTTTTGAGCAATCACTGCCATTGTTGGCCCTCCAACATATCCTGCACCAATGCAGCAAATTTTTGTAATTTTCATTTGATCTATTTTATCTTGATCTTAAATTTATTTTAAATTATTCCAATACCACTCAACAGCTTCTTTTAATCCGTCTTGTAAAGAATACTTTGGATTATAACCGAGATTTCTTTTTGCTTTTTCGATACTTGCTAGAGAATGCGGAATGTCTCCTACCCGATTTTCGCCATAAACAACCGGAACATCCTTTATTTTTGGATCAAAGTCTGATAAATATTCTTTTAAATATCTAACTAAGTCATTTAATGTATTTCTGTCTCCAAATGCCGTATTATAAACAGTATTAATTGCCTCCGGATTCTGACAAGTCATAGCCAACTCATTCATTTGAATAACATTTTCTATATATGTAAAATCACGAGAATAATTTCCATCACCATTAATTATCGGACTTTCATGATTCATAAATTGCTTTACAAACTTTGGAATTACAGCTGCATAAGCTCCATTAGGGTCTTGCTTTCTTCCAAAAACATTAAAATAACGAAGCCCAATTGTTTCTAATCCGTATGTCTTGCTAAAAATTTCAGCATAAAGTTCATTCACATATTTTGTAATTGCATAAGGAGACAATGGTTTTCCGATAACATCTTCTACTTTTGGCAATCCTTGAGAATCTCCATAAGTAGAAGAACTCGCAGCATAAACAAATCGTTTTACTTTAGCATCGCGTGCTGCTGTAAGCATATTTAAAAAACCCGAAACATTTACATCATTTGTCGTAATTGGATCTTTTATTGATCTAGGAACAGAACCTAAAGCTGCCTGATGTAAAACATAATCTACTTCTTCAAGAGCTAAATTACAATCAGGTAAATTCCGAATATCTCCTTCAATTAACTTAAAATCAGGATTATTTAAGAAATCTTTTAAATTATAACGATGGCCTGTAGAAAAATTATCCAAACAAATGACTTTATGGCCTAAGCCTAAAAAATACTCAGTCAAATTTGAACCTATAAATCCAGCTCCTCCTGTAATCAAAATTGTATTCTTTACCCTGCTTTCCATTTGTCAAAGTTTATTTTTTTCTAATTTGGTTTAAAAATGCTTTCCAAAATCCATCTTTAACTTCCTCCTCATGATAACCATTCGAATAAGCTCCGTAGCCGTAACCATATCCATAACCACTACCGTATTTTGCTTTATTTTCATAACCATTTAATACAATACTCACGTTGCTCAACTCTCCACGTTTAAGCCTAGTATTCAACAACGTTATCATATCTTTCTTAGTATAATTCTGTCTTACAATGTACAATATTACATCTGCAAACTGAACTAATTCTAGCGAATCTGCTACTAAACCAACTGGTGGAGTATCCAAAACTATATAATCATATTTTTGCTTAAGTTCATCAATCAATTCTTTCATCGCATCACTTAAAATTAACTCAGAAGGATTTGGGGGAATTGGCCCTGAAAGTATTATATCTAAATTAGGGATTGGCGTCTGATTAGTAATTTCTTCTAAATTATTTTGTCTTATTAAATAATTGACAACTCCTAGAGATGATTTTAATTGAAATTCATCTGCCAATCTTGGTTTTCTTAAATCCAAACCAACTATTACTGTTTTTTTCTCGCTTAAAGCAAAAACTGTAGCAATATTTATAGAACAGAATGTTTTTCCTTCTCCACTAATTGAAGAAGTAATCATTAAGGTTTTTGATCCGTCAACTTTTTGTTTTTTATATAAAAACTGAAGTGAAGAACGTAAGCCCCTAAATGATTCTGAAAGAGCAGATTTTGGTTTATCAAAAACCGCTAAGCTTCCTGAGTCTTTATTAATACCAATCACTCCGAGCAATGGGATTTGAGTTAGTTTACTAATGTCATCACCATTCTGAATTGAATTATTAATAAAGAAGATTAACAAAACAAACAACAAAGGAATTAAAATCCCTAAGAACAAAGCCATTACATAGTTTACAGAAGTCTTAGGCCCAATTAAACCTCCACCAATATCCTTTGCAGGATCAATAAAATGAATATCTGATAGGTTAGATGCTCTTACAATTTCTGCTTCATTTCTCTTTTGAAGAAACTCTGTATAGATATTGTCGTTCAAATCATATTTTCTTTTAATCTTCAGTAATTCCTGTTGTTCAGCAGGAAGTTTTTTAACAGTGCTTTCTGCTTGGCCAATTTTGGCATTTAACAAAGATAAATCATAAACTAAAGAAGACTTAGCCGTAACAATATTTTCTTGAAGAACATTTTTTACCGCAGCCATTTGATTATCAAAATCTTTAAATATTTTTTCACTTTTCACAGCATAAGCCATTTCTGATCTTTGAGTAGAAAGAGCTATAAGTTTGGAAACATTAGCAACAACATTAGGATCTTCAATTCCAGCAACAGAAGGTGCTGGTAACCTAGAATAGTCGTCGCTACTATTTAAATATGATCTTAACGAATTATAATAAGCTATTTTTCTAGTAACTTGATCTTTTTCAACATCAAAATTCATTATCTTTTCTGAAACCCTTGAGCCACCATCTTCTATTTGGTAAATATTTTTATCTTTTTGAAAAGATTTTAATTCGTTACCAGTCTCTTTAAGCTGAGATTCCATTGCAACAAGAGTACTATCAATAAATCTAATAGTGTTTGTTGCAAATTGGTTTTTACCATCTAATTGCAATTTCATAAGCATCCTTACGGTAGCATTCAAATAATCAACCATTCTTGCTTTATTTGTTCCTTGCATTGACAAAGTCAACAACGACCCCGCACTTTTTCCAGCATCTACATTTATGCCTTTGTATTGAGATACAGTTCCATCAAAATCATTAAATCTTACAAAGTATTCTTTACCTTTATAAAAACCTGGATTATCTACTATTTGAAGTTTCCAATCTAAAAATGGAAGATTAACACGTTCTCCTACTTTGTATTTTTTAATAAAAGTTGTGGGTTGTACTGACGTCTTGCCATAAGAATTATTGCTATAAGTAATTAACGAAACAGAATTAACTTCAAATGGTATCTGAATTTGATACTCATTTTCGCTTAAAAATTTTATATTAATTAATGTATTTGCAAGCTGTCCCTTTGTTTTGTCAATATCGACGTAGAATGGTACCGCTCCATAAGAATCAATTAAATTGTATTTCCCCTGCTCTAAGTAATTAATATAAAATTGAAGTTTATCTACGACTAGTTCATTATGAGATCTTGATTGCAAAATTGTAGAAATACCATTTACCTGATCCGAAACTCCTCCCCAATTGAATACCAAACTGGTGTTTGATGTAAAAAAAGGATTGCTTTCTTCTTTAATAGAAATCATGGTTTGCATTCCGTAAATTTTTTCTTTACGAATATTTATCTGGTAAGCAATAGTGAATGTAATAATCAAACTTACAAGAAACCATTTCCAGTAACTTGCAATTTTCAACAGAAACCCTTTAAAATCAAAATGAGAATGATTTTCAAAAATGGCAAAATCTTTAATGTCTAACATTTTAAAAACCTATTTTTTACTTTATAATTAAATAAACTGTTGTTGCCAAAGACAATAATGTGATTATTGTTCCTATTGACTGTATCCCCGTTTGACCCGTTCCCCATGTTTTTTGCCTCAATGGTTTTACATAGATATAATCATTTGGCTGTAAATAATAATAAGGTGATTTCATTACGTTCACATCTGTAAGATCAATCTCATGCAGTTGAACACCAGTTGGACTCTGACGAATTATGGTTACTTCTTTTCTATTACCGACTGTTGTAATATCTCCAGCATTTGCAACAGCTTCTAAAATATTTACATTATCTTTAAATAATGTTTTTGTACCTGTACTTCCAACCTCTCCATTAATTGTATATCTAAAACCCGCTAGTTTTACTGTTACAAAAATATTTGCTTCGCTTTTAAAATATTCTTCCAGTAATTTCTTTTCGATTTTTATTCTTGTCTCTTCAAGAGTATATCCAATTACATTAATTTCTCCAAGAATTGGCATTCTTATATTTCCGTGATCGTCAACTGTAAATCCATCAAAGTACAAACTAGCTTCGCTCTTGCCTGCCTGACCAGTTTCGCCTTCAGTTGTATTAAAAATAGAGACTAATTTTGAGTCTATTGCCTTTATATTAACTTTTAAAACATCATGCACTTGCAATCTATATGGTTTTGATTCTACTGCTACAATCGCTGCTTGTTCTCCTGAATCATTTTTATCCTGAAGGTAAACCAAATCTTTGATTGGAATGCACGAGGTAAATAATGTAGAGATTAATAAAAATAGAAAAAAACTGTTTTTTGTCATTCGTTCAATGTTTTCGCAAAGATCTTTTCCTTTAATATCAAGAAAAACATAATCGCTATTTGGGGTTTAGTTAATTGTTTTTAAATGTTTTTTCAAAAGGAACTCTATGCAAGATGCTTCGTCCAAGTGTTATTTCGTCTGCATATTCTAATTCATCTCCAACCGATATTCCTCTCGCAATTGTCGAAATTATAATATCAGAATCTGCAATTTGTTTATAGATATAAAAATTCGTTGTATCTCCTTCCATAGTTGAGCTTAACGCAAAAATAATCTCCGCTACATTTCCAGATTTTACTTTTGTTACTAAGCTAGAAATATTTAACTGATTTGGGCCTACTCCTTCAATAGGTGAAATTTTACCTCCAAGCACATGATATATTCCTCTAAATTGCCCTGTATTTTCTATTGCCATAACATCTCTAATATCTTCTACAATACATATTGTTTCATGATTTCTAACTGGATTAGCGCAAATCTCGCACATTTTAGTATCAGAAATATTATGGCAACTTTGGCAAAACTTAATATCCTCACGCATTTTCAATAATGCTTGAGACAAAAAAGCTGTTTGTTCTTTAGGTTGTTTTAATAAATGAAGAACTAATCGAAGTGCCGTACGCTTACCTATACCAGGTAATTGCGACATTTCGTTTACCGCTTTTTCAATTAATTTTGATGAAAATTCCATGACGACAAAAGTAATACTTTTAATGGTTTAGCCTACATTACAGCCATTAAATTCAAAGCTTAACACTAACGAGAATTTATTACGAAACACCTTTCTTTTCAATGTTAAAATGAAAGTGACAAATAATATTTTAGTATTGATTTGTAGCCAACAAAACTAATGTACAAGCTACCTCTACTTGAATATCATTTAATTCTAGTAATTGGTACAACTCTGGGTTTTCTGTTCCTGGATTAAAAATCACTCGTTTAGGATGTGACTCAATAATATAATTATAATAATCTCTCTGACGAATAGGATTTAAATACAAAGTGATGGTATCAATATTTTTAACTGGTATCGCTTTAGTTTGAATTTTTACTCCAGCAACTTCTCCTGCTTTTTGTCCGATTGCTAAAACAGAATGTCCTTTTCCTGCCAGCATATTTACTGCTCTATAAGAATAACGTTCTGGATTTGTAGATGCTCCTATGACTAATGTTTTTTTATTTTTCATTGTTTTTGTTTAGACTGCAAAAGTAATCAAAAAGAACGATTTAACTTCATGTCTTTGATTCAGAATAAACAGCAATAAAAACATTATTATAACATAATTTCACATAAAAACATCAAAAAATAATTACATTTACTTCAACCAATCAATATAATATGGAATTATTTATTTACTTATTTGCTGCCTTGTTCTCAGTGCTAAACCCAATTGGAACTGTACCTATTTTTGTCGGATTAACACAACACGACTCTCAAAAAGAAAGATCACGAATCTCTCTTTGGACCGCAATCAATGTTTTCATCATATTATTGGTTTCTTATTTCATTGGCCAATATGTTTTAACTTTTTTCGGAATCAGCATAGACGCCTTAAGAATTGCGGGCGGAATTGTAATTGTAAATTCTGGTTTTTCTTTACTTTCTGGAAAATTCAACAAGAAACGAGGAATCAATAAAAAAATTGAAAATGAAGCGCAACACAGAAATGATATCGCATTAACACCTTTAGCAATACCAATGCTTGCTGGCCCTGGATCGATGTCTCTTTTAATTGCTTTTTATCAAGAGCATCATGAAATAAACGAAATTATAATTTCATCATTAGCGATTCTAGCAATTGCTGTAGCGATTTTTGCTATTTTAAAAAGCGCTCATTATTTAGCTAGAATTTTAGGAGCATCTGGAATTGTCGCTATTTCAAGAATTGTTGGTTTTATCGTTATTTCTATCGGAATTCAATACATAGTAAGTGCTATAGTAAATATTATAAAAGGAAATTTTTAACTCCAAAATGTTTTTAAAAAGAAAGGGATAAAATCAAGTATGATTTTATCCCTTTCTTTTATTAGATCTTTTATTTTAACTTCTCGGCAAGAAAACTTCAGCCATCATACATCTTGCACTTCCTCCGCCACAAGCTTCAATTGTATCAAGGCTTGAGCTTAAGATTTCTGCATGATTTTCCAATTGAGCAATCTGTTTTGGAGTTAAGATCTGGTGTGCAGAAGCACTCATAACAATATATCTCTTATCATCTTTTCCGCGAACTTCTAACATATTTCCTGCAAAATTATTCACTTGGTCTTCTGTTATTAAAATAACTTCCTTTTGATCTTGTTTAAGATTATCCAGAACCATTTTTCGTTCTTTCTTATCATCGATAGAATCTGCACAAATAACAGCAAAAGTTTCACCTAAACACATCATTACATTAGTATGATAAATTAGTTTACGCTCGCCATCAACCGTTTGAAAAGCTTCAAAAATAACAGGAGCATAATCAAAATCTTCACAGAACTCTATAAACAATTCTTCGTCTGCTCTTGGAGATAACGCGCAATATGCTTTTCCATTAGCTCTATCTAACAACAAACTTCCTGTTCCTTCTAAGAAAATGCCATCTTCTTCTGCTGAAGTATAATCCATGATATTAGAAATTTCGAATCCTTTTTCTTCCAAAGTATCCAAAATATCTTCACGACGTTCTTGACGACGATTTTCAGCAAACATCGGATAAAGGGCCACATCTCCATTTTCATGAAATGAAACCCAATTGTTTGGAAAAATACTATCAGGAGTATCAGTCTCTAAATTGTCATCAACAACAGTAACATCTACCCCAACCGTTCTTAATTTTTCAACAAAAGCATCAAACTCCTGTTGCGCTTTAGCATTAACGGTACTTGGTAAAAGTCCGTCTAATACTTTTTGATAATAATTATTTACAGCCGTCTGTTCATTCATCCTGAATGCAACTGGGCGAATCATCACGATAGCATTAGTAGTCTGTATCATTCTTTATTTTTTTGTTTCAAGTTTCAAGTTTTTCTAGAAGACTGAAATTTAAAATTGTTTTTTTTTAGTCTCTTATTAATGGAAGCGTTGAACATCTCAACAAACCTTCTTGCTTTGAAATTTCAGCATATGGAATTTCTTCAACAGTAAAACCATTTTCACGAAGCCAATTATTCAATCTCGTGAAATTCTTTTCAGAAACCACCACATTTTCATCAATTGAAAATACATTCGAAAACATATTATACATTTCGTTTCTTTCAATATGGAATAGATTTTCTTTCCCGAAAAGCTTCACTAAATAAAGATAATCTGCCTCCTCACGAAAACCTCTTTTATAAATAATACCTTTATTTTTTCCAACCGGCTGAAAACAACAATCTAAATGCAATGCATTATCTCTTGCTTCTAATTTAGATTTTACCAAATCAAATTCTTTTACAATCTTATTAGGAAATAACGATTTGATATAGTTCACACCATGCATATTGGTTCTTGCTGTAATGTAGTCTTTATAGTCACTTCCTTTATAAGTTCCGATAAAAATATGATCATTCCAAAGCATAACATCTCCTCCTTCAATATGAACTTCTTCTGGAGGGCGAACTACTTTTAATGGATCTATCTGATCAATTACATATTGAATAGCATCTAATTCGCGTTCTCTATCTGGAAGAATATTCGATTTCACAAAGATATCATCAATTACGAATCCAATATCTCTTGCAAAAATCTGATTGTAGTTTTCAATCATTTCCGGACGATAAACTGTAACATCATATTTCTGAAAAACAGCATTAAAAGCATCCATTTCAGCAACCATATCTTTTTCTAAAGGATAAGTTCCCGCCTTAATATGTTCCAATGATTTAGGATCATAAGCCTCTTCTATAGTTGGAGTTGGTCCATTATGAACAGCAGAACCCAAAACTACAGCACGAAGTCGAGACGTTTCGTTCTTTACATTTAATTGCAACATAACTCTATTGTATTTTGAGCAAATATAAAAAAAGCTTCACAGTTAAGTGAAGCTTTCGTTTTTTATTTATTAGACTTAAACTCTCGTAAAGGATGTCCTGTATAAATTTGTCTTGGTCTTCCAATTGGTTCTTTGTTTTCACGCATTTCTTTCCATTGCGCAATCCAACCTGGTAGTCTTCCAATTGCAAACATAACAGTAAACATATCTGTTGGAATTCCTAGAGCTCTGTAGATAATTCCAGAGTAGAAATCAACGTTTGGATATAAGTTTCTTGCTTTGAAGTATTCATCTTCAAGAGCAGCTTTTTCTAATTTTCTTGCGATATCTAAAATCGGATCTTCAACACCTAAAGTCTCTAGTACTTCTGTTGCTGCTTTTTTGATAATTTTAGCTCTTGGATCAAAGTTTTTATAAACTCTGTGTCCGAATCCCATTAAACGGAAAGGATCATTTTTGTCTTTTGCTTTTGCTAAGAATTTATCTGTATCTCCGCCATCTTTATTAATTTCTTCAAGCATTTCAAGTACAGCCTGGTTTGCTCCACCGTGAAGTGGCCCCCATAAAGCAGAAACTCCTGCAGAAACTGAAGCAAATAAACCTGCGTGAGAAGAACCTACCATTCTAACAGTAGATGTAGAACAGTTTTGCTCATGATCTGCGTGAAGAATAAATAATTTATCTAAAGCATTTACGATTACTGGATTTGCAGCATAAGGACCAGTAGGCAATTTAAACATTAATTGCATAAAGCTTTCTACATATCCTTTTGTATTATCGTAATAGTTTAAAGGATAACCCATAGATTTTCTATAAGTCCATGTAGCAATTACAAGAAATTTTGCCATTGTTTTACAAATAGCCTCGTACATTTCTTTTTCATTATCAACATTAACTGCTTTAGGATTGAATGCCGTTAAAGCACTAGTCAAAGCAGATAGCACTCCCATTGGGTGAGCCGTTTTAGGAAAACCATCAATGATATTTTTCATTTCTTCGTTTACTAAAGAATGCTTTTTTATACCATTTTCAAAATCTTCTAATTGTGAAGCTGTAGGCAATTCACCAAAAATCAAAAGATAAGATACTTCTAAGAAATTAGCTTTTTCTGCAAGATCTTCGATCGAGTATCCTCTGTAACGCAAAATTCCTTCTTCTCCATCTAGGAAAGTGATTTCGCTTGTACAAGACCCTGAATTTTTATAACCTGGATCAAGGGTAATAAAACCTGTTAAATCACGTAATTTGTTAATATCGATAGCTGATTCGTTTTCGCTTCCTGTGATTACTGGAAGCTCAATCTTTTTACCATCTATTTCTAATGTAGCTATTTTTGACATAATATACTGGAAATAATTCTTTAAATAATAATTTATCAAATCTAATGAATTTAAGACTAATTAAAAAAAGAATACTGCTATGAATTTGTTAAAACTCCAAAAAAAAACCATTCATTAAAAAATGAATGGTTTATCTTAATATATCTCTTATGATTATTTAATCTTGAAAGCATTTAAACCTGGGAAATAAGCAGTGCTTCCTAATTCTTCTTCAATTCTTAATAATTGATTGTATTTTGCCATACGATCTGAACGAGAAGCAGAACCAGTTTTAATTTGGCCACAGTTTAAAGCAACAGCTAAGTCTGCAATTGTGTTATCTTCAGTTTCTCCAGAACGGTGAGACATTACAGATGTGTAACCAGCATTTTTCGCCATGTTTACAGCTGCAATAGTTTCAGTTAAAGTTCCAATTTGGTTTACTTTTACCAAGATAGAGTTAGCAATTCCTTTTTGGATTCCTGTAGACAAACGCTCAACATTAGTAACAAACAAATCATCACCTACTAATTGTACTTTGTCACCAATTTTTTCAGTCAAATATTTCCATCCATTCCAATCATCTTCGTACATACCATCTTCGATAGAAATAATTGGATATTTAGCAGCAAGTTCAGCTAAGTAATCAGCCTGCTCCTCAGAAGTTCTGATTTTTCCAGTTTCACCTTCAAATTTAGTATAATCGTATTTACCGTTTACATAAAACTCAGAAGCAGCACAGTCAAGAGCGATCATAATTTCGTCACCGAAAGAATAACCTGCTTTTTCAACAGCCAATTTAATTGTATCTAATGCGTCTTCAGTACCACCAGCTAAGTTTGGAGCAAAACCACCTTCGTCACCTACAGCAGTACTCAAACCTCTATCGTGTAAAACTTTTTTCAAACTGTGAAAAATCTCAGTTCCCATTTGCATAGAATGCGTAAAAGAAGTTGCTTTTACTGGGAAAATCATAAACTCTTGGAACGCGATAGGCGCATCAGAGTGAGAACCACCGTTGATGATATTCATCATTGGAACTGGTAACGTATTAGCAGAAACACCACCTACGTATCTGTATAATGGCAATCCAAGTTCGTTAGCAGCAGCTTTTGCAGCCGCTAAAGAAACCCCTAAAATAGCATTAGCTCCTAATTTAGATTTATTTGGAGTTCCATCTAAATCAATCATTAATTGGTCAATTGTGTTTTGTTCGAAAACAGAAGTTCCCACTAATTCTTCAGCAATAACAGTATTTACATTGTTCACTGCATTCAAAACACCTTTACCTAGATAAGCTTTACCTCCATCACGTAATTCAACAGCTTCGTGTTCTCCAGTTGATGCTCCAGATGGAACAGCAGCTCTACCTAAAACTCCATTTTCAGTTACTACATCTACTTCAATAGTAGGATTACCTCTAGAATCAAGAATTTGTCTTGCGTGAACTTTAATTATAATACTCATTATTTTTGTTTTTTATTAATAAATTATATATTTTTTTCGAAATTATAAAAATATTTAATACTATAAACGCATTGTAGTCATTAAACACCTTTATTTATTAACTACATCGTTTTAGGCTTTGCCACTTTTAATATTCTCTACAAATTGATCAAACAAATATGACGAATCGTGCGGTCCTGGACTAGCCTCTGGGTGATATTGAACTGAGAAACAATTTTTATTCTTCATTCTCATTCCTGCCACAGTACCATCATTCAAGTGAACATGAGTAATTTGTAATTCTGGATGATTTTCCAATTGCTCTCTCTTAACAGCAAAACCGTGGTTTTGAGATGTTATTTCACCTTTACCTGTAATAAGATTTTTTACTGGGTGGTTAATCCCTCGGTGTCCATTAAACATCTTATAAGTTTCAACTCCATTAGCCAAACCAATTACTTGATGCCCCAAACAGATCCCGAATAAAGGTCTATCTTCAGCAAGAATTTTCTTTGCTACTTCTATCGCACCAAATAAAGGATCTGGATCCCCAGGTCCATTTGACAAGAAAAACCCATCTGGATTAAACGAATTTAAATCCTCATAAGTTGAGTTGTACGGAAAAACTTTAATGTAGCAATCTCTCTTAGCAAGATTTCTTAAAATATTCTTTTTAATTCCAAGATCAAGTGCCGAAATTTTATAAGTTGCATTTTCATCTCCAACAAAATACGGCTCAGTTGTAGATACTTTAGAAGCAAGCTCTAAACCTTCCATATTTGGAACATCGGCTAATTCCTTTTTCAAATCTTCAATTGAAGTTCGATCTGTACAAATTACTGCATTCATTGCCCCATTATCACGAATGTAACTTACAAGAGCTCTTGTATCAACATCCGAAATACAAATTAGGTTTTGCTTAATAAAGTAATCTTCTAAACTTCCAGAAGCTCCTTCTCTTGAATAATTAAAGCTAAAGTTTTTACAAACCAAACCTGCAATTTTAATGCTGTCTGATTCAACTTCTAAATCATTAACACCATAATTACCAATATGCGGATTAGTCGCAACCATAATTTGACCAAAATAAGAAGGATCTGTAAAAATCTCCTGATATCCAGTCATTCCAGTATTAAAACAAACTTCACCAAAAGTTTTACCGCTGATACCAATAGATTTACCATGAAAAATAGTTCCATCGCTAAGTAATAAAATGGCGCTTTGTCGTGTTGTGTATTTCATTCTTTAATTTGTATTGTTTTTAATCGTCTTATGAAACTTTAATATTTCATTTGTAATTAGATATTTTGCAAATTTACTTCTTTAAAAGAGCGCTGCCAAGATATTTTAAAAATTTCATTCATAAAAATAAAACCAAGGCGTTGAAATAAGTTAAATTTTACTCTTTAAAAAAAATCAAAAAAAAAGGATAAACTAAAAATTAGCTTATCCTTGATTTCTATAGAATCATTACTTTCATAATTATTCAGAAGCTTCAGTAGTCGTTTCTGATTCAGCAGCAGGAGCCTCAGGAGTACCCTCAGCTTTTTTAGCTTTACCACCACGACGGCTTTTTGCTTTTTTAACTTCTTTTTTACCTCCATTGTAAAGTTCATTGAAATCTACAAGTTCGATCATTGCCATATCAGCATTATCTCCCAAACGATTTCCAACTTTAATGATACGAGTGTATCCACCTGGACGGTCTCCAACTTTAGCAGCCACATCTCTGAACAAATCAGTTACAGCATATTTGCTACGTAAGTATGCAAAAACAATACGACGATTGTGAGTCGTATCTTCTTTTGATTTAGTGATTAAAGGCTCAACGAATTGTTTAAGCGCTTTAGCTTTAGCAACAGTAGTGTTAATACGTTTGTGCTCAATAAGAGAACAAGCCATATTAGCCAACATAGCTTTTCTATGTCCAGTCTGTCTGC
>Ga0308157_10000841_pt1 | contig 81390 bp, 77 predicted proteins | sample PhyBR1_FD_201035 | JGI IMG/M metagenome (GOLD analysis project Ga0308157, IMG submission 201035) | Phyllosphere microbial communities from UC Gill Tract Community Farm, Albany, California, United States - DLSLB.R1 | ecosystem: Host-associated > Plants > Phyllosphere > Unclassified | place: USA...
ATTCAAACATCACTGTCAAACTCTTTATGTCAACTCCAAGGACGCATCAGCCTGTCGCTTGCGACGCCGCCGCCCTCGTTGTGTCGCTATATACGTCCCACTAAACAAAACTGTCAACGCTAAAATAACAAAATAACCAAACTTTCTTTCCACAGCGAAAACCAAACAATTTTACCAAACATTAAGCAAACAAACCGTCCCGATTCTAATCGATCAATCAAAGGTACCCCAAGCCGAACCCTTCCCCCAGCGTCCCTGTATATATGAGCGCCACAGAACCCGGAGGAAGAAACCCAAGCCAAGCGGAGCTCCCCATACTCGAACTTTTACTTGATTATATACCGACTAGTCGGTATATAAATACTGAGGAGAATGAAGAATGGCCAGAAAGCAGAACCCTTCAACGAAACTGAACTTGCTAGATGCAGCGCTGACTGTCATTCGGACGAAAGGTTATGCAGCCACGACCGTTGACGATATATGCACGGAAGCTGGCCTTTCTAAGGGTGCATTCTTTCACCACTTTTCCAGCAAGGAAGATTTGGCTGTTGCGGCTGCTAATTATTGGTCCGAAACGACCGCTGCAATTTTTGCTACAGCTCCTTATCATGAACCTGCCAATCCGTTGGATCGCGTTCTTGCTTATATCGCGTTTCGTAAGGAATTGATCCAAGGCCCGCTGCCGGAATTTACCTGCCTTGTCGGTACAATGGCGCAAGAGACTTACGACACCAGTCCAGCGATTCAAAAAGCATGCTGGGAAAGCATTTCAGGACACGCCGAGACTTTGGTGACTGATATAGAAGCAGCCACGGAGCAACATGGCGCACCTCGTGACTTTACGGCTGAAAGCCTCGCGCTACATACTCAGTCCGTCATTCAAGGGGCTTTTATTCTCGCCAAAGCGAGCGGCGACCCACAGCGCGCCGTCGAAAGCATCGACCATCTCTATCGATATGTGGAATTACTTTTCAACCGAAAGACGGTCATCCAGACCAACCAAGCAAGGCTATAGGGAGGAAATCATGCCTAGCACCATTCGCTTACACCGTGTCATTGCCGCCAAACCCGAGAAGGTCTATCGCGCATTCGTGGAACCGGATGCGATTGCAAGCTGGATTCCCCCTTACGGGTTCTTGTGCACGGTACACGAAATGACCGCCAAGGTCGGCGGTGGACATAGAATGTCGTTTCGGAATTTCACGACCGGCGAATCGCATTCCTTCGGTGGCACCTATGTCGAACTCGTCTCCGGAGAACGCCTCGTTTATACCGATAAGTTTGATGATCCCAATCTACCTGGCGAAATGAAAGTAACGATTGACTTGAAAGCCGTATCAGTCGGCACCGAGATCACCATCGCACAGGAAGGTGTCCCTGACATCATACCCGCTGAAGCATGCTATCTTGGCTGGCAAGATTCACTGGACAAGCTGAGAAGGCTGGTTGAGCCGGAAATCAACCAATAGCTCGTATTAATCATGTGCTGAATAGCACTGTGCCGCCACATCGATATTGAGATGCGGCGGCACAGATACATGAGCTCAGCTCTATTTATTCCCACTCAATCGTGCCCGGAGGCTTCGACGTGACATCATAGACGACGCGGTTGATACCGCGCACTTCATTGATAATGCGAGTGGCCGCATTGCCAAGGAAGTTCATGTCATAGTGATAGAAGTCAGCAGTCATGCCATCAACTGAAGTCACTGCACGCAGTGCGCAGACGAATTCGTAGGTACGGCCATCGCCCATAACGCCAACGGTCTGAACCGGAAGCAGAACTGCGAATGCCTGCCAGATGGCATCGTAAAGACCAGCCTTGCGGATTTCATCAAGATAAATCGCGTCAGCTTCACGCAGAATTTCAAGCTTTTCGCGCGTAATGCCGCCCGGGCAACGGATCGCAAGACCCGGGCCGGGGAATGGATGACGTCCGATGAAGCTGTCAGGAAGACCAAGTTCCTTACCGAGTACGCGCACTTCATCCTTGAAGAGTTCGCGCAAAGGCTCGACCAGCTGCATGTTCATGCGCTCTGGCAAACCACCAACATTGTGGTGCGATTTGATCGTGACCGAGGGACCGCCGGTAAACGAGACGCTTTCGATAACGTCTGGATACAACGTACCCTGTGCAAGGAAGTCCGCGCCGCCGAGCTTGTTCGCTTCTTCTTCGAAAACTTCGATGAACAGACGACCAATGGTCTTGCGCTTCTTTTCCGGATCGCTTTCGCCTTCGAGAGCGCCAATGAAACGATCCTGCGCGTTCACGAGGATCAGCGGCAGATTATAATGCTCCTTGAACATGGCCACCACATCGGCAGCCTCGTTCTTGCGCATCAATCCGTGGTCAACAAGAATACAAGTCAGCTGATCGCCAACTGCTTCATGAATCAGGAGAGCGGCAACTGACGAGTCAACGCCACCGGAGAGCGCGCAGATGACCTTGCCCTTGCCGACCTGTTTGCGGATGGCGTCAACAGCCTGTTCGCGATAGGCAGACATGGTCCAGTCAGGCTTTATACCGACGATGTTGTGAACGAAATTCTGAATGAGCTTTGCGCCATCTGGCGTATGCACCACTTCCGGGTGGAATTGAACCGCGAAATACTTGCGTTTCTCATCCGAAATAGCTGCAAAAGGTGCATTTGGCGATGTGCCGATGACCTTGAAGCCTTCAGGGAGCGCTGTGACGCGGTCGCCATGGCTCATCCAGACCTGATGACGTGTGCCCTTGGCCCATATGCCAGCAAACAGCGCGCTGTCTTCCTGAACTTCGAGGAAGGCGCGACCGAACTCGCGGTCATGGCCGCTTTCAACCTTGCCACCCAGCTGGGCGCACATGGTCTGCTCGCCATAGCAAATGCCGAGAACAGGGATGCCCGCCTCGAAAATTGCCTGCGGGGCGCGCGGGCTGCCGATGTCCGTTGTCGAGTGTGGACTACCCGACAGGATCACAGCCCTCGGATTGATGCGCTTATAGGCATCTTCCGCCAACTGGAACGGAACGATTTCGGAATAGACTCCAGCTTCGCGTACGCGGCGTGCAATCAGCTGCGTGACTTGGCTGCCAAAGTCGATGATAAGGATAGTGTCAGGATGTGCCGTGGTGCTCATGCGGAGCATCTAGATAAAAAGCAGCCAAAATGCAATGGACGAAGTGCCACGTTTCAACAATCAAACAGAGAAACTTGGCCTATACTGACATATCATTGTCAGGAAGTGCCTTGAAGTATCAGGGCGCCGTCAAAAATAGTTGCTTCCAGCTCTTCGACCGCACTTGCGAGTTTCTCGTCGATGATGTGCAGGAATTCCGTCCAGTCGCCAACATGCTGCAATTCTCTTACGCCGTCGGAAATTCCACGCAGACCAATCAGCGTGATGCCATGTGCCTGACATGCGCGCAGGCAGGCATACGTCTCCATATCCACCATATCGGTTTCAATTGTCTCATAGGCTTTTCCGGAGACGATATTTGCGCCCGTTGAAAGGGTCGCGCTCGGAAGACCCGGCACACGACATGGCAATTCAAAGGTCTTCGGCAAATCTAGGAATGGTGTGCAGCCTTTTTCAAAGCCTAATGGGGAAGCATCCATATCGCGATAAGCGACTGATGAGATCTGATAGACGTCGGCCTGCGGAAGCGTCGCCGATCCAGCGGAACCGAGCGAGACGATCAGATCAGGCAATTCGCCTCGCAGTTCCAATACTGTGAGAACACGTGTCAGATTGATTGCCGCTTCAACCGGGCCGACGCCGATCATCAGTGGCAAGAAGAGCGAACTCAGATAAGGACCATATTCCGCTTCTGTCGCCATGACATAAAGCAGGCGTTTTCCTGCAATGGTTTTGATCATCCCTGTAGCCCCTTACGATCCTGAACAACCATCATTGTTCCTGTCATGGTCGCAATAAGACGCACTTCTGTGTCCGTAACAGCGAAAGCCTGTCCATCACTGACCATAATCGTCCGTCCGGGCTTGGTAACCTCACCACGGAACAGAAAACGGTCACCTCTACCGGGGGCTAGCAGATTGACCTTGAACTCTATTGTAAGCACTGCAGCGTCAGTCGGCATAAGACTGAGGGCTGCATAACCGCAGGCAGAGTCCAATGCCGCGGAAATTATGCCTGCGTGAAGAATACCGTGCTGTTGTGTCAGCTCTTCGCGAAACGGCATTTCGACTTCGACGATGCCTGGCTCACAGCGCGTGAGTTCGGCTCCGATCAACTTCATGGCAGCCTGACGGCCAAAACTCTCCTCAACGCGCTCCTTAAAATCGGGCTCGGCTATTCTATGCGCTGGCATAATGGTCCCCGAGCTCAGCTGTGTTTTTGTAAGACACTCACATAAAACCCATCTGTGTCCGTTGACAATGGGGAAAATACGCTGCCGCGCGCCGGATACACCGGCGCAACCGTATCAGCTTCCGGAACCACCTTGTTCCAAAGTTCCGCCGGAGCCACTTCCGAATAATTGCTGTTCTCAGCGAGGAAGCGCTCAACCTGCCGTGTATTTTCTTCGTCAAAAAGCGAACAGGTCACATAAACCAGCCGTCCACCCGGTTTCACATAATGCTTGGCCGCTTCCAACACTTCCTGCTGGTCCTGCACACGACGTTCGAGCTGCTGATCATTCAGACGCCATTTTGCGTCCGGTCTGCGTCGCCACGTGCCCGAGCCCGTGCATGGCGCATCGGTCAGCACGAGGTCCATGCGTTCAATAAGAGGCGCAAGCGCATCTAGATTTCCATGAATCTGCGTGTTTCGAACACCTGCTCTTTGCAATCTGTCATGCATCGGCGAGAGACGCGCGCGTTCGGCATCATAAGCGTGAACCTGTCCGCTATTTTGCATAGCGGCAGCCAACGCCAGCGTCTTGCCACCGGCGCCCGCACAATAATCCAGCACCTGCTCACCGGGTTTAGCACCTGCAAACAAGGCAGCCAGCTGCGAACCCAGATCCTGCACCTCAAACCAGCCGTCGAGAAACGCCTGATCAGTCTGCACATTCGGATGACGTCCAAGTGCTTCTATCGGAGGAATGCGTAGAGCCTGATCAAGGAGCGGTGCCTTTGCAACACCTGCCTTTTCGAGAGCGGCCAAAGTTGCCTGCGGTGCGGCTTTCAGCAGATTAACTCTGAGATCGACTGGCGGGCGTGTCGCAAGGGCCGCAGCCTCTTCCACCCAGCGCTCCCCAAACAATGCTTCCAGCGAAGGAATGCACCATTCGGGAACATCGGCTTTTACAAATGCTGGTGCCGCAGAAAGATCGCGGCTGGTCCACGCATCGCGACGTGCGGCATCCAGAGGTTCCGGGGCGAATTTATCGCCTTCAAGCGCGGCATCAATAGCAGCGAAGTCCATGCCGCCTTCGGAGACCAGCGCACCATGGGCCAATGCACGTGCGTCATCTGCATCCATGCGCCAGGCGATAGATAGTTTACGGCGAAGCGCATCATAAACAATATTGCCGATAACTGCACGATCACCAGCGCCTGCAAAGCGATGCGAGGCACCCCAATCCTTGAGCGCGTCGGAAGCCGGGCGCTTGCCAGCTTCAATATCGTTCAGAACCTCAATCGCCGCCTGAAGGCGTCCGCCAAGCCGCATTACCACTCCTTTGCATCTTGCAGCATCGGCCCAAAAATCGGAATCGATTATCGGAAGCACGATGCGCAGATTAAATAAGTTAGACCGACCTTGTGTAGTGCCCAAGAGGGCGCTCGCGCTCTAAACGTCGGGCATAGCCTTCCTTGGTGGGAAAAGGCAATCGGCAATTCAAAACAAAAAGCCGAAGGTTCCCCTCCGGCTTTTCGATTGAATACAAAACTGCAGGATTACTCAGCCGCAGCGGTTGCTTCTTCTTTCGTAGCAATCGTATTGGCTTCATATCCATGCGCGTTCTTCAAAGCCGCACGCACGCCTGCTTCATAATCAGGATGTATCAGTTTGAAATGGCCCAACTGGCGCTCCACGATAAAGCCCGGCACTCCACCCATTGCTGCCGCAATGTTCGAGAACAGGCGGGCTTTCTCACCATCATCAAACAGATTAAACAAGGCACGCGGCTGCGAATAATCATCATTGCCGACACGGTGATTATAGCGATCAGCATTACCTGTAATACGCAGTGGCGGTTCCTTGGCCGTTGACTGCTCGACAGGGCCATTGAACGAGTTTGGCTCGTAATAGGCATCGGGGTTGCCCGTTGCGATGCCGCCAAAAGTGTTCATCTGACCATCGCGATGGTAGTGATGCACAGGGCACTTCGGCTGGTTGACCGGAAGATTCTCATAATGCGTGCCAAGGCGATGGCGATGGGCATCAGCATAAGAGAACAGGCGTGCCTGCAGCATCTTGTCAGGCGAATAGCTGATGCCCGGCACGATGTTTGATGGGGAAAACGCCGCATTTTCGATCTCGGTGAAGTAGTTTTCCGCATTGCGGTTAAGTTCCATCACGCCAATATCGATTGGCGGATAGTCAGCATGTGGCCACACCTTGGTAAGATCGAACGGGTTATAAGGAGTCTTGTCGGCATCCAGTTCCGGCATGATCTGTACCTGAACCTTCCACTGCGGGAACTCACCCTTATCAATGGATGTGAACAGATCTTCCTGCGTGGATTCACGTGTACGGCCGATCACGCGCTCAGCTTCGTCATTGGTCCAGTGCTTGTGACCTTGCAAGGTCTTGAAGTGGAATTTGACCCAATAACGCTCACCAGCATCGTTCCAGAACGAGTAGGTATGCGAGCCATAACCATTGATGTGACGCACATCAGTCGGCAATCCGCGATCCGACATCAGAATCGTTACCTGATGCAGGCTTTCCGGCGAAAGCGACCAGAAATCCCACATGGCGGTTGCCGAACGCAGATTGGACTTTGGATGACGCTTCTGGGTGTGGATGAAATCGGGGAACTTCAGCGGATCACGCACAAAGAAAACCGGCGTGTTGTTACCAACCAGATCCCAGTTGCCTTCTTCGGTGTAGAACTTCAATGCAAAGCCGCGCACATCGCGCTCGGCATCGGCTGCACCCTGCTCACCGGCAACGGTTGAGAAGCGAGCCAGCATCGGGGTCTGCGCACCCGGCTGCAAAGCTTTGGCCTTGGTATATCTGGAAATATCGCCAGTGATCGTCAGCGTGCCAAATGCACCCCAACCTTTGGCGTGAACAACGCGCTCAGGAATACGCTCACGGTTCTGGTGCGACAGCTTTTCAATCAGCTGATAGTCCTGCAACAAAACGGGACCGTGCTCACCAGCGGTAAGGGAATTCTGGTTATCCGGGATTGGCGCACCAGCGCTTGTGGTCATAATCGGACGGTCTGCCATGGGAATTTCCCTCCTTAAATAATTTGGTCTATCCAGCAATCAGCTTGGCTTTTCGCACAACACAGTCCCACTGCGGCATGCCTTGGCTGGGTAACGAAAGCAGTTTAGACTTGTTCCAATAATAATCTCCAATTGCTTTTTGTGTTATTATTGATAGGATTTTCCTATCATGTTTACGATCAGACAAATGCGCTATTTCGATGCGCTTGCCAGCACACTTCATTTTCGGAAAGCCGCTGAGCTTGCACATATTTCACAGCCGGCTCTTTCGGCGCAGATTGCTGAAATGGAAGCCGCCGCTGGCGCGCCGTTATTTGAGCGCTCGCAACGTAAAGTCATCATGACAGAGCTCGGCCGTGAACTTCTTCCTGGCATCAGAACGATTCTCAAAGAGCTGCACGCGCTGGAGGAAATATCGGCCCAAAGCAAAGGCTTGCTGCAAACCCAGTTGCGCCTTGGGATTATTCCGACAGTCGCGCCCTATGTCGTGCCGCATCTCATTCCACTGCTTAGAGATCGGCATCCGTCTTTCCGTCTGCAACTGCGTGAAAGCGTGACAGCCAAGCTGCTCGATGAACTCCATGCAGGCGAAATCGACGCTATTGTTGCGGCGCTTCCAATCACGGATGATCGACTTGCGCATGAAAAACTCTTCGACGACCGCTTTCTGATCGCGACGTCCAGCAATGACCAGACGATCCTCTCGTCACCCATGACCCAGGATAGCGTGGCGCTTGATCGCTTGCTGTTACTTGAAGAAGGCCATTGTATGCGCGATCAGGCGCTGGCGGTCTGCTCTTTGCCGTCGAAGCGGCAACTTGTGAAATATGGCGCGACCAGCATGACGACACTGCTGCAAATGGTGAGCCATGGCATGGGCCTAACACTGATCCCTGAAATTGCCGTTCGTGCCGAAGCGCGCAGCAATCACATGCGCATCGTCCCGTTTGAAGGCGAGCAGCCAAAACGGGAAATTGCGCTCTTCTGGCGAAGACAAAGCAAGCGTCGCAAAGATTTTCAGGCTCTTGCAGCGTGCATCGTCGAAAGCGCGAACAATCTCCTCATCACCGATGATGAATTGCCCTCACTTGGAAAATAAAAAGACGGCCCGAAAGCCGCCTTCTCAAAACTATAAAAGCAACACTCACATGCCGCCCGGATAATTCGGGCTTTCACGGGTGATCGATACACCGTGTGAATGACTTTCACGCAGGCCCGCATTGGAAATGCGAACGAAGGTTGCCCTGTCGCGGAATTCCTCCAGCGTCTTTGCACCAACATAACCCATTGAAGCACGCAGGCCACCCGCAAGCTGGTGCAGAACTGCCGAGATCGGACCCTTGTAAGCAACCTGACCTTCGATGCCTTCCGGCACGAGCTTCAGCTCGTCGCGCACTTCTGCCTGAAAGTAACGATCTGCCGAACCACGTGCCATCGCACCGACCGAGCCCATGCCGCGATAGGATTTGAACGAACGGCCCTGATGCAGATAGACTTCACCCGGACTTTCTTCCGTACCGGCCAGAAGCGAGCCTGCCATAGCCGCAACCGCACCGGCAGCAAGCGCCTTGGCAAAATCGCCGGAGAACTTGATACCACCATCGGCGATTACCGGAATGTTGTGCTTGTGAGCTGCTTCAACCGCCGACATAATGGCTGATAACTGCGGAACGCCAACGCCTGCAACAATACGCGTGGTGCAGATCGAACCCGGCCCGATACCGACCTTGACGGCATCCGCACCCGCATCAATGAGCGCCTGTGTTCCTGAAGCCGTAGCAACATTGCCTGCGAGAATAGCTACATTCGGATAAGCCTTCTTGATGCGTGCAACGGCATCGAGAACACGCTGCGAATGACCATGTGCTGTATCGACAACCAAAAGGTCGACACCTGCATCAATCAAACGTTCGGCACGCTCATAGCCGTCTTCACCAACGCTCGTGGCAGCAGCAGCACGCAGACGACCCTGTGCATCCTTGGCAGCATTTGGATTGAGCTGCGACTTTTCAATGTCCTTGACCGTAATGAGGCCTACGCAACGCCCCTGATCGTCGACAACCAGCAGCTTTTCGATGCGGTGAGCATGCAGCAAGCGCTTGGCTTCATCCTGCTGCACGTTTTCACGTACAGTGATGAGGTTTTCGCGCGTCATCAGTTCATAGATTTTCTGCGCCGGATCGGAAGCAAACCGCACATCACGATTGGTCAAAATGCCGACGAGACGGCCCGGACCTTTGCCAGCATTTTCGACAACCGGGATACCGGAAATGCGGTGTGCCTTCATGATTGCTTGTGCGTCGGCAAGCGTCGCATCTGGTCCGATCGTGACAGGGTTTACCACCATGCCGGATTCAAACTTCTTGACCTGGCGGACTTCCTCGGCCTGACGCTCAGGTGTCAGATTGCGATGAATAACACCAATGCCACCCGACTGCGCCATAGCGATGGCCAAACGCGATTCCGTCACGGTGTCCATTGCTGCGGAGAGCAGCGGCAGATTAAGCTCGATATCCTTGGCAATACGTGTGCGCAGATCGACCTGTCCGGGCATCACTTCGGAATGGCCCGGCTGCAAAAGCACATCATCAAAAGTGAGAGCGAGCGCGCCAGTGGAAGATTCCACGATTTTTGCCATTGCCAATTCCTTTACCGGTTTTACCGAATGAGAAAAGCCGCCTCTCCGGTAAGCATCCGGGAGCTGCGACTAGACTGGGTTTCGTGTTGAATTGGCACCGGCTGGTAACATGGTTATGACTACTTGGAAAGTCTTTTACGGACAAGTTTCAGTTACTGATAACGATTTTCGTGATAAATCGCCCGCATACTTTGTGTAATTGGCCCAAAGGGGGCACAATGCGTAAATCATATCAACGCGTTCCACTCATTCGCCGTTCACGGGCTATGTGGATGTCTCCACGTTTGTGGAAGCCTCGACTCGTTTTCTGGTGCGGCGCAATCGCAATAGGCCTTATCAGCGTCGCCTTTGCAGAAGCTGCAGATATTGCACAGGACTGGTTCAAGAGATTGACCGATGGCTCTGCCAGCCCATGGCGGGCCTGGTTGCCGCTCATCATCACACCGCTTGGCTTCATGCTGTGCTCCTGGATCGCAATTACCTGTTTCCCCGGCTCTGGCGGCAGCGGCATCCCGCAGGCAATTGCTGCCCGTCACCTGAACAATCATGAAGACAGGACGTTACTCCTCTCGCTGAAGATTGCTTTTGGTAAGATCGTCCTGACCATCGTTGGTCTTTTTTCTGGCGCGTCCATCGGCCGTGAAGGTCCCACCGTGCAGATCGGCGCATCGATCATGCTGTTATCGGCACGCATCGGCAGCATGGAACAAGCGCGCGGACTCATTCTGGCGGGCTCCGCAGCTGGCATCGCGGCAGCCTTCAATACGCCGCTCGCTGGCATTGTCTTCGCCATCGAAGAAATGGGGCGCGCCTATGCAGCCAGAACCAACGGGCTGGTCCTCTCCGCAGTCATCCTTGCAGGTCTCGCCTCGCTCGGCCTTGTCGGCAACTATAACTATTTCGGCCTGACGACTGTAACCGTTACAACCCATACGGATTGGGTTCTGGTGATTGGCTGCGGCGTGATTGGTGGTGCATTCGGCGCTGCATTCAGTGCGCTCGCACTTAATCTGACAAATCGTGTACGACGCCGCGTACAGAAGGCACCGCTTAGGGATACCGTACTTATAGCAGGTGCCTGTGGTCTGGTGATCGCCATCATCGGCGTTGCATCGGGTGGCGCGACTTTTGGCACCGGATATGATCAAGCGCGTAGCGCGGTGGAAGGTCTGCCGCTTTCTCCATTCTACTTCGTAGAGAAATTTATTGCTGGGCTTCTCTCTATGGTGTCCGGTATCCCCGGTGGCATATTCGCACCATCCTTGTCCGTTGGTGCGGGACTCGGCAGCACCATAGGGTTGCTTCTGGGGACCAGCATCAGTCTCGCAGCCGTTCTGGGTATGGCGGGCTACTTTGCCGGCGTAGTGCAAGCCCCCATGACTGCCTTTGTCATCATCCTGGAAATGACCGGCAACCACAACAACGTCATTCCGCTGATGTGTGCATCGATGCTGGGATATGGCACCGCCCGGCTTATTTCACATGAGCCGCTCTATCACGCCTTGTCACGAACATTCGTGGCGGATGTCTTGCGCCAGCGTCGTGCAAGGGAAAAGAATATATCATCTGATCAGAGCATCTCCAGTTGAAACTAAATCGTTGGAACCGCTCTGGTCATTCTTTCTTGCGCATTTGCCTCACGCAAAACCGCTTCGTACTTTTGCTGGAAATGCGCTGAATAACAATTTTGGGGAGGACATACCTATGGATCGAAGAACATTCGCAAAATCGCTTGCAGGGTTGGGGACAATACCCTTCATAGTCGGTTCGGCAGCAGCAGCACAAAGGGGAGAAACAAGCATGCTGGAATTGATGGGCGGAAGCATTACCGATGTCCCGGGAATGAAACTCGGGCATCATACGCTGACCAAGCGCCCAACCGGCTGCACCGTTCTGCTCTGCGAAGAAGGAGCAACAGCAGGCGTCGATGTGCGTGGCTCCGCACCCGGCACACGCGAAACCGATCTTCTCGATCCAATGAACTATGTTCAACAAGTACAAGCTATTCTGCTATCCGGTGGCAGCGCTTATGGCCTCAGTGCCGCGACTGGCGTGATGCGCTATCTCGAAGAGAACAATCTGGGTTTCAAGATCGGCAAGGGTGTCGTTCCGATTGTGCCTGCCGCGATCCTGATGGATCTTGGCGTGGGAGATTTTTCCGTTCGTCCTGATGAAGAAGCCGGCTATCTGGCGTGTAAGGCAGCAAAACCCGAAGCGTCCGGCGAAGGTAATATTGGCGCAGGTGCCGGTGCAACTGTCGGCAAGATGTTTGGTATGGAATATGCGATGAAGGGTGGTCTTGGCACCGCGAGCTACAAGGTTCCTGGAACCGAAGTCGTGGTTGGTGCCATTGTCGCAGTTAACGCCGTAGGTGATGTTTACGCCCCCAATTTGCAGCAGATTCTGGCGGGTGCGCGTAACGAAGACGGCAAAGGCTTCCGCAACATCATGGACTCGATCATGCAGGGTCGTAATGTGGTCAAATCCGGCGGTGCCAACACGACCATCGGCGCGATTGCAACCAATGTTCCGTTCAACAAGGCTGAACTGAAAAAGATCGCTGGCATGGCGCATGATGGCTTTGCCCGTTCGATCAACCCCATCCACACAATGTGGGATGGCGATACGATCTTTGCGCTCTCGACAGGAAAGACAGAAGGTGTTGAAGCTGATGTGACGGCCATCGGTGCTATCGCCGCAACTGTGATGGCTCATGCCGTTGCCCGTGCGGTGATGCAGGCCGAAAGTCTGTCAGACCTCAACTTGCCCGCTCATCGGGACTATGTTTGAGCATCTTAGCCAAAAGCGGAAGCGGATTTTGCGTTCAAAGAACGCGCCAACCCAAATAGATCGAGCGGTTCCAACGGTTCAATATCAACTGGAACCGCTCATGCAGAAAGTTCTCGATAACCACATAAACACGCAGCGATTGAAACGATCCATAATATACGCGATATGAGAAACGGCTTTTAGAAAGCCTAATATTGGAATGAGAGCGCTGAGTGCCCTGTCGGGCGCATAAAAGGCTATTCTAACAGTGTATATGCAACAGATCGATTTTCATCTGAAGACAGGTTCGAACACGGCATGACAGGCAATTCCCTCAAATTCGGCACAAGCGGTCTCAGAGGACTGGCGACCGAGCTTAACGGATTGCCTGCTTATGCCTATTCGCTGGCATTTGTGCATATGCTGAAATCAACAGGCAACCTGAATACCGGCGACAAAGTGTTTGTCGGTCAGGATTTGCGCCCATCAAGCCCAGATATCGCAGCACTTGCCATGGGCGCGATTGAAGATGCAGGCTTCACACCTGTTGATTGCAGCGTCTTGCCCACACCTGCTCTGAGCTATTATGCGATGGCGCAAAATGCGCCCTGTATCATGATTACCGGCAGTCATATTCCAGATGACCGCAATGGACTGAAATTTTATCGCGCCGATGGTGAAATCGATAAGGATGACGAAGCCGCGATAAGTGCGGCTTATGTTGCTCTCCCGGCTGACATTGCATCACGGAAAGCTGTTGGCTTGTCCGTAAGTGATAGCGCAATCAACGCCTATGCCGAGCGCTACATCCAGCTTTTCGACACCGACAGTCTCACAGGACTGAAAGTCGGTGTGTATCAGCATTCGTCGGTAGCACGTGATCTTCTCACCAAGGTCCTTGGTGCGCTTGGTGCAGAAACAGTCGCACTTGGCCGTTCCGATGTTTTTGTGCCGGTCGATACCGAAGCGCTACGCCCGGAAGATATTCGGCTTCTGTCCGAATGGGCAAAGCAGGACCAATTTGATGCGATCGTCTCAACTGATGGCGACGCAGACCGCCCGCTCATTGCAGACGAGCATGGAAATTTTGTGCGTGGCGACCTTGTGGGCGCCATCACATCTGCCTGGGTCGGTGCCGATGTCATCGTCACGCCAGTCACTTCCAATGCAGCGCTGGAAGAGTGCGGAAAGTTTAACCGTGTTCTGCGCACGCGCGTCGGCTCGCCATATGTAATCGCCGGTATGCAGCAGGCTCTGAACGAAAACGCAAAGAGCGTGGTTGGATTTGAAGCCAATGGCGGGGTGCTTCTCGGCAGCACCATCGACAAGGATGGTCGGCAACTATCTGCGCTCCCAACGCGCGACGCGCTTCTGCCAATCCTTGCTTGTCTGAGCACGATCAAACAAACGCAAACGCCTCTTTCCGAAATCGCGCACAGCTATGGCTTTCGAATTGCATTGAGCGATCGCTTGCAGAATGTGCCGCAAGAAAAAAGTGCCGCGTTTCTGTCCGTCATCACGCAGGAAGACGCACGTATTCAGCTTTTCCCGGCTACTGACCCTGTTATACGGTTTGAAGCAATCGATGGCGTAAAGCTGTTCTTCAAATCAGGTAATGCGGTGCATTATCGTGCGTCAGGAAATGCACCGGAACTGCGCTGCTATGTCGAAGCTGCCAGCGAAGCTCAGGCCAGTGAATTATTGACAATGGGAATAGAAATCGCCCGTAACGCAACGAAGGATGCCACCAGCAAATGAGCTTTATCCCGGTTATCATCAGCGGCGGTTCTGGTTCCAGACTCTGGCCGCTTTCACGCGACGCCCACCCAAAACCCTTCATCGAACTGCCAGATGGCGGCACGTTGATCGGAAAGACCTATGCGCGCGCTTCGCGCCTTCAGGATGCGGATCAAATTCTCACGGTCACAAACCGCGATTTCCTGTTTCTGACGCTCGATGCCTATGCTGATGCTGACGCGCGCAAGATCGACAATACATTTCTTCTTGAACCGCTCGGCCGCGATACAGCGCCCGCTGTAGCATTGGCAGCGCTTCAGGCCGCATCAACCTATGGTGCCGATGCAACTTTGCTGATCATGCCAGCCGACCATCTGATCGAAGATGAAGCGGCTTTCGCAGCTGCGGTAGTCGAAGCACGCAAACTTGCCGAAGCCGGCCGCATTGTCACTTTCGGCATTGTTCCGGATCATCCTGAGACAGGCTTTGGCTACATCGAAGTCGATGGCACTGACGTTCGGCGCTTCGTTGAAAAGCCGGATGCAGAGACTGCACAGACCTATGTTGAGAGCGGCCGCTATTATTGGAATTCCGGCATGTTCTGCTTTAAGGCTCTCACTATGATCGACGCCATGCAGCGCCATGCACCGGAAGTGCTGGAAGGTGCCAGAACAGCGCTTGAGCACTCACGCCGGGGTGTGAATGGCGAAACCAGAACGCTGGAGATCGCCAAGGATCAGTTTGCGGCAACGCCTGCCATTTCCATCGACTATGCTGTCATGGAAAAGGCCGACAACATCGCCTGCATCCCCGTTTCCTGTGGCTGGTCCGATATTGGCTCGTGGGCAGCAATGGCCGATCTGATCGAGCCAGATGCTGACGGCAATCGTCTGCGTGGAGAAACGGTCCTTGAAGAAACGACCGACAGCTTTGTTCTTTCGGAAACGCGTCTCGTCAGCCTCGTCGGCGTTCGCGATCTTCTGGTTGTCGATACACCGGATGCCCTGCTTGTCGCCCATCGTGATAAGGCACAGGATGTGCGCAAGGTCTTCAACAAGTTGCGTGCTCAAGGCCACGAAGCAGCCAAACTGCACCGCACAGCTCACCGTCCATGGGGCACTTATACGGTTCTTGAAGAAGGCGATGGCTTCAAGATCAAGCGTATCGAGGTCAAGCCCGGTCGCCGTCTGAGTCTGCAGGCGCACCACCACCGTTCCGAACACTGGATCGTGGTTTCCGGCACGGCAAAGGTCGTCAATGGCGAGCGGGAAATCCTGCTCACCAACAATCAATCGACCTATATCCCTTGCGGCTTCAAGCACCGTCTAGAAAATCCTGGCATTCTTCCGCTCGTCCTGATCGAAGTGCAAAGCGGCGAATATCTCGGTGAAGACGACATCGTTCGTTACGATGATATTTATGGGCGCACTTGATAGGCACCCAGAGCATAATTCCTTAAACTTGGATCAGTTTAAGGTAGAGTTATGCTCTGATATTAGGTGTTAGAACGACCTTTGTGCGCCCGGTTGGGCGCACGACGCTCTAATACGCGAATTGTGATCTGTATCATCGACAAATGGCGGTTTTTAGCAATCGCGAATCCGCTATAGTCGTTTCATGACGATCCAGCACTTAAGCGAAACCATTATAAACCAGATTGCCGCTGGCGAAGTGATTGAACGCCCAGCCAGCGTGATCAAGGAACTTGTCGAAAACGCAATCGATGCTGGCGCAACCCGTATCGAGGTTGTGACCGCTGGCGGCGGCAAGACACTTCTACGCGTGACCGATAATGGTTCAGGCATTCCTTCCAATGAGCTGTCACTCGCCGTTTCACGCCATTGCACGTCCAAGCTCACCGACGATGTGAATGATATTCGCGCGCTGGGGTTTCGCGGCGAAGCGTTGCCGTCCATCGGTTCCGTTTCAAAACTCACGCTGAAATCACGTCCGCAGGATGCCGAGTCCGGCTTTGAAGTGGCGGTCAATGGCGGGCGTCTGGAAGGCCCACGCCCGGCAGCACTCAATCGCGGTACCATTGCCGAAGTACGCGACCTCTTTTATGCGACGCCTGCGCGTTTAAAGTTCATGAAAACCGATCGCGCCGAAGCGACTGCCATCACCGATATCGTCAAACGGATTGCAATCGCCTTCCCGCAGGTTCGGTTTTCACTGGCAGGCACGGATCGAACGCCGCTCGAACTTCCCGCGACAGGAAACGGTGTCGATGCCACGCTTGAGCGTATAGGCCAGATACTCGGCAAGGAATTTTCGGACAATGCGCTGCATATTGATGCCGAGCGCGATGGTGTGAGACTTGCGGGTTTTGCCGGCATCCCATCATTTAACCGGGGCAATGCACTGCATCAATTTGCATATGTGAATGGCCGCCCCGTTCGCGATAAACAGATTTTCGGCGCCCTGCGCGGTGCATATTCCGATGTCATTGCGCGTGACCGCCATCCAGTGGCAGTGCTGTTTCTGACACTCGATCCATCTTTGGTGGATGTGAACGTGCATCCTGCCAAAGCAGATGTTCGCTTCCGTGATCCAGGCCTTGTGCGTGGTCTTATTGTGGGTGCCATCAAGCAAGCGCTTGCACAGTCAGGCATACGCCCGGCAACAAGCGGCGCAGAAACCATGCTGCAAGCGTTCCGAGCTGAAGGATTTCAATCGCGCGCCTCTACCGGCAATTACGCGGCTCCTGCGTGGCGACCAGCGACACCATCCGCGCCACGTACAGAATGGTCGCCGCAAACGGCACACCCGGCACATAAGCCGCTGAGTTTTGATAGCCCGCTTGCCTTTCATGAAGACGAGCAGGCAACGATTGCAACAATACCCGCAGCCGATGCACGCGCCACCATCGGGGAAGCCTCTGTCGAAACGATGCAGAAGCCACTTGGCGCTGCACGTGCACAGATTCACGAAAATTATATCGTCGCGCAGACAGAAGACAGTCTGGTCATCATAGACCAGCACGCAGCACATGAGCGCCTCGTCTATGAAGCGTTGAAGAATGCGCTGCATTCTCGCCCGATACCGGGGCAGATGCTGCTGATACCCGAAATCGTTGACCTGCCGGAAGAAGATGCCGAGCGGCTCACCGCCCATTCTGAGACGCTGGCACGATTCGGCCTCGGTATTGAACAGTTTGGCCCCGGCGCAATCGCTGTGCGCGAAACACCTGCCATGCTTGGCGAGATGAACGTGCAGCAGCTTATCCGCGATTTGGCTGATGAAGTTGCGGAACACGACACGTCCGATGGTTTGAAAGCCATGCTCAATCATGTCGCTGCCACCATGGCCTGCCACGGTTCAGTGCGTTCGGGTCGACGACTTAAACCTGAAGAAATGAATGCGCTCTTGCGTGATATGGAGGCAACACCCGGCTCCGGTACATGCAATCACGGACGCCCCACCTATATTGAGCTGAAACTTACCGATATTGAGCGATTGTTTGGCCGGCGCTAAGCAGAGGGTAAAGCATGTCGCAGTTAAATGGATCTAGAGCGAGCACCATGGGTGCGATTAAACGCGACACGCTCTGGACGAAGCATTCGCTGCTTGATAGATTCTGGCATCAAGGAATTACACAATGAACAAATTTGAATCACCTCGCTCATCAGAAGCTGTCCTGCGTTATCTCGACGGCGATTTTGAAATCGTAAAGCACGGCTCTTTCGTCCTGTGCGCGGTCACAGGTGCACCTGTTCCGCTCGACGAGCTGAAATACTGGAGCGTTGCGCGCCAGGAAGCTTATGCGTCGGGGCTGATTTCCTACGAGCGTGAGCTTGCACTTAATCCTGAATTGCGCAGCCGCAAGAAGGCTTAAACTGGTTTAGAAGCCGATAAGGAGCGGGCGTTGTACCGCTCGACTGCCATATCGAGAATATGGCCCAGCGCGTCCTTACGCTCAAATTGCAGATCTATATCGAGTACGGCTAATTCGCGCATAAACTCATTAGGCACGTCACTCATTGTCACCAGGCGAACGTGATCCTTGGCAGTGGTAATTAGGCCCAATCCAAGCCGGTCCGCCGTTTCAATGAGTTTGCGAATATCATCCGGCTGATAGCTGTAATGATCTGGGAAGGTTTGACTTTCCACAACCTCGCCGCCAGCCTCCTCCACACTGGCAAAGAACTTGGCGGGGTTGCCAATCCCCGCAAAAGCCAGCCAGCGATTGCCAGCAACCGCTGAAGCCGACGAAGGCAGCAACCGTGCCTCGTAAACGGCGCGCCCGGCACGTGACGCCTGCCGCACCACAAAATCAGCCGCACCACCCTTGCCAATGCGCAGCAGAGCGTCGGTCTTGCGCATCTGGTCAGTCAACGGCGCGCGCAAGGGACCTGCAGGAATCACTAGACCGTTGCCGATCCCGCGTGTCGAATCGACCACCAGCAGCGAAAAGTCGGCATGCAGTCGTGCACTCTGAAAACCATCATCCATAATGATAAAGTCGCAGCCGCGCCGATGTAATTCCTGCGCCGACTTCAAGCGATCCGGGCAAAGCGCTACGGGCGCATGACGCGCAAGCAGCAGCGGTTCGTCGCCGACATGACGTGCGCTGTCAGAGGACGGGTCAACGATGTGCAGCGCTTTGTAATTGCCGCCATAACCGCGTGAAACAATACCGGGATGTAAGCCGCGCGCTTTTGCGGCCTTTGAAAAGGCAATAGCAGTCGGAGTTTTGCCTGCGCCGCCCACTGTAAAATTACCGATACAGAGAACGGGCGCCGCGATTTTTGGCGGTTCCGCTTTAAGAAGCCGTCGGCCAGCAATAGCGCCATAGACCCAGGACAGCGGCGCAAGCCCCCAGGCACGCCAGTCAGGCTTTTCCCACCAGAAGGGTGGTGCCTCGCTCGCCATGCTTAGATGCCGCCGTTGATAAAGGCCGAATCGCTACGATTTCCCGGCAACTGCGCCTGCAAAACTAGCGGCTGAATGAATGGCTCGAGCGAATTCAATGTGCGATCCAGCGCGCCGCGCATATCCTTTACCGTGTTTGCACCGGCAGCGATCATCGAGCGCAGGTGCTGCGGATTATTGAAGAGAAAGTTGATCGCACCGGCGAGCATGTTGCGATCCTTCACCACGCGCGCACCACCATTCTTGATAAGGCGCTGGAAGGATTCACGGAAATTCTGAACATTCTTGCCCGTCAGCACTGCTGTGCCCATCATGGCGGGTTCAAGCGGATTATGCCCACCTTCTTTGGTCAGTGAATTACCAATGAAGGCAATCTCGGTGAGTTGGAGATAAAGCCCCATCTCGCCAATCGTATCACCAAGCAGAATATCGGTATCCGCTTCGATAACGTCTCCGCGGCTGCGTGCTGCGACTTTCAATCCCTTTTCGCCAAGCATAGCTTCAATGGCGGGAGCGCGGTTGGGATGACGCGGAACGATGATCGTGACCAGACGCGGATATCGTACCTTCAGCATCTGATGGACTTCTGCCGCTATCTCTTCTTCACCATCGTGGGTAGAGATTGCAGCCCATGTACGACGTCCGGCAATTTGGCGCTGCATGGTTGCCAGTGCCTGCGGATCGGCAGGTGCCGGGGCCGTATCGACCTTGAGATTGCCCGAAACGCTAACCGGCCTTGCCCCAAGAGCCCGAAATCGATCGCCATCAAGCTCGGACTGCGCAATCACATGCGCGAAGTTTTCAAATAGCGCTTCCGCCAATTCTGGTCGTTTCTGCCATGCCGCAAAAGAACGGTCCGAAAGACGGCCGTTGACCAGCACATGCGGAATATGCCGCGCGCCAAGCGAAAGCACTGTTGCTGGCCAAATCTCGGATTCACAGCCTATCGCCAGATCCGGCTTCCAGTGATCAAGGAAATTGTTGACCGCCGGTTGCAGATCGAGCGGCGCATATTGATGGATAACCTGATTGCCCAGCTGATCGGCAACCAGTTTCGCCGATGTCACCGTTCCCGTCGTCATAACGATGTGGATACCAGTGGCTGCGATGCTTTCAATCAGCGGCGCCATAGCAACCGATTCTCCAACACTTGCAGCATGAGCCCATATGACAGGCCCTTGCGGTCGAGCTATCGACGTTTTGCCGTAACGCTCACCGCGCCTGGCACGCTCTTCTTTGCCGCGTGATGCACGATAGGAAATATAAGTGCCGATGAAAGGATAGACCGCAGAGCCGAGCATACGATAGGCCGACAACATGTTTCGTGCCCAACGTTCACTCATTTACCTGCCTCCAATGCGGCATAGGCCTTGGTCGTCGCGTCATTGAGTTGGCGCGTCAATTCCATGCGCTTTTCTTCCAGTTGTGCCTCATCGGCATTTTCATCCACCCAGACCGGCTCTCCACAGACAATTATCGAGCGGCCGAATGGCAACGGAATTGTGGTCTTATCCCATGTCTTATGCAAAACATGATTCCGCGAAAAAGCATACGCAAAAGGCATTATTGGTCGACCTGATAATTTGGCCAGCAAAATAATTCCTTCGCCCGCTTCACGCGCTTTGCCGTGGGCGATATCAGCAATCATTGACGCTGATTGTCCCTTTTTCAGGGCATTTTTCAACGTTAAAAGCGCGCGCGCTCCACCTTTTCTAGCGGAGTTGCCTTCACCGCGCCCACCAGAGCCTCGCACTGTGATGAAGCCGAACTTCTCAGCGATACGTGCATTGAGTTCCGCATCGGCACTGCGGGAAAACATGGCCACCACTTCAAGATCATGGGGACGCACCGCCGCTGCCATAATGTGCTGACCGTGCCAGAACGTTATGATTGAGGGGCTATTTTCGCGCAAAAGGGTCTTGATATCAGCAGATCCCTTGAGACGCGGATTGGTCAGATGCACAAATTTCAGATAGCTGGAAATGAGCTGCACCAGCGCGGATTGTAAGAAAGCCGAACGCGCAAGTGGCCCGCGAATGCGGCGCCACATACGCTTTGCAAATCCATCCGAGCGGCTGCGTTCACCGGCTTTCGGTGCGCTTTTTTCCTTTGCCATCTGATCTTTGTGCGGAGCAGACAAAAGCGCTTATTCCGCTTTCAGGTCAACGCCTTCAGGATCAAGCAAGCGATGCAGGTGAACAATGAAATAACGCATGTGCGCATTATCGACAGTCTGCTGCGCCTTGGACTTCCAGGCAGTTTTGGCAGACTCGTAATCAGGATAGATGCCAACGACATCGAGATTATCGAGATCGCGGAACTGAACGGTTCCTAGCTTTTTCAGCTCACCGCCAAATACCAAATGAAGAAGCTGCTTTTTGTCGCCTTCGGCACTCATGACAATATCCCTTGAAACAAACTTATTCGCCGCATGATTAGCTCAATGGCCAGTCCGCGACAACACTCAACATTTCCTGCAAAAGGTTTCCGCTGGACGCAACCAGCGCACCATGTTGTAGCGTCGGTCCACCGTAGATGAGAGGCTGAGCGTCGTGGGTCAAGAGCGCTCCGCCCGACTCACTCAGGATGAGATCGGCTGCGGCCAAGTCCCAATCATGTGAATTTGGCCGAATGAAGGTACCGGCGATATCACCACGCGCAACCATCGCAATCCGATAGGCGAGCGATGGTACATAAGGACGCAAAATCACGCGATCACGCCAGCCTTCCGGCAAAGTTTCGACCATCCTTTTTGCCGAAGCCATGGCAATTTTATGGCCATTTGGTGGCAGACGGGTACTAATCGGCAGGCCGTTTTGCGATGCACCAAAGCCTTTGCCAGCTTCGATCACTTCATTGCGTGCAGGGCATTGCAGCACACCGGCAATTGGCTTGCCGTCTTCCACGATGGCAATGCTCACACACCACTGGGTTTGCCCATTGATATAACCGCGTGTGCCATCAATCGGATCGACCACAAATGCGCGGCGGCGCGCGGCGGCCACTCTTTCATCCGTAGTTTCTTCTGAAATCCAGCCATAATCAGGCCGTGCTTCAAGCAGCACTTCCTTCAGATAGTTATCGACTGCGAAATCCGCTTCGCTGACGGGGGACTGTCCATCTTTCAACCAAACTTCCGGCGACTGGCCGAAATAACGCATTGCAATACGGCCAGCTTCGCGCGCTGCATTGCGCAGAAGTTCTAGTTCGTTCTGTATATCTTTGCGTTTCTCAATTTCCGGCAAGGGTCATGCCTTCAATCACAAGGGTTGGGGCCGTCATGCCAAAATTCCGGTCAATATCGGAAGCGGGCGTCATATTGAGGAACATATCCTTGAGATTAGAGGCAATCGTCACCTCACTCACAGGATAGGCAAGCTCCCCGTTTTCAATCCAGAACCCGGAAGCGCCACGGCTATATTGGCCCGTGATCATATCGACGCCCTGCCCGAACACTTCCGTTACATAAAAGCCGGTGCCTACAGACCGGATCAGCGATTCTGGTGTTTCCACACCTGGTTCAATGGCAAAATTGGTCGAAGCCGGTGAGACACCTGAACCCGAACGCACACCGCGTCCGTTGCCGGTCAATCCCAGTTCACGTGCACTCGAACCTGACAGAAGCCATTGCTGCAACATGCCATCTTCAACCATCATCAAGGGCTGACCTTCGATGCCTTCGCCATCAAACGGGCGCGACGACGATCCACGAATGCGCAGCGGATCATCGGTAACATTGATCCCCGCCTTCAAAATCTGCTTGCCCAGACTGTCGCGCAGAAAGCTGGTCTTGCGTGCAACGGCAGCACCGTTGATTGCGCTCGCGAGATGGCCAGCAATACCCCGCGCCAACCGTGGATCAAAAACGGCCGTAACCGGACCCGTCTTGGCTTGGCGTGCACCCAGACGACGCACGGCGCGTTCACCGGCGCGTCTGCCGATATATTCGGGTGTGTCGAGATCGGCAAAGTGAAGGCGAGAACTAAAATCATAGTCGCGCTCCATCTTCGTGCCTTCGCCTGCGATTGCAGACACCGAACGACCAAAACGCGTTGCAGCATATTCGCCTGAAAAGCCTGAAGATGTAACGAGCACAAGCCCGCCCATGCTGCGCGATGCACCAGCCCCACCCGAATTGCTCACGCCCTGCACGGCACGCGCTGCCGCTTCAGTTGCCAGTGCGTCTTCGGTAAGGCGCGCCGTATCGATTTCGATCGCGTCGAAAAGATCGAGATCACGGGGAGCTTTTACCAGCAAAGCCGGATCGGCCAGTTGCTCATACGGATCTTCCGGAGCAACACGCGCCATGGCAACAGCACGCTCCGCCAATTTGTTAGGATCGCTGCCAGCATTGGCTGAAACACTGGCGATACGTCGCCCAACGAACACTCGAAGAGAGAAATCATCACTCTCCGACGATTCGGTTCCCTCGACCTTACCAAGCCGAACAGAGACGCTAACAGAGCGCGCACGGATCACAACCGCGTCAGCATGGTCAGCCCCCGCACGCTTTGCAGCAGCCACCAGCTGCGCTGCGCGGTCGACCAGTTTATCCGACGAATTATCTGAAATCATTACATAATCCAAGACTACAGGGGCAAAACGGCACCAGACTGGTAACCACGAGATATAACCAACCGTAATGGGAATTTGCGAAAAAATATCGTCAAATTATTCGACATCGGACTGATTAGAGCCATATCATGTGTCTATATTGCTGAAATCGGGGGGCTTCAAGGCAAGCTTGCCACATTCTTCATATTCCAAGAGCAAAACATGGTCGCAACAGGCGGAAGTCTTTACTTACAGGCGCTGATGATTCTGGGTGGTGCGATCATCGCTGCGCCCTTATTCAAACGCCTTGGCCTTGGCACCGTTCTGGGCTATCTCGCCGCCGGAATTGCGATTGGTCCAGTTGCACGCCTTATCTCGGAAGGTGAGGAACTGCTGCATTTTTCGGAGCTGGGCGTCGTCTTTTTGCTGTTCATCATCGGACTTGAGCTGAAGCCATCACGGCTCTGGTCGTTGCGTCATGCAATTTTCGGCCTGGGTGCTGCCCAAGTCCTGCTCACCGGCTCGGCATTGGCAGCCTTGGGTGTCTATCTTGCTGGCCTGGAGACCAATGCGGCAATTATCATCGGTTTCGGCTTGGCGCTATCCTCAACGGCATTTGCTATGCAGGTGCTGGAAGACCGCGCTGAGACCAACCAGAAACACGGACAGCGTGCCTTCGCCATCCTGTTGTTTCAGGACCTCGCCATCGTTCCTATTCTGGCGATCATTCCTGCACTGTCCCCCAATGAGCCTTCACAGGCCAGTGCTGGCTTTCATCTGGCAACGGCCATTGCTGCGATTATCGCTCTGGTGATTGCGGGACGCTATCTCATCAACCCGATGTTCCGTATCATTGCTAATACCGGCGCACGCGAAGTGATGATCGCAGCTGCCCTTTTTGTGGTGCTGGGTTCAGCCAGTCTTTTGCAGGCGGCAGGACTATCCATGGCAATGGGGGCATTCATTGCAGGCGTGCTGCTGGCCGAATCGTCTTACAGACACGAGCTTGAAGCAGATATCGAACCTTTTCGCGGAATTTTCCTCGGCCTGTTTTTCGTGGCTGTTGGTCTTTCGCTCAATCTGACTGTGATCCTGCAATATTGGAAGACCATTCTGATGGCCGTCCCAATCTTCATGATCGTCAAGGCCGCCATCATCTATGTTCTATGCCGCATCTTCCGCTCGAACCATAATGACGCAATCCGCGTTGCATTTCTGCTGCCACAGGGCGGCGAGTTTGCCTTTGTGCTATTTTCCGCTGCCGCAGCAGCAGCCGTCATTTCGAATGCACTAAGCTCGGAGCTTGTCGCCGCCGTCACAGTTTCAATGGCACTTACACCGCTTTCTGTGGCCATCGGCTCAAGACTGCTGATCAAAGACAAGACCGAAGACGTCATCGAAGAAAACTTCGAGGGCGCTGGCGCTGATGTACTGATGATCGGCTTTTCGCGTTACGGGCAGATTTCCGCCCAGATACTGCTTGCTGGCGGCATCGATGTGACGGTGATCGACAACTCACCGAACCGCGTACGTGCCGCCGGAAAATTCGGTTTCCGCATCTATTTCGGCGATGGCACCCGCAAGGATGTGCTCGAAGCAGCGGGCATCCGCAAAGCCAAAATTGTCGCCGTGTGTACGCACAAGAAGGAAATTACCAACCGGATCGTTAATCTGATCCAGTCGGAATATCCCGATGTGCGTCTTTTTGTGCGTTCCTATGACCGTGAACACACGCTGCAACTTCGCGCACAAGGCGTGGAATATGAGCTGCGCGAAACTTTCGAATCCGGCCTTCTGTTTGGTCAGCGTACGCTTGAAGGTTTAGGACTTTCAGAAGCCAACGCTTATGCAATCCGCGAGGACGTGCGGCAACGCGACGAAGACCGCCTGCACGTCCAGGCATCGGAAGGAATCATGGCAGGACGGCATCTGCTCTTCAACAAGCCCGTCACGCCTGAGCCTCTGGTTAAACCACAGCGCGAAGGCCAGCGGATCGATAAAGCGGGCGACGGCATCGATGCAGTTGCCAATATCGACGAAGGTACGGCGTCGGCCGCAGTTGCAGCTGAATAATCGCTAGAGCGCCGCGCACCCTCTTGGGCGCACAAAGGTCGCTCTAACACTTGATATTTACAGCATAATTTTACCTTAAACTGATTCAAGTTTAAGGAGTTATGCTGTAGTGGATTGAATTTGACGTTTGAACCCCGACCGATAACCATACTGTATCAAAGGTCAAATTCGAAAAATCCACTCGTTAGTTTTATCGCCCTATCCTACGCATCAACGCTGGGGATGCTCAGGACGCCGCAGCGGCAGGCTTACCGCTTAAAACCGCGTCGAGGGCGAGTTTCAACTCTTCGCGGATATCTGCACTTTGCGATAGAATCTGTTCGAACTTCAGGAAATCGAGCAAGCCTATTCGTTCGACGTTCGGACGCAGAAAAATATGTGGCGGGCGATTGCGGAACTTGTTCTCGATGATCGAGCACATGGTGAGCTGGTTGGCACCCATGACAGCTTCGATTGTGGTCGGCATATAATCATCAGGCCCTACAGGGGCACCAACAACATCAATTCCAATCACAATATCCGCCTTATCGAACAGCAGATCGAATGGCACCGGATTGAGCAGTCCACCATCCACCAGAATTCGCCCATTGCGACGGACCGGTCTAAACACCGGCGGAATAGCGCAAGAAGCGGCGATGGCAGAACGCAGGTCGCCCTGTTCGATATTGAGTTCCGTGGCCGCATGAAAATCCGAAGCGGTAATGCTCATCGGGATTTTCAGCTCTTCCACATTTTCGGGTAGGGCTGCGGGTAGAAAGACTTCTAATATCTTCTCGATATTGAACTGGCTGACGCGGAAACCGCCTTTCAGCAGCTCGACCCAGCGTTCCGGGCGCGCCTGCCACATGCGGCGGGCGACTTCCGAACGGCGATTGAAAATCGCCGCCATATATTCATGAATTTCCTTGCCGCTCATGCCGTTCGCCATTCCGGCCCCGACAATCGAACCGATGGATGAACCAGAAATCGCAACCGGCTTTATGCCCAGTTCGTCCAACACTTCGATAATATGGATATGTGCGATACCGCGAGCACCGCCGCCGCCAAAGGCGACGGCGATACGCGGTGATGTCGGTACGGTTACATCCATGAAGCTTTCCTCACGGCATATCGGCTTACGATTGTGCCAAACTAAGATTGGGCCAACTTAAGACTGAGCTGGACCGAAAATCAGAATTGCAGGTTCTGCTTCCAAAAGCTTTTTGGCAATAGCTTTCACCTGATCGAGCGTCACCGCATCAATCAGTTCGGCGCGCTTGTCGATGTAATCACGATCAAGCCCTGCTTCCTGAAGGCCAACGAGCGTGTCGGCAATCGACACCGATGAATCGAGATTGTTCACCGCATAAGAGCCCTTGAGATAGCTCTTGGCTGCAGCAAGCTCGGCTTCTGTCGGACCATCATTTGCCATTGCAGCGACCTGCTCGCGAATGATCTTGAGCGATTCCTGCGCCTTTTCAGGCCGTGTCGCAGTCGAAATTGTCAATGCGGATACATGATCACGCAATGCCATCGATGACGATACCGAATAGGCGAGACCGCGCTTTTCACGCACTTCCGCATAAAGACGCGAGGTGAAACCGCCACCCAGAATGTGATTCATCAGGTAAGAAGCGAAGAATTCCGGATCTTTACGTGGAACTGCCGGATAGACAAAGCTGATCGATGTCTGTGGCATGTCAAAGCTGAGGCTTGTCGTCGTGCCAAGTGCGAGTTTTGCATCAGGCACTGGGACAAGTTCGGCATTTGCAGGCAGATCGCCGAATACCTTGTCGAGCATTTCGCCAAGATCCTTGGCGTTAATCGAACCAACAACGCCGATCGTCAGGCGATCGCGAGCAAAGTTCTTGCGGTGGAAATTGACAAGGTCTTCGCGGCTGATTGATTGCAGCGATTTAACTGTGCCTTCGTCCGGGCGACCATAAGGATGGTTGCCATAGAGAACTTCGGAGAACTTGCGCGAGGCAATGGTTGAAGGATTGCGCTGCGAGGCTTCGAGGCTTGCAACCACCTGCTGACGAATGCGGTCAATCGCATCCTGATCAAAGCGCGGCTTGTTAACGGCAAGCGCCAGCAGTCCATTCACTGCATCACGGTTCTCGGCAAGCATACGAATATTGCCAGATACCGAATCAGGCGAAGCTGAGAAGCTCATCTCTGCACCGAGGTTATCGATGCGGTCCTGAAAACTGTCGGAATCGAGGTCGCCAGCGCCTTCATCGAAAAGCCCGGTCATCAGATTGGCAAGACCTTCCTTGCCACCCGGGTCCTGCGATGTGCCCCCCTTGAACGAGAAGCGCATAGAAATGAGCGGCACCGAACTATCTTCAACCAGCCAGGCTTTGATGCCCTTTGGCGAAACAACCTCCTGAATCTCGATTGCGTATGCCGGAAGGTTCAGAATGACCAGCAACATCATGGATGTTGCCAGCGCCATCATCGCGGTCGTTGCACGATTAACATTCAACGCAATAGCTTTGCTCACTGGATTGCTCCTCCCGCGCCATTCTCACCTGCATTGCCAGCGGCAGCATTCGGATTCTCGCGTGCATTTTCAGGTTCAGTATCCGGCGGCAGCAAGTAACTCGTCACCGACTGATTTTTCACCAGATACCGGTTCGCGGCATCTTTTATCTGCTCGACGGTAACGCCCTTGATCACATCTGGCCATTTCTGAATATCTTCGATACTCATGCCGATAGAGAGCGTGGAACCATAAATCCGAGCCATACCTGACTGGCTGTCGCGCGCGAAGGTTACTGCCTTGAGGAAGCGATTGCGTGCCTGATCGAGTTCGGTCTGCGTCACGCCGTCCTTGATGATACGTGCAACTTCGGCATCAACGGCCTTCTCCACATCGGCCAGCGTCTTACCGTTCTGTGGCGAGCCGTAAACCGAGAATGTTCCATCATCAAGTGGGTCGCCATCATAGCTCGCACCAGTGTTGGATGCGATGCCCTGCTTGACGATCAATTCCTGATAAAGACGAGAGCGTAGTGAACCACCGAGAATCTCGCTCAGGAGATCAAGTGCTGGCGCGTCGCCTGCCTTCACATTCGGGAAGCGCTTTTCATTGGAGTAGGACGGCACCAGCCACGACATGCGGAACGACGGCGTGCTCACACGATCGTCATGCAGCGTCACAACGCGGGCTGCGTGTTTTTCCGGCTCCTGCGGACGCTCACGCGGCAGAACATCGGCACGCTTGGGGATTGTGGCCCAGGTCTTCATGACAAGATCGAGCACGCGCTCAGGTGTCACATCACCGGCGATCACCAGCGTTGCATTATTCGGAGTGTAATATTGCTGGTAGAAATCAACCGCATCCTTGAGGCTGAGTTTCTCCATTTCCTGTCGCCAGCCAATCACAGGCACACGATAAGGATGATTGTAGAAAAGCACAGCATCTGTGTTTTCCATCAGCATTGCTGCGGGATTTGAATCCACACGCATACGACGCTCTTCAAGGATAACCTCGCGCTCAGTCGTAACCGCCTCTTCGTCGAGCACTAGATTGGCCATGCGGTCCGATTCATAACCCATCACCATTTCAAGCGCATCGGGAGCGACACGCTGAAAATAAGCCGTGTAATCATAAGAGGTAAATGCGTTTTCCTGCCCGCCGATGGCTGCGATTTTCGCTGAAAACTCGCCAGCCGGATAGGTCTTGGTACCCTTGAACATCAGGTGCTCAAGAAAATGCGCAATGCCGGATTTGCCCGGTGCCTCATCAGCCGACCCCACATGATACCAGATCATCTGCGTGACCACCGGGGCGCGATGATCGGGAATAACCACGACCTTCAACCCGTTTTCGAGGGTAAAGCTGCTGATATCTTCGGATTTCGTGATTTCTGGCAGATTTGTTTGTGCCTGAGACTGGGCCGGAGGCTGCGCAGCTTCGGTTGCAGCCGCTGGTGCGGGCGTCTGCGCCTGAACCGAGCCTGTTGCAAGAGGCAGAGCCAGCGCCAAACCAAGGGCGGTGGACAACAAAAAGTGCCGGAGTGAGGGGTTATGCACCAAACGACATCTCCAATCAGTTTCATTCCGCCCTGACAGCTTTGAAGTGTCTGGCGAGCGGCAAGACCTATATTCAAAATTCACTGTGCTACCGAAACCGGAGATCCGGTTTCGGATAAATCTTCAGTCCGCTTCAACTGTATCAGCCGAATGATGGTGCCACCATAATTCCGCTCTTCACGAACGACGAATCGTTCATCCAGTTCCAGCGATGCTTCCGCATCTTCTTCAAGCACGAGAAGTGCGTCAGGATTAAGCCAACTGCCTTCAAGTGCTGATAAAAGTGCCTTTTCGCCCATGCGACGACCGTAGGGCGGATCAGCAAAAATCAGATCGAACGGTTCCATCGTTCCTGCTTCGCCAAGCTTGCAAGCATCGCGGCGCAGAACTTTGGTCTGTCCCTGCAGACCAAAGGCCTCGATGTTCTGGCGGAGGATGCCACGCCCTTCCGCTGATTCTTCGACAAAAACAGCATAGCGAGCACCGCGAGAAAGTGCTTCAAGACCGAGCGCGCCGGTACCTGCAAAGAGGTCCAGAACACGCCCGCCTTCAACCTTGTCCGGGAAGCTGTGTGCGAGAATATTAAATAGGCTTTCCCGCGTCCGATCTGTGGTCGGACGAATGGAATTTGTGGTCGGTGTGACGAGCGCGCGCCCGCGGAATTTACCGCCGACGATCCGCACCGCCGCCCCCTGGCTTGCCGCCGCGTGGCTTTCCATCACCAGATCTACCATTGCCTGGCTTGCCGCCCGAACCGCCACGATCCGGACCCTTGCCAAAGCCGCCTGGACCCTTCGACGGGCCGCGACCTTCACCACCACCGGAACGTGGACCGCTGCTGCGTGGACCACGATCGGCATTACCACCACCGAAACGACCTTCGCTGCGCGGACCCGAAGGCTTGCCGAAGCTACGGCCTTCATAACCGCCCGATGATCTTTCGCCGCCTTCGTTCTTCAGTTCGGCGCGCTCGCGCTTGCCCGGACGACGCTCTTGTTTACGATCATCGCGACCTTCAGGACGTAGAGCACGGGCTTCTGGTCTGCCTTCCGAACGGCCTTCAAAACGGCGCGGACGATCATCACGACCTTCTTCGCGACGCTGATCGCCATCTCCGAAACGACGTGGGCGAGACTGAAAGTCTCCTTCCGCACGAGGAGCGCGAGGTCCTGAACGGTTATCTGAGCGCCCCTCAGGACGATTTCCAGAATGGGAACCCTGTTTATCAAAACGCCCTTCTGAACGGCGGGGACGGTCATCACGGCCGGCTTCACGACGCTGATCGCCATCAGCAGAACGACGCGGACGCGACTGCAAATCACCATCGGAGCGGCTTGCACGTGCGCCACGGCTCTCAGCGCGGGCAGCTTTTTGGGCTGCAGCTTTTTCACCCTGCGGGCGTGCGCCCGGTGCCATCCAGACATTGCTATTGCCACGGCGACGCGGCTCTACCTTGTCTTCTTTCTTTTCTTCGCGCTTGCGACGCTCTGGCTGGCTGGAAATCCATTCGCGCTCGCGCGGCTGGCGACGATATTCGCCTTCTGGCTCCTTCTGTTCCATTTCGCGACGCGTGCGACCTTGCACGACGGTATTAGAGAATTCGTTCAGAACTGGCGCGTCGAAATCCGCACCTGATTCCTCAACGAGTTTTTCACCAAGCTGATCGCGCAGAATACGTCCACGAATTTCACGAACTGCACCTTCTTCAAGATCGCCGAGCTGGAAAGGTCCAAACGACACGCGGATCAGACGACCAACCGTCAGACCAAGCGCGCCAAGGATGTTCTTGACTTCGCGGTTCTTGCCTTCGCGCAGACCGATTGAAATCCAGACATTGGCACCCTGTTCACGCTCAAGCGTTGCTTCGATGCTGCCGTAGAAAATGCCTTCGACGGCAATGCCGTTCTTCAACTCATCAAGCTGTGCCTGTGTGACCTTGCCGTGGGCCCGAACGCGATAGCGTCGCAGCCAGCCGGTGGAAGGCAATTCCAGAACGCGCGACAGACCACCATCATTTGTGAGCAGAAGCAGACCTTCGGTATTGATGTCGAGACGACCAACCGAAAGTACGCGCGGCATTTCCGCAGGCAACGCTTCAAAAACAGTCGGACGCCCTTCCGGATCACGATTGGTCGTCACAAGACCTGCAGGCTTGTTATAGAGCCAAAGACGTGTGCGTTCTGCCTGCTTCAACTGCTTGCCATCAACCGTGATAACGTCGGTGCGCTTCACGTTCACCGCAGGGCTTTCAAGCACCTTGCCGTTAACCGAGATCCGGCCAGCCGCAATCATGGTCTCGGCTTCGCGACGCGACGCAATGCCTGCGCGTGCGAGACGCTTGGCAATGCGCTCGCTGGTATCTTCACCTTCTTGGGTTTCGCGCGATCCAAACTTGCGCGGACCACCGCGATCATCGTCACGGCGAGGTCTGTCGTCGCGTGGACGGTCAATACGTGAGCCAGCCTCACGTGGTCCTGAACCTCGCTCGCCGCGTTCACCGCGAGTGCTGCCGGGGCGATCGCCCCGACCTTCACCACGTCCATGCGGGGGGCGTCGACCGCCCTTGTTATCGTCTTCAGTGCTCATCTGGTGTTGGCCTTTCAGCAGCGCCGCCGTGTCGTCTTTCGCACCTTCGGGGTTGGCGAAGAACCGTCCGGTCAAGAACGCTGTATAAATCCGTTTACAAATCGGTTTTGATTTCGTGACTTATGCAGTAACAAATCGCTCAATGGCTTGCGAGCGAAATTTCCCTCTCCAGCGCACGAAATGAGGTTGGATTGAAAAAGGTTGCAGACATTTCGGCACCAAAAGTGGCAACACCGATGGAGATTGCGCTTGAAGAGGCGAAATCTGCAGCCCTCCGCGGCGAGGTGCCCATTGGTGCGGTCATCGTGCATGAAGGCAAGATTATTGCCCGGGCAGGCAACCGTACGCGCGAATTGAACGACGTCACGGCGCATGCGGAAGTACTTGTAATTCGTCAGGCAGGAGAAGCACTTAAGTCCGAACGCTTGCTCGACTGCGATCTCTATGTGACGCTTGAACCCTGTGCAATGTGTGCAGCCGCTATCTCTTTTGCTCGCATCCGGCGTCTTTATTATGGCGCTGCTGATCCCAAGGGAGGGGCTGTGGAATATGGGCCACGCTTCTACACACAACCCACATGCCATCACGTTCCAGAAATTTATGCGGGTTTCTCCGAAGAAAAATCCCAGAAAATCCTCCGGGATTTTTTTCGCGATAAGCGATAGATCATGGCTTAATGAATTACCCTATGCCTCGTCATGTGGCGCAAAGTGTTATCACGCAGTGCAAAATGATGGATCAGCGCCATCAGCACATGTCCGACGATAGCGGCCAGCAACACCCAGCCAAGAAGGCCGTGAAGCGCGTTGCCGGGCGCTGTTAGCGCCGCATTCTGCACGCCTGTCTGTTCGAATAGTTGGATACCGAAGACGGAAAAGCCACGGCCGTTGCCATAGCTCCGAAGCAACGCAAGCGCAGGCACTGCAAACATAAGCGCATAGATTACCAGGTGACCGAAGCCTGCGAGCTTCCCCATCACACCGGGCTTATGCGGTCGGCTGAAAAGGTTTAGCAGTCCCCAAATGCCGCGCAGCAGAACGAGTACCAACAAAGAGAAGCCAATTGTGAAGTGCGCTGACCAAAAGAAATTATAAAGCGGCGTCTCTTTGATGAAAATGCGCAGGATAGCAGAGATGAACTGCCACAGAAAAAGCGCGGCCATCAACCAATGGAGCATACGACTGATGACGCCGTAGCCATCGGGGCCATCCCAAAATGAGTTTGTTTTGTGCATTACTATACCTTACATCCCGAAAAGCTGCAGGATACGCTCTGCCAGAATGTTTTCGTTGATTGAAATCAAATATTGTTCAGAATAGCCAACATTAAAAATATTTAATATTAGAGATTGATTCACGCAAAATGGCATCTTTTTTATGATGAAGAAATCATACTGATATAAAGAAAAAGCCAGAAGATTTTTTCTTCCGGCTTCCATAATTCTGAAAATCTATACTATAAAGGCTAGTTCCAAGGCAGCAGATCGCGCCAGCTTTTGCCGCCGCCGCCAGCTGCTTTCTTGCGCTCGCGTTCTTTCTGCGCCTCATCCTGACCCATATCACCAACAGCTGCTGTTGATGCTGGCTGACGATAACCAAGTGGCGGTTCGCTCAGATAGCGGCGATTGGTCGATGTGCCTTGTGTCTGCTCTGCACGCTGCTTTTTCAACTCAGCAACCTTGGCTGGATCAAAGGTTGGCGTGCGCGATTCATAATCTTCGCGACGGCTGGCACCGCTTGGCAATGAAGCCCGAACGTTGCTTGCAACAGGCACGTCCTGCTCAACAGGCGAAACGAAGTTTGGATTGTCGCGGTTTGCAGTAATTTCATCGCGCAAACGCTTGCGGCGCTGTTCGGGTGATTCTGGCCATGATGGATCGCCAGCACTTGCAAGGCTTTCCTGTGGAGCAGGCAACGCGCCCTTGTCGCCCTGTCCAGGACGCACAAGATCAGGACGCGGCTTGTAATCAATACGGTCTTTTCTCTTGCCCTGACCAAAGCTTGCCATGTTCGACACGTCGTCGAGAAGCTGCGCACTCGCAGTTTTGTCGGTTCCGTAGGTCGGCGACGACACACAACCGGACAGCGCGAGGCCCGCGACTGCCGTCATCAATACCAGAACTCGTCCTTCAATCTTCATTAGCGCCACTTCTTTTACGCCTGTCGATTTTCTCTTCGTCAAAGGCTTCTTTTAAACCCTTGCCGCAAGAAACCGGCAACTCCAAGGCAGATTGCAAGTTTATCTCAAGGAGAGCCTTGTACATGAGAGCATCTCTACGGGCAATCGCGATATTAACCGCTATTTCACCATGTCCTCACTTTACAAGGCAAGCCCTGAAGCGAAAAGCCCGGATGCATGCCACAACCGGGCCTCTGATTTTATGCCGAAAGTCTGCCGAGAGCCTTCAATTCGTGAAGGGCTGCCGCATCGCGGGCCGAGACTTCCGGGAATTCCGGGTCAGAACCGACATCCGTGGTATACCGCCACGAACGCGCGCACTTGCCGCCTTCCGCACGAACAGGAACAACTGCAACACCCTTCACGTCATCCAGCGTGAAGGCATCAGCAGGTGCTTCGGCATCAGTCACACCAATACCACTGGTGATGCAGATTTCAGCGAAATCCAATCCTTCAAGCGAATCGACCAGGCTCTTGTCAGCGATATAGACAACTGGAGCCGCCTCCAGAGAAGAACCGATGCGCTTATCCGCGCGTTCCAGTTCCAAAGCCCCCGTAACAACACGACGAACATTGCGAACCTTGCGCCACTTTTCGGCCAGCACATCATCGCGCCATTCGGCGGGCGTCTTGCGAAACTGTTCCAGATGCACCGAAACAGATTGCGGATAGCGATCCAACCAAGCTTCTTCCATGGTAAAAGGCAGCATCGGAGCGAGCCAGGTGGTTACGCGGTCAAAAATCTCGCGAACGGTCTGAAGAGCAGCCTTGCGGCGAACGCTGGATGGTGCATCGCAATAAAGCGCATCCTTGCGGATATCGAAATAGAAGGCCGAAAGTTCGACATTCATGAAATCGATCAGCGCACGTGCAATACGCTTGAAATCAAACGCGTCATAACCTGAACGCACGACTTCATCGAGCTCCGCCAGACGATGCAGCATCAGACGTTCGAGTTCCGGCAGCTCTGCGTGCGGAACATTCTCGCCTTCATCATGGGCGAGCGTGCCCAGCATCCAGCGAATGGTGTTACGTAGCTTGCGATACGCATCGATATTGGTCTGGATGATGCTCTTGCCGAGGCGCTGATCTTCCCAGTAATCGGTCGTCATCACCCAGAGGCGAAGAATATCCGCACCCGAATCCTTAATGACGTCCTGTGGCGTGACCGTATTGCCCAACGACTTCGACATCTTTTTGCCGTTCTCATCCATGGTGAAACCATGGGTGACGACGGCATTGTAAGGCGCGCGACCACGCGTTCCACAGCTTTCAAGCAGTGATGAATGGAACCAGCCGCGATGCTGATCTGAGCCTTCGAGATAAACATCCGCCGGCCACTTCATGTCCGGGCGGTCTTCAAGCGTGAAGGTATGTGTCGAGCCAGAATCGAACCAGACGTCGAGAATGTCGCGAACCTGTGTCCAGTTTTCATTGGCACGGCTGCCGAGGAAACGCTCACGCGCATCTTCCGCAAACCATGCATCGGCACCTTCTGCCTCGAAAGCTTCAAGGATGCGCTTGTTCACGGCATCGTCTTGAAGGATATTGCCTTCCTCATCAGCGAAGACGCAGATTGGCACACCCCATGCGCGCTGACGCGAAAGAACCCAATCCGGGCGACCTTCGATCATGGCACGAAGACGATTCTGACCGGCAGCAGGCACGAAACGCGTATCTTCAATCGCTTTCAGCGAGCGCGAACGCAGCGTGGTGCCATCGCCGAGATTCTTGTCCATATAGACAAACCACTGCGGCGTGTTGCGGAAGATAACCGGCTTCTTCGAGCGCCATGAATGCGGATAAGAATGCTTCAGACGGCCACGTGCGAACAGCTTGTCAGTTGCAATGAGCTGCTTGATGACAGAGTCATTCGCATCGCCCTTCTTGCCGTTATCATCGATAACACGCGCAGGCCCACCTTCGCGATCCGGACCAAAGCCCGGCGCATCCTTGGTGTAATAGCCATCATCGCCAACCGGGAACGGAATGCTCGGATCAATGCCACGCGCTTCCAACTCACGCGCGCTGTCCATCCATGCTTCAAAGTCTTCTCGTCCGTGGCTTGGGGCGGTGTGCACGAAACCGGTACCAGCATCGTCGGTGACGTGGTCACCAGAAACCAATGGCACGACGAATTCGTATCCGCCGCCGAAACCCTTGAGCGGATGATCGAGTACATTCTTGGAAAGCTCTTCGCCCGTCACATCGCGCAGGCGCTTAAACTCAAGCTTTGCCTTCTTGGCGCATTCGTCAGCCAGTTTATCAGCGAAGATAAGCTTTTCGCCGGGACGTGGGCCAAAATCATTCTCAGCGGCAGTGACTTCATAAAGGCCGTATGCAACACGCGTCGAATAGGCCACAGCACGGTTTCCGGGAATGGTCCATGGAGTTGTCGTCCAGATAACGACAGAGCTGCCGACCAGATCGCCAGCATCTGCGACCGGGAACTTCACCCAGATCATATCCGACTCGATGTCGTGATATTCGACTTCGGCTTCTGCAAGGGCTGTGCGTTCAACCACCGACCACATGACAGGTTTTGAACCACGATAAAGCTGGCCAGTTGCAGCAAACTTCAACAGTTCGCCAGCGATCCGCGCTTCCGCATGGAAGTTCATTGTCGTGTATGGGTTTTCAAAATCGCCGCAGATTGCGAGGCGCTTGAACTCTTCCGACTGGACCTTGATCCAACCCGCAGCAAATTCACGGCATTCCTTGCGGAACTCGTTGATGGCAATTTCGTCCTTGTTCTTGCCCTGTGCGCGGTATTTCTCCTCGATCTTCCACTCGATCGGCAGGCCGTGGCAATCCCAGCCCGGCACATAATTCGAGTTGAAGCCGCGCATCTGGAATGAGCGCGTGATTACATCCTTGAGGATCTTGTTCAGCGCATGGCCGATATGGATGTTGCCATTTGCATAAGGAGGGCCGTCATGCAGCACATAAAGCGGGCGATCCTTCGCGTCTTCACGCAGCTTTTTATAGAGGTTCATTTCCTCCCAGCGCTGCACAAACACAGGCTCGCGCGCAGGCAGTCCCGCGCGCATTGGAAACTCGGTCTGTGGCAGATTAAGAGTTTTGGAATAGTCGATCTTGGCAGTCGTCTCGGTCATTTTATTACTTGCCTGTCAATCCCGCGCAGCAATATGGCGGGCGAAGATGCTGAAAGTTCAGGAGGCTGCAACATACAGCCGGAAAACTCAAAAGGCTGCGAGGCACAGCCGGTCGTTCCCGGACCTTCCTGCCACGCATTGCACTTTGCGCAATGCCATCAAGGCTTAGAGGAAGGCCGGGCCAATAATTCGTATGGCCGCGATGATATGCCGAAAATCCGTCATCATGGTCACGCTTTTAGCAATGACCTTCGCAGGAATAAAGAGGCAGGGCGCAATAAACTTGCAGCCCTGCCCTCTAAAAGCTTACAGATAGAGCATGTCTCCCAAAAGTGGGAACCGGTTTTGGGACAAAGACATGCGGAAAAACAAATAGATAGAGCATTTCCAACGATTTATCTTAAACTGGAAATACTCTGGGTTTGTTTCGATCAGTCGAGCGAGAAATCGAAGCGGTAAGTTGCAGCGATACCAACCATGAACTGATCACGCGAGCCGTGCTGTTTCACAATGCTCGAGTCCTTTGCCGGGCCCTGAAGACGGCTATATTCACCAAACAGGCTGGTATCGATTTTGTCGGTTGCCTTCCAGGTAATGGCGCCACCCACACCAACCGATTCCCAACCGCCGCCGGGACGATATTCCTTGACGCCAGATGCCACCGCTTCCTCAGCCGTTACACCATAATAAGTTTTGAAATAGTCTTTGGATGCGAAGGTTGCGCGTGGGCCAGCCGAAACACGGATCACCGGCGTCACATCATAGAACGCATCTGCTGCAACGTCGGCAACAACGCCCTTGTGGGCGCGAATACCCTGACGCACTTCACCACGGAAACGCAGCCAGTCGGTCGGATAGACATCGACGAAGCCACCGGCTTCACCGCCGAACTTGGTTTCGTGAATACCATCAATATCGGTATCGCGTTTGAACAAAAGCTTGCCTGTTGCACCCACACGGAAGCGATCCGTGTCGATTACCGCAAAGGATACGTTGTCGTTACGCGAAGAAAAGCGCTCTGCTTCACCCTGACGGCCAAGCGAAACCAAAGGCTGCGCTGAAAACTTATACTTGTTGGAACCTTCGAACTTCGGAGCAACAAGGCCAGCAGCGCCAACCTTGAGGTACCAGTCGCCCGACCAGAAGTATTTGCGGGCGGGTTTCACTTCCTCAGCCGCATAGATGTCCGTTTGCTGCATATCCGCAGCAACGACCGACAAAGGACCAACGAACAATGCAGCGCCTGTAACAAAGGCAAGGGGGACAATACGCGTCACATGAAACTCCGATAAACAGTGGCCCGTAAACTTTGCGGGCATTTAACACTGTTTGAACGGAATATGTAAAATTAAACTTAAATCTAAGGTAGAAATTACTACAACTTTTTCTGGCGTCTTTTAGGTCATGGTGATGATTTAGCTTTTGAGCGGCGCATATCGGATTTTGCCTCTGACGAGGAGAAGTGACCGAAGCGGGGTATTCCTCCACGAGGGAACTTCGACAAATTCGGTGGCAACAATCCGCCGCGTCTTGAAAGGATATGGTGAAAATCGTCCATATTGTCGTCGCTATACCTCAGTTGCGTGCACTCCACCTTCGTTTTCGCTCCTAAGCTGAACGATTTTCCCGCATACCGCTCCGTAAGTTAAATCAACACCACGACCTAAGGCTCAAGCAGCAAACGATAAGAGGCGATCAAGTTCGGAAAGCGGCTTTGCGCCCGCCAGCAGAGCGCGCGCTTCTTCTTCATCGCGCTTCATCTGTTCGATGAGTGGGTCGAGTCCGTCGAATTTCACTTCGCCGCGCAAGTAGCCAAAGAAAGATACTTCGGCAACTTCGCCATAAAGATCGCCCGAAAAATCAAAAACAAATGTTTCAAGCAGTGGTTTTCCATCGCTCGCGACAGTCGGGCGGCGACCGAAGCTCGCCACACCATCATGCAAGATGCCGTCGGCCCTGCGGAAGCGGACGGCATAAATTCCGTGCTTCAAACTGACATGATCGTCGATGGTCATGTTTGCGGTTGGAAAACCCAGCGTGCGCCCGAGCTTCTTGCCATGGATGACTTCACCGCTGACCCGGTAGCGGTAGCCGAGCAGCCCCGCCGCCTCCGCGACTTCGCCTTCGCACAAGAGCGCACGGACACGCGTCGAGGAAACGAGATTTCCACCTTCATCACCGAAGGCATCCACCAGAGATACACTGAACCCTGACGATTGACCGGCTTCCTCAAGAAACTGAGGCGTACCCCGACGTCCCTTTCCGAAATGGAAATCATAGCCCGTGACGACACGATTGGCATGCAACCGCTCGACAAGGATATTGCGTACGAAATCTTCTGCCGACTGCGCTGAGAAATCCGCAGTAAACGGCTGTTCAACAACTGCATCAAATCCCATGAGTCGCAGAATCTCGGCTTTCTCAACCGCATCAGTAAGGCGTTCAATGGGCTCGTTCGGCTTAAAGAAACTGCGCGGATGCGGTTCGAAAGTCAGCACGACTGCAGGCAAACCGTCCCTGTGTGCGAGTTCCAGCGCACGCTCTAGTACGGCCTGATGGCCGCGATGGACACCGTCAAAATTGCCGATCGCCACCACGCAGTCACGCAGCGTAAGCGGCAATGCATCGGTTCCTGAAAGACGCTGGAAAACAGGTTTTGTCATGGTCGGAGCAGTTTCTCGAAAATATCAGACGAGCGCGTAAAGCGAAGCGATTGGAGAATGGCCGTGCTTTTGCAGAAAAGCATTCATTTTATCAAAATCAACATTCCCGTCAGCGGCATAATCAGCAGCATGGACTCCGCCCGAAATATAGAGCACATCCAGACCATAGTCCGCCGCGCCCTTCACATCGGTCAATACACCGTCACCGATGCCGAGAATGCGTTTTCTGTCGACGGCATGTCCACGGACTTCCTCGACTGCTTTTGATGCGGCTTCATAGATCGGGCGATGCGGCTTGCCTGCGATCAGTGTGCGGCCGCCAAGCTGGCCAAAATCACGCGCAAGTGCGCCTGCACACCAGATCAGGCGCGGGCCACGTTCGACCATGATATCCGGGTTGGCACAGATGAATGGCAGATTGCGCGACCGCAGGCGCTGCAACAGCTCAGTGTAATTTTCCGGTGTTTCCGTTTCATCGTCATAAAGACCTGTGCACACAACGCCGGAGGCCTCAAACTCCTCGACCAGTTCCACATCAAGCCCGTCATAAATGACGGTCTCACGTTCACTGCCGATATGGAAAACCTTCCGCGGCCCTTCGATGATGAGGTCACGCGTTACATCACCCGATGTCACGACACGATCATAAGCATCTTCAGGTACACCAAGCAGTGTCATTTGCGCGATCACACTCGGATATGGGCGCGGCGCGTTGGTCACGAGAACAACCGTCAATCCCTTGGCACGTGCTCGCTTCAAAGCGGCAACGGCTGGAGCGAACGCAACCTCACCATTGTGCAGAACACCCCAGACATCACAGAAGATCGCATCATATCGATCCGTCAGATCATCCAGGCGTTCAGGCAGGCGTTCAGGCAGCTTCATGGTTTTCCTCAGTATGCTTGTCCGGTCCATGACCGGAGAAATCTGGAGCCCGTATCGTACAACATCTGTGCAAATGACTGGCTTTAACGAGCGCGCGTCGGACACGCCCTGCGGTTTCCTCTACAAGAAGCAGCCCGATCTGTCACCCGGCTTGAGATCGTGTGCGTCCAAATGAACGCATTGTGTCCATCAGAAATCGATGGGTCTTTCAGTCAGGCACCGTTAACCAACCAAGCCATTTCCTGAACATAACCCATCAAGGGTAGTTATTTTCCTGTTCGCCTTGTGGCTCAGCTGTATAGTCCCCACATCTCAGGAACAGGCGCGCTCCGCCGTGCACGTGCCCATAAGCGAAATTTATCTTCCGAATTGTCAAAAAACGGCAACGATCCTTGACAAAGAATGGCCCCGCTTCTATCTCAGAGGCATGTTAGCACTCGGACACCTAGAGTGCTAACAGCGCGAACCGGTCGGTTCGCTTCATCAGGGTTCAACGTCTATAACACCAAGGGTTATACCATGGCTGATATTAAGTTCCGTCCGCTTCACGACCGCGTTGTCGTGCGTCGCGTAGAATCGGAAGCAAAGACTGCTGGCGGCATCATCATCCCTGAAACCGCCAAAGAAAAGCCTCAGGAAGGCGAAATCGTTGCTGTTGGCACAGGCGCCCGCGACGAAGCTGGTAAGCTGATCGCTCTGGACGTTAAGGCTGGCGACAAGGTTCTGTTCGGCAAGTGGTCGGGCACCGAAGTCAAGATCGGCGGCGAAGACCTGCTGATCATGAAGGAATCCGACATTTTGGGTATCGTCGGCTAATACCTTCGCTTAACCGGCGAACTAGCCGGTAAATAATTCATTCATCACCATAATCTGACCGGGATATTCCCAGGAGAGTAAAATGGCTGCTAAAGAAGTAAAATTCGGTCGCAATGCGCGCGAAAAGATGCTGCGCGGCGTCGATATCCTCGCTGACGCTGTAAAGGTAACGCTCGGCCCTAAGGGTCGTAACGTTGTTATCGACAAGTCGTTCGGCGCTCCACGCATCACCAAAGACGGTGTATCGGTTGCCAAGGAAATCGAACTGGAAGACAAGTTCGAAAACATGGGCGCACAGATGCTGCGCGAAGTGGCTTCGAAGACCAACGACACTGCCGGCGACGGTACGACAACCGCGACCGTTCTCGGTCAGGCCATCGTCCAGGAAGGTGCCAAGGCTGTTGCTGCTGGCATGAACCCGATGGACCTTAAGCGCGGTATCGACCTCGCAGTTACTGAAGTTGTTGGCGAATTGCTCAAGAAAGCAAAGAAAATCAACACTTCGGAAGAAGTTGCTCAGGTTGGCACGATCTCCGCTAACGGCGAAGCCGAAATCGGCAAGATGATTGCTGAAGCGATGCAGAAAGTCGGCAACGAAGGCGTCATCACGGTTGAAGAAGCCAAGACCGCGGAAACCGAACTCGAAGTCGTTGAAGGCATGCAGTTCGACCGCGGCTACCTCTCGCCATACTTCGTCACCAACCCTGACAAGATGGTTGCTGATCTCGAAGACGCATACATCCTTCTGCACGAAAAGAAGCTCTCGAACCTGCAGGCTCTTCTGCCAGTTCTCGAAGCTGTTGTTCAGACTTCTAAGCCACTCATCATCGTTGCTGAAGACGTCGAAGGCGAAGCTCTTGCTACCCTCGTTGTCAACAAGCTGCGTGGCGGCCTGAAGATTGCTGCTGTTAAGGCTCCTGGCTTCGGCGATCGCCGCAAGGCAATGCTCGAAGACATCGCGATCCTCACCGGCGGTCAGGTCATCTCCGAAGACCTCGGCATCAAGCTTGAAAGCGTTACGCTCGACATGCTCGGCCGCGCCAAGAAGGTTTCGATCAACAAGGAAACCACCACCATCGTTGATGGCGCTGGCAAGAAGGCTGAAATCGACGCACGCGTTGGCCAGATCAAGCAGCAGATCGAAGAAACCTCTTCCGACTACGACCGCGAAAAGCTGCAGGAACGTCTTGCTAAGCTTGCTGGCGGCGTTGCAGTTATCCGCGTTGGCGGTGCAACAGAAATCGAAGTTAAGGAAAAGAAGGATCGCGTTGACGATGCTCTGAACGCAACCCGCGCTGCGGTTGAAGAAGGCATTGTTGCAGGCGGCGGTACCGCTTTGCTCCGCGCTTCGGTCAAAATCACCGTTAAGGGCATCAATTCCGACCAGGAAGCTGGCATCAACATCGTTCGTCGCGCTCTGCAGGCTCCTGCTCGTCAGATCACGACCAATGCTGGTGAAGAAGCTTCGGTTATCGTTGGCAAGATCCTCGAAAACTCTTCGGAAACCTTCGGCTACAACACTGCAAACGGTGAATATGGCGATCTGATCGCACTCGGCATCGTTGACCCAGTTAAGGTTGTCCGTACCGCTCTGCAGAATGCAGCTTCAATTGCTGGCCTGCTGATCACCACGGAAGCCATGATTGCTGAACTTCCTAAGAAGGATTCGGCTCCAGCTGGCATGCCTGGCGGCATGGGCGGCATGGGCGGCATGGATTTCTAAGAAATCCATAAAGCACGCCCATGGTTTAAAGCTTGCTCCGCAAAGCGGCGCGGGTCGCGGCATGGATTTCTAAGAAGTCTAAAAGCCAAAACTATTTAGAAAAGGCGGCCTCTGGCCGCCTTTTTTACGTCATGTAACTCTTTGTGATTTATAGAAAATTTACCTATCGCAAGCTTTATTACGTTGCCCGCATGTATTTTAGCATTTTCTGATTTACTTTCGGCGACTTTCATGGTCAATCGCTAGCGATACGAGATGGACTTCCTGTTTGCCCCCGCACTTTGGAAGTCCTGTCTCAGGCAACAGGAAGGGCAGGCGCAAGCCTGCCTTTCCACTTTTCAGCGATCAATCATTTAACTCATTTATTCCGCTGCATCCGCGTGCGCAACGTCGTCGCCAGATAGGCGCGCATCATAGCGAGCACGTGCCATCATGACCTGTACCTCGTTAGCAATCGCCCACTCCCCCAAGGCACGCACAGGTTTGAGAAGATCCTGACCTAATTCCGTCAGTTCGTATTCGACCTTCGGAGGGATCGTGGGAAACATGGTCCGTGATACAAATCCATCGCGCTCAAGATTACGCAACGTGGTTGTCAGCATTTTCTGTGAAATACCATCAACCGTGCGGCGAATTTCATTAAACCGCATCGGACGATTGCCAAGATAGCTGACGATCAGAACTGACCATTTATCACCGACGCGGGACAGAATATCCGTCACCGCCTTGCAAGCGCTAGTCTCTTTGAAGTCACCAGGTTTCATAAAAGTGCCTCCTTGCGCGATTTGATCAGTCACTTGTATAGCGTTAGTCTCTATTGGTTACCACTCAAAAAGGACATATTGATGAGCAAGCTTAAAGTGGCCGTGATCGTCGGCAGTACCCGCGAACAGCGTTTCTCGCCAGTCTCGGCGGAATGGATCGCAAAGGTTGCAGCAGAACGCCCGGAATTTGATGTCGAAATACTGGACCTAGCTGATTACCCGATGGGTTTTTATGGGGACACGACCACCACAACCGCACAAGCTGAGACCGCCGACAAGTGGAAAACCAAGCTTCGCGAATTTGACGCTTACATCCTCACCGCCGCTGAATACAATCATGCACCCACGGCCGTTTTAAAGAACGCGATCGACTACGGTGACTGGATCCAGAAGCCAATGGGTTTTGTAGGTCACGGCGGCGTTGGTGGTGCGCGTGCTGTCGAACAGTTGCGTATGATCGCCGTAGAAATGTCGTCCATGTCGGTTAAAACCGGCGTGCATATCCTGTTCCCGGATTATCTGGCAGTCGTCAAAAAAGAAAACGCGCTGGATGATTTCCCACACCTCGCAGAAGCTGCAAAGAACATGCTCGACCAACTTGCATGGTGGGGCCATGCCCTAAAGGCTGCCCGCGCAGGCTGATTAACCTCATGACTTGCCGGGTAATGGCTCTACGTGTTGCATAACTCGGCCAAAACCCGGCTTGCCGCAAAGCTTTTTCGCCCTATGATTATCAGAACGACAATTGGGATGGATAATCATATGCGTAAGGAACTACCGATAGCGACCGCTCCAAAAGACGGACGGAAAGTCACTGTGGTCTGGATCGATGATGACGATCAACGCAATGAATCGGTTGGCCAGTATCGTTCGCTCGATAAGCTCAAGGCTGGCGGCGGCGACTGGGATGAAACAGACACTGGCTGGTGGATTTTCACCGACAGCAAAACCCAGCAAAAGGTTGAACCGACCGCATGGATTTCCGAAACCGATGACGGCGATGATGACAACGAGGATAACTGAGCATCAGCGCTTCAAGACGGTCAATAAAATTTGACTTTTATAATCATATTTTATCAAATGATTGAGAGCTAAGGCTTTGCCTTACAAGCATGCATAGCCAATAATCCACCAATGCTGTTATTCTCGATTCTACAGGCGGGCATTTCACCCGCCTGAAACAAGCCGGAGACTGAAAATGACCGCCACGCGTACCGAAACAGATACTTTCGGACCGATTGATGTAGCCGCCGACCGTTATTGGGGTGCGCAGACGCAGCGCTCGCTGCATAATTTCAAGATCGGGGGCGAGCGCATGCCTCTGCCGCTCGTACACGCGTTGGGCGTAGTCAAGCGTGCAGCAGCTGAAACCAATATCGCGTTGGGCAAGCTGGACCCCGTTCTCGGTCAGGTGATTGCGGTTGCGGCATCCGAAGTTATCGAAGGCAAACTGGACGATCATTTTCCGCTCGTCGTCTGGCAGACAGGTTCCGGCACGCAATCAAACATGAATGCCAATGAGGTCATTTCGAACCGCGCTATCGAGCTTCTTGGCGGTGAACTCGGCTCCAAAAAGCCGGTCCATCCGAACGATCACGTCAATATGAGCCAGTCGTCAAACGACAGCTTCCCAACCGCGATTCACATTGCGACCGCTGTTGAAGCGGTAAATCGTCTTTATCCGGCACTGACACATCTCACCAAGGCGCTCAAGGCCAAGGAAGAAGCGTTCAAGGACATCATCAAGATCGGCCGCACGCATACGCAGGATGCGACACCGGTTACGCTTGGTCAGGAGTTTTCCGGCTATCGCGCAGCACTCGAATATGCCCGCCAGCGCATCGAGCAGTCACTCGCTGACGTGTTCCTGCTTGCGCAGGGTGGTACGGCTGTCGGCACCGGGCTTAATGCACCAAAGGGCTTTGACACGGGCTTTGCCGATGCTGTGAGCGAAATCACAGGACTTAGTTTCAAGACAGCACCAAACAAGTTTGAAGCGCTTGCCAGCCACGGCGCCCTTACAAACTTCCACGGCAGCCTCAATGCGCTCGCTGCTGATCTGTTCAAGACTGCCAACGATATCCGCTTCCTGGGTTCGGGGCCTCGCTCCGGTCTTGGTGAACTATCGTTGCCGGAAAATGAGCCCGGCTCATCAATCATGCCCGGCAAGGTCAACCCGACACAGGCCGAAGCTTTGACGATGGTCGCAACGCAAGTTTTTGGCAATCAGACGACAGTTACAGTTGCGGCAAGTCAGGGCCACTTCGAGCTCAATGTTTTCAAGCCGGTCATCGCTTATAATGTGCTGCAGTCGATCCGTATCCTGAGCGATGCCATGGTTTCATTTGCCGACCATTGCGTTGAAGGCATTGAAGCGAATGAAGATCGTATCAAGGATCTTCTCGAACGCTCGCTGATGCTCGTAACAGCGCTGGCTCCAGCTATCGGCTATGACAATGCGGCGAAAATCGCCAAGACCGCACACAAGAACGGGACAACCTTGCGGGAAGAAGCGCTGAAGAGCGGTCACGTCTCGGAAGAAGACTACGACCGCTTGGTACGCGCGGAAAAAATGATCGCACCGGAGTGATTGTGCACATGAGGTGAACAAACTGTCGAGGAATATCTATCTTTCCTTGACAGTGTGGAGTAGGTATTTGGTTGCTCAGTTTAATTGGAGATACCCCTGATGTCCTCTATCACTCCGCAGAGCAACGGCTTGGCCACGCTCGTCGCACGCGTCTTTCTTTCGATCCTGTTCATTCTCGCTGGCTTCAGCAAGCTGACTGCAATTTCCGGTACTGCTGGCTACTTCGCCGGTCTCGGCCTGCCGGTTCCAACTGTGACTGCCGTTCTGGTTGGTCTGGTTGAGTTTGTTGGTGGCCTCGCCATTCTGGTTGGTTTCCAGACCCGTATTGCTGCCGCAATCGTGGCTCTCTTCACCATCGGTGCAACCCTTGTTGCCCACATGAACTTCGCTGAAGGCATGAACGCGATGATGGCACAGAAAAACCTTGCAATTGCCGGCGGTCTGATTCTTCTGGCGCTTCAGGGTGCGGGTTCGATTTCGATCGATGCAAAGCGCGGCTAATCGAGCTTCGATATATATTTTGAAAAAGCCGCGCCTCAACAGCGCGGCTTTTTAGTATTCGCTTTATCAGTACACAGAACTGTTACTTAGAACGCGCAATGATTGCATCCTTCGATCTTGTAAGATATTGCAGCCGCCTATTTTCATTTTGGAAAGACATATCGTCCTCCCAGACGTGTCTCATAAATTAGCTTGTAGAGAAAAAATGGCCGTTTCACCCGCAACGAATAGTCAGCTTCGTGCTGACGCCCATTCGGGCAAAAATTACAATTTTGCGCTCGCCAGCCTTACCATGCTTTTCTTCATGTGGGGCTTTATCACCTGTCTCAACGACATTCTGATCCCGCATCTCAAGGGCGTGTTTCAGCTCAACTACTTCCAGTCGATGCTGATCCAGTTCTGCTTCTTCGGCGCTTACTTCATCGTCTCGCTGCCAGCCGGTGCACTCGTGAAGCGAATCTCCTATAAGTGGGGCATTGTGACCGGTCTGGTCGTAGCTGCTATCGGCTGCGCATTGTTCATTCCGGCCGCATCTTATCGTGTCTACGCGCTGTTTCTCGGAGCACTTTTCGTTCTGGCTTCGGGCGTCACAATCCTTCAGGTCGCAGCAAATCCATACGTGACGGTTTTGGGCACTCCGGAAACCGCAGCGAGCCGTTTGACACTTACTCAGGCTTTCAACTCGCTTGGAACGACAGTTGCTCCACTCTTTGGCGCATTCCTGATCCTTTCAGCCGCGACAACCGACGCTGCAAATTCCGCTGAAGCAGATGCGGTTCAGTTCCCTTACCTACTGCTGGCACTGGCTTTCGCCGTTCTCGCAGTGGTGTTCGCGATCCTGAAATTGCCAGATGTTCAGGAAGAAGAAGCTGCCTTATCGAGCAAAGAAGAAGGCTCCGCCTGGCAATATCGCCATCTGGTGCTCGGCGCAGTCGGCCTGTTCGTCTATGTGGGCGCGGAAGTCAGCATCGGCAGCTTCCTTGTCAACTTCCTGAGTGATCCTTCAATCGCAGGACTGACTGAAGCCGATGCCGCACATCACGTTACCTATTTCTGGGGCGGTGCAATGGTCGGACGTTTCATCGGCTCCGTTGCAATGCGCTATATTGATGACGGCAAGGCGCTTGCCTTTAATGCAGCCATCGCAATTGTTCTCTTGCTCATCACAGTCGCTACCACAGGCCATGTTGCCATGTGGTCGGTACTTGCTATCGGCCTGTTCAACTCGATCATGTTCCCGACGATCTTCAGCCTCGCGCTGCATGGTCTTGGCAAGCACACCAGTCAGGGTTCCGGCATTCTGTGTCTGGCCATTGTTGGCGGCGCGATTGTCCCGCTCATTCAGGGCGCCTTGGCCGATACTGTTGGCATTCATCTGGCATTCCTGATGCCAATCGTCTGCTACATTTATATCGCCTATTACGGTCTGATTGGCAGCAAGCCAAAAATCTAAACAAAGAAAGCCGGTCTGAAATTCAGACCGGCTTTTTTAATTCAATTCGGCATTTATCAGCCGGCGAGGCCCTCGCGTATACGCGCAACGACTTCTGCAGCCCGTGTATTTGTCTCACTGCCACGGGCAGATACAAGACAGGCCTGCGAGCGCAGGATGATACCGTCCTCGAGAACCTTCAAATGATTAGCCGTCAACGTCGAACCGGTTGAAGTGATGTCGACGATCATATCAGCAGAACCTGCTGCTGGCGCACCTTCAGTTGCTCCAAGGCTTTCGACAATACGATAAACTTGAATGCCGTGCTTTTGCGAAAAGAACTGCTGCGTCAAGCGCCAGTATTTGGTTGCAATGCGCAAACGGCGTCCATGACGCTGACGGAAATCGGCAGCCACGTCATCAAGATCTGCCATAGTCGTCACATCGCGCCAGACTGTCGGCACCGCAACCACAACATCTGCATGACCGAAGCCAAGCTCCGCTTCAATCGCGACCCGCTCATCAGCATGAGCCAGCGTCTCGCGAACAAGGTCTTCACCCGTTACGCCAAGATCGACGCTGCCATAACCCAGCTCACGCGCAATTTCGGATGCCGACAGGAACAGAATGTCGATGTCATTCTCACCTTCGACGCGCGCGCGATAATTGCGTGAATCGTCTGGCAGAACGACCTTGTATCCCGCCTTTTCCAGAACTGCGAGCGTCTGCTCCTTCAACCGTCCCTTGGAAGGAAGTGCCAATGTCACAGTCATTATTGTTCTCCACTCAGCGCCTGAAGCCGGTCGAGCCAGATGGAAAAGCCAACCCCGGGGATATTTTCGGATGCGCCAAGCATCGTCAGCAGACGGTCGTAACGACCGCCACCCGCCAAAACCATATCCTTGTCGCTGCCCGCCTGACGGATTTCGTAGACAAGGCCGGTGTAATAATCGAGCGGACGACCAAAAGACGCGTCATAAACGATGTCTTCCGCCGAAATACCGGCTGCAATAATTGCGTCGGTACGGGCTTCAAATTTTTGCAGAACGGCATTCAAATCAAGCGCATTATCGGCAGCGAAAGCCCGCAACGTGATGCTAGCAGCTTCCAGCGAAACACGCGTTGCGAGGAACCGCTTCAACACTTCAAGGGCCGAGGATGGAAACCGCGTTGCAGCCAGATCTTCTTTCTCGATCAGGCGGCGCGCGATCTCGGCAGGCGTGCGGCCTGCTCCCGGTGAAATACCGGCTTCCAGCATTTCGGCTTCCAGCATGCGCGCAAGCTCTGCCTCATCACCTTCGGCGACAAGGCCCGCGAGCTGTTCAGGCAAGGGATCATTGCGCTGTTCACCCGTCAGCTCCGCAAAAGCTGATTCCATGGTATGTTCATCGCCAAAAGCACGCAGCAGTTTCTTGCGCCATCCCTGGGGCAAACCAAGCGCTTTGAGCATGCCTGCAAAAACGGCCTGATCACCCAGAACGATTTCAAGCTTCACGTCCACAGCCGCAGACTGCACACATGCGAGTGCATCGCCAATCGACCGCGCATCTGATGCGGCTTCATCTGTAGCACCAAGATCTTCAATGCCTGCCTGTAGAAATTCCGCGGCGCCGTCGCGGCGCTGACGAAAAACCTCGCCGAGATAGGCATAACGCTTAGGCGTTGCGGCATTGAGCGCGATGTGATTGCGGCAGACCGGAATGGTGAATTCCGGACGCAGGCAAAGGCTATCGCCATTCTCGCTTTCGGTCAGGAAGATACGGCGGCGCAAATCCTCGCCCGCCATATCCAAAAACGGATCAGCAGGCTGGATCACCGGAATATCAACAAGTTCCGCTTCGCTGGCATCAAGTTGACCACGAAGCGTGGCGAAGATCGGTGATGTGCGTGATCCAGTCATCGTCCCGTCACTTTATCTGCTGTGCGCGATCGCGAGCCTGAGCGTCGAGGATTTCGCGAACTGCTTCAACGATACCCTCTTCCTTGACCGTGACCTGCGCCGGGCGGCTCTCGCGCCAAGTCGCGTTGTCCTCAATTTCAGCAGAGATACGCTTGCCTTCAATCAGATCCTTGATCTGAACTTCGCCTGCTTCACGCTCCTGCGAGCCCTGAATGATCACGCATGGCGCATCACGACGATCCGCATATTTCATCTGCGCTTTCATACCGGAACCACCGACATACATTTCAGCGCGAATGCCAGACTGACGCAGATCGGAAACCATCTTCTGATAGCGGCCGAGGCTTGCAGCGTCCTTGTCCATGACCAGAACGACAACCGGGCCAACCACATCAGAAACATCAAGTTTGCCGAGGTTCTTCAACGCAGTCATCAGGCGCGAAACGCCGATCGAGAAACCGGTTGCCGGAACAGGTTCGCCACGGAAACGCGACACCAGACCATCATAACGACCACCACCGCCGACTGAACCGAACACAACCTTCTGGCCGTCTTCGTTGGTCACATCGAACAGAAGCTCCGCTTCAAAGACCGGCCCCGTGTAATATTCAAGACCGCGAACCACGGATGGATCGATCTTCACGCGCCCCTCATAACCACCAGCGTCGAACAGTGCTTCCATATCGGCAAGCTCTTGAACACCTTCTTCGCCCTTGGCGTTACCAGCAACAACCGCCTTCAGATTGGCAATGGTTTCAGCACCACTGGCGCCACCCGCAGCGGTGAAGGCCAGAACCTTTTCCACGGCTGCATCGTCGAGCAACGCGCCCTTGGTGAAATCGCCGCTCTCATCGAGACGGCCCTTGCCGAGCAAAAGGCGAACGCCTTCCGCACCAAACTTGTCGAGCTTATCGATGGCACGAAGAACATTGAGGCGTTTGCCTGCATTCTCATCGCCTGCGAGGCCAATCGCTTCAAGAACGCCATCGAGAACCTTGCGGTTGTTGACGCGGATCACGTAATCGCCGCGTTGAATGCCAAGGCGTTCAACCGTATCAGCCATCATCATGCACATTTCGGCATCAGCCGAGACATTTGGCGCGCCAACGGTATCGGCATCGAACTGCATGAACTGGCGGAAACGACCCGGACCCGGTTTTTCATTGCGGAAAACCCAGCCATTGCGATAGCTGCGATAAGGCTTGGGCAGGCTTTCATAGTTCTCAGCCACAAAACGCGCAAGCGGTGCAGTCAGATCATAGCGCAGCGACAACCACTGCTCATCATCATCCTGAAACGAGAACACGCCTTCATTCGGACGATCCTGATCCGGCAGGAACTTTCCAAGCGCGTCGGTATATTCAATGAGCGGCGTTTCGACCGGCTCAAACCCATAAAGGTCATAGACCTCACGTATGGTTGCCGTCATCTTTTCGGTGGCGCGCAGATCATCTGGCACCCGATCGACAAACCCGCGCGGCAACCGCGCCTTCATCTTGTCCGCTTTATCGGCCATTTTCCTGCCTGATCGCTGATTTTGTTCATGTTACGCCAGTAAGAACCGGCAAATCTGTTGCCGGTTTCCTAACGCATCAAGACGGGTGCGGCAAGGGTAGTCTACACAATCAGCGTGTAGCGATGGCGACGGCGGCACCAGCCATCATTCCCGCACTGGTGCGGTTGGCGATCCGCATTGCCCGTGGGCTGCGAAGCAATCGTCGCGCCTGCGTTGCGAGTAGCACCCAGGCGCTGTCGACCAGCGCCAGTACCACGAACATGACAAGCAGCAATTCCATCCAGCCAACGATTGAAACATTGGTAATATCGATGATGGTTGGCAGGATCGCAACGTAGAAGACCATGATCTTTGGATTGCCAAGCGTAACCGCCAACGCGCTGAAGAAGAGCTTCTTTGCCTCTCCATGGCGGGGGACCACATCCTCGTCCACGCTCTCCGCAACAGGAGCAAACCACATTTTCCACGAAAGATAGATCAGATAAGCGACGCCAAGATATTTCAGCACAAGGAAAACAGTATGGAAGCTGTGGGCGAGAGCAGACAGACCCCAAACAGCAAGGGAAAGCCAGATCGCGTCACCCAACCAAAGCCCAAACATGAATGGAAACACGCCCTTATGGCCACGGCTAAGAACACGGGCGACCAGCGCACCAATGTTCGGCCCCGGCGTGCCAGCTGCCACAACCAGAATGCCGGCAAAGGCTACGAGCGATGTCAGATCCATGATCCACTCCTGAAATGAGGCTTCGAGGTTGTGCCAGAAAACGGAATCCGCTGCAATCGCTCTTAAACCATGGCGCTAAGAGGCTGGCGCATCGTATATTGGCGTTACTTGGGTCGGGTCAGCGCTTGCCGCAGCTTTTCGATGTTCGGGCGGCAATGGCAGCCCTCGATGTGGTCATTGACCAGCCCCATGGCCTGCATAAATGCGTAAACGGTGGTTGGCCCCACGAAAGACCAGCCGCGCTTTTTGAGATCTTTTGAAATTCGGGTTGATGTGGCAGTCGTCGGATTGGCCGATAAAGTTGGATAATCCACCACTTGCGGGCGATCTTCCGCACCCGGCTCAAACGACCAGAAATAGGCAGCGAGCGACCCTTTTTCTTTGACCAGCTCTATAGCGCGTTTGGCATTGTTGATTGTGGACACGATCTTTCCGCGATGACGCACGATCCCCTTGTCAGCCAGCAGCCGCTCGATATCTGCATCGTCATAAAGAGCCACGCGGTGGAAATCGAACCCGTCAAAGGCTGCACGAAAATTCTCTCGCTTGCGCAGGATCGTCAGCCACGACAAGCCGGACTGGAAACCTTCAAGGCAGATTTTCTCAAACAGACGCTGATCACTCGTTACAGGAACGCCCCACTCATTATCGTGATAGGCGATGTAATCAGGCAGCTCACCGGGCCAGAAACAGCGCATCTTGCCATCAGCACTGATGATCAAGCCGGTCTTTTCCTGCACCGTGTCGCTCATTTCTGTCCTCCGAAGTTTCATTCATTTTTAATCATATCAAGCAACTTGCCGCTAACCACAACTTTAATTTGAAGCAAGTCAAAGCCCGACACGCGGCAAAATTTACCTTTATGATTCCATTGTCCCGCACAATGGGCCCATGAATTTCGGGGCCGTTCTCCTGACAGGAGATGTCAGGAGTGCGACGGGCAACCGCGTTATTGCAGATGCCGGGCAGATGCAGAACGCAAAACAGTCGGATTTGGCTTATGAAACCACGTCATCTGCTTTTGATCGGATCACTCGCGGCAATCGCTGTCTCCATTGTGACCACCAGCATGGCTTTTGCCAATGATCGTTACGCAACCCAACCACCGGTTCGGGTTGACAATGAAACATCACAGCGCTGGATCGCGCAGCTCAATGGACCGGCGGTTCGTGTCCTGCCGCAACTCGATGCCGCAGAGCCGCAGAAGCGCACGATTGTTCGCCAGAAGCAGCCGCAAAAGCCGCGCTATCAGAATGTGAGCCAGCAGCGCCCTGTCGCCAACCCGGCAAAGGTTGTGCGCAAGAAGCAACAACTTGATCCCGCATTCCTGCCACAGACGGTTTCCTATTCGGGTGGCGAAAAGCCCGGCACCCTCGTGATCGACACCAGCAAGCGCTTTCTCTATCTCGTTGAAGGCAATGGACAGGCACGCCGCTACGGTATTGGCGTTGGCAAGCAGGGCTTTGGCTGGAAAGGCACGCAGCGCGTGAGCCGCAAAGCCGAATGGCCGACCTGGACACCACCAAAGGAAATGATCGCCCGCGAGCGCAAGAAGGGACGTATTCTGCCTGCTCAGATGAAGGGCGGCATCAACAATCCTCTTGGTGCACGCGCTCTTTATCTCGGCTCCACCCTTTATCGTATCCACGGTACAAATCAGCCATGGACAATTGGCAAAGCCATGTCTTCCGGCTGCTTCCGCATGCGTAACGAAGATGTGACCGATCTCTATGGTCGCGTTCCCGTGGGCACTCCCGTGGTGGTACGCTGACCCTTTCTTTTCAAACAAAGCTATCAAGCCGCTGTTATCGCCGTAACAGCGGCTCTTTTGTCATCAAATTGAAACCTTTGGCTTTTTCTTGAAGAAAGAGCGCTACTGATTGAATTTGACGTTTGAACCCCGACTGACACAAATGCTGTTTCAAACGTCAAATTCGTAAAATCCACTAGATTCAAATGCTTGCTAGTGGTCTTTTTGATTCCGACATTTGTTTAACGCCTGTATCGAGGGATGCAAATGTCGGAATCAGAGCACTAGCCACCGACAAACATGTCGGAAATGCCTTTCACTTTTTGTGCGAACACCCATATGCTGGAGAAGATACATCAAACAGTATGCACGTAAGAGGGAAGGACAGATCATGACCGTACCGGCGGTAAAACTGAACGACGGCAACCACATTCCACAGCTCGGTTACGGTGTCTGGCAAGTTGGCAACGATGAAGCCGTTGCGGCGGTCAGTGAAGCGTTGAAAGTCGGCTATCGCCACATCGACACAGCAGCCATTTATGGCAACGAAGAAGGTACCGGTAAAGCGATCAACGATTCAGGCATTGCCCGCAGCGATATTTACCTGACGACAAAGCTCTGGAACAGCGATCAAGGCTATGAATCGACCCTCAAGGCGTTCGACACCAGCCTGAAAAAGCTCGGAACTGACTATGTGGATCTCTATTTGATCCATTGGCCTATTCCTTCCAAGGATCTGTTCATGGAAACATGGCGCGCTTTCATCAAGCTCAAAGAAGAAGGCCGCGCGAAATCCATTGGCGTGTCGAATTTCCGCACTGCCGATCTTGAACGCATCCTGAAGGAAAGCGACGTTACGCCAGCTCTGAACCAGATTGAGTTGCATCCGCAGTTCCAGCAGGACGAGCTGCGTCTGTTCCACAGCAAGCACGACATCGCGACGGAAGCCTGGAGCCCACTTGGTCAGGGCACCATTCTGGAGAATCCAACGCTGAAATCAATCGCCGACAAGCTCGGCAAATCTGTCGCTCAGGTAATCCTGCGCTGGCATATCGAGACCGGCAATATTGTTATTCCAAAGTCGGTTACGCCTGCACGTATCAAGGAAAATTTCGATATTTTCGATTTCCGACTCAACGGCACCGATCACGATGCAATTACCAAGCTCGACAAGGCTGATGGCCGTATCGGACCAAATCCGAACACGTTTTCGGCAGGATAATTTGTAAGAATAAATAGTTAGAGCGGCCCCAACGATTAAGTCTTAATCGGAGCCGCTCTTACCAGGTTTTATCGCAAAAGCTTTAGGCTCCCAGTCAGTGAGCGTACCCACTTTGCCGGGCCAGCAATGCCTACCCCATCGATTGTTTCCGACGAAAGCTCCCTATCGGGAAATGTCTTTTCATACTCTGCATAGACATGCAGTGCGCGGGCAAAGGCCGGGAATGCCACAACAGCCTGTCGTTCTTCAAAGCTTGCTGCCTTCAAAACAATGGCCCGAATAGTCTCCGCATCTGCCTGCAGAACCGGCACCGGACGATCAGAACTGATATCGATCGCAGTGCCTGATTTATCGGTCAGTTGTCGTGCTGCGATGAATGGCAGCTTTGCACCCAGACCGATGGAAATGGCCCCAACCGTATTGGCAAGCAATCCCAAGGACAGCTCTGGATTAACGATGATAGCGAGGCGTAAATCTTCTTGCATGATGGCTCCGACGGAACTGATATTTCAACCAGAATTACACCGAGCAAGAAGGTAGTTCTTATCTTTATGTCCTGTTTTTATTTACAATTTGGTAGTATCTACCTATTTAAACGCATTTCAGGTATATTCCAATGAACTCGCTCGAACCATCCGACATCAAGATTCTTGACGCTTTACAGGAAGACGGACGCCTGACCAATCAGGCGCTCGCTGAAAAGGTCAACATGTCCACATCACCAAGCTGGCGTAAAATGCGCAAGCTGGAAGAAGATGGCGTCATACAAGGTTATCGCGCCACACTGGACCGGAAAGCCATCGGCCTCGGCGTCATGGCTTTTGTGCGGATCAAGATCGACAGCCACAGTGAAGCCGAAGCTGAGCAATTTGCTGCCGAACTGATGGGCCTTGATGAAGTCATCACCTGTTACAGCATTGCGGGCGACGCAGATTTTCTGCTGCAAGTCGTATCGCATGACCTCGATACCTATGCGGATTTCGCCATGTCGACCTTACGTCGCCTTCCCCGCATCAAAGAGATGCAAACCACCTTCGTTCTGAAAGAAACGAAAGGGTTCAAAGGTTTCCCTTTGCATTACGCCCAGTCAGTAAAGACTGACGCTTGAAAGGACAGCTGGTTTTGGTCCGCCATATGCCCAATCGAGCAATTCGATTGTATGTACGATCGGCAACTGGCTCCCGGTTGCGATTTGCGTCATACAGCCAATATTGCCGGTTGCGATCAAATCTGCCCCTGTGGCCTCAATGTTCTTGACCTTACGGTCACGAAGCGTGGTGGCGATTTCAGGCTGCATAATATTGTAGGTGCCAGCCGACCCACAGCAAAGATGCCCCTCCAGAGGCTCCCGCACGGTAAAGCCTGCCTTAGCGAGCAAATCCTTCGGCTGACGCACCACCTTCTGACCATGCTGCATGGAGCAAGCCGAGTGATAAGCAACAGTCAGACGTGAAGGATGTGGTGGCTCAGGCAGCTCGATTGAGGTCAGATATTCGGTCACGTCCTTAGCCAGCGCGGAGACCTTTGCTGCCTTGTCCTTATATGCCGGGTCCAATCGCAGCATATAGCCGTAATCCTTGATCGTCGTACCGCAGCCAGACGTCGTCACGATAATGGCGTCCAGGCCCCCGGCGTCGATTTCTCGGGTCCACACATCAACATTGTGCCGCGCTTGCTCAAGCGCCTGTTCCTCACGACCCATATGGTGCACCAACGACCCACAGCACCCTTCGCCCTTTGGGGTTATCACCTCGATACCGACCCGGTTAAGCAAGCGCAGCGTGGCAGCGTTGATGCCGGGATTGAGTACCGGTTGCGCACAGCCATTGAGAATTGCAACCCGTCCGCGCTTTTGGCCCTTGGCCGGGCTGATAGTATCGACCGGTTGATGAGCGGGTAAATGTTGCGGTGCAAGATCGAGCATGGCAGCCACGGGCCTTAAGGTGTCGCTCTTACGAAACAGAGAAGCGAACGGGCGTCCGAGTTTTGCCAATTGCAGCGCCAGCCGGAACCGACCTGGGTATGGCAGAACCTGCGCCAGAATATCGCGCAGAAAGCGGTTCATAAATGGGCGTTTATAGGTCTTCTCAATATGCGACCGCGCATGATCGATCAGGTGCATATAATTGACACCAGACGGACAGGTCGTCATGCATGACAGGCACGAGAGACAGCGATCAACATGCCGCACAACCTCTTCGTCAGCCGGACGATTGTTCTCCAGCATATCCTTGATAAGATAGATGCGCCCGCGCGGGCTATCCAGCTCATTGCCAAGTGTCACGTAAGTCGGACACGTCGCTGTGCAGAAGCCGCAATGCACACATTTGCGGAGGATTTTTTCGGCCTCATTGACGCCGGGATCAAGCAGTTGTTCAGGACTGAATTGGGTCTGCATGGGGGTCAAACTCCTGCTTGCTCAGGATAGATACGGCCCGGATTGAGAATATTCTCCGGATCAAATTGCAACTTCAGGCGGCGCGACAAAGCGGCAAGTGCTGCCGATTGTGGCTCAAACACATCCGTGTTTGCACGCACCTGCTCCGGTGCCCGCACCAACGTGGCATGTCCACCGCCATATTTGGCGATAAGAGCACGCAGCACATGAGCTTCTGGGTCGGCTTCCATGCGCAGCCAGATCAAACCGCCCTGCCAGTCATAATAAGCGTCTGCACCGGCGTGGCGTCGGAGTTCGTCCACCATCTTCCAGCCTTGCATAGGCGCCATGGACACGCGCCAAACTGCGCGCTGATCGCCCTTTTTCACAAACGGCAGCACATCGCGCACCTCACGCCAAAGCTGACGCGACTGTCTCTCATCAAGAAGATCAATCACCCCAACAGTACCCAGTAACGCCTGCAATTGAGCGCTACGATGGCGCACCGAAGGCGCAAAACCCTCTATCCGCAGAATGGTCGCGGCCTCACCACCGAGATTACCGTCCAGAAAGCGCCAAGCCACACTTGGCGGCAGATGGGCGCTCGAAGCCACTTCCTCACGCGACCCCATAGCCATGGCCATGATGCGGCTTGCGGCCTCATCATCAAGCCCGCGCACGGCAAGCGTTGCAACTGTTTCAGGTGCAGGCAAAACCTTGAAGGTCACTTCAGTGGCGACGCCCAACGTCCCCCAAGAATTGGCCATGCCTTTTGAAAGATCGTAGCCGGTCACGTTTTTGACCACGCGTCCGCCGGACTTGAACAACTCTCCGCGCCCCGAAACCACACGCACGCCCAATATATGGTCGCGTGCGGCACCGGCTTTGAGGCGGCGCGGACCTGACAGATTGGCCGCAAGCGCACCCGCAATCGTGCCGCTTCCTGGCTCGCCAGAAAGAAGTGGGCCGTAATCCATCGGCTCAAAATGAAAGCACTGCTTGTTATCGGCTAACAGTTTTTCGATTTCGGCAAGCGGCGTTCCGGCCTTTGCAGAAAGCACCAGTTCATCAGGCTCGTAAAGTGTCACGCCTGACAGGTTCGACACATCAAGCACACCACCTGTTGCCATAGGTCGGCCAATTCCGCGTTTGCTGCCCCGACCGATGATTTCCAGCGGCGTTGAATTGGCCAAGGCCCATTGCACCGCCTCCAGAACACCCGCCTCATCCTGCGGCTTTATTATGTTTGTGTCAGTCATCATCAAAACGCGCCCTAAAATCGGGGAATGTCCGGAAAAGCCAATTCGCCACGATGCACATGCATGCGGCCAAGCTCGGCGCAGCGACGCAATTGTGGGAAGACCTTGCCGGGATTGAGCAGATGCTTGGCATCAAACGCACATTTGACGCGCATCTGCTGGTCAAGATCGATCTCGTTGAACATGACTGGCATCAGATCACGCTTCTCGATGCCAACGCCGTGCTCGCCGGTCAACACACCGCCAACTTTGACGCAAAGCCGCAAAATGTCGGCACCAAAGTCTTCGGCCGCCTCCAGCTCACCCGGAATATTCGCATCGTAAAGGATGAGAGGATGGAGATTGCCATCGCCTGCGTGAAAGACATTGGCGACACGTAGCCCGTATTTTTCGGAAAGATCGCGCATGCCTGAAAGCACACGCGGCAATTCCTTGCGCGGTATGGTGCCATCCATGCAGAGATAATCCGGCGAGATGCGGCCTACTGCCGGGAAGGCCGCTTTTCTCCCTGCCCAGAAAGCCAGTCGCTGCTCTTCCGATTGCGAAAGTGTGCAGGTGGTCGACCCATTTTTAAGCGCAATTGCTTCCACCTGACCAATCAGATGATCGACTTCTACCGGCGGACCATCAAGCTCGACAATCAGCAGTGCTTCAACATCCAGCGGATAACCCACACGGACAAAATCTTCCGCTGCCTGAATGGCCGGACGATCCATCATTTCCATACCGCCGGGAATGATCCCGCAACCGATAATATCAGCCACACACTGGCCTGCCTGCTCGCTTGATGGGAACCCGATCATCACCGCGCGCGCTGTTTCCGGCTTCTGCAAAATACGCACGGTGATTTCCGTAACCACCCCCAAAAGGCCTTCAGAGCCTGTCATGAGGCCCAATAGGTCATAGCCTTCACTATCAAGATGCTTGCCGCCCAGTCGCAGCACTTCGCCCGTAATCAGCACCATTTCGATGCCAAGCACGTTGTTGGCCGTGAGGCCATATTTGAGGCAATGTACGCCGCCCGCATTTTCTGCGACATTGCCGCCAATGGAGCATGCAATCTGCGAAGACGGATCGGGTGCGTAATAGAAACCCTCGTGTTCGACGGCCTTTGTGATGCCGAGATTGGTCACGCCCGGCTGCACGACTGCGACGCGGTTTGGGTAATCGATTTCCAGGATACGATTAAAGCGCGACATGCCCAGCAACACAGCATCGACCAAAGGCATAGAGCCGCCGGAAAGCGACGTGCCTGCACCACGCGGCACGACGCGAATTTCATTGTCATGGCAATAGCGCAATATCTGCGAAACTTGCTCAACAGTTTCAGGCAACACTACAACAAGCGGCAGCGCACGATGCGCGGTCAGTCCGTCGGTTTCAAACACCCGCATGGCATTGGTCGTATCGACAACTCCCTCACCGGGTACAATTGTCTTAAGATCAGCAACGATCGTCTCGCGCCGTTCAAGAACCAAAGCATTTGGCTCCGGCATAATCAGTCCGCTCATATGATCCTCCGCCTCCCCAGTGGACTGATTCCGACATCTGCATCCTTCGATAAAGATGTTGAACAAATGCCGGACCAAAAAGACCACTAGCAAGCATTTGAATCTAGTGGATTTTTCGAATTTGGCGTTTGAAACAGCATTTGTGTCTGTCAGGATTCAAACGTCAACTTCAATCCACTAGAGTGCATTCGGCCTCGCTTGGGTCAAGTGGTAATATTATTTTACCAATTGGCATATAGCGAAACAGTTATGACGCTGCGGCATAATCGCCTTGCGATCCTTTGCCTGCCTCGGCTGAAGCGGCTTTAGTTAAAAATGAATCAATCGAACAGCTCTGCTTTTTTCCTCACGCATCTTCAAACGCAAAACCGCTTCACACTTTTGCTGAAAATGCTCTAGATGAACCAGTGCATATATCTGCCGGGGAGGATTTAAAACTATCATGATGAGCAGTCTGGCCGATATGGAGATTTTCGCACGTGTTGTCACAACTGGCAGCATGTCAGCAGCGGCACGTGATCTCGGATTGTCCCCGGCAGTCGTTTCCAAAAGACTGGGAAGACTTGAAGAACGTCTCGGCACGCGTCTGTTGCAACGCACCACGCGTCAGATTGCACTGACAGAAGCTGGCCAAGGCTATCACGAGCGCGTATTGGCAATTCTGAGCAATATTGAAGAAGCCGAAGCCTTTGTTGCCCGCAGATCGGCAAATGCACGCGGCACACTGAAAATATCGGCTCCTACAACCTTCGGACGGATGCACATCGCGCCTTATCTCGTCCCTTTCATGCGGACCAATTCAGACCTCACCGTCAACATGCAGCTATCAGACGAAATGGTGGATATTGTCGGCGATGGCTATGATCTGGCCATCCGTATTGGTGAATTGTCGGATTCGACGCTTGTCGCGCGACGTCTGGCGCCAGTGCGTCGTGTTCTGGTTGCCTCGCCGCATTATATCGCTGAGCGGGGCACGCCGGAAACCATCGAGGATCTGCAGGCGCATATTTGTCTTGCTCCGCACAATAATGACCCGTGGCGGCTGGAGGGACCAAAAGGGCCGATCACCATTCGCCCGCAAGGACCATTGCAGACCAATTCGAGCGAAATGGTACGCGAAGCAGTGCTGGCGGGGCTTGGCATTGCGCAACGTTCGACCTGGGATATCGGGCCAGAATTGGCGGCAGGAAAGCTCGTACAAGTGCTCCCTGATTATTCAGCTTCGCGCAATGTCGCGATTCACGCCGTCTATCCCTCAAAACAATTCCTGCCAGCAAAAGTACGATTGTTCATAGATTATTTGGCTGATCTTTACGGGCCGGTTCCTTATTGGGAGAGCGGTAGTTGTCCACAAGACATGCCTACAAAATAGACGAAGCCAATGTGATTGCGTATGAAAGCGCGTCGCTTTTGTTAAAAGCGCGCAATGCAGCCGGCTAAGCAGTTGATTAGCAATAGCCTTATAGCCCCCATAATTCAACGAATCGGATGGAGCTCCTCCCACATCAGTCCGATTTTTGAGGAATGAAGATGAACACACCTACCCGCCTTATTCTCGCAATCGTCGTTGCCGTTATCGTCGGTTTCGGGTTCATGTTCTATGACAAATCGCGCGGCGCAGAATGGGTCGTTTCCCCGCAGCAGATCGAACAGGCGAAAGCCGAAGGAAAGGCTGGCTTCGAAAGCCGCCCGGGCACAGTTACCGTGCTTCCTATTCGTAGTGAAACCGCCGATGCCCTTCCCATCAAATGGGCAATGTATGGTCTTGTTGCAGGCATCGTTGCTTTCTTTTCAGGCCGCAAGCGTAAGAAGACCTGAAGCAGAGCTGTAATCTTCTCAAACCCCGGATGCATACCTTCCGGGGTTTTTGTTTAACCTGTAAACTCCCCGTTGCTCGGCTGAGGCCTTAAGGCTAACTTGCCGCCGATATGGAGAGGGCTTCGAACGGCATGGCCGAGACAATTTTTTCACGTATTCAAGCGAGCCGTACAGCGGATGATGTCGTCCACCAGATCGAGAGCCTGATTCTCGAAGGCGTCTTGCGTGGTGGCGACCGGCTTCCGGGTGAACGCGAACTTGCACACCAGTTCGATATTTCCCGTCCTATTCTGCGTGATGCCCTGAAGAGGCTTGAAAATGCCGGTCTTCTCACATCGCGTCACGGTGGTGGTACATTCGTTGCTGATGTCATCGGACAGGTTTTCAGTGCACCGGTGGTGAAGCTTTTTGCCGATCATCGCAAAGCCAAGGCTGATTATCTGGAGTACCGCCGCGAGATAGAGGGCATTGCCGCTGAATTTGCAGCATTGCGCGCGACGCCTGCCGACAAGGCACTCTTGAAGGAAATCATCGTCGCAATGGAAACGGCGCACGGTGCCGGTGATTTCGATACGGAAGCGCGGCTTGATGTCGATTTTCACAATGCTATCGGTGAAGCCGCACATAATATAGTGCTGCTGCATACATTGCGCTCTTGCTATCAACTGCTCAAAGACGGGGTTTTTTACAACCGCAGTCTGATTTACAATTACCCCGGCGTCGCTGACATGTTCCTGTCACAGCACCGCGCCATTTACGATGCTGTCATTGCAGGCAACCCGCAAGTCGCCCGCGAGGCGGTTCAAAAGCACATCCGGTTCGTCGAACAGGCGACGAATGACAGAGAACTGAACGATGAACGTGAGCGCGTATCCCGCTTGCGCTATCGTCAGCGTGCTGGAAAAGACGCAAAAGAAAGCGACGACTTATGACTGGCGTGACGTTGAAGGACGCTAAAGGACCTGAAGGCGTCCGGCTTTATGCTATCGGCGACGTTCACGGACGCCTTGATCTTTTGCTGGATATGCATGGCCTTATCCGCGCCGATCTCGACCACAATCCCGTACATGATTGGCGGATTATTCATCTTGGCGATTACATCGACCGCGGACCGGATTCTAAAGGTGTTCTTGATTTTCTGATGAATGCATCAGCACACGATCCGCGCATTGTTTCTTTAGTCGGAAACCATGACGATGGTTTTTTGCGCTATCTTGCTACTGGAGATACGAACGGGATTTTTGCCAATCATGGCGGCAGTGATACCGCACGCTCTTATGGGGTTGAGGTGGATTTCAACGATCCGGTTTCGGCAGTGTTGGGATACAAGCAACTCGTAAACGCAATACCGCCAGCGCATATCGATTACATCCGCTCCATGCCGCATTCAGTGAGTTTCGGCGATTTCTTTTTCTGTCATGCGGGCGTTAATCCGGCAGTGCCGCTCGACGCTCAGGACCCCGACGAACTGATGTGGATCAGGTCGCTGTTTCTGAAATGGACCGACCCCTTGGAAAAGGTCATTATCCACGGCCATACGCCGCAGAATTCAATCGACGTTCAACCCAATCGGGTTAATCTCGATACTTATGCCTGGAAGAGTGGAAAGTTGTCAGCCATCGTGATCGACGGTTCTGAAAAACGCTTTCTCGAAGCGACTGGTCCAGCCGACAGTCCAAAAAATTAACGCGCGCTGGAAATGCCGTAACCGTCAGTCGATGTCATGCTGTTACCTGCATCGACTGTAAAAATACCAACTGCCATAAACATGATCGCAGAAATCATCAGGACGGTGAGGAGCGCGGCATGCTTAGCGGTCATGATCGAAAACTCTTTAGAGGGTTACCGGGAGGATCGGGAAACCGAGCTTTCATAATGAGCAAGGCTTGCGCCCTGTCCGATCAATTGCCACCCGGAAGTTGGCCTCAGTTACACCTGAAAAAAGTTACCTGCAACTGAACACGGGGACTACAATTGTCGCTTTCCAAGGGAAAAACCCAAATGGTTTCCCCCTGTGGCAAAGTCGCAACGCCTTATCGGCTAGTGGTGTTGTTTACAGGCAACTTTTTTGGGCATCCGCGCTAGATCAGATTGATCCATGCACGTGCGAGGGCTGCGCCAGCCTTATCTGCAGTAGCCCCCGAACGTTGCAAATGTGCGGGAAATTCAGTGGGCCATTCAGGGTCAAACTCAGCGATCATGTCGCTGAGTGTTTCATTCCAGTCGACAACAAGTTTTGTGTCTGCTTCAAAATGAAACTGGGTACCATAGATCGCCCGGCCAATCCGGTAGGCCTGATGGGCAGTCATATCGCTGACTGCCATGTGAATAGCCCCTTCTGGCAATGAAAACGTATCGCGGTGCCAATGGAAAATCGGAAACGCAGAACCTGCGGCACCAAGCATCGGATCGCTTTTCCCTTTCTCGGTCAGCCGCACTTCGTGCCAGCCAAACTCCATAGGCCGATCCAGAATATTCTCGGCTCCATATGCGCGCGCAATAAGCTGGCTACCGAGGCAAATGCCAAGTATCGCCTTGTCCTTATCGCCGAAAGCGCGAATGAGATTGAGGAGATCTGGGAAATATGGGAACTCGACATCCGCAAGTGCATTCTGTTCGCCACCAAGCAGAATAAGCGCCTGATGATCACTGTCATCTTTTGGTAGAGCGTCGCCCTGATAGGCATGCCGCAGATCAATCGAATGGCCCGCATCAAGCAATATAGGCTCAATTTGTCCGAGGCCCGAATCTGGATAATTCTGGATGACCAATACGCTCATAGCCCAAGCCCCACAGCGACTTCTTCACGCAAATTGCTAGAGTGGTTTCGGTTAAGCTGAAGCGCTGGAACCGCTCTAACTATTTGTTCTCACGCATTATGTTACGCAAAACCACTTCGCACTTTTGCTGGAAATGCTCTAACATGAAAAAAGCCCGGACAATAGCCCGGCTTTGCTTCTCATCACGGGCAATTTCAGTTCACGACCGAAACGCTGACTGTGCGACCAGCCACCAGATGAACACCCTGCGGCACTTCCTCCAGTTTCACTCTAACAGGCACGCGCTGTGCGAGGCGAACCCAGTTGAACGTCGGAGAAACATTGGCAAGCAGGCTGGTTGAATCCGTGCGCTCGCGGTCTTCAATGCCGCCAGCAATGCCTTCGACCTTGCCTTTCAGCTGCACCTGACTGCCCATCACATCAACCAGAACCGCATCGCCGATCTGGATGCGTTCGAGTTTGTTTTCTTCGAAATAGCCGGAAACATAAAATGAATCTGTATCGACCAGCGCTGTGACCGCGGAACCCGTCGTCACATAATCACCTGGTTGAAGCGAAAAATTGGTGATTACACCATTCACGGGAGCCTTGACCGAAGACCGATCCAGATTAAGCGATGCCAGATCGCGGTCGAGCTCTGCCTGACGATAGGTGGCTTCAGCTTGCTGGGTTGTCGTTTCGATCTGTTCCATTTTCTGTTGGGTCACAGTCGTATCGTTGAGCTTGCGGTAGCGTATCTGATCGCGATTGGCCATATCCAGTGCAGCCTTGCTGCTGGCAAGCTTCGCATCGGCCAACTGGAGCGCAAGCTTGTAGCGGGCCTGATCAATGCGGAAAATCACCTCACCTTGCTGGACCGTCTGATTGTCATGAACCAGAACTTCGCTCACCAGACCGGAAACGTCCGGAGCGATGCGCACGACATCTGCACGTATCTTGCCGTCACGTGTCCATGGCGCGTTCATGTAATAGTCCCATAGATGCCAGCCAAGCAGCCCTGCCATTGTGACCATGACGAGGGTGAGGAAAACCCGGCCGGAATGTGCAAAGAGCTTTTTCATAGCGGTATTCCATTCAAGAGTACGGCGCTTACGCCGAGTATGCAGAAGTACATCGCGGCATCAAACAAAGGTCGATGCCAGACAAAACGGTAGAAACGGACGCGCGCCAGCAGGCGTTGCAGCACAGAATTGGCGAAATAAGCGCCGAGCGCCAAAACCGCCAAAGTCGGAAGATAAATCCCATAGATGTCGAGTTCGGGTCTCATGATTATTCAAGTTCCATTCGTGCGAAATACCTGCCTTATGCAGCCTGCGGCAGCACGAGTTGCGGCTGCGGTGGAAGCGCAAAGGGCGGCGCTTTCGGAAACAGATTGAAGCGCAAGCCAATCAGGGCGATACGAGGCCTCTTGGCGATAGCCGGTGAACCATTTTCGATGATGACAGTGATCGCCTGATCTATAGCGGCCAATAGTCGGGCATCAATGTCTTCACGCACGTCCGACCTGGTGTCATGTGACAGCGCCCGATAATGCGCACCAACGCCATCAAGCACCACGTCCACCGCCTCGCCACAGGATACAGGCAATTTCGACCGATATTGCTGCAAATCAATCGTGTTCATGCCATTGCGCAAATCACGCAACAGATCGACCTTGGCAATATCGGCAGCTGGTATCAAAGCAAGGCGCGGCGTCATCATGCCGATGCGATCAATCATCTTGAGCAGCAAACGGTTCATACGCTGACGACGATGGCGACCCGACTGACGTTCGGTTGTAAGCACAATGTCGTTCCAGCCCGCTCTGACGAGACGCCGCACGCTCCATTCGGCACCGACCGATCGCACAATGGATGTCACTCCAGCAGCAATGACTATACCAAGAACGGTGGCGAGGTTGGCATTGGCAAAGCTCACAAAGTCATGCGTCAGATGTCCCTGTAACATCAGCATGTTTGGTAGGTTCACACAAAGTACCATACCGAGCAGAAACTGTGATGGAATTGCAAGAAGCAGTCCGGCAGGGACCAGGAACAGGCCAAGTACAAGTACCAACGGGAAGAACCCGTCCACCAGCGGTAACAATGCAAATTCAAACACGAAGGCGGCGGCAATAACGATCAATAGCAGCCAGTTGAACTTGCGCATCACCGGCACAGGATCGTCCATGCCTGCAAAAATACAGCAAAAAATCCCAGCCATCATGGCGGCGGCACTGCCCTGCGACCAGCCGGTCGCAATCCAGAAGGCAGTGGCGATACATGTTGCCAGAAAAGCCGAAAAACCTGAGAGGAAGGCCATGCCATAATCTCTGTGCTGCGGGCGCGCCTTCAGATGCGCGTCGTAGCGGCGCCAGCGCAGCGAATGACGAGAACCAGAAATGATGTCCTGACGCAGCGTGATACAGTCGCTCCAAATCTGAACAAGATCACGCACACGCGCTGCCAGATTGAACGGCAGCAACTCAGCCCAGCTATCGGCATCCTTGCCATGCTTTTCGATTTCGTCGAGATAACCAAGAAGTATTGCGCGGCGGTGTTCTGTCAGGGCTTCACCACTTTCAAGCCAGGCGCAGGCTGCATCCAGAAGTTTCTTCACCCCTGGATGCCAGGGCTTTTCACCCTCACCGGGCTTCAGTACCAACACATCATGCAGGCTGGAAACGATTGGCAGAACGGCAACCATGCGCTGTTGCAGTACGTGCAAAAGTGCCCCGACATTGCGGATAGAGGACGTATCATAGGCCACATGCGTCGTCAGATTGCGCAGTTCCAGAGCATCGGCAGCAAGCCGCTGGCGGTCGCGTCTGAATTCAGGGCTGTCACCGTCGCCGCGCAGCGTTGCAACAGCAAGTTTGGAGCCGTCACGCAGCCAGTTATCGATACGCGCAACCAGAACGGGGCCGCTATGGCGCGGAAATACCAGACGATTGACCACAGCCGCACAAATAATGCCGATGGCAATTTCTTCAACACGGCCCACGGCATATTGGAAAGTCGTGGCGGGAGCGGAGACAACCGCGAAACTTGCGATCGCTACGGTATAGCCGGCAAGCATGAAAAGGTAGCTGCGTGGCGTGCCATCAAGCAGGCTAATCGCGAGACAAAGCCCCATCCACAGGCCGATTGCCAGCGTTAGAATTTCAGGCGAGTTGACCAGATGCGGCACGAAAAGAATAGTGACGGCACCGCCGATAATTGTACCGATCAGACGATAAAAGCCCTTGGAGGTCGTAGCGCCTGAAAGCGGATGCGCAACGATGTAAACCGCTGCCACCGACCAATAAGGATTGGGCAGATCAGCCATCAGGGCAATCCACAGCGCAAGCATGGCAGCGGCGAAGGTCTTCAGCGAGAAGACCACGTCCCAAAATCGTGGCATTGTTTCAGCGGGCTTAATCATCGGTTTTAAGAATGTTCATTACATTAAGTTGCCTGCCTTCAAGGGAAGGCCGGATGTTGCTTGCCTTCCCGTCAGGAAGGCTGGTTTTGGAATTTCTCGTGAAGCTTTCGCAAGACATCCATCGCGACATCAACCGCATCGGGATCAAGGTCGCCCAGAAAAGCCATGCGCAGGCGCGCCGCAGTCTTTTCCACTTTTGCCGCAAGGGCTCGACCCTCATCCGTCAGCTGAATGAGTTTAACCCGGCGATCCGTGTCGTCCGGGATGCGTCGGATCAGGTCTTCCCTTTCCAACTCATCCACAACGCGGACAATCGTTGCTCCTTCAATGCCTACCCTTTCGGCAAGTACGCCCTGAGGAATACAATCGCCATGCCGTAAAAGTGTCATGAGCGGTATAGCTTTTGCATCCGATAGGCTGTGGTCGGCCATTGCTGCGTCGAAGGCTTTGCGCCATCCACGGGCATTGGCAGACAGCAGCGGTGCAAATTCGGCCCAAGCTTGGTTCATCACTTAAATTCCATTCAAATAGATAGCTTCATATCTATATGGATACAATCTAGTTCAAATCAACTGCTTTATTAGTCCCATCAAATATTTGTGTAGCCAACCATTCAATTTACCCCAAATGACCAAAAAGCTTGACCATTGGGTCGGCCCTCTGTCATCGATGCGATCATGCGCGCGAATTATAAAATGCAGAGACTTTATATCGAAGCCAGCCTTAGCCATGGAACACTAGGCGATGGCGTAAGCGTGGAAGCGCCGACGCAGGCCGCTCATTATCTGACGCACGTTCTGCGGTTGAAGGACGGCGACCAAATCCTTGCTTTCAACGGGCAGGATGGCGAATGGAAAATGCGTTTGCGGCCTGAAGGCAAGAAACGTCTGTTTCTTGAAGCAATTGAGCAAACACGCCCGCAGCCAGATGCTTGTGATTTGATCTATTGCTTTGCCCCGCTGAAACAGGGGCGGCTTGATTATATGGTGCAGAAGGCCGTTGAAATGGGCGCAGGCGTTTTGCAGCCGGTTGTCACGCAGCATACACAGGTGCCAAAGCTTGGAATAGACCGCATCAAGGCCAATGCCATCGAGGCTGCCGAGCAATGCGGTGTGCTTGCTATCCCCGAATGCCGCGATGCAATCCGCTTTGATCATTTTCTGGAGCAGTGGGACCAGTCGCGCCGCCTCATCTTCTGCGATGAGGGCCATGAAGCAAATGACCCGCTAACTATTCTGAGCAGTTTAGAGCCCGGCCCCTATGCGGTTCTTATCGGCCCGGAAGGCGGGTTTTCAGAGGCTGAGCGACAGCAATTGCACAGCCTCCCGTTTGTGACTGCCATTCCACTGGGGCCTCGCATTTTGCGTGCAGATACGGCAGCTGTTGCAGCACTTACGCTTGTCCAAGCGGTGTTAGGCGACTGGAAAGCGAACACATGAATATGAGAAAATCCAATCATCAATGAAATTGACTTGCGCGATTTGACAAATTTGTCCAATCACGCTGACAAATATAAATCCGACTAGGGACAATACGCATGGCGCGCGACACGACCGATGAAACAGCACTGACCGGTGTTGAAGAACTCGCAGCCTATCTTGCCGAAGGCAGCAAGCCGAAAGATGCGTGGCGCATCGGCACAGAACACGAGAAATTTCCTTTCTACGTCGCTGATAACAGCCCCGTTCCTTACGAAGGCCCGCGCGGCATCAAGGCCATTCTGGAAGGTATGAAGGCCAAGCTGGGCTGGGAACCAATCATGGATGATGGCAATATCATCGGATTGGTAGAGCCGACTGGACAGGGCGCGATTTCGCTCGAACCTGGTGGCCAGTTTGAACTTTCCGGCGCGCCCCTTTCGACCATTCATCAGACCTGTCGTGAAGTGAACGCCCATCTTTCGCAAGTACGCGAGATTGCCGAGCCACTCGGTATTCGCTTCCTGGGACTTGGTGGCAGTCCAAAATGGACGTTGGCTGAAACGCCGGTCATGCCGAAGTCGCGCTATAAAATCATGAGTAACTATATGCCGAAAGTCGGGCATGAAGGTCTCGACATGATGTATCGCACGTCGACCGTTCAGGTTAATCTCGATTTTGGTTCCGAAACCGACATGCGCCGCAAGATGCAGGTTTCGATGAAGCTGCAGTCGATTGCGACAGCGCTCTTCGCAAGTTCACCTTTCACCGAAGGCAAGCCGAACAATCTTCTGTCGTGGCGCTCCAATATCTGGCGCGACACCGACAACCAGCGCTCGGGCGTATTGCCATTTGTCTTCTCGGAAAACTTTGGCTTCATCGACTATGTCGAATGGGCGCTCGATGTACCGATGTATTTTATCCTGCGCGACGGTCGTTATCATGACTGCACGCATGTAACCTTCCGCCAGTTTATGAAGGGCGCTTTGAAGGGCGAAGTCAGCGATCCTGTGCCGAACATGGGCGACTGGACCAACCATTTGTCGACGCTGTTCCCGGAAGTACGCCTCAAGCGCTTCCTCGAAATGCGCGGCGCTGATGGTGGCCCTTGGCGCCGTATCTGCGCCCTGCCCGCCTATTGGGTAGGCCTGCTCTATGATGATGAAGCGCTCGATGCCGCAGAAGATCTGACAAAAGACTGGACCTATGAAGAGGTGCTGGCGTTGCGCAATGACGTGCCAGCAAAGGCACTCAATGCTTTATTCCGTGGCAAGCCTGTTGCGCAGATCGCCCGCAAGACGCTCGAAATCTCGCGACTTGGCCTTCTCAACCGCAACAAGCTGAATGCCGACGGATTTGACGAAACGCATTTCCTGGCACCGCTGGAAGAAATCGTCGCTGCAGGCATCACTGACGCCGAGCGCATGCTCAAGGCTTATAACAGCGTGTGGGCTGGTTCAGTCGAACCAATCTTCCTGGAGTATGCATATTAATCTTCGTATAAAACGGAAGTTATCTTTGTCCGTAACCAGCGATGCGCCGGGTCACTTTCCCGGCGCTTATGCCATATCTGCACAAAGGGTATAGGCGGCAACGCAACAGGTACAGGCAGCACGATCAAATTATCATCCGGCGGCAGATTTTTGAGCCCGCCACGCGCGATGGTCAAAATCAGGTCTGTGCCTGCGATTAGCTGTGGTGCGACGCCCCAATGCGGAACAACCACGGCGATATGGCGCGTTTGTCCCGTAAGTTTCAAGCTCTCTTCAATCTCGGTCGTCGCATCGCCACGCACTGCAACAAGTGCGTGTGGTCGTGCAAAGTATGTCACAGCATCGAATGGTCGTCCTTCAAGGCTGCGGCGGTCCAATAAGCACACATATTCGTCTCTCATCAGCACATCAGCCGCAATTTGAGCAGGCAAGTGCGGGAACACCCCAAAGCCCATATCAATCTCGCCATCCAGAACGCGCGCGATCATGCCTTCGCGACTGAACTGGCTGATAGCCAGATCAATGCCCGGCGCATCCTTTCTTAATTCTCTGACCAATCCCGGTAAGACGATACCACCACCATAGTCGGACATGGAAAGATGAAAGCGGTGCTGCGTGGTTGCAGGTTCGAAACCCAGCGGGCCAAGCACGCTTCGAACGCCCGAGAGCACTTCTGTGAGCGGTTTTGTAATTTCCATTGCTTTTATTGTGAGAGATAGCCCTGCTCCTTGCCGAATGAGAAGTTGGTCATCCAGCAACTCACGGAGACGCGCCAGCGCGTGACTGACTGCTGGCTGGCTCATATTGAGCCGCAAGGCTGCACGCGACACATGGCGTTCTGTCAGAAGCACGTCCAGAATCACCAACAGGTTGAGATCAACATTCCGCAGATTATTCGTCTGGTGCATGATTACCTCGGAAATTTGAATTTATAATTCTCATTATCTATAACTAAATCAGAGCCAAAGGAACACAGGAAAGGTTTTCAATGCAGGCTCAAGGATCACTTACATTTCTCTTCGCCGCCCTTATTGCAGGTGCGGTGGTGCCGTTTCAGGCTGGCGCGAATGCCGCATTGGGGCGCACCCTCGGCCACCCACTGTGGGCAACAGTCGTGTCGTTGATCGTCAGCATCATCTGTGTGCTTCCGGTCTTACTAGCAATGAAGGTTTCACTGCCCACATTCGCCGGACTTGCCGGACAGCCGAAATGGATATGGATCGGCGGTGTGGCCGGTGTGGTTTACATAACCGCTGCAATACTATTCGCGCCAAAGCTCGGTGCAGCGAGTTTCATGACAGCAGTCATTGCCGGTCAGCTCATCGCTTCCGTGCTTATCGACCATTTCGGCATCGTGGGCTTTGCGAGCAAGGCAATCACCCCCTCCCGCCTTGTTGGCGTTGCACTTGTCGTCATCGGCGTCATCGTCATGCAAGGCCCATCGCTCTGGCGGACTGCGCAAACCATTACAGCCGCTTCCGGACAGAACTGAAGGAGATGACTATGAATACCCAATCGACCTCTCTCACGCTGGGCGAAGGCGCAATCCCGGTACAGATCCGCGTTGCCCGCCCAACCGACAAGTTTAGCGAAGTCGTCACCTTCTACCGAGACGGCCTTGGTCTTCCTGAGCTGGGAGCTTTTGCAGATCATGCCGGATACAATGGCATCATGCTCGGCCTTCCGGGAAAAGGTGCACATCTGGAATTCACCGAGCATCAGGCGGGCAGTCCTTGCCGCGCTCCGTCACAAGACAATCTGCTTGTGATTTATATCACCGACGAAAACGCCTATGAACCGCTGAACCGCCGTATGCAGGACAAGGGTTATGCGCCGGTTGAACCTGAGAATCCATACTGGATTGGCCGCAGTTTTACCTATGAAGACCCTGACGGCTGGCGCGTTGTGATCTGTAAGCGAACAGGTGTCTGATCGAAGCGGTACAGCGGCTCCAGCTGAGCTGAAATTACTGGGAACGCTGTAACTATTTGTTTTTACGCATTATCCACCGCAAATCAAAAAGGGCGCGATGATCGCGCCCTTGTTTACATTCAGCTCGTCACTTGCGTACCTTTTGTCGGATCAGGGATAACGACAATGGTGCTGCCATCACGCACATTGTTATAAAGGTCGATCACATCCTGGTTGAGCAAGCGGATACAGCCAGATGACACTGCCTTGCCGATGCTCCATTCCTCAGTTGAACCATGAATACGATAAATCGTGTCACGTCCGTCCTTGTGAATGTAAAGCGCTCGCGCGCCTAGCGGATTTTTCAAGCCGGGAGGCATACCGCCATTGGCGATGCTGTAGGGTTGAAGCGCCGGTTGACGTGCCACCATTTCATCTGGCGGGGTCCAGCGCGGCCATTGGCGTTTATACGCGATAATCGCACGGCCAGCCCACGAAAAGCCATCACGCCCGACGCCAATACCATAGCGCATGGCGCGACCATTGCTGCGAACATGATAAAGATATTTGTTCGGCGTATCGACAATAACGGTACCGACCTTCTCGTCGGTCGGATAGTCAACTTCCTGCCGCCAGAATTTCGGATCAACCTTGGCAACATTTACTGCCGGCAGAGGAAACTGCTCATAGGGCATCGCCTCATACATTGGTGGAACGGCGCGCACCGGGGCCGGTTCAGCAGCCACTTTTACAGGGCTCGCCTGTTGGGCGGTCGAAACGCAGCCCGAAAGTGCAATCGCACTGGCACCAATCAGGAACGCCCGGCGGTTTGTCAGGCCGTTTGGCAAGAGTGGCCCGCCACCGCTTTCAGAAAATTTACGCGACATTCAAAAACTCTTTCATCTGCACGACTTTAAACCACGTGCCTTCCAAACTGGAATACACGCCGGCGAATGTGTGCCGAGAAAGAAGAGGCCAAACTTAAGTCAGCCTTAAGAAAACAACATAATCTGCAACTTACGTGCAATCTGCGAGCAATCACGAGGCAATCAACTGATGACTGTTGCTAAAATAGCGATCCTTGCCCGCCGGGACGCGAAGAGGATGGTTTGCGTGTTGTACCTTTGGACGAAGGTGCTCCAAGAGTTTCGCCCGCGATCGCCGCAACATCGCCATCACGGAAGCGGATCGACAGGCTGTCGCCTTGGCAAACGTTCGCCGCCTGTTTGATCGGATTGCCTTCCGCATCGAAAACAATCACAAAGCCACGCTCTAACACGCTTTCATAAGACAGCGTGCGCATGAGACGTTCCAGCTCCTGCCCGCGACGTCGGGTGCGTTCGAGCAGTAAGTCGATCGCCTGATCACGGCGGCGATCAAGCTGCTCAATTGCATTCTTGGCAAGTGTGGTGCGCCGCAACAAAGGCTCCGGCGTCAACCGGTCGGCCCGTCTTGCAAACGCGGTTCGGCGCTCACGCAAGAAGGCCTCAAGCACGCGTGGCAGCCGCTGACCGAGCAGCTTCATGTTTCTTTTCTGCTCATCAAAACCGCGTTGCAGTAGCCGTGGTGACAATTGACGCGCACGGCCCTCAAAATGAACGCGCTTCTTTTGCGTGTTCACAAAAAGCGCACGCGTTAACCGCGAAGCGGCTTCATCGAAACGACGACGCGGCAGAGCCAGCAACTGATCAGCCGAAGGCAATGCCCGGCTTGCCGCGCGATGCGCCTGACGTTTCAAGTCGATAAACCGTGACATGGCCGAAGCCAGTCGCGCGGATTGAGTTGCAACCGTTGCGACCAGATCGGCTTTAACAGGAACCGCCATTTCGGCAGCACCTGTCGGCGTCGGTGCGCGCACATCGGCAGCAAGATCAATGAGCGTCCAGTCCGTCTCGTGGCCAACAGCCGAAATCACCGGAATATGCGATGCCGCTACTGCCCGCACGACGATTTCATCGTTAAAGCCCCAGAGGTCTTCAAGGCTGCCGCCACCACGCGCCACGATCAGCACATCAGGACGCGCTATAGCGCCGTCTTCGGCCAATGCATTGAAACCTTCAACTGCTGCTGCCACTTCGGTGCCGCTGGTTTCCCCCTGCACGCGCACTGGCCAAACGACCACATGCAGCGGGTAACGATCCGAAATGCGGTGAATAATATCGCGAATGACCGCGCCAGTGGGCGATGTCACAACGCCAATCACGCGCGGCATGAAAGGAAGGAGCTGCTTTGCTGCAGGATCGAAAAGACCTTCCGCAGCAAGCCGTCGCTTACGCTCTTCGAGAAGCGCCATCAAAGCGCCTGCGCCTGCGGGCTCCATCTGCTCAATGACGATCTGATATTTGGAAGAGCCCGGATAGGTCGTCAGTTTGCCAGTGGCAATGACTTCCATCCCCTCTTCGGGGCGGAAGCGCAAACGCCCCATGGACCCGCGCCAGATCACCGCTTCTAGACGGGCGCGGTCGTCCTTCAATGCAAAATAGGCATGCCCCGACGAATGTGGACCACGATAGCCAGAAATCTCGCCGCGCACGCGCACATGTGAAAACGTATCCTCGACCGTCCGCTTCAAAGCGCCGGAAATCTCGGAAACACTATACTCCGCTACATTCGAAGCGGTGCCGGTTGGTATAGAATCGGAACCCATGCTCATCCCATCATAGGCAACCAGCCACCCCCTCCGGTCAACTGGTCAAGACGCCGTCTTCTGTGATTATGCACGGTCACCAGCCTGGCAGCAACTCGTTGCTACGCACGCGACGTGTGCGGACGGATGGAAACGATGCAATTTCAGCGGATACCATAGATGCGGGTGCAGGCGAGGAAATATTATCAAGACTTTCAATGATATGCTGTGCCAGAGCGTCAACGATGGCATTCTGCTTGGTGTGCCCACGCATGATGCCGATGCCAAATTCTGGCAAAGCACCAAATCCATCCGCCTCGCCCAAAACACGCATTCCAGGCCGCAGCGCACATTCCGGCAGCACCGATACGGCAAGCCCTGAAAGCACAGCCGCAGCAAGGACCGTCGCTGACCAGCTGGTGATGATAATGCGATAATCCCGCTCGACCTGTTCCAGAACATCAATGGCCGCATGACGCCAGATACAGGTCGGGCGCCCTACTGCAAGCGGAAGCATTGCTTCCTCATGCACCGTATGATTGGCCGACGTCACCCATAACAGCGGCTCAGTACGCACCACTTCGGAGCGCCGCTTGTCATCACACTGCGTCACGAGGGCAATATCGAGCGTTCCGCGACGGATCATTTCATCCAGATTGACTGTCGGTTCGCAAACCACCGACAGCTCAACGCGTGGATTGGAGCGCGCAAACCGCGCCATGATTTCCGGCAAAAACCGATCAGCATAATCATCTGGTGTACCGATACGAACATGGCCTTCGAGTTGCGTGTCATCAAAAGCCGCGACGGTTTCGCCGTTCAACAGAAGCATGCGACGTGCATAAAGAAGCAATCTTTCGCCATCTTCAGTCAGGCGGTTCACGCGACCATCACGTTCAAACAACGCTTTGCCGATCCGCTCTTCAAGGCGACGCATCTGCATGGAAACTGCCGACTGGGTCTTGAAAACAGCGTCTGCCGCCTTGGTAAAACTGCCCGTATCCGCAATGGCGATGAAAGTCTGCAACTGGTCAAGATCCAAGGGCGCGCTCATCAGAACCATCCATCATAATTATTGAACTATCACATTAAAAACATTCGTTAGAACAATCAATTCAATTATTGGATAAAGGCGACATCGCAGAGAATGGAGACGCGAAAGCGAATGACCTGACGATAGAAACATTTTGACCAAGCGCGCTTGAAGGAGAGCGGCAATGACAGCGATAAGCAAGACCACCATAACACCCTTACCAGCAACGAGTGCAACGACCTCCGTGCTCAAGCAAATGGTACAAGCCGTGTTTACGTCGGTTCTGCGTCGCTGGACGCTTTTCCGAAATCGGCGCCATGTGATGCACCTCAACGAGCTCGACAATTATCTTCTAAAAGATATCGGGCTGCAGAGCGGAGATATTTATACAGCGGTTCACCAGCGCAGTGTGGACGATCCGACCCGCGTTCTGGCGGCCTTAGCAGATGCCCGCTCGCGCGTTGAGGCCACACGCCACATCTGCTGATCGAACATCTGGCAGGCGCCACCTTCACAGGCCGGGTCCCCTCTCGGCCAGCCTGTCTCTTAGCCCGGCCGCACCTCTGCTGCCGGGCTTTTTTTATGCATAAACCCAGCGCGACCTCGGCACAAAGCCAGCCTTTCCGTGTGCAGATGAGAAATAACTGAATTTGCCACGATTTTTTTAAAAGAAGGGCTTGCACTCGTCGTTTGAGTTCGCTAGATGGAGGCCGTCGACAAACGAAGCTCCATGCTTCTGTCACAATCGCGCTTCAGGCAGATATAACTGATCCGCGAACCCTGCTGGGGAATAGTTTAATGGTAGAACGACGGACTCTGACTCCGTTAGTCTTGGTTCGAATCCAGGTTCCCCAGCCAAAATTTCTTCAAGAAAATCAATTGTTTAGAAGAACGAATCGCTCTTTAAAGAGCCGGCTTCATGTCACATCTTGTTACAAATAGATTCCCAACGATTTCAAGCAGTTACAAAAATGGCTGGCAAATCCATGCAACATGAAACGCAACATGGAAGACTACGCAACGGTCTTAATATTTATCACTTTTTGTCCTGCGCCAGCACTGCAAGCACCTGATCTAATCGCTTGTTCGTCTCCTTCAAACCCTCGCGGGTTTCATCGCGCATCTCTTTCATGCCGACGCGCAGTTGCTTAATGTGGTCATCAAGATCGACGCGGCGCACATATTCATCTCGCACACGGTTCACGCGCTCATGCAGCTGATCGTCACCGGCCTTTTATAGATGCTGACAAGGAGCGAAAAGTTGCAATCAGCGCGACAGTAAGCCATCTGATTGCGCAATAGTCCACGCTCCCGACCTGCCCCAATCAAGAGGCGGGTATCGCCAAGGTGCATACTCATTGTGTTTTCCTGAGATTAGAAACGCCAAAGTGCCACCATCTGATAGTAAGTGACATTGTGTTTTCATTGGATTGCGAGATGATTTACTTGCGCTACGGACCCGCAACCATGCCAAGGCGCAGAACCCCGGTATGGACCTCCAGCCCGGGGTTTTCTCTAGTATTCGAACTAATATAACTGAATGGTGGACGACAATTATTGAGCTTCTTGTCGGATCATCGCCCTGACATACTGGGGAGTGTGTCAGGGCATCTTTTCACCATGAAACCGCGTCAATAGTTTTGCTGTCGCCGGGGTTTTTTATTGTCAAACTGCGAATGAGATTGCCGCAACCGGTATAATCGACAATTCACTTATGTTTAAAATTGTTCCAGCTTGGTAATGAACGATTACTCTGGCTACGAAACCTTCGCATTTCAGGCTCACACAATGGCTAAACCAACTCGTCCCGGGTTCAATGAATTCTGGGCGCTGGAACTACAGTCCTCAATGAGGATCCGCTACTCGGCATTCTGACCCTTAAGACAGATACAGGAATGATCGAGCTCGCAATGATCAAACCCGTGGCTGAAGCTTTGATGGGCGAACTAATCGAATTTCTTCAACATGGGAAAGGCGATGACGCTCCGAGTTTCGCTGTAGAACGGGATCAATAGCTTCGTTTAGCTGCCTAGCGCTGATAGGAAGTGACAGTGTAATTTCCCGAGAGTGTGAGATGATTTAGCCGCGCACCATCCCGGGCCCACCACAAGACTCACGTTGCGTATTCCCCGGTGAACTTTGCGGTCGCCGGGGTTTTGCTCTCAAAAAGAGTGAGCTTCACAAAAGTGCAACCTAAATTGGCTAATATTTTTCCCGAAACGCGTGATAGAGAACCGCCGCCCGTTGGAGTAGTTACGCATCATTTATGCAGCCAATTTGGCGCCCTGATAACAGACCGATAGTTTCGGTGACCGGTCTAGTTGGCAAAATTTGCGCATATCCACGTGTCACGTGACTTGAGGTGCATGTTAATTGAACCGTCGTGCTTTTCTGTTGCTTGCTTCGGGCGCTGCCTTAACGGGTTTTGATCTTTTCAGCAGGTCAGAAACGCCTTACTTGAGATTTGCCGTGGCATCCGATGGTCATTACGGAGAGCCAGGTGCTGATTTTGTGAAAGATTATCAATCAATAGTCTCGTCAATTAATGACTATCACAACATCAACCCGATAGACTTCTTGATGGTCAACGGTGATATTTCTCATGACGCGCCGGATCATTTACATGAAGCTAAAACACATCTCGACTCGTTGAAAATGCCTTACAAGGTTGGCAAGGGAAATCACGATCGAATGGATGAGATATTATGGAACGAACTATGGGGTGTTCCATTCGATTACAGTTTCAGCATGCATACCGATGCATTCATCGCGTTAAATACGTCCGATCTAGCCGGAACTTATCTCTGCCCAGACTACTCGATATTAGAGAAGATGCTGGATCAAGAACAAGACAAGAGAAATATCTTCTTGTTCATGCACATAAACCCAGCAGCTCAAACACGCTTCGCCGTCGAATGTGACCGTCTTCTCACTTTGATTAAGGCTCATCGAAACGTAAGAGCGGTCTTTAATGGACATGATCACGACTACGAGAATGTCATCTTCCATCAAAACATACCTTTTGTCTTTGATGGACATTTCGGTGGCACTTGGGGAACTCTGGATAAAGGGTACCGAATGGTCGAGTGTTTTGAAGACGGTCGAATTCAAACGTTCATGATGGATCCAAAGGAACGAAAAAAAGAAGAAAAGCTAAGCTAAGCTAAGCTGGGATTATTGATGCCGCACGACAAAGCTTCAGTCAATCATTGCTCAAGCGAGTTAGATTGCCAGCAACTCAGCGGCTCGTTGCTCACCGAATGAGACTGTAAATTAAAGTGTGTCCGAGCAATCGCCCTGCTATGACGGATTGAACCGTCCGGAGATTGTTATGAAGTTGGACAAGACACAGCTTGAAGCCTTGACGAAGGATATACAAACGCCCGA
>Ga0308157_10000842_pt1 | contig 81313 bp, 101 predicted proteins | sample PhyBR1_FD_201035 | JGI IMG/M metagenome (GOLD analysis project Ga0308157, IMG submission 201035) | Phyllosphere microbial communities from UC Gill Tract Community Farm, Albany, California, United States - DLSLB.R1 | ecosystem: Host-associated > Plants > Phyllosphere > Unclassified | place...
GTCACCCCCGCCGGGCGTTACCCGGCACCGTATTTCCATGGAGCCCGGACTTTCCTCACCTGCCGCCTTTCGGCATATGACAAGCGCGGCTGCCCGACCGACTGACGGCGCGTGTATAGCATGATCGTGGAAAGTGGGAACCGGGTTTTGAAAAAAACTATAGACAACAGAAAAGCCGGCAGCGAAACCGCTACCGGCTTTTCGTTCACATCATCGGTTTGGAACTCTACGCAACCGACAACGTAAATCTGGAGCACATCCCGAAAAGTGGGAACCGGATTTCGGAACGAGATGTGCGTTAGAACAAATATTTAAAGGCCGGCCATATAGGTCTTAACCGAGCTGCAATACTTTGCAGAGGTCGGGTTCATGCGCTTTGCGCCATGACCGGCATTGTACTTGAGGATGGTGCCGCAGGTGCTGCCGCCGCCAAGCTTCTGTGCCATGGCAAGATACTTCATGCCGAACTGGATGTTGGTTGAAGGCTCATAGAGGCCCTTTGCCGAACCCGTGTAACCCAGACCGCGAGCTGTCGAGAGCTTGATCTGCATCAGACCAATTTCACCGGCAGCACCCCGAACGTTTGGCTGGAAATTGCTTTCGTGACGAACAACGGCATGAGCCAGCGAGGAAGATACGCCGTAAGTTGCAGCATAACGATTGATGATCTGTGAGTAACCCTTGCCGCCCTGCACAGACTTTGAAGTCTCGCCACGCGACTTGGAACGCTTTGCACTTTTAGCTGTTGGCGCAGCACGCTTGGTGATGACCGAAACCTTCTTGGCAGTCTGTTTCTGATCTGCCCGTACAGCCGCGCGGGATGCCTTTTCAGACTTGTTGGCTTCAGCGGTCTTGCTCTGTGCTCTTGCCTTGAGCAGATCTGCGAGATTGGTTGGCTCATTAACGGGAGCACTCATCGCAGAATTAAGGCCAAATGAACTCATGGCGCCAATGAGGGCGCATACAACAACAAATTTTACTTTCATAACCTACCGTCTTGGATCGTTTTTATGGGGCATTGCTGGTCTTGGGGGCAGCGTTGCCGTTTATTTATGATCCCGCTCGACAAGCATTTTTGCCCGCCCGTCACCGCTGGGAATGGCAGATCATTTGCTGGGGAAATGCAGCCGAAGATTGGTTGGGGAAGTAAAATAGTCTTACAGGTTGTAATAAACGCTGTCACATTTCGTGATGCGCGCCACAGTGGAAGAGGATCACCACCTAAAGCTGCAATTGTTCTAATTTGATGAAATTACTACGGAAATATGAAAGTCCGACACTGCTCGATCCTGCCGGACCATGCGTGGTCAAGCGGTAACATTTTGCAATGAAAAAATCAGCCTGTAGAGGGTATCTATAGTAGATACGTCGGCTACACCGTCCACATTTTGTGTCCGAAAATGTCGCTGAAACGCCTTAATCACGGTTTGTGTGGCCTCATCGAACACACCATTGATCTCGATTTTATAGCCATAAAGAGCAAGCATGGACTGCAAAGCCTCCACTGGCTGGCCCTGTTCGCCACGTGCGAGGAAGCGCCCGCCACGGATCGGCGTTGGTTCGATGTAGTGGCCAATGCCTGCTTCATACAGTTTCTTCCATGGGAAGTTATGCCCCGGGTCCGTCTTGCGTTCAGGCGCAATGTCGGAATGCGCTAGAACATTTTCCGGGCGGATCTCATAGCGTCCGCATATGCTGCGACAAAGATCGATGACGGTTTCAATCTGTCTATCTGCGAAAGGTGGATAGTTTTCCAAGTCACCCGGATTGACAATCTCGATGCCAATGGACGCCGAGTTGATATCGGTTTCACCCTTCCAGAAGCTTTGACCTGCATGCCATGCTCGTGCCTTTTCAGACACCATCTGCACCACACGGCCATCTTCGTGAACGAGATAATGAGCAGAAACTTCCCGCTCGGGTGACTTGAGTACATCCAAAGCTTCTTCAGCTGTTGCCAGCCCTGTATAATGCAGGATGAGGAAGGTCGGCGTCTTGCCATCGCGGCGGGGACCAAAATTGGGTGACGCATCCAGAGAAGCGGCCGGATAGTCGGGCTTTTCCAAAGACAGTTCCGCTACAAGTTCTTCCTGCGAAGCGTCTGCGCTGCTCATGCGGGCTCCAATTGTTTTTCGACACTTGCCCAAGCCGCATTGATGGCTGCAAGACGTGCATTCGCGATATTTATGAATTCCAGCGGAAGACCTTCCGCATAAAGCCGATCCGGATGGTGTTCTTTCACCAATGAACGGTAGCGCTTGCGCGCGTCCTCAAACGAAACGCCGCGCACCAGCCCGAGAATGGCATAAGGATCGCCCTCACCTCGATTGACATGCCTCAATGCGATACGCTCGAAACTTTCCTCATCGAAGCCGAAAATCTCGGCAACGCTGGACAGGAAAGCCATTTCCTTATCGTGCACATAGCCGTCAGCGGTTGCAATGTGAAAAAGCCCGTCGAGAATATCTTCAAGGAGATGACAGTTCTCATCACCTTCACGGCAAAGGCCAGCGAGCTGACGCGCATAGCTTTCATAACCTGCAACATCCTGCTGCGCGAGATTATACAAGCGAACGACATGGGCATGTTCTTCTGGCGGCACGGAGAAAATGCTCTGGAACGCGCGAAACTCGTCCTGCGTCACCACGCCATCGGCTTTGGCCATTTTGGCAGAAAGCGCAATCATCGCAATGGAGAATGCAACGCGCCTGCGCGTATCCGCATCGCCTTCGAAAACCGTTCGCACAGCCTCGATAACGCTTGAAATAGCGTTCAGCGTGACGGAGGTGACAAATTCACCAATGCGAACCCAGATAGACATGAATCGTTTCTATATAATTCCGTAAAGGCTGGAAACAGCAACCCGTTGCAATCGACGAAAAAACAATAATTTAGAAGAATATTGCGCTGTGCAGAGACAATTATTGCGCAGCCTGACGAGCCTCGAACGAACGCTGCGCGGCAGCGACTGCCGCTTCACCAGCGGCCTGAATCTGGTCAGCGCTTTGGCCCACAGACTTGGCTGCGGCTTCTGCATTGCTGCGTGCACGTTCAATGGCTGCATTCTGCTCTTCAGGTGTCATGACACCTGAATTGTCCTGCAAAGCCTTCATCAGATCAGGGCCAGCCTGCTTATCAGCGTCAGGCGCTGGAGTGGCTGTAGTTTGTTCCGGCTGAGTTGGAACAACAGCCTGCTCGTCCTCTCCTCTGCCGCAAGCGGCAAGGGCAACAAGAACAATAGCGGAAATCAGAAACAGAAAATGACGGCTCATAACAAAAGCCATAACCGAAGAAAGCCTGCGTTTGAACATGGAAAACGCAGTTATATTGTCTTTATTGACGACCACTGCAAAATTATCCATCAGCTTTGCTCCTTTCGGGGCAAATGGCGGCCCATTGATTGGACCGCCATTCGTTTGCCAGCAAATACAACTGGCATTAAAATCACGCAAACTGCAATTTTAAGCATGTCTTTATCCGAAAACGGGTTCCCACTTTTGGGAGACATGCTTTAGTTTGCAGGAGGCGAACCAGTCGTTCCTGGAGTCGATGGCGCAGGTGCTGGTGTCGTCGGCGTGGTTGTATCGTTATTTGAAGGCGCTGCTGGTGCAGCCGGCGCTTCAGGCGAGGGCGATGCCGGTGCCTTGCTGGCGTCGTTTGAATTGTCGCTGCAAGCTGCAAGCCCCAAAAACGATACGGCAGCAACCGAAGTAATCAAAAACTTCTTCATGATGGCTCTCCTTCCCTAAAATTCAGCGTTGCGGGGATATAGCCAACGCCGTTTTGGTTTTCCGTGTCTGACCGATCAGTCCGATCAATCACCTTACGAAGACGGTCGTCACACCACTCTTAGTCCCCGGTGATGCTTTTCGACGACGCCAACGTCACACCAGAAAACGGCGAGGATGGGGAAAGGTTCTCTCAAATTGTCTTACGGCTGGTAACAAACCGCCATAATAACAAAGTTTTAACCTTAGTTTCCCGCCGAAACAGCCGTCACGCCCCTGTTACCGGCAGATGCTTAACTCTGGCAAACAAGGTTGGATTCGCCTTGGAACCTTCGCGCATCTTGCCCGAAACGATTCAGAATTTCGGAATGCGCTCTTAAAATACGGGGAGCATGGAATGACCGGCCAAGATGCCAACGGCACAATCCTCAAGCGCGCAGTCACACAAAACCATGCGCTTTCACGCGATGGCGTCTCCGAAAGATTGTTCGCCTGGCTTTTCAAAGGACTGGTCTATCCGCAAATATGGGAAGATCCTGAAGTAGATATGGCGGCACTTGCCATTCAACCGGGCCATCGTATCGTTACCATCGCGTCAGGCGGTTGCAACGCTCTTTCTTATCTAACGGCTGATCCGGCATCGGTAGAGGCTGTAGACCTCAACAGCGCCCATGTTGCCTTCAACCGTCTGAAACTGGGCGCCTTGAAGCATCTGCCAGATTATGCCAGCTTCTATCGCTTCTATGGCAAAGCGGATGACAAGGCCAATCTCGCCGCTTATCAGCGTTTCATCCGTCCGCATCTCGACGGGGAAAGTCGCGCATATTGGGAAAAGCGCAAATGGAGTGGTCGCCAGCGCATTTCTATATTCTCGCGCGATCTCTATCGCCACGGCCTTCTGGGCGTCTTTATCGGCATGGGCCATCGCGTGGCCCGTCTCTATGGCATTGACCCGCGCGACATCCTTAAAGCCCGCACGATGGAAGAACAGCGCACTTTCTTCGACACTGCCCTCGCCCCCTTATTTGAAAAACGCATGGTACGCTGGGCGACCGCTCGCAAATCCTCACTGTTTGGTCTGGGTATTCCGCCTCAGCAATATGATGCACTGGCAACAGCCGGAAATGGCGACATGGCATTCGTCCTGCGTGCCCGGCTTGAGAAACTCGCTTGCGCTTTCCCGCTGACCGAGAACTATTTCGCCTGGCAGGCTTTTGGACGCGGTTATAGCGGCGACGAAGAAACCGGCCCTTTGCCGCCTTACCTTTCAAGGGCAAATTTCGACACGGTTCGCGCCCGCGTTGATCGTATGACCGTACGCAATGCCAATTACACAGAGTTTCTCAGCCACAAGTCCGCCGGATCGGTGGATCGCTACATCTTGCTCGACGCACAGGACTGGATGAACGACGTGCAGCTCAATGCACTTTGGAGCGAAATTACCCGCACCGCAGCTATGGGCGCACGCGTTATCTTTCGCACTGCGGCAGAGCCAAGCCTCTTGCCAGGTCGGGTTGATCCATCAATCCTTGAACACTGGCACTATCACGAAGAAGAATCCCGCCAGTTGCATGATCGCGACCGCTCTTCAATCTATGGCGGCTTCCACCTCTATATACTGAAGGATGCGTGACATGGGCACAAATCCGCAACGAGCACAGAGGCAGATCAAGGGCATTGATCATGCCAGCCTGATGGATAGGGTCTATCGGCGGCAGCGGCATTTCTATGATGCCACGCGCAAATATTACCTTTTGGGCCGCGATCCTATGATTGCCGGACTAAACGTGCCGGAAGGTGGCAGCGTGCTCGAAATCGGCTGCGGCACGGGACGCAATCTTGTCAAAGCAGCACAGAGCTATCCCGGTGCTACGCTCTTCGGCATCGATATTTCGGCTGAAATGCTCGACACCGCACTTCAGGCAGCACAGCGTTCAGGAATTGCAGATCGCACCAGACTTGAACGTGCCGACGCCACGCATTTCGATCCTGCTGCCCTTTTCGGCCAGGATAGCTTTGATCGTATCTTCATTTCCTATGCGGTTTCGATGATATCGCAATGGCAATCGGTCATTCGGGAAAGCATCCGACACTTAAACCCCGGTGGCGAGCTGCATATCGTCGATTTTGGCGATCAGAAGCGCCTGCCGCGATGGTTTAAGAAGGCGCTTTTCATATGGCTCACATGGTTCCATGTGACACCGCGTAATGATCTCTTCAGTGTCGCGGATCAAATGGCTGCAGAACAGGGCGCCACCTCCAAAAGCATAAATCTTTATCGTGGCTTTGCTTGGATTGCGGTCATTCAGGCCAGATAGATTTCCGACAGCACCCTTAATTATCCTTCAGCTGGTGCGACACAATCAATTTCCCGCAAAGTTTTGCCAGCATAACTGATGACGTTCGCACCCGGATCGCGTAACCGTTGTTGAGATTGATTCGCGACATCGGGACCACTGTATGAACCGTCTGGCCAACCGCAGCATTCTTGCCCTTGGTGTTTTCCTTCTGTCCGCCTGTACGACAGTGGATTACGACTTCTCCGATGTGAAAAAGTCCGGCAACTCAATGCAGCAGATGGCGCGACCAACCGGAGCCGTCAACGCACCACGTTTCGGCGACCGCAAACCGTTTGAGTGGACAGGTAGAACGCCGTGGCATTATCCGATCCACGGAACCGACGTTTCCAAATATCAGGTCGATGTCGACTGGAGCGCGGTGAGGCGCAGCGGAATTTCCTTTGTCTTCATCAAGGCAACCGAAGGCGGCGACCGTTTCGATGACCGCTTCACCGAACATTGGAACGGCGCGAAACAGGCTGGCATTCCACGCAGCGCCTATCACTTCTATTATTTCTGCCGTCCAGCTATCGAACAGGCGCGCTGGTACATTCAGAATGTGCCGCGCGATCCGAATGCTCTGCCGCCCGTTCTCGACATGGAATGGAACGCACAGTCACCAAGCTGCAAGCTGAGACCAAATGCGGTCATCGTCCGCAAGGAAATGAAGATTTTCCTTGATGCGATAGAAAAGCATTATGGCAAGCGCCCGATCATTTATACGACAGTTGATTTCTTCGACGAAAATGATCTGGACCAGCTGCGCGAATACCCCTTCTGGCTGCGCTCAACTGCGGGGCATCCGACAGAAAAATATGGGCCCCACCCTTGGACATTCTGGCAATATACCGGAACGGGTACTATTCCAGGTATCAAGGGCGATGCAGATATAAATGTCTTTGCAGGTAGCGCGGGTGCCTGGAAAAAGTGGCTGGAAAGCAACAAGGTCCGTTAACTCATCGTTAATTGGGTACTCACACCAAGTTTTGCTTCATTTCCGATGCGTGATGAGGCAATAGCTTGAAAAACCCGACGGGGAGACTTCCCCTATGAATTGTGAGTTTTCTCGATGAAAATTATAGCTTCAGTGATGGCTACCGCCTTGCTGGCATCGACTGTAATGTCTGTCGCCCAATCTGGCGCAAAGGCTTCCGGTTCTCCCGCACCGTCTGCCAGCGCCGACAGCACGGTCAACTTGCCTAAGCCCGAATGCGAAACTGATTACGGTCAGTGGATGGACAATCTGACTAAGGAAGCACGCGAAGCAGGCGTTGGCGAAAAGGGCATTGCCGAACTGCATAAGGCGTCGCTCGAACAGAAAGTTCTTGATCGCGACCGCAAGCAGACTGTCTTCAACCTGACATTCACCGATTTTTCAAAGCGCCTCATCTCCGAAGCGCGCCTCAAGAACGGCCAGAGCAATCTGATCAAGCATGCCGATGTTTTCAAGAAAGTCGAAGACACCTATGGCGTTCCAGGCCCTGTTCTTGCCGCCTTTTGGGGGCTTGAAACCGATTACGGTGCCATTCAGGGCGATTTTGACACGCTCAATGCACTTGTGACACTTTCTTATGACTGCCGCCGTCCGGATCTGTTTCGCCCGCAGCTGATCGCTCTTCTCAAGCTGTTCGATACCGGCGTTGTTGATGCTGCCACAACTGGCGCATGGGCTGGCGAAATCGGCATGATGCAGCTTCTGCCTAAGGATTATCTCGAGCGCGGCGTTGATGGCGACGGCGACGGCAAGGTGGATCTGAAGAACAGCGTTCCCGATGCGATGATGACCGCTGGCCGCATGATTTCCGAACTCGGCTGGAAGCGCGGTGAGCCGTGGCTCGAAGAAGTACGCATCACCAAGGATCTGCCTTGGGAAGAATCCATCCGCACCAATCGCAAGCCACACTCATGGTGGGCTGAGCAGGGCGTGGTTGGGCTTAAAGGTCCACTCGGTCCAGATGACGGCGATGCATCGCTGCTTCTGCCACTGGGTCGCAAAGGCCCTGCATTCCTGTCCTATGCGAATTTTGATATTTTCGTAGAATGGAACAAGTCGATTGTTTACGCGACAACGGCTGCCTATTTCGCCACCCGCCTCGCTGGTGCTCCAGCCTTCAATCCCGGCAATCCCGATCAGGGTTTGACGCAGGAGCAAATGAAGGAATTGCAGACCAAGCTTCAAGCCCGCGGCTATGACATGGGAAAAATCGACGGCGTTTTTGGCGTACTGACGCGTGATGCCGTTCGCACCGAACAGTTGCGCCTTGGAATGCCTGCCGATTCATGGCCAACGCCTGATTTGCTCGAAAAGCTCTAAACCAAAGTAAATCAAAGGCGCGGACCACCCCCGCGCCTTTCAACTTTTGCAAGTTATTCCAAGCGCCATGATTTCCACCCTTATCATCGTTCTGCCCGTCTTCGCTCTCATCTTTTCAGGTTGGGGTGCATTCAAGCTGAAGATATTGGGGCCGCATGCAATCGCAGAGCTCAACCGTTTCGTTGTCTATCTGGCCCTGCCAGCCCTGCTTTTCGACATCATGGCCAATACCCACGGCAGCGATTTGTGGCAACCCGGCTTTATCAGTGTCTTTCTATTGAGCAGCGCTATCGCCTTTGCCCTGCCTTTCATCATCCGCCTTCGCGGCAAGTTATCTTTGGCCGACAATGCGCTTGATGGACTGAACGCCGCCTACCCCAATACGGGTTATATGGGCATTCCGCTTTCGATGATCGCTTTCGGATCCGGCGTTCTGGCTGCTACAACGATTTCTATCATCATCACCGTCTGCGTAACCTTTGCCTTTGCGATTATCTTGATCGAAATCGGAATGCAGACTGAAAAGAAGCCACTCCGCCTTATCTGGAAAGTCGCGCGGTCCCTGATCCGCAATCCGCTTATCTTTGCGCCCGCTCTGGGAACGCTCTTGTCGTTTTCAGGCCTGACGATCCCGGCTCCTGCCGAAACCTTTCTGAAAATGCTGGGCGGTGCGGCTTCGCCTTGCGCACTTGTAGCGCTTGGCCTTTTCCTTGCACAAACGCGCAAGATCGAGCGCGACAGCATCAACGCCATCGCATTCCTCGTTTCGGTCAAGCTGATCGTCATGCCACTGGCAACATGGTTGCTTGCGGTCTATGTCTTCGGACTTCCTCCGCATCTGGCTCAAAGCGCAACACTGCTCGCAGCGTTACCCGCAGGCACGGGTCCCTTCATGCTTGCGGAGCATTATCGCCGCGAAGCGGCCATTACGTCGAATGTGATCCTTTATTCGACCGTTCTTTCGGTGTTCACCTTGTCGGGATTCCTCGCATTGATCCGTTAAACGATGACGTAAAATAGCCAGTTCATCGTTCGGAGCGTGGCCAAAATTGGCGGTTTCGTGGCATTTTCATGAAATGTGAACAAATTTTTACAGTTAAAAATTTCAATGACTTAGCTAGTAAACAAAAGGTTTTTTTCCCTATCACCCCTTATTGCAGTACGAAATGTTCTTTTGTTTAAGCCAATTTGCGCTTAGATTCCGGGTCTCTACCAGCGCGTGCCCGACCTCGTCGGGTGCATATAAGGAGACAGACCAATGGGACTTACGCGATCTCTGAATGTCCTCATGATCTGTGCAGCATTCGCATTTGTTGCAGCGTTGATAGCAGGCGTTATTCCCTGAATTGGGATAGCCAAGCCATTATGGCGGCATCGGTTCTTGAGGATAGACCGATCCGTTTTAGAAGCAATTCCAGTAACAGTGCAAAGCGGTTTTACTGGAATTGCGAAACAAAACCCAAAAAGAAAGCCCGGTTTTCAAACCGGGCTTTTTTCATTTCATGCAACTTCTAAAGCAGTTTCCGTATTGGGTCTGATGCCAATCATATGGCAGATCGCAAACGGCAGATCGGCTCTGTTCATCGTGTAGAAATGGAAATCCTGCACGCCTCGTTCGATGAGGTCCATCACCTGCTCCGCAGCAATCGCAGCAGCAACGAGCTGATGGGTCTGCGGATCATTATCCAGCCCCTCAAAGCGTTCAGCGAGCCAAGTCGGAATATGCGTGGCCGACCGCGCACAGAAGTTTTTCACCTGCTTGAAATTATGAATTGGCAGTACACCCGGCACGATTGGGATGTAAATGCCAGCACGGCGCACACGTTCGACATAGCGCTCGAAAAGCTCGTTATCAAAGAAGAACTGCGTAATGGCACGGGTTGCACCATTATCGACCTTGCGCTTGAGCATATCGATGTCGGTTGCAAAGTCCGGGCTTTCCGGGTGCTTCTCAGGATAAGCGGAAACCGAAATGTCGAAATCATCGATCTGGCGCAATCCGGACACCAGCTCAGCGCTGCTCTGATATCCTCCGGGCGTCGAGACATATTTTTCGCCGATACCTGCTGCGGGGTCCCCACGCAACGCCACGAAGCGTTTCACGCCCAGGCTTGCAAATTCACGTACGACTTCGTCGACTTCTTCCTTCGTCGCATCCACGCATGTGAGATGTGCAGCCGCATCTACATCGGTTTCTTTCAGGATACGCGCCACAGTCCGGATCGTGCGTTCACGTGTGGAACCGCCTGCGCCATAAGTTACTGACACGAATTTCGGCTTCAACGGCGCAAGACGCGTCACGGTTTCCCACAGGCGCTGTTCCATTTCTTCCGTCTTGGGTGGAAAAAACTCGAACGATACGCGGGTGGTCTGGCCGATATCCGATCGGCGGGAAAGACCGTAAAAGCCCATTAGACTGTCTCCGTTATGCTTGCATTTTGGTGCGCTGGTTCGGCAATCAGCAAGCGTGGGTCGCGGCCAAGCCAAAGCTTAACCGTCAATCCGTCGTCACCATTTGCAGCCTTCGGCCCCAATTCAGTCGTCTTGGCAGGTTCAAGCCCTGCATCCTTCATCCATCCCAGCATTTGCTCATCGCTAAAGCCGAGCCTGAGATGGGCATGTTCCTCACGCAGGAACTCGAGTTTGTGCGGTGCAAAATCGACGATCAGCAAACGCCCACCCGGGCGAAGCGCGCGCGCCGCTTCACGGATTGCAGCAAGCGGATCATCGAGGAAATGTAGAACCTGATGGATCGTTACCAGATCGAAATTCTCGCGTTCGACAGGCAGCGCATAGACGTCGCCCTGCCGTACCTGCGCGTTGCCTACCGATGCGAGATCGAGATTGGCACGCGCTACCGAAAGCATGTCGCGGTTGATATCGATGCCCAATCCGCGCACATAAAGCGGCGAAAACAGTTCTAACAATCGGCCCGTACCCGTACCGACATCGAGCATCGCCTGAAAATGCTTGTCACCAATGATGCCTTTGAGAGCGACTTCAACCGCGTTTTCGGAAACATGCAGCTTGCGGATTTCGTCCCAGCTACCAGCATTGGCACTGAAATAAGCCGCAGCCTTTTCCTGACGGCTTGATTTGACCTGCGACAACCGTTCCATATCGCGTTCGATCAGTGGATCAGCTGCATCGAGCCGCAGCAGCAGATTGCGTGCGACTTCCCCACACAGCGCATTGTCCGACAGGCGGAAATAAGCCCAGGCACCTTCCTGATAGCGATCAATAAGATCAGCTTCACCCAGCAGCTTGAGATGGCGCGAAACACGCGGCTGCGACTGCCCCAAAATTGTGGTCAGATCTGAAACGGTGAGATCGCCCTTGGAAAGAAGCGCAAGGATGCGCAAGCGGCTTGGTTCTGCCACTGCTTTTAACACATCCACCATCTGATCGAGCTGCAGGCGCAATTCGCAATCTCCATACGCTTCTAAAGATATAAAGATATGTTTATATGAAGCGCGGATCACACGCAAGGAATTTTCGCGACCCAATGCACAGCAAACTATACCTCCCTTATGGGAAGTCATTTGAGCTGAAGGACAACCGAGTTATGATTATTGCGAATCTTGCTTCGAGCGCCCTAACATACTGGACTACGCGTCGCCTTTTCGGGAACTGATTTTGATTCTTCGGCGGATACGGTAGCGTGAAAGGAAGACGGCTATGAGTGCAGGCACTGTGCGTCAGAAGGCAATCGCAAAATCCCTCACGCTTTTGCTTCCTGCGGTCCCCTATTCCGATTCAGAGCCAATTCGCGCGGCAGCTCTTGCACCACATATGAAAACGCTTCCACCATCAATTGCCGTATGGCTCGCGACGGTAGCCCATGTTCGTCACATGCACACCGATTATGACGTCCTGCGTGATGATGGCTATGACAAGGATTCGGCACGCTTCTTTGTGATGGATGCCATCAACTCCAAGCTGACAGAATGGCGCGCGACACGCCTTGTCACTTCGGATGAGGATGAAGCGGCGGTAACATAACCGCCGCTTCGAAATTTCACCAAATAATTATGCCTCTAAATAACTTCTGGCTGTCGAACGGATACGATCGGCCAAGTCATAGATTTCATCAAGACTATCAATCTTGACCTTCTCTTCCTTCTCGCCATCGAACAGGCCAACGTATTTTACATTCCGATTAAACCAAAGGCGGACTAGCGGCTTTCTGTTATTATTATCAACGAGAACGCCACAATAGCTTTTCTGGTCACGCATTACGACACGAGCAGGTTTAAGCGTATCTCTCACAATTGCCCGGATGACCATGAAGCCTTCCATCTCTTCTTCCGTAGTGATGATTTCCTCTTCTGACTCATCTTCAACGGCAAGTTCAGATACCTGCGTTTCAGCTAAAGCGTTGGACAAGCGTGATTGAACAGATTCTCTCACAATCTCCCGGAATGCCGCCTTAACCATCGGCGTGAATTGTTCTTTTACCTGAGCCGTGAACCGCCCCGAGTAAAGTCCGGATGTAACCATTCGAACAAACTCCTCCGGAGGCTCTTCCATGACTTGAGCAATCTCTTTCTTGATCGCCGAAGTATATTTCAATCGATGAGCGGATTGGAGAATACCATCAACATTGAACTCAGACTTCGCGAACTTCTTGAGCTCTGCAATCATTTGCCCTTGAAGATCGGATAGATCAAACGTGAGAAATGGGCGTTCATCCAGTTTGTTGGGCGCAGCTAAATCACTATGAAAGTGGAATGTACGTCCATTAGTCAAAATGGCAAACTTTGCGTTAGTTACTGAAAAATAACGATACAATTGCGCCAAATGCACTTTATCAAGAAGAGTAGTAATAGGTTTACATTCGATTAGAATACGTATCTCGTTATCGATCTTGATCGCGTAATCAACCTTCTCCCCTTTCTTTCCAACCGCATCGGCTGTGAATTCTGGAACAACTTCTTCTGGATTGAAAACGTCGTAATCCAGCGCTGCTAGGAAAGGTAAAATAATCGCAGTCTTGATTGCTTCTTCCGTAACCATAGCACTGGAATGCATCTTGATGCGCTCTGAAAGAACGCGAAGCTTTTCTTCTACACTCATAGTAACCCCGCCCTAAAAACACCTCCAGCATGACAGAAGAAACATCAAAAGCAATAACCTAAACTTGAAATAATTCAGAACAATATTCCTATAGTAGAAATTTCTAATGAACGCCGCCGGAAGGCGGCGCTTATGCTTTCAGCTTTTAATGGGTACCATGTCCTTGCAGATAGCCATGTTTGCGGGGATCTGGCATTACAAGTCCCACGATAAACACGATCACCATCATGATGGTGACATACCAGAAGAACCCGCTTTCAAAGCCGACCTTCTTGAACCAGAGTGCTACATATTCGGCTGTGCCGCCAAAGATCGCATTGGCAATCGCATAAGAGAACCCGACGCCCAAAGCGCGCACTTCTGCGGGAAACAATTCTGATTTCACGATACCGCCAATTGACGTGTACATGCTCACAATGGCCGAGGCGATTGCGATGTAGACAAACGCCATGGTCGGGCTCTGCACCGACCCAAGCACAGTCAGCAGCGGAATAGTGGTCAACACCGATACGCCCCCAAATGCGATCATCATCGGCTTACGTCCGACCTTGTCGGAGATATAACCAAACAACGGCTGCATCAGCATGAAAGCGAACAGAGCAACGGTCATAACCTCGCTTGCCGTTTCCTTGTTCATGCCTGCTGTGTTGACCAGATATTTCTGCATGTAGGTCGTGAAGGTATAGAAGGTCAGCGAACCGCCGGCCGTGAAGCCCACGACAACCAGAAACGCCTTGCGATGGTTCTGCCAGATATTGGAGAAACTGCCAGCAGCCTTGTTGGCACGCGATTCCTCAGTCGAGGTTTCATGCAATGTACGGCGCAGAAACAGTGCTACGATTGCTGCAAAACCGCCAATCGCAAAAGGAATGCGCCATCCCCACTCGTGCAGTTGTTCTGAAGTGAGGAAGAACTGCAAAATAACCAAAACCAGAACGGCCAGCAGTTGCCCGCCAATCAAAGTCACATACTGGAAAGACGAGAAAAATCCGCGGCGACCAGCCAGCGCGACCTCACTCATATAGGTTGCAGTAGTGCCGTATTCGCCACCGACCGATAAGCCCTGCAACAGCCGCACCACCAGCAACAAAAACGGTGCCCAAAGACCAATCGTTTCATAGGTCGGCAATATTGCGATGGCAAAGGACCCCAGACACATCATGCTGACCGAAATCAGCATGGAGGTGCGGCGGCCAAGCTTGTCGGCTAGACGACCAAACAGCCACCCACCAATGGGACGCATGAGAAAACCGGCGGCAAAAATTGCAGCCGCATTCAACAGCTGACTTGTCTGGTCTTCTGACGGGAAAAACTGTGACGCGAAATAAAGCGCGCCAAAGGAATAGACATAAAAATCATACCATTCCACCAGATTGCCAGAGGCACTGGCAACAATTGCGTAGATGCGGCGGCGCGTATCATGAGCGTCGTGTTTCGCTTCAATCTCGCCATTGGCATCACTCTGCATTTCTGCATTGCTCATTCTGAAACTCCCGATAGCAGGCACCGTCACGAGGGGGAGCGCCTGCGTGACCACTCGTTTTGCACGGGAGAGCGCAAAAGCCAGTGATCGTTGACCTCATAAACAATATATTCGGCAGGTAGCCAGGCCTCAGTCATCAATCTGCAAAGTTGCGCTAGCTCGCCAGGAAGTCAGGCTTTTGACTTAGAGCGCATCCCGAAAACTGCGCCACATCTCGGCAAAGAGACATTGATGCTCCCAACCAAGCGATCCCTGCAGTTCGCAAAAAATACTAGGAATTACCTCCGATAACGCAAAATCATAGGAGCAATATCGTTTGCATGCAATCTATTATCAAAGACTACTATTCACAGACTTGGATTTAATGAAACAAGTAACGCTTTGAATTAAATATGTTTTACCGGGAAACCTCTCGATGTCTCCCGGTCAAATCTTTGTGAAAGGAACGTGTCTGTCTATTTGCTGGCGACGATAAAAATTCGCGGAAAGCGCAATAATACGCGGCCATCCTTCAAAGTTGGGTAATGTTCTTCGAGCCTCAATTTATAGGCTGTCAGAAACGCCTGCTGCTCCTGATCATCCAGCGGATCAAGAAACGGGCGCAGGCCGGTCGACTTCACCCACTCGATGATCGCATCGACATCAGCCAGCGGATGATTGTAGATCGTGTGCCAGATATCGATGCGGGAAGCGTATCCGACCAACGCATTGTAGTAATCGGTGACGGGTGCGAGCGGTCCTCTGCCCTTATCGCCAATCTTGGCGGCGAATGGTGCTGTCTTCGCAACTTCACGCATTAATTTGTGGGTCGGTTCACCCATGTTATCCGGCATTTGTACCGCAAGACATGCACCCGGCGTAAGCAGCGACAAAAGCCTCTTCATCTGCTCCGTATGATCGGGTAGCCACTGAAAAACGGCATTTGAAAACAGCACATCCGTTTCGGCATCCGGTTCGAACTTGGTCACATCGCCCAGATCAAAACTTACCTGAGGCAGACGCGTTTTTGCCTTTTCGATCATATCGGGTGAAGTGTCGAAACCCGACACTTGAGCATCTGGCCAGCGTTCAACCAGAAGCTCCGTTGAGTTTCCCGGACCACAACCAATATCAACAACCTTGCGCGGTTTATCGATTTTTATCTGCGCCAGAAGGTCAGCCGCCGGGCGGCTGCGTTCATCCTCAAACTTCAGATATTGCTTTGCGGACCAGTCTTTCATTCTTCACTCCTTGCAAACAAAAAGGCCGGTGCATTGCACCGGCCTCAATTTCTTTAGCGTGTCAGCGGCTTGTAGGTGACCCGCTTTGGATTAACGCTTTCAGGTCCGAGACGACGGACCTTATCCGCTTCATAATCCTCGAAGTTTCCTTCGAACCATTCGACATGACTATCACCTTCGAATGCCAGAATATGCGTCGCCAGACGATCGAGGAACATACGATCGTGGGAGATGATAACGGCGCAGCCCGCGTATTTTTCAAGCGCGTCTTCGAGCGCTGCCAGCGTTTCGGTATCAAGATCGTTGGTCGGTTCGTCGAGCAGCAGAACGTTGCCACCTGCCTGCAGCATCTTGGCAAGATGCACACGATTGCGCTGACCACCGGACAGATTGCCGACTTTGGCCTGCTGATCGCCGCCCTTGAAGTTGAACGCACCGCAATAAGCGCGTGAGTTCATCTCAAATTTGCCGAGCTTGATGATGTCGTTACCACCGGAAATTTCTTCCCAGACATTCTTGTTCGGATCGAGGTGATCGCGGCTCTGATCCACATAACCAAGATGCACCGTGTCACCAATACGAATGGAGCCGGAATCAGGCTTTTCCTGACCGGTGATCATCTTGAACAGTGTCGACTTGCCCGCACCGTTTGGCCCGATAACACCAACGATACCACCTGGAGGCAGTTTGAAAGTCAGGTTTTCGATCAGCATGCGGTCACCAAAGGACTTGGTCAAACCTTCAGCTTCAATAACCACCTGACCAAGACGCTCGCCAGCGGGGATCAGAATCTGGGCATCGCCCGGACGCTGATTGTTCGCAGCTTCGACCAATTGGTCATAAGCCTTGATACGAGCTTTCGACTTGGACTGACGCGCTTTCGGGCTTGCGGCAATCCACTGGCGTTCACGCTCAAGCGCCTTCTGGCGGGAATCGTCTTCACGACCTTCCTGAATCATGCGCTTGGACTTGGCTTCCAGATAGGCAGAATAATTGCCTTCGTAAGGAATGCCGCGACCACGGTCGAGTTCGAGAATCCAGCCTGTTACATTGTCGAGGAAGTAGCGATCATGCGTGATGAGCAGGACAGCGCCTTCATATTCACGCAGGTGCTTTTCGAGCCAAGCAGTAGTTTCAGCGTCAAGGTGGTTGGTCGGCTCATCAAGCAGGAGAAGGTCAGGCTTCGACAGAAGCAGCTTGCAAAGCGCAACGCGACGACGCTCACCGCCCGAAAGCGTAGTGACATCGGCATCCGCTGGCGGGCAACGCAGAGCTTCCATCGCCATTTCAACCTGACTGTCCAAATCCCAGAGGTTCTGGCTGTCGATGAGATCCTGGAGTGCCGCACCTTCGTCTGCGGTTTCATCAGAATAGTTCATCATCAGCTCGTTGTAACGGTCGAGAATAGCCGTTTTCTTGGCCACACCTTCCATTACGTTACCGAGCACCGTCTTTTCGGGATCGAGATGTGGCTCCTGCGCGAGATAGCCGCAAGTCGCACCGTCTGCGAGCCAAGCTTCACCGGTGAAGTCTTTGTCGAGACCGGCCATGATCTTGAGAATTGTCGATTTACCAGCGCCGTTTGGTCCGAGAATACCAATCTTCGCATCTGGGTAGAACGACAGATGAAGGTTTTCGATAACCTTTTTAGCACCGTAGGCCTTATTCAGCCCGGACATATGATAGATGAATTGGCGTGCCATAAAGCGCGTCGTCTCCACGAGTTAAAAAGCGCGAACGGCGAAAAAGCCGAACCGCAGGGAAATTGCTGCTGGGTATGTAGGCGAAATAGAGCGCGGAAGCAAATATCATCGCGCAGGATGCGCTGCGTTTTTGTTATTCACGCAGCCCGGTATCTGACTTGAGTAAACCTCAAATAAAATGAAACCGGGCGCGGATATTTCCGTCACCCGGTTTCCCCTCTGGCCACCACTCGGGAAAGTTTCCTCCCTTTCGCCGAATGGCCTGCTGGTTATGCCTTAACGACCAAAGCCTATCGTGTTCCATCATGTTCATGCGATACGCTATAGTCTTCGTTTCTGCGCCTCTGAATTCTCTTCAAAACTCCGTCCATATCCCCTGACAGAGATAGATTTGCCTAGGATTTCGCGGTTTTCAAGCGGAATTTTCTCAAAAAAAGCAAATGCCTAAAATTACCTCATTCAACCTCTGGATGCCTTTTATTGAGACGCTACAAAAAGAGAATTTGACTATTTGCGCGGCATAAATTCTGATGGCCTTATGTCATTTGAAACCATTCACCGCTTGCCGCTGCCGGACGGAACCGAACTGCCCTATCGGCAGTCGTTGGCCCCAACCCCGAAAGCTGTCGTCCATATCTGTCATGGACTTGCCGAACACTCAGCTCGCTATGCCCGTTTTGCCATAGCACTGAACCAGGCGGGGTATCATGTGTACGCACACGATCATCGCGGACATGGAGCCAATATCGGTCCACATGCACCAAGAGGCATGTTCGCACCAAAAGACGGCAATAGAGTGGCTATCGAGGATGTTCTGGCGCTAAACCGCCATATTCATGCAACCAATCCCGACCTGCCCGTGGTGTTATTCGGCCACTCAATGGGCGGGCTTATCGCGCTGAACTACACCCTTGCGCATTCGGATACGGTGGATGCGGCCGCTGTATGGAACGCCAATTTCAATGGTGGTATCGAGAACAGTGCTGCAATGGCATTGCTTTATACCGAGCGCATGCTCAAAGGCTCGGACGTGCCAAGCGCGCTGCTGCCAAAGCTTACATTCCGGGCATGGGGCAATTCCATTCCGGGTCATCGCACTGCTTTTGACTGGCTGTCTCGTGATGCGGCAGAAGTAGAAGCTTATGTGAACGATCCTCTCTGTGGTTTTGATGCAAGTGTGGCACTTTGGATTGACGTCTTCCGCATGATGAAGAACGGCGCAACCGACAGCAATTTCGCGAACATCCGCAAAGATCTGCCGTTCAATCTCGTTGGCGGGACTGAAGATCCGGCAACAGATAAAGCCAAAGCCACGCGCAAACTGGCGGACAGAATGCTGGCGTTGGGCTTTAGCAATGTCACTTGCACCATCTATCCCGGCACCCGCCACGAAAGCCTGAATGAGATCAACCGGGATGAAGTGACGCAGAATTTTCTGGATTGGCTCGCTGAAGCACTTCCGTCCAGCCGCATCTCCGGTTAAAACCGGCAGATATTCAAAGACCGGATCAAACTCACGATTTCTTGAAACATCTTGGTTTGCCTCGCAATCAATGTTATGGAGCCCGCCTTGCGCGCTACAGGGCATCTGTACATAGACATTAAGCACACCAGTTTTACGGCAAATGCGCAAGGAATGAAGGAAGCTCCGCTTGGCAACACCAACGATTTCTGTGGTCATCCCCTGCCGCAATGAGGCCGACAATCTCGCTTTTCTGCTCGATGAAGTCGACAGTGCCATGCTTGGTCGCGCTTATGAAGTGATTGTCGTGGATGATGGCTCGACAGATTCCACCAGTGACGTGCTGGCTGGCCGCATTCACGCAGGCAGGCCGCTGCGCCATATCCGCCATGATCGTTCTGCAGGCCAAAGTGCCGCTCTGCGCTCAGGTGTTTTCGCAGCGCACGGCCAGATCGTCGTCACGATGGACGGCGACGGCCAGAACAATCCAGCCTATTTGCCAGCGCTTGCAGACGCTCTCATGAATGCAGGTCCAGCCTTTGGTATTGCCGCAGGTCAACGACTCAAGCGTACAGACACCAGGCTCAAGCAGCTTTCCTCGCGCTTTGCCAATAATCTGCGCGGCTCAATCCTGAAAGATAAGACGCGCGATTCTGGTTGCGGCCTGAAGGCGCTCCACACCGATCTTTTCCGTCAGCTGCCATTCTTCGACGGCTGGCACCGTTATTTGCCTGCGCTGGCACTTCGCGAAGGTTTCGATGTCGTGCATATCGACGTCACCGACCGGGAACGCCGCCATGGAAAATCCAACTATGGCATTCTCGACCGCGGCCTGCGCGGTATCCTCGACCTTTATGGCGTGTGGTGGTTGCGCAAGCGTCGTAAGGTTGTTCCGCGTGTGACGGAGATTACCCATGACTGACATTCTGAACAGCCTCACTCAATGGCTGCACGATGTTTTCGTAGCACAATGGGATGGCTGGATCATTCTGGGCTTCATTGCACAGGCCTGCTTTACCATGCGTTTTGTGGTGCAGTGGCTGGCGTCGGAAAAAGCCAAGAAGAGCGTTATGCCAGTGGCATTCTGGTTCTTTTCGCTGTTCGGCGGTGCGCTTCTTCTGATCTATGCGATCCAGCGCAAAGACCCGGTGTTCATCGCCGGTCAGGCACTGGGCCTGATTGTTTATGTTCGCAATCTCTGGCTCATTGCCAATGAGAAAAAGCGAACTACGGCAGCTGATTAAATCACCCTGCCCAACCCAAAATCAAAACGCCGATCTGACGATATCAGATCGGCGTTCTAGTTTGAAATATCACGCTTTGAGCGCACGCCCGACTGAACGATAATCCAGCCCGGTGCCAACCACATCATCCGCCTTATAGACGTTACGCAGATCCATCAGCACCTTGCCTTCCATCACACTCGCGAGGCGCTTGAGATCAAGTGCACGGTAGGCATTCCACTCGGTCAACAGTGCTACAACACCGGCGCCTTGTGCTGCCTCATAGGCAGAGCCGCACCACGTTACATCTGGCAGAACCGATTTTGCGGCCTCCATGGCTTCTGGGTCGTGCGCACGCACGGAAATCCCCGCCTTTTGAATAGCCGTCACGATATCGAGCGAAGGAGACTCGCGGATATCGTCCGTATTCGGTTTGAAAGCGATGCCCAGCACAGCAACAGTTTTAGTCCCGCTCTCGTGAGCAGCTGCAACAATCCGCTCCGCCATCGACTGTTTGCGCGCCTCGTTGACCGCAATCACTTCTTCGATCAGAGATTGTGGCGCATCGTATTTTTTACCTGTAGCCGCAAACGCGCGCGTATCTTTCGGGAAGCACGAGCCGCCAAAACCAGGACCCGCATGCAGAAACTTTGAACCAATGCGGTTGTCCATACCAATGGCACGAGCAACTTCCTGCACATTGCCACCAGTTTTCTCGCAAAGATCAGCAACCTGATTGATGAAGGTGACTTTCATCGCAAGAAAGGCGTTGGCCGCATATTTGATGATTTCAGCATTTTCCAATGATGTAACCACCATCGGCGTCTCACGCAGATAAAGCGGTCGGTAAAGCCGCTGCATAGCAGCCTTGCCGCGCTCGTCGTCAACACCGACCACAACGCGATCAGGACGCATGAAATCTTCAATTGCTGAACCTTCACGCAGGAATTCAGGGTTTGAAACCATCGAAAATTGGACACCGGGACGTGCCGCAGCGATACGATCACGAATACGCGCATTGGTGCCGACAACGACGGTCGACTTGATGACGACCACCGCACCCGGCTTCATGGCGGCTGCGATTTCATCGGCAGCCGCTTCAATATACTGCAAATCCGCCTCACCATCACCGCGTCGTGACGGAGTACCGACAGCGATCAGGATCACATCTGCATCTGCAACACTGGTCGCAAGATCGGTACTGAACTCAAGCCGTCCGTCACGAATATTTCGCGCCATAAGCTCATCGAGCCCCGGTTCAAAAATCGTGACCTTGCCCGCGGTCAAGCGCTCGATGATCGACGGATTTTTGTCGACACAGGTGACGTGAAAGCCGAACTCGGCAAAACACACGCCCGAAACCAGACCCACATAGCCCGTTCCGATCATCGCCAGTTTCATGATTTGGTCCTTTTTCGTTTATCGCAGACCTGCGAAGATTCCGGTTATAGCCTGTCGAAAATGGTGATTTTCGAGAACCGGCGCGCAGCGTACCTAAAGGTACGCGAGCACCAGAAGAGCAGAAAAGTGACATTTGCAGACGGCCAAAGCCAGAATATCGGTAGGTTCAGAGCCATTTATCGTAATCTGAGACAAGTAGATGTACCGGCTTCTCGTTTTCTTCAATATTTGAGAAGCGTCCGATCGGTTCGCGGAAAATATTATCCGTCAGATCGTCATTGACGGTCGATACTTCACCGATCAGCACGTCGCCACCCTCACCCCAGAAGGCGTGCCAGTTGCCCGGCAAAAGCGTCACACTTTCGCCTGGTGCAAGCTTGAGATGCGCGCCAGCTTTTTGCGTAACCAGACGACCGTCCGTCGCGACCGTGACCTCGGTTTCTTCATCCACGCTGCCGTCGGCGCGCGAATTGAAAAGCTCAAGCACCAGCGTACCACCACCACGATTGATGATGTCTTCTGCCTTCACCACATGGCGATGCATTGGAGAAATCTGATTCTTGCGCGAAATCATGATCTTTTCGGCATAGAGCATACCGCCACCACGCTTGAGATCTTCAGCATTACCATTGCGCGTGGTGAAGAGAAACAGACCCAGATCGGCAAATTTGCCCTGACCGTAATCTGTAATGTCCCATCCGAGGCGACCGTCGAGAATTGCCTTCGCATCACTGGAAGTGCGTGTTTTCAGCTCTTCTGGCGACCAATAAGCAAAGGGAGGCATGATATAACCAAACGAGCGGATGAAAGCGTCGCTCTCGCGGATAATCTCATTAATTTCTGAACGTTTCATGGCCTCTAAGCCTCCCATAGAATGAAACAGGATATATTTCGCAGTTTGGTAACTGCCTTTGAGTGCTCTTGGCAATCCCACAACAGAGAGTCTCACACAATTGCGAAGTCCAGCACCATTCTCAGCGCGTCATTTTGGCGTGTCGTCTTTACGCGAAAATCATGTCGCATCCCAATGCGCGTTTAGAACATTTCAGTGATTGAATCATGACAACGGAAGCCAGTCTGAACAGAACCGAATGAACAGACAAGCCATTGAGATAACGGGAAAAGCCGTGCTTTCGGAAGACAACGGGAACAGTCGGTCGAGCAAACGTCGCTGAGAGAACAGCGTCAGCACGACCTTGATACGGCACAAAGGTTCGATTCTATGGACGTTCGCAATGAAATGCTGGGGCTTTTGACCGGGCGCGACCCAAATTTCAGCCTGGAACAGAAGTTTTACACTGATCCTGACTATTATAAGCTGGATCTGGAAAACATCTTTTACCGCGACTGGCTGTTCGTCGGCCATGATTGCGAACTGCCGAAGACCGGCTCCTATATGACTGTGCAGGTTGGCGCCTATCCCGTCCTGATCGTGCGTGATGCGCAGGGCGGTATTCGCGCATTCCACAATTCCTGCCGCCATCGCGGTTCGCGCATTTGTTCTGCCGAAAAAGGCACCACGGCAAAGCTCGTCTGCCCTTACCATCAGTGGACCTATGAACTGGATGGTCGCTTGCTGTTCGCCCGTCAGGTCGGCCCGGATTTCAAGCCGGCAGAATACGGTCTGAAGCACGTTCATTGCGAAACTGTCGCCGGCTATATCTATGTTTGTCTCGCTGACGAAGCACCTGACTTCAACAGCTTCCGCGCGCTTGTCGAGCCTTATCTCGCTCCGCACAGCATCAAGGAAGCCAAGGTCGCCTTTGAAAGCTCAATCATCGAGAAGGGTAATTGGAAGCTGGTATGGGAAAATAACCGTGAGTGCTATCACTGTGCGGCCAACCATCCAGAACTCTGCCGTACCTATCCTGAAGCACCTAGCGCAACCGGCGTTCAGGGTGTGATGGAAGACCCGGAAATCAACCAGCTCTGGAAAAACTGTGCTTCAATTGGTCTACCTGCTGAATTCAACATGTCGGAAGACGGGCGCTATCGCATCACTCGCATTCCGCTGCTACGCGACGCCGTGAGCTATACCATGTCAGGTAAGCCTGCCGTTAAGAAGCCATTGAGCGATAAAGTTGCTGGTGACACCAATATCGGCGCCATGCTGCTCTTCAACTATCCGTCCACATGGAACCATCTGATGGTGGATCACGCCATCTCCTTCCGCGTGCTGCCAATCAGTGCCGAAGAAACAATGGTCACAACCAAGTGGCTGGTCCACAAGGATGCCGTTGAAGGCGTTGATTACGACCTCGATGAGCTGACGCATGTCTGGATTCAGACCAACGACCAGGACCGTCAGATCGTGGAAGAGAACGCGGTCGGCATCCGATCGCCCGCTTACCAGCCCGGCCCATATTCGGTCGAGCACGAAGGCGGCGTGATGCAGTTCCTCGAATGGTACACCAACACCATCACGCCTCGCCTGAAAGGCGAAGCCGCAAAGCTTAGCCGCGTAGCCTGAACTAAAAGCGTATCCCGAAAAGCGTAAAACGGTTTTCGGAAGAAGATGCGCCTAAAATAAAGCAATAGAGAAGTGAGAAGGCCATGCAGCCTCTGAAATATCTGGACGAGATGCTGCCGTGGAACGACAGGTTGCAGATGCTTCAATGCATCTCAGCTATCGAAGAAGCGCCGGACGTTATGACCTTCTCCTTCAAAACACAGGACGACAACTGGTTTCGCTATACGCCGGGACAGTTCATCACGCTCGAACTTCCAATCGAGCGGTCCGATGGGCTTGGACCGGTGTTGCGCACATATACGCTCTCATCCACGCCTTCACGGCCCTATCATATTTCGGTTACGGTCAAGGCACAGAAAGACAGCATCGGCACCCGCTGGATGCTCGATAATCTGCGTCCGCCGATGACGATCAAGGCCTATGGTCCAAATGGCGACTTCTCGCTCGCCAATCATCCAAGCGAGAAATACCTGTTCATTTCGGCTGGTTCAGGCATCACACCTATGGTGTCAATGACCCGCTGGCTTTTCGATTGTGCACCGGCAACCGATGTAGCCTTCATCAACTGCGCGCGCACCCCCGATGACATTATCTTCCGCAAAGAACTGGAACTTCTTTCCGGCCGCATGGAAGCCATGCATCTTGCCTTCATCGTGGAACAGTCTTCTGCGCGCCATGTCTGGCTCGGCCTTCATGGCCGCATCGATCATGCACGACTGGAGTTGCTGGCACCTGACTTCCTGCATCGCAAGGTATTCTGCTGTGGGCCAGAACCGTTCATGAACGGTGTGCGTGGTCTGCTGGAACAATCCGGCTTCGATATGACCAACTATCATCAGGAGAGTTTTCAGCCTGCGACGGAAATCTCTGCAGTACCGGTGCCATCCTCACTTGCAGCAACCACCAACACACCAACCGCGCCGGTTGCACCGGCGGTTGCTCCAGCCAGCGTCGTCTTTAGCCTTTCCGGCGTTGAAGTCGAATGCACAGAAAACGACACTATCCTGCTTGCAGCCCGCAATGGTGGATTGAAGATCCCGAGCGCCTGCGAGTTCGGCATTTGCGGAACCTGCAAAGTTAAATGCGTCGGTGGGGAAACCGAGATGACGCATAATGGAGGCATTCGCGATGACGAAATCGCTGAAGGCTATATTCTCGCCTGCTGCAGCCGCCCACGTGGTCGTGTCGAAATTGATGCGTAGAGCGTTTCCATTTTTGACTTAACGAAGGAAACGCTCACTTTTTTACGCCTTATCCGATGCATCGAAGCAGGATCGGAAATCAGTCCACTGGACTGATTTTTCCGCGTAGGCGCTGCGCACTTTTACTGGAAATGCTTTAAGCTTTCTTCAGAAATTCAGTGCGCAGCACAAGGCCTTTGACCTGCTTGGTGCTGCAATCAACTTCATCCGGGTTTCCCGTCAAACGAATACCTTTGACCAACGTACCGCGCTTGAGCGTGGTTGACGTGCCTTTGACCTTCAAATCCTTAATCAGCGTAACAGAATCGCCGTCATTCAGCTGCGCTCCGTTGCTATCGCGCGTGATTACATCCGTCATGATTATCCCCTGTGGCCTCAGAGCTTATTGCGAAAAATGTGAAACAATTTTCCGGATACGCTCTCAACAAAATTGGTCGGTAGCACCAAAGACAATGTAATACCAGAACATGGATATTCGCTGGTATGGGCCTGCGCTGCTGACTATAGTTGGCTCAAAGCAGTCAGGAGCAATTTTATGATTGGTCACGCCCTTCTCGTCGTTGATGTGCAAAATGATTTCTGCCCCGGCGGCGCACTTGCCGTCGATAAAGGCGATGAAATTCTACCCGCAATCAACCGGCTGATCGATGAGAGTGAGCATGTCATTCTGACACAGGACTGGCACCCGGCAGGCCATTCCAGCTTCGCAACAAGCCATCCGGGTAAACAGCCTTACGACACAGTCGATATGGCCTATGGTCCGCAGACATTATGGCCGGATCATTGCGTTCAAGGCACCCATGGCGCGGATTTTCACCCTGATCTGCAATGGACGCGTGCGCAACTGGTTATCCGCAAGGGTTTTCGCATCGGCGTCGACAGCTATTCGGCATTTTTTGAGAACGATCACCAGACCCCGACCGGCCTCGCAGGGTATCTGCGCGAACGCAATATCAGTTCTCTGACACTCGCAGGACTAGCCACTGATTTCTGCGTTGCCTATTCCGCACTCGACGCAATTTCACATGGCTTTCAGGTGCGTGTTCGGCTTGATGCCTGTCGCGGTATCGACATAGGCGGCTCTATCAATGCCATGCTTGAGAAAATGCAAAAGGCGGGCGTTGAGTTCATCAATCAACCCACCCTTGCATCGCATTTGCTCTAATTATTTTTCGATCTCGCCATCAGGCAGAACGACATAAATCAACACGGCAATGATGGTGATGAAGAAGCGGAACGCGGATTCAATACCGTTCCATGTGGATGACATCCACATGCCGAACCATTCGCCACCAATCGACATGAAGCCAACCTGCCAGACAAGAAAGCCCAGTGAGAGACCGGCAATCGCCCATTTCTTGGAGCGATTGAAACTACCGGCATCACCACCCAGACGGCCGAGCATCGCAAATGCTCCAATCCAGCATAGGATAGCCGTCACAGTTTCAGCGGCAATGATCAAAATGTACCCGGCATTGTGCAGGAAATTGCTGTCAATGGCGCGATATTTGATCGTCGCGTCGGGGAAAATCGTATCCATGAGCAGAACATGCTGAACGAATGCGAAATTACTGCCGTAGTCGGTAATATTGCCAAAAGAAATGAGTGTGGCGAAGAAGGCGATTGCCGCAACGAATGCGGTCTTGCTCAAACGAGTAACGACCATGGAAGACCCCTCTCCAGAAAAGTCGCAGCCGCAATCTTTTCGAGACTTGCGGCATATGTTGATATGCTCTGGCGATAGCACCATAAGCGCATCAAGGCTCACTAACTCTTTCGATTCGGTCAAGAGAGCATTGCCAGCAAAAATGCCAAGCGGTTTTGCGTAGGATAATGCGTAAAAAACAAAAAAGGCGGCTCGAAGCCGCCTTTTAGTGGCTTTTAACCCCGGGCTTTAATGCAGCGCGGCCTCATCTGCTTCTTTCTGCCACTCCGGATTATTCTTGTTGAAGCGGATCGAGGACACAAGAGAGAGCCCGATTAGCACAGCGCCGATCAAGCCGGTGATGACTTCCGGAATGTGCACCAGCGTCTGCACATACATGATCACGGCCAACACCAGGATGGCGTAAAATGCGCCGTGCTCAAGATAGCGATACTGACCAAGTGTCTTGCGCTCGACCAGCATGATGGTGAGCGAGCGAACATAGAACGCACCAATGCCAAGGCCAATCGCGATAACGAAGAGATTAGTCGTCAGTGCAAAGGCACCGATAACACCATCGAACGAGAAACTGGCATCAAGCACTTCAAGATAGATGAAGGCACCAAGACCGCCGCGATGGACCATATCCACCTGTTCCTGCGAAGCATCCAGCACCTCGCCTAAGCCTTCAACGGCCAGAAAGGTCAACAGGCCGAACAGCGCCGCGACCAGGAATGTGTGCGAATGCTCGGCATCGAGCTGATAGGAGAAGAACAGGATCAACGCGATGGCAACGCCGATTTCAACGCCTTGAACCGATGCGAATTTTGACATGCGGCTCTCAATGATCTTGACCCAATGCACGTCTTTTTCGACATCGAAGAAGTATTTCATGCCGACCATCAGCAGGAATGTGCCGCCAAAGGCTGCGATACCTGTGTGGGATTCCGCGATCACCCGCGCATATTCATTTGGCTGCCATATAGCGAGTTTCAGCGCCGAAATCGGATCTGTCCACATGGCAACCGCAACGATTGCGAGCGGAAAGATGATACGCATGCCGAAGACGGCAATAATGATACCCCAGGTCAAAAACCGATGCTGCCACTCAGGCGTCATATCGCGCAGGATGCGCGCATTAACGATGGCATTATCGAATGAAAGGGAGATTTCTAGCACACTCAACACCGCACAAATGATGAAGACAGAAACCATGCCTCCAACAGTGCCAGTCGTCGAGTATCCAAGCCAGAGAGCGCAGAGAAGTCCAATGACCGTGAAAAATGCAGGCCAAATGAAATACTTATAAGTGGTCATCGCGAACCATTGTCTTTTATGTTTATGAGGCAGGCTGAACTACCGGTCCGACAATGCGCTGGGCCGACGGCGCTTCTCCTGCGGCGCAATAGCTTATGTAAGAAGCGGACGGATCGGGGACAAGGAAGATCGTGGCCAAATTTTGTTCACGAAAAAAAGCAAAGCTCAAGATTGCGTGATCGATCAAGAGGGCGCAACTTTTCAGCAAAACGTCACATGGCAATTATCGCGATTTGTCATAGACTTATCGTCAGAACTCATCTGGAATGAAGAGGACGATTGCCATGATAACAGGACCGCAATGCCGCGCTGCACGTGCACTGGTGGAATTCACGCGGGAGCGGCTAGCCCAGCTTTCGGGCATTGATGCTAAGATAATCGAGCATTTTGAACGAAAGATCGGCTCTCCGTCCGATGAGCAGATTCAAACCCTGCAGGATACGCTCGAGAAAGTTGGTGCGCAGTTCATATGGGAGAATGGCGGCGGACTTGGCGTGAGGCTGAAATTCAATCGCTCTGAATCAAAGCGCATTGCAAATATGGAAAATGAAGGCGGCGTCGTTGGCTACGACGACGTTCCCTGACAAAGGCAAAAGGGCGACCTCTCGGGTCGCCCTTTGTTTCAACGAGAACTAAAGCATTTTCAGCAAAAAGTGCGAAGCGGTTTTGCGTGAGGCAAATGCGTAAAAACAAATAGTTACAGCAGTTCCAACGATTCAGTCTTAACTGGAACCGCTGTAAGCCTATTTTTTCTCAATCAGTGAGGCAGGCTCAAGCTTCGGGTGCATCTGAATCGTGACCATGTCCTTGCCATCTAGATCAAGATCCTTGAAAGCAACACCGCGCAGAACCGGATCGTCATACGTCTTTACGTAATAGACCTGGTTCTTCAGATCGCCGATTGTGCTCCACTGGGTATATTCAGCAGGCGTGTTCGGCTCTTCGATCCAGCCCTTCGGGATATCGAAATTGTTCACGATATGCTCGGCGAGTCGCACGCTTTCAGGGCCGCTTGCAACAGGCTTTGCCGAAAGAACAAAAGCACTCGCCCGCACGAAGCGCGACGGAGGCGTGGTATCCCCCGGAATACCCAGCATGCCCGAGCCTTCGCCGAGCGGCTTGATTTCAGCGCCGAGAATTTTCACTGGCTTGGCATTGTTCGGAGAGAGTTTGACGTAATTCCGCAGATTGGTCATATGCCAATCAAATGAAGGCGAGTTGGTCATCACGCCCAGCGGATTATCATAGACCTTCAGCTTGCCATCGACAGGTTCGATAACAATGGAAGCGCCGCTTGCATCGTGAAGTGTGTAATGCAGCGGGGGCGCAATGCCCATGTTCTTTTGAATAACGGTCACGACAGAAATATCGTTGAGTGCTTCTTTCACTTCGGCAACCGTTGCAAAATTCGTAAGCGCCCAGGTCAGGACATCCCACGGGGCGAGACTGTTTTCAGCCTTTGCTTCTGCCGGGTCCGCATAGCCGGCAAAGTCAGGGAAATAGAGAACGCCGCCAGTCAGCCCCTTCTCGTTCATGCCGTCAGCAAGTGCTGTAACGCCAAAAGCATTCATGCCAACAGCCGCATATTTGGCTTTCCAGGTCTTGGCCGTTTTGCCGTCAGCTGGCGTGGCCGCAATATCGAAATTGCGAGGAAGCACGATCATTTGTGAATCGATCGGGAACGCAAACTCCATCGTGCGCCCATAAACGATGCTTCCATCTGTAGTAGGCAGTACAAAGCTGGTGCAGGCTTGTGCAGCCTGTGGAATGGTGAGCGCGGAAGCAAGCGCCGCTATCGCTGCACCGCGAGCCAACACCCGGCAGGAAGATTTCCAGATAGACCAATTCTTTTGCATGATAAACCTCATCACAAAATTAGATTGTCTGGATTGATAAATGCAGCCACTTGGGGAGCTCGGCGACATTCTCAGAAGCCAGAAACATTCATTAATCCAATCGCTGGCGAATAGAGCGACCACGCTAAAGCAAAGTCAACAGACAAAACCTCTGTATTGCCTTCATTTTTCCGTTTATTTCTTGCGATGATTAACATAATCATTGATTATGCCTTTATAGGTCGGGTCTTTTATATGTTTCTAAATTAGGTTCCGAGGGGACAACGCCGTGATAAGAAACAATTCGCGTTCCGATAGTAAAAATTTACTGAGCACTACTTTTCGAAATATTATATTAGCTACTTCTTTTATAATAACGGCAGCAGGCGCATCGCACGCGGCAGACATTATCGCACCTCCTCCTGTGCAGACAGAAATTCAGGACCAACAGCGCTGGCGCGTTATCTTCAGCCCTTATGTCTGGGGCGCATCATTGAATGGTAAAGCCGGGCTGCTTGGATTGAGCACGAATGTAGACGTACCGTTCAGGGATATTCTGGACAATCTCGATATGAGTCTTATGGGCAATATCGAAGTAACGAACGGCAAATTCGGCGTTTATTTTGACGGCCAATATACCAAAACCAGTCAGGATGCCGACATTCGCGACGAACAGCTCGACATGGATATCAAGTCGACGACGCTTTCAGGTGGTGTCTACTATCGCCTTTATGAACAGCAACTGGACGGCACAACGCTTTTCGGCGGACAGCGAATTTTTGCCATCGAACCGACCGTAGGGGTGCGCTGGACAGAGATCAAGGCCCAGGTCAATGTCGGGCCATTCAGCGCCTCTCGCAAAGCAGACTGGACCGATCCATTTATCGGAACCCGCGTTTTCTACGACATCAATGACCGCTGGAACATCTTTGCTGAAGCCGACATTGGCGGCTTTGGTGCAGGTACCAAGCTCAGCGCTAACGGCCAGATTTACCTTGGCTACCGCACTTTGTTATTCGACGTCCCGACCACATGGCGCGTTGGTTATCGCGCACTCTATCAGGACTACCGGGACAATGATGGCGTCGAAAAGTTCAAGTATGACGTAACACAACATGGCCCAGTGATCGGTCTCTCCGTCCAATTTTGATCCGGTTTACGTATTGTAAAGCGTTTCCAGCAAAAGCGCGAAGCAGTTTTGCGTCTGATGACGCGTAAAAACAAATGGTTGGAGCGGTCCCAACTATTCAATTGCAACCGGAATCGCTCTAAAGCCGCTGGATTGTTCCGGCGGCTTTTGTTTTTCTCTAAGTAGGAAACCTTATCCACACGGATCGAACGGAAGCTCTTTGTTTAGCAAGAAATAATGTGTCACGATTTCATGCTTGCAAGATTGGGTGATATGGCCTCAACTATCTGAACAGGCTTGATGATTTTGACAGCAACCATTCACAACATGGATCTGCTTTCGTCATCTACTTGAATTAGCGGAGCGTTGGGCGCGGGATGAATTACATATTTGAACTATCCGTTTATCTTTCTTTTGTGACTTTCGCGATCCTCGGCGTTGCCGTCTACTTCGTTGGTCGCTTTGCGCTTCACATTCTGTCCCATCATGCCAATCATGATATTCTGTCCATCCCGATTGGCGCTTTCATCAGCACCATAGCGACGGCATGGGCACTTTCATTGGGGTTTGTTGCCGCCGATATCTGGACGGCCAACTCAAAAGCTGATCAGGCAACGAGCGAAGAACGATCATCCATTTCGCGGCTGATTGGAGCCGCAAGCCCCGACATTCTAAATGCCCCAGTACTTGTGGCATCTCTTTCTGAATACCGCACTGCAGTCGTCAAAGACGAGTGGCTTGGAAACAGCAACATCGCGCCTGTGCATTCCGTTGAAATTGCATTGCAGAATATACGCCGCGAGATCGTGAAGCTTGCGAAGACTGACATTCCGTCGCCGATAATATCGCAGCTCGTGCATGACTTTGACGAATTGCAGGACGCCCGCAATACGCGCCTCTCTGTCGGCTCGACATCAGTTGACATGTATAAATGGTATCTGCTGTTTTCGCTGACGATCCTGACCATCATCACCATCGCAGCCACCCATGCAGACAGGGTAAGTGCTGGCATCAAAGCCATGGTAATCTATTCGATCACGGCAGCATTTTGTCTTTGGATTCTCGCAATCCATGCCAATCCATATCAGGGAATAGAGCGGCTCGAACCGTCGCTTCTATTTACAAACCAGAAATCGAGCTGATCTTTCGAATGAAATCTCTTTCGATAGCCATCACAGCGTTGACACTCTTCGTAGCCTTACCAAAGGCCGAGGCCCAGACTTTCCGGGTCTGTCACGGCTACGAGTGCTACTACAAGACCAAGGTAACGCTATCCGATCAGGATCTACGCCGCATACAGAATCTCATGCGGCAAGGCGCGCAGTCTCCTGCCGCCGAACGCAAAGCTCTTCGAGCAGCAGTCGCTTTATTTGAACAGCGCAGTACAGCCGCCATCGGCGTTCGTGACAAGCCTCGCATGCAGTTTGGCAAGGCCCGCATCAAAGGGCAGATGGACTGCATTGATGAATCGACCAATACGGACAATTTCATCCGTTATCTGGATTCTCGCGGCTGGCTGAAACATCATGCTCCTGTGCGCAAAACCGCACGCGGCAGCTTTTTCGATGGGCGCTATCCTCATTGGACAGCGGTTATCCAAGCCAAGGATAGTGAGCGCTGGGCGGTTGACTCCTGGTACGAAGCAGGCGGCGGTCCGCCCGACATTATGCCGCTGGCAGATTGGAAGCGCCGCGGCTATGGCGGCGAAAGATAAATACAGATTGAGTGCAGTGGCAGCTTCACACCAAGCCATAAAACGAAGCGCTCATGATCATGAATGTGTAGGCCGTTTCACCTAGGGGGTTACCAATGGCTATTCTGAAGAAGTCCTTTGCAGCCGCGTGCACGAGCGCACTTGTCGCATTCAGCATGTTTGCTGCACCCGTCACTGAAGCTTGCACACGGGTGGTTTATCTTGGAGCCAATGATCAGGTGATAACGGCGCGTTCCATGGATTGGAAGGTCGATGTCGGCACCAATCTCTGGATTTTCCCGCGCGGCATGGACCGCAATGGCGAGGCTGGGCCCAATTCCATCAAGTGGACGTCCAAATATGGCAGCGTGATTTCCTCCGGCTACGATATTTCGACAACCGATGGGATGAACGAAGCCGGCCTCGTTGCCAATGTGCTTTGGCTGGTCGAATCCGAATATCCGAAATATGATGGAACCGGCCCTGGCCTTTCCATTGCAGCCTGGGCACAATATGTGCTCGATAACTTTGCCACCGTTGACGAAGCGGTCAAGGAACTCAGCACCAATCCATTCATGATCGTGACAGACAATGTGCCCGGCCAGGACCGGCTCGCGACCCTTCACCTGTCAATATCGGATGCGTCAGGCGATAGTGCGATCTTCGAATATATCGACGGAAAGCAGATCATCCATCACAGCCGTGAATATCAGGTAATGACCAATTCCCCGACATTCGACGAACAGCTTGCGCTGCACTCTTATTGGTCGCAGATAGGTGGAACGGTCATGTTACCGGGTACGAACCGGGCATCTGATCGCTTCACACGTGCCGCCTTCTATGTGAATGCCGTACCAAAATCGGAAGAACCTGTTGAAGCGCTTGCGAGCGTTTTCGGCGTCATCCGTAACGCATCGGTTCCGTTCGGCATCACAACACCAGATGAGCCGAACATCTCGTCGACACGCTGGCGCACTGTTTCCGATCAAAAGCGTAAGCTCTATTTCTTTGAATCGGCTCTGACGCCTAACGTTTTCTGGGTCGATCTGAACACGGTAGACTTCTCTGCCGATAAGGGAAAAGTACAGAAGCTCGACCTTGGTCCCGATCAGCGAAATATTTTTTCCGGTGTTGTGAACAAGGATTTCAAGGACGCAAAACCTTTCAAATTCCTCGGACTTTAAGCGCCATTCAGCAAAGCCTAAAACCGGCCTAGACCATTAAGAGCACTGATTCTGGCCAAAAAATCTGAAACCAATCGGCATCCCGCGCGTTAACTAGTCACAACAACCAGAACGGAGGAAATCCAATGGACTGGAATCGCGTAGAAGGCAATTGGAAGCAGGCTAAGGGTAAGGTCAAGGAACAGTGGGGTAAGCTCACCGATGATGATCTCGACCAGATTAATGGCCGCCGCGAGCAGTTGGAAGGCAAGATTCAGGAACGTTACGGCATCGCTAAGGACCGTGTAAAATCGGATATCGATGACTGGTACAAACACCAGCAGTGGCTTTCCTAACAAAAGCCCCGTAATCAGACCGACAGAATGAAGCCCTGCCCTATGGCGGGGCTTCATTTTTCCATGTTTGTTACGCTCAGCAGCGATCAACGCGCTGAAGCGATGCAGACAATCCCATCAGCGAAAATGTGTAACGGGTTTGCGTGCCACGTGCCGATGTGGCTTGCACATTGACAGTACGGCCAGACCGCATGGCGCTGACGATGCGTGCCTCATCACCGACGTTCTGCGCCCATGCCCGGTTTCCTTCGCTGAAGAAGGGAAACTGCGCTCCGTCAACCATTACCTTTACGGTGCTATCCGCTTTCAGATCATACCCCATCACAAGCTGCGGGCTATAGCTCGCACCCGACTTGGAAAGAATAATGAAATTATCGCCATGCCGAACGCCTGCCGGAAGAAAACTCGACGGCACGGTCAAAGCATAGCATTTGTTGCCGGGCAGCTGGGTGTTTTGATAAACGCCCCAATCCCTGAACTCACCAATATGACTCGTTTTAGCCGAAGCCGCGAGAGAACTCGCCACCAACCCTGCAAGCGCCAACGCAACAGTGGTTGTCTTTTTAGTCATTGCCTGAAACCTCCATAATGTCACCAATCACGTGGCATAAAAAATTGTTTCATTGCGTTACTATTTCCTTAACAGACTCCTAAAAACTTGTTGAACAGGAAAAAAGGTCGCGGCTGAATAAACTTCGCGCATGAAAAAGCGCGTCCGCTCGACACTTCAACGACAAATCGGACGAGCTGTGATCAACACTATTCAAATATTCTGAAACCGGGAATGCAGAGGTCGCAAACGCTGTTGTAGTCTGACACCAGCTACTGGAATCTATGGGAATATCCGGGAATAAGCGGGAACTGGCGGAAACGCCTTATTTTACAGGCATCTACAGGGTTCCGATTGGGAACAGAGATAAATCCTTTTTGACACGGCATCAAGCCGATATCGAGCGAAACTGTCCCCGGTGTGGCAAAAATAGACTTCGCTTCAGGAAACCTTCTAAAAACCTTTGATGAGCCTTTAAGCCATCTTCAAACCATTGAAAAATATAGAGTTGCCTACCTTTAAAGGGTTTCAGCGGAAACGCAGGAATGCGGCAATTTCTCCCCTAAAATCCAATTTGAATAAGTCCAAACCGGACTTTTCTCGCACAAACTGACTATTATTTATAAAAAACAAACACTTACAAGGAATGGGCCTCTCAGAAGAAAAGTCCACTCCGTTTTTGACCTAATAATCAGGCATCGGCCATTATATCAAACGTATTGCCAAACTGAGTGATGAGCTTCGGGTCCATCATGTCACCAGACTCCGTATCGACTTTAACGGAATATGCAGCGACACCAGCAAATCGCGCGGACATTGCATGCGCCAATTTCTCGGCAGCAGCTGCGGACGACGACGGACGCATCTCACCTACCGTCAACCTCTTTCTCGTTTCGGTGAATGGAACCACGATGAACTTTTCTGCCAGAGACACTTGTTACTCCTTCCATGTCATAGATTCTGTTCTCATTTTGTTCTACTGACAAAAAGAGTCAAGAGAGCGAAGGAGCATATTCTTAAGCTCTGCGGAGGAGTGACAGCACCTGCCCTATAACTGCTAGGTCTTCGGCCATATCTTTGCCAATTATCTCCGGTGGATAACCATTGGCCTCGTTGTCCGAACGAAGCTCTAGATCACAGTCCATGCGCCAATATGCGCGCTTCACTTTCAGGCCGCTGCCGACGCGAAACACGAACACTTCTTCATCAACGATGTCCTGCTTGCTCTGATCTACGATCATAAAAGCGCCATTAGGGATGGTCGGAAGCATGCTGTCGCCTTTGGCTTCAAGCATGATGCAGTTTTCTGGCTGCGCACCAATGCTTCGAAGGAAAGCGCGGCTGAACGCAACCGTGTTGTGCAGGCCATCATCCTTAGGAATCAATCCCGTTCCAGCTGCAGCCTGGACGTCATAAAGCGGGATTTCCACCATATCGACGCCATCGGTCACCGTCGCCGACTCGCTGAACATCTCTCCTTGGCCAGTAACCATCCACATGACGTTCGCACCGAAACTTTGGCGATAGGCATCCAATATCGACGCTGTCGGCTCGGTTTCGCCGCGTTCATACGACGCCAAAGTGTTCTTGCTCACGCCAAGCTGTTCAGCAAAGACGTCACGCTCCGGATCGCCAAGCTTTCGTCGAAGCTCGCGAAGACGCGCTCCAAGCGGCGTTTTCGATGGTGTTTCAGGTCTAGCCAATAGCAAATCAATTAAAACAGTTTTCTGGGTTTACAAAACCAAGAATCTGGTTTAATCCTTTCTGTGTTCGCAGAATATCACATCCCAAAAAAGGAGGCCGGGCAAGGCCTCCCCTCTGGAAGGAATCCTTTATGCACCGTGTCATTGACGGCGGCAAGATGAGTCGTGCCGATAGAAAGCGGCTGGAAGAAGTTGCCCGCATCAAGGGCAAGCTCATTGTCGCCCGGATTACCCTAGTCGATATCGACCGGGAATATGCTCTGCCTACCGGCACTGCAGGCAACACGCTCTATGAACCGCATGTTGCAGGTGAACGCGCCATTGCAGCCGCACTGAAAACCCGCCCGCATCTGCTTTGGTTTTCTCGCTATCACGCTGATGGGCAGCGTTTGAGCCCGCAGCCTGCAGAGAACTACCGGAATGGTCGTCGCTCGGCTGTCGCAACTCAGGATGCCGCATGATGTCCACCCTAGAGCAACAGCGCCGGGGATCACATCGTAAGGTACGGCTTACGCGTCCTCACCAGAGAACAACTCAATCACTCGATTTGAATACAGCGGGCTTTCGCCAACGCTCCCTTTCACAAGCCAGCCCTGCTGTGCTTGGCGCAAAGAACGCATTTGCGGCGGCAAACGGAAGCGCTTCTCCCATTCGTCGATTGTTAGCCTTGCTATTTCGGTGTGGTGCGTGATGTCCCCTTCCTTTTCATACACCACATCCGCGACAGTGGCTCGCCACTCCATGCGCAGCAATGCGCCTGCGATATCTGCACGGTCCACCAAGCCTCGCGCCTCCAGCGTGTCCATCATTTCCATCAGCAGAATGTTGCCAACTCGCGCTTCAGCGAAAGCAACGTTTGCGGTGCGCTCGGCCTGTGTCTCTTCCACGTCCGTTTCCTTTCAGTCTCGTGTCTCCTTTTTAACCTCCATCAAATTCGGACCTACGCCAATGACGAAAAAGCGTTCCGAAATAGACCGTCATCCATTCATCCCGGCTCGCGATCCTGTGTGCCGCGCGTCTGGCCTACTGCTCATTTTTAGTTTTGCGTTGGCAGGTGCGTCAGCCGCCCTCATTGCCCTCATCAACCAATTTGGAGCTGCTCAATGAACGCCCTTCTAAATCACGTTCCGATCCCATTCTTTGATCGCGTTCCGCCCCGCGCCAAAGCCGCTTACATAAATGTCTTTGACGGCATCGTTGACATGGCGTGGCCTGTTGAGAGCGCATATCGCCATTTCACCAACTCTCTCACCACAAACGCGATAGACGGCCCCAACTTCAAAGAGTTCGCAGACTGGTATTGGCGTGTCCGCAATGGTCTAGTCGAACGGCCGCACCCTGCCGAAACATTAGGCGAAACGGACGAACGCAAGTTCGATTGTCATATATTCAATAACGCGTCGGGCCAAGTTATCCGCCCCGCCGTTGCAGCTTACACTCCTACGCCAAAACACGCGATTGAAGAGCGCATGAAGGCTGCGATCGCCATCGTAAAGGCCGCTCGAAGCCTCTTTGAAGCTCAGTTAAAGGCCGGTTACGAACCCCCAACGCTTCGTGGTGATGACGAGATTATTGCTGATGCTCTGCGCGAGGTTCTCAGTGCCGGAATAGGCACTCCCTTGATGGACGCAAACGTCCATATGACGCCCGGAAACAAGGTCGCTGACCTGCTGCTTGGCGAAGGTTCCGAAGAGATCGACACCAAGCTGTTCGAATGTCTCACCATGACCATGCAGCCGGAGCTTTGCGCCATTCTGGCCCGGCAGGGTTTTACCGCCAGCAACTAGCTTCCAGATCATCGCTCCTGCCCCCGGAGCGATGGACGATGCCGGGGTGGCTCGCCCCCCACTCACCCGCCACCCCGGCATTCACTTTGAGGTTTTTTATGTTCAATCCATACGATCAGAAACAGGTTTATGAAGCCACGGTTCACGCCAGCGTTTGCGCAGTGCGTGAAGGTTTCCCGCATCTGGCTATCCGCGACATCATTGAGCCACCACACGAATGGTTTGACGCGGCACTGGCTCGCCAGATCGTGATGCACCTCGTCATTTGCGAATTTGGCTGGCCGAAGCGCCGCGTGGTCGAAATGGAAGAACGCTCGCGCGAAGCAATTAATCGCGCCCTCCGCACCATTGATAATCGCATGCGGCATGATCGCTTCGCCGGTCAATATATGGCCATGGCTGAACGCGCCCGCACCCTTCTTTTCATCCGCTCAACCGGAGCGGAAGACACTACCGAGGCAGCATAATGGCAACGTTCAAGACTATTGCACTCAAAGACATCTTCATCGGTGAGCGCGCGCGTCCAGTGGATGAAGATCACGCTCTTGCAATCGCCGCATCCATGGCAGAGCGCGGCCTGATCAATCCGATTACTGTTCGCTCAACACCTGCAGCAAACGGCGGCGAGACGCCTTACACACTCGTCGCTGGAGGCCATCGTCATCGGGCTGCCGAACTCAACCAGTGGGCAGAAATCGACGTTATTGTTGTTTCAGCTGACGCTGCTGAAGCGCAGCTGATGGAGATCAGCGAAAACCTTTTCCGCAATGAATTGAGCGCACTGGATCGCGCAGTCTTCGTCATGAAGTTCCGCGAAATCCACGAAGAGAAATTCGGTAAAATTCAGCGTGGCGGAGACCGTAAGTCAAAGGCCAATGATTGGCCTTTGATGGCATCGCCGGGGAAAGCACTTTCTGAACGCGTTCAGGAACGCCTTGGGTTCGGCAAGAGTACCTACAAGTATGTCACAATGATCGGCCAGAAGCTGCATCCAGCTTTGCGACAGGCTGTTCGCGGCACCGAGATTGAGAACGACCAGAAAACGCTACTGAAGCTCGCTGCCATGCCGGAAACGCAACAGGCAGGCATCGCAGCCGCTCTCAAGTTCGAACCAGACCTGAAGAAGGTTCTGGATATGGACAAGCCTGCCAAGCCCCAGCCTGACGCGGACACGGTCGCTTTTGATGCGCTTAAACGCGGATGGGAGAAGGCTTCAGAGGATGTTCGCGCCCTATTCCTTCAGCACATCGGCATGAATGCGTCCTTTCAGGAGGCTGCAGAATGAAGCGCGACCCGTTGCAGATGGACTTTTTCAGCGAACCGGCGTTTCCGGTTCGCACACCAGTCCAGCAAATCGATCTTGACCGCTATCGCGCCAAGATGAAGCGCGCCATGGCTCGCGCGATCCGTGAATGTGAGCATGATCGCCCGACCATTGCGGCGCGCATGTCACTTTACCTTGGCGTCAGCATCACCAAGGCCATGCTTGACGCATGGACCGCTGAAAGCAAGCGCGCCCATGACATGACGCTCCCCCGTTTTGCAGCTTTTGTGCATGCAACCAGCGCGCCATGGCTTTGGGATGAAGCTGCCGGAATGCAGGGCCTAACCATCCTTGTCGGCAGAGAAGCACAGCTCGCAGAAATTGGCCTCCTTCGTCAGGAGCAAAAGCGCGTTGCGCGTGAGTTGAAAGCACTTCTGGCGGTCGAAGTCGACCTCGCGAAAAGAGCACGTCCATGACTGAATGGTTTTCAATCCCCGAATTGACAGAGCTTCGGCTTCCCGGCATGCCCGACAATGCTACCGGCATTAAGCGCATGGCTGATGAACGCCGTTGGAAGGATCAGCCAGAGCAGACCTGTCTGGTTGCGGGGAAAACCAAACCGACCCGCAAGTACCACATTTCTCTCCTGCCATCACTGGCACAGGCCAAGCTTGCGCGCATGGATGCAGAAGACGCTGAACGTGCTGCCACCCGCGAAAAGCGCAAGGCGCTCTATTGGCGAACCTTCGACGCAATGACCGATGAGCAGAAGCAATTCTGCCAGATGCGCTTCAACTGCATCACCGCCGTTGAGAATGCTATCGCCAGCAACGCGCATGCGTTTTCGCAGCCGAAGAAAATTGAAGATATTCTCGCCGACATTCTCCCGCGCTACGGTTTGAGAAAGTCGCAATACTATGCCCTGCGCGCCATTTTGAATGGTGTCGACCGTGAAGACTGGCTTGCAGCTCTCGCTCCAGCTTATGCCGGGACCGGCGAAACCAAGGCCGTTGCGGAATGCCACCCGACTGCATGGGCAGCATTGAAATCTGACTATTTGCGTCCTGAAGAACCAAAGTTCAGCGCCTGTTACCGCCGCATCGTCGAAGCCGGGAAAAAGCACGGCTGGACGCCGATCCCTTCCGAGCGCTCCCTGCGCCGCCGTATGGATATTGAAGTTGATAAGGCCGCGCAAATCTATGCCCGCAAGGGAAAGAAGCGCGCCGAGCAGCTCTATCCAGCGCAGACCCGCACAAAGACCCACCTGCATGCCATGGAAATCGTCAACACCGATGGTCACCAGCTTGACCTGTTTGTCTGGACGCCTTGGAACAAGGAAAAGCCTGAGCGCGTCATTCTGCTCGGCATGCAGGATGTGTTCTCCGGCAAGGTGCTGTCATGGCGTCTTTGCGAGGCTGAAACGTGGCATGTAGTCCGTGCCTGTATCGGTGACATGATTGAGGATCATGGCATTCCTGAACACATCTATATGGACAACGGCCGCGCCTTCGCCTCCAAGATGATTTCTGGTGGCGCCGCCTCCCGTAACCGCTTCAAGATCACCGAAGATGAAGTCGCAGGCCTGCTGAAGACGCTTGATGTGACGCCACATTTCACGAAGCCATATTCGGGCCAGTCCAAGCCTATCGAACGGGCTTGGCGTGATCTGGCAGAAGAGATTGCCAAGCATCCTGCAATGTCAGGCTGTTACACCGGCAACAAACCAGACGCCAAACCTGAGAATTACCGCGAGCGGGCAATCCCGCTGGAGGTGCTGCAGAAGCACGTTGGTGACCGGATTGCGGAGCATAATGCCCGCGAAGGTCGCCGCTCGGAAACCGCAGCAGGCCGCAGCTTCGACCAGACATTCGAAGAGAGCATGCGTCACCCGGCGACCATCGTTCGTCGCGCCACCGAAGCACAGCGCACCCTTTGGATGCTCGCAGCGAAAGTCATCACCGCCAGCAAGCGTGATGGTGCGTTGCGTTTCAACGGCAACAGTTACTGGTCAGCTGATCTCAACCAGTGGCTCGGCAAAAAACTGACTGTCCGCTTCGATCCAGACCGGCTGCATGAACCAGTCAAGGTTTACGATCCTGAAGGCCGGTTCATTTGCGATGCAGCTTGCACCGACAAGGCCGGATTTAACGACAGCTCCGCCGCTCACCAGCACGAAAAGCGCCGCCGCACGTTCAAGAAGCGAACCAAGGCTGTGGCCGACATGCACCGGGAGTTCACGCCGATGCAACTCGGCGAACTCTACGAGGATGCACAGAAGGCCAAGCCTGCAGCACCTGTTCGCCCGGCAATCACCCGCATCGTCACTGGCAACCTCGCTCTCGAGCAAGAGGAAGTGACCGACGCAATCTCTGATGAAGAATTTGAAGCCCGCTTTCAGCGCGGTCTTTCCATGGTTTCGGGCGAAAGCTCGATCATCCCATTCCCTTCGGGGAATAAATCGTCCGGCAAGTAGCCGGGCCAAGCATGAGCCGATTTGTAGTGAGTACGGTTCCCAAAAAAAATAGGCCGGGAGGTTATCCCGGCCAACAAATCAGACCTAATGAGGAACCCTTTTAATGATTGATATGACTGGCGCAACCCAAAATAAATGGCATCAGCCCGAACCAACACCGCGTTTTGTAGCTAAACATCCTGCAGCTGATGTCGATACATGGCGCGATATGCGTCAACGTGTTGTCGATCTGGCAGCGCTGCAAGGCTGGTCGAAAGCCGAAACAGGTCGCCGCATTGGCATGGCTGAAAGCACTTTCTCACAGTGGCTGTCAGGAACGCTCGAAGGCGTATTGGAGAACGCCAACAATCCAGTCTCGAAATGGCTGGAAGCCGTAGAAGAAAACGCCGGAATTGCCTCCGGCCTGCCAGCATCACCGGCATTTTTCCGCACCAAGGCAGCTATCGAAATTCATGCAACCTTGCAGCTTGCTCAGGTGATTTCCGGCTTTGTGACCATTACGCTCGATGCAGGCCGAGGCAAGACTGAAGCTTGCCGCGCTTATCGCGACAGCCGCCCACATGTGCACATGGTCACGTTGAACCCGAAGGTGAAAACAGTTCACGGCGCAATGAACTTGCTTTCACGCAAGCTTGGTATTCGCGTCTTCAATCAGGCTGAGCTGGTAGAGACCATTGGTGAGCGCCTGTCACGCGGTAGCGAAGGCGCACTACTTATTATCGATGAAGCTCAGCATGCCGACGCGGAATCAATCAACCAGCTTCGCTATTTCTCCGACAACTTCAAAGTTGGCGTTGCGATTGTTGGCAATGCAGAAATCCGCCGCCGCATGTCGCAAGGCGGCTCCAATCTTGCCAGCCGCGACCAGATTATCAGCCGCGTCGACAAGAACCTAAAGCGTGATCCCGGCCGCACTGAAGACGTTCGTGCCTTTATCGAAGCATGGGGCATCACTGATCCGGCGTGTGTGAAGTTCCTGACCGGCATCGGCATGAAAGGCGGCGCGCTGCGCCAGATCGACCGGACCATCAAGATTGCGCATCTGCTTATCCAAGGCAGCAATGAGCAGCTTGAAAAGCGCCATCTGGAAGCAGCTTGGAGAAACCGCGATGTGGAGGACCTATAATGTCCTCTTCCAACCTCCCCACTTTGTCGGACGGCCTGAACAATCTGGTTCACAGGTTCGACAAGTTCAATGGCATCGCCGACACGGAAACCCTCCCAATGTCCGGTGAGACTGGCCGATCCTGTTTGGCTCTCCTGCGCACACTGCATCACCTCGCTCTCATTCAGGAGCGCGAACTAGGCGCACTGCGCTTATTGGCAGGCGATGTGAAACCCCAAGCTGAAGTTGGTGTCAGCGAGCTTTCAAAATCCAGCGACGGAAAAGTCGTCCAGTTTCCGCGCAGCTCTCCCACAAAACCGAAACTCGTAAAGTCACCTGAACGCGATCCAGCTTGAACCAAAAATAATGAGGATTTGAAAATGACTACAGCACTCACAACGATCACCGAGCCAGTACAGGACGATAAGGGTATCACCATGTTGGCTGGCAAGCCCTACATGAAAAATGCCAAAGGTGAGCTTACTCCATTGGAACTTGTGAAGCCTGCCAACAAGCTTCGTGACGAAACTGTTCGAAAGGTCATGGGCTACGCAAAGGAAATTTCTGCCCAAATCAGCCGCTTCCGCAAGCACAGCATGGCCGACCTCGATAGTCTGGATGAACTGCTCGAACAGGAATACAAGGCAAAGACTGGAGGCGCGAAGGGCAACCGCAGCTATCAGACGATAGATGGGCTGATGATGGTGAAAGTCAGCATCAATGATTTTGAAGTAGCAGGCCCAGAATTACAGGTCGCAAAAAGCCTGATTGATGAATGCCTCAATGAGTGGACGGACGGGGCGCGTGCCGAAATCCGCGCAATCATCACCCGCGCTTTTGATACCGACAAAGAAGGCAAAATCAACCTTCGCGAAATCAAGAAGCTCACGAAGCTCGACATTTCCGATGAGCGCTGGAAACAGGCAATGCGCGCCATCGAAGACGCTATCGATGTTCAATATTCAAAGCAGTATGTCCGGTTCTACGTCCGCCCTTCAGTCAAGCATGACTGGACAGCCGTCACCGTCGACATTGCCAAAGCGTGAGGGGCGTCATGAAAACCATGTCGTTTTACGTCACGCAACGCATCATCGTTTCCATTGATGAAAGCAAATTCACGCCCGATCTGATGGCTGATTTCAACCAATGCATTTCTGACTTCGGCACCGATGAGCACGCCATAGAACAGCATGGCGAACACATTGCCATGCTGGCAGCTGATGGCACATGCGAATTCAATCCCCGCGATTTTGTTGAAGGTTACGGCATCGTTCGTGATGCCGGTATCAGCGTGACAGTCGCCAACAGAATGACCGTAGAAAAGTGTGAGGTGTGACAATGCAGATTGAAATCAAAGGAAAGCCGCCAATCGACGTGAAGAATGCGATTCTTGTTGTTGAGGGAGTAACGCGATCACTTTGCCAGAGTACGGGACGCGATCCGGCAGAGGGCCTTATGATGCTTCTCACCGCCGCCGCGCACATGGGAAACCTTTATTTAGCCGGGACCGTCAAGGTCAAGCAGACAGCAATTGCCAGCGCTTTAGGCAGCGCAATTGTTGCCGCCGATGACTTCTTCAAGTTACGCGACACTCCCGGTATTCCAGCAAATATTAATTCAGTCGTCAAAAAACAGACTGAATGCGCCTGCACCAAAATTCAACAGGATGAAACCTGTCCTGTCGGCTTTCCATCACTGTTATGCGAGGTCTGCGACGGCAAAGGCGTTGTTCAAACCGTGAAAGCGCTGGAAAGTTCTTTCCCGTCAGATGCAACAAGTTTCCGACTGTGGAGCAAAGCGCGGCGCTAGAACAAGCCGCGCAACCGGCTGAGCCGACCGACCACATGCTAAATGAAGGTCAAGATAGGCTTTGCCAGTTAGGCTCTCGAATACATTTCGATGATTATGTTCAAGCTGAAATTTACAAAGCGATGAGATCTGTCGACCCCTATTTTTGTCAGATACTCCCCTTAAGAAATGCCCTGAAATTAGCAAAGGACATGTTCGACGCAAACGGCATTGAACTGCCACGAACCATAGAGGTTATTGACCGCGCCCTCTCCCCTTACGTGGAGGGTTGAAGATGGCAGTCGCTTATTGCTGGCGTAGCGGCGACATTGAAATTGGTCGCCGTTTACCAAAGGGAGCTTTGAAGCTCGGCTCTGCGCATGGCTTGCGTTTGAGGAAAGCAGTCTCAGTCTGCGCTCGTCATTCATATGACGGGAAGACGCTGCTTGTCCCCGGTATTCCTGAAGCCGACAGCGATACGGAAGCATTGGAGGCTTTGCAGCTTTTCCGCGAGCAGCTCGCTCGCCGTCTGGAACGCAAGAAGAAAGGATGGGAACTGATATGAGGCCATACCTGATGATCAATGGCGAAGATGCGGCCCTGAAATCCTACAAATCATCGTCAATTGGCACGAAGTCCGTCATTCGGCTTGAACTGGAGGTACGCGGACATTCCAGCCTCGGCCGCATTCTGAATGAATGTGCGAATTTTCAGGCAGAGCAGAAAGCGGCCATTGAGGCTGAAAAGCCTCGCAGAAAAAAGGAACCGCAGAAAGCTTTACCGTCGCCATTGTTGCAGCTGCCTTACCACGGATCAGACGAATGACATCCACCGCAATAATCAATATCGCTAAAACCCAGCTCGGCCTTGATGAAGACACCTATCGTGGCATGCTTCATCGTGTGACCGGCAAAGTCTCTCTTCGCGTCATGACCGAAGCCGAAAAGCTAAATGTCATCGAAGACCTGAAGCAAAAGGGCTTTGATCCCACCGCTAAGCGGCCTTTAAAGGGTAGTCGAAAGCGGCTTGAAGGCAAATTTGCACCCAAGCTGCAGGCACTCTGGATCGCGGGTTTCAATCTTGGCGTTGTTACCAACGGTTCTGATGAAGCGCTCATAGCGTTTGTGAAGCGCCAGACCAAACTCGATCACGTGCGCTTCTTGCACGAGCCAGCTGACGGTTACGCAGCCATTGAAAGCCTGAAGCGTTGGCTTAACCGAGCCGCTGGCGTCAGTTGGGCCAAGGACCCTCTTGTGCCTGATTGGGCGAACCAGCCACATGGCCAGATCGTTCTGGCGCAGTGGAACCTTCTTACAAAAGCTGGTCACACAAACGGCGAACGTTTGGCCGAAACCGCGTGGTCGATTTGTGGCTACGACGGCAAGCCGCTTCTCAACAATCTGAAGCCGAAGGAATGGCAGGCTGTCATGAACGGACTTGGCAAGCGCATACGGGGAGCAAATTCCTGATGACACAGTTGCCTGATCGCGCATGGATGACGCCGCTTTTGAATCGTATCGCCGATGTTGCCGGTGAACGTGCGGCGCTCATTCTTGCTCGCGAAAAGGCTTGTCAGAAAATCTATATTCCAGTCGATGTGTCGGATGGCCATTGGCTGGTCTCTCTTCTCGGCATTGACGCCGCCAAAGCCCTGTGCGAGCTATTTGGCGGCAACAAGCTGGAAATTCCTCCAGCGCTCGCTGGTGACAAACGCCGCCGCGCAATGGCCATTGCCGAAATGATTGATAAAGGTTATTCAACCAACGTGATTGCACGTTCACTCGGCATCACACACAAGACGGTCCAATTGCACCGTCGCAAAACAGACAGTGGCCAAGGCTCACTGCTGTAAGTCCTTATAGGGACGTAATTTTACGGCTTTCTCTAGCCGCCCCCAATCCCCCAATAGTCCAGTCAAGAACGTAAATTTACCACTCTTGACAGGACTTCAAATGACCTTCGACGAATGGCTGATTGAACGCTTGCGCGCTGCCGGTGCTTACGCTGGCAATATGGACGGCGTCCATGGTCGCGAGGTCATAGCGGCTCTTGAACGATTTCAGCGCGCCAACAGTCTCAAAGTTACCGGCAAGGCTGATGCCGCCACAGTTGCCGAGTTGCGCGTTGTGAAGCGCTCTGGCGAAAGTGGCGTTAAGACTTACGACAAAGCGCCTGAGCTGCCGAAAGAACCAGTTTGGATGCGCGAAGCCCGCCGCTTTATGGGCCAGAAGGAAATCCCCGGCCCAAAATCCAATCCTGTCATCATGGGCTGGGCCAAGCGCTTTGGTGGTTGGATCGCCAATTACTTCAACAATGACGATATTCCATGGTGCGGCCTTTTCATTGGTCACGTCATCGCGACAACATTGCCCAAGGAGCCACTGCCTGCAAATCCGCTTGGAGCGCTCCAGTGGCGCAAATTCGGCAAGGAAACGCCAGCAAGCGTTGGGGCTATTCTCGTCTTCAGTCGAACAGGTGGCGGTCATGTCGGCATTTATGTCGGCGAAGATAAAACGCATTATCACGTTCTGGGCGGCAATCAGAGCAACATGGTCAACGTCACGCGCATTGATAAGTCTCGGCTTGTGTCCGGTGGCGTTCGCTGGCCGAAGACTGGCGAGGCTCCGATTGGTGGCAAGGTCATGCTCTCAACATCCGGTGCGCCGGTTTCGACCAATGAGGCATGACCATGCCAATCAAAGAGCCGTCATATCGATCTTCACGCCGCTACCTTTGGGGAAGCTTCTATCTCGCTTGGTTCGTCATCATCGGCATCGGGCTTGCTGCAGCTCTCGGTTCTGAGCAGGCGGTTGCTTTCGCTCAGGTGGCGGTCCCCTCCATGGTTGGCCTGATCGTCGGTACTCTCGGCATTCATCGTTTTTCCGGCTCGATGGATTTCAAGGCACAGGCAGAAGCCTTTGAAGATCGCAGGGACCATCGACCATGATGGCAGTTTTCTCAAAACCTTTGGCAATGGCAGCGCTGATCATGGGCTTTATCGCCCTGACCGCATTTAGCGCATGGATGGCGGTTTCGACTGTCAGCACCATCATTGCGGATCAAGTCGCGACAGCTGAAACCGCGCGTGATGCACACTGGCAGGCAGAGATCGAGAAAGCCAATGTCGTCGCTGCCAAGAATGTCATTGAGCAGATGCGGGTTTCGCAAGCTGCCGATCTCGCCACGCGCGCTGAGATCGATCGACTTAAAACCGAAATTTCCGAACTGGAGAGAAAGAATGCGGACCTGCCTGATGTTGATGGTAGCGGCATCGATCTTGAGCGTACAAGGCTGCTCAACTACCCCTCAGTCTTCGCCGATCGTCCGCACTGAATTTGTGCCTGGTACAATACCTGCGGAAGCGCGCAAGCCATGCGACAAGCCGGTGGCACTTCCCGATCGCGCATTGTCTGCAAAGGAGCTGACGCCGCTTTGGGGGCAGGATCGGTCGGCGCTTGCTGCGTGTGAAGCGCGACGAGCTGCAGCTGTGTTAGCAGTCGACGCCGTGCCGTTGCCGAATGAACGGCCCGCGAAATGATGAAAATTAACGCTGCCCTTGAACTGGCTGATCTACGTGCCGAGCAAGAACGCGAACGCGGAATTAAAGCGGCGCAGCAGGCTCTGCTTCAAGAGGGCCGTGACGATTGTGCCGGATGTGGTGCGGAGATCGAGGCTCAACGCCGCGAAGCACTGCCATCCGCCCGACGCTGTATTGAGTGCCAGACTGCCTTTGAGAAAGGGAACCGTAAATGACGCCGGGAGAAATCCTTCCCTATCTCAGCCTCGCACTGGCGATGATCGCAATTGCCGGTCACGCCAAGGGCTGGATCAACAGCGGGGAAAAGCAGCTCAAAGACAGTGTTGACGCTCATACCGCCAAGCTGACCGACCACGACCGTCGCGTCCAGTCTCTGGAGAATGAGATCAAGCATCTCCCTGATCGTGACGCGCAGCACCGCATGGAGCTCTCTCTTGCCGAGATGAACGGACGCTTTGCAGCGCTGGAAGAAAAACTCAAGCCGATAGCCGCAACCAGCGAGCGGCTGCATGAATTATTGATGGAGCAAGCTAAGAAATGAACAGTCTTGGCATCGATTATGCAAAGAAAATCCGTGAAGACGCTCGTCTGATCATCCTTAAGGCTCTTGCCGAACAGATCAACGAGAGCCTTGCGAGCAACATTCTGCAGGATTTTGTATTGCCGCGCTTTGCGATCCGACAGGATCGGGCGTGGGTCCATAGTCAGATTGATTTTCTTGCCAATCTTGGCGCAGTCACCGCGACAGCTGAAGGCACCGTCAAGGTCGTCTCACTCACTACCATGGGCCAACGGCATCTGGATCGCGACATTGCGATCGAAGGCATTACTCGCCCCTCGCGTCCGGGTGAATAGTCATGGCGAAAGGCCGGGGTCGTCTCAATTCAATCCAGTTGCTGCCGCAGGAATGCAGCGACATTGTCATTTGGGCAGCGGGCGAGTTGCAGGCGATGCAGCGCTCGCAACAAGATGTCTACGAGGAGTTCGTTTCTAAGCTTCAAGAGCGGCAGCGTGAAAGCCGTGGCGAGCTTGATATTCGTATTCCGTCCAAGTCCTCTTTCAACCGTTACTCGATCGATCTGGATGCCACGACGCGCGACCTTAACGAAGCTCGCGAGATGGCAACGGCGGTACTGGCGGGGCTTGACCATAATGACGGCGACGACATTACCAAATTCGTCGGCGAAGCTATCAAGGCGGCGGTTATGGCAACCCTGCGCGCTCAAAAAGGCAAGCTCAATCCAAAGTCGCTTTTAGAGCTTGCGAACACGATGCGCATGATCGCCATGGCACAAGCCACGTCTAGCACTCATCGCCAGAAGCTTGAGGCTGAGCTGACGGAGAAAACCAAGGAAGCCGTCAAGACAGTAGCAAAAGCCAAGGGTCTCACTTCCGACGCTGCAGATGAGATTCTGGATCAGATTCTTGGGGTGAGCAAATGAGTGCGCCGATCACACAAGAACAGTGGGCGGAAATCCGCAGGCTATCGAAAGATGCCGTACTGGAGAAGGTTGAGCGCCGCAAGGCGCTCTTGCCTTACCAGCAGCGCACTCTTTCGCTTTGCATGAGCGTTGCCGATTGTCCGGTGCTGTTTGTTGAGAAATCCCGCCGTATTGGTCTCACATGGGCATGTGCCGCTTATGCCGTCATTCGTGCGGCCCTCGCCCGCGATGCTGGCGGCATGGACTTTATGTATATTTCCTATTCTCAGGAAATGACCCGCGAGTTTATCGACGCCTGCGCGATGTGGGCGCGTCACTTTTCCCATGCAGCTTCCGAAATGGAAGAGTTTGTGTTTGACGACAGCGACAAGAATGGGGAGCGCTCTATTCAGGCGTTCCGCATCAAGTTTGCATCCGGCTTTGAAATCATCGGTCTTTCTTCAGCACCACGAACCCTGCGCGGCAAGCAGGGTGTCGTCATGATCGATGAAGCCGCCTTCGTTGATGATCTTGAGCAGCTCCTGAAAGCAGCGCTCGCATTTCTTATGTGGGGCGGTCAGGTCATTGTCTGTTCAACGCATGACGGTTTCGAAAACCACTTCAATGAGCAGATACAAGACATTCTTGCAAAAAAGCAGGATTACAAGCACCTACGCATCGACTTCGACGAAGCACTGCATGACGGTCTTTATGAGCGCATCTGCCTCGTAACCGGCAAAGAATGGTCTCCTGAAGGCGAAGCCGCGTGGCGCGCTCAGATCGTCAAGTTCTATGGATCGGGTGCAGACGAAGAGCTGTTCTGTATTCCATCACAGTCTTCCGGCGCATATCTGAGCCGCGCAATGATCACTGCCTGTATGAATGAGAGCATTGAGCTTGTCCGCTGGAAGCCGGTCGATGGCTTTGTCGACTTCCCGCTTGAACAGCGCACTGCCGAAGTGGATCGGTTTTGTCGTGAGAAGCTCTATCCGCATCTTGCCAAGATGGACCCGCTATTGCGCTCCGGCTTTGGTCAGGACTTTGGCCGATCGGGCGACGGCTCCTTCATTCATCCTTTTCAGGTCCAGTCCGACCTGAAGCTTTCGACGCCGTTCATGCTGGAGCTGCGCAACGTTCCGTTTGAAAGCCAGAAGCAAATTATATTCTGGCTTCAGAAGAAAATGCCGCGCTTTTTCCATGCGGCATTCGACGCCACCGGGAATGGCGCGTCTCATGCGGAAGCCGCGCGTCAGGAATGGGGAACGAACTACGTCTCAGAAATCAAGCTTTCACAGAGCTGGTACATGCTCAACATGCCGAAGATGAAAGCGGCCTTTGAGGATCGCGGCATTGAGATTGCCAAGCATGATGACGTGCTCGCGGACTTCCGCGCGGTCAAGATGACCAAGGGCATTGCGAAGGTTCCTGACAATGCCCGAACGATGGGCACTGACGGCTATGAGCGTCACGGCGAAGCGGCCATTGCTGGCGCACTTGTCATCTATGCCAGCGAACAAGGCAGCGGCGAAATCGGTGGATCAACCACAGGCACCGAACGCCCCAGCTCTCAAATAACAGAAGATTTCAGCGGAAGTTTCGGCGGCGTTGAGGCGCGTGCTGATCTGTCCGGCTTTACAAGGATGTGACATGGCTGCTCCCGTAATTCCAGAGATCGCAACGGCACAGTCCGATCCATACGTTCCAAATTACACTGGCCTTCTCCAGCCAACGGATGAGGTGCTGGCGAGCCGTGGCGGCGCATCGGCCATCAAGATTTATGATGAAATCCGGCGCGATCCGCATGCTTTTGCGATCCTGCAGAAGCTGAAACTGGAAGTGGTTTCGCGCGAATGGAAGGTTACACCGGCCTCTGAAAGCCGTTTGGACAAAAAGGCTGCAGCCGAAGTCGAACGGCAGTTGAAGGCGATCAACTTCGATCGACTAACAAGAGGACTTCTCGGCGCAGTTCTGAAGGGCTTCTCGGTTGCCGAGGTTCTATGGTCATCGACAGCGCTCGGTTGGGAAGCCAGTGCGGTTAAAGTCAGGAAGCAACGCCGGTTCCGCTTCACTGTTGAAGGAAGCTTACGCATTCTTACGCGTTCCAATTCGATGGATGGCGAAGCCGTTCCAGAGCGTAAGTTTATTGTGCATCGCCATACAATCGACGATGACGACGACGATCCTTATGGCGTTGGTCTTGGGTCTGTTCTTTTCTGGCCTGCGTGGTTCAAACGTCAGGTTTTGGCCCATTGGCTGCGCGGCACAGAAAAACACGCCACGCCAACCACTGTCATGAAGTATGAAGGCAGTTTCGACGAAAAACGCCAAGCCCAGCTTACCGGCGTTCTACGCCAGATGGCGAATGATACAGGCCTTGTCATCCCAACGACTGTAACGGCTGAGCTGCTTGAATCGAAGAATGCCGGTGGCGGCGACTTCTTTGAGAAGCTGGCCCGCTATCTCGACGAGCTGATGAGTGAAGCCGTTCTTGGCGAAACCCTAACAACCAATTCCGGTGAGCGTGGCGCTCGATCGCTTGGCGAAATTCATAATGAAATCCGCATTGCGATCGCCAAAGCCGCATCTGATCTCGTTTGCGAAACCATCCGCGACACTCTGGTCCGCTGGATTATCGAACTGAACTATCCCGGCGCTGGCCTGCCGGAAGTGTGGCGCGACTTCTCGGAAACCGAAGACCTGGACAAAAAGGTCGAGCGCGATCAGAAGCTGCACGAGATGGGCTATGAGCCAGCCGATCCGGATTATATGAGCGACACTTACGGTGCTGAGTGGATCAAGAAGCAGCATGCTACGCCGGAGCCTGTTGATCCAGACAAAAAGCCGTCGATCATGGATAATCTTGAATTTGCTGAAAATCCCAACAACGTTTCAAAGCGTGGTGAAACGGCCGTTAAAGAGCTTTCAGAGCAGCTTGGAAGCGCAGCTCAACCCGCTATCGACGCCATGATCGAAGCTGTCCGCACAGAGTTTACCGAGGCGCAGGATTATGACGATCTGATCTTGCGGCTTGCCAGACTGTCGGCTGAGATGGGCGTCGAGGACCTCGCAACCGCAATGGAACAAGGTTCACTTCTGGCAATGTTGGAAGGTGTGGACAGCGCCAATGGCTAATCAAGTCCGGTTCGAAGAGGCAATCAATTATCTGGCTGGCAAGGTCAATCTGCCGACGCGTCGGTCTGATGATCTTCGACACGGTGCGCATGTTCGCGGTTTTTCAGTCGCAGGCGTGACGCGTGACGACATGCTTTCTGACTTCCGATCAGCGATCGAGAAAGCACGATCGGAAGGCACCGGATATAATGAATTTCGCAAGGACTTCGACGACATCGTCAAGCGCTATGGCTGGCAGTATTTCTCCCACGGCAAAACCGAAGAAGAGCGGGCAGCTTGGCGCTCCAAGATCATTTTCACCACCAACATGCGCACGTCTTATATGGCCGGGCGCTGGAAGCAGATGACCGATCCGGATGTGATGCGGTATCGACCCTACCTGCAATATGTGCATTCCGGTTCGCAGCATCCGCGCAAGCTTCACCTGTCTTGGAATGGCCGCATCCTTCGTGCCGACGATCCGGCATGGCGTTATATGTTTCCGCCGAATGGCTGGGGCTGTTTCTGTGATGTGGATGCGCTGTCCGAACGCGACTTGAAAGGGCTCGGCAAGTCTGGCCCAGATGAGGCTCCTGACCTCACACCATATGAAGATACAGACCCGCGCACCGGACAGACGGAAATGCGCATCCCCGGCATTGATCGGGGCTGGGAATATAATGTCGGCCAAGAATGGCAACATGGAATGGTGCCGCTTGAACTGCGCGAACCTCTCAAACCGTTCGGCGCTCCGGTCGCTCCCAAACAGTTGCCGTCTCTACCAAAGCCAGCTCATGCACTGGCTGAGGACTTACTCCATCCGGACCTTGAGCCGGAAAACTATGTAACCGCTTTCATGGGCCGGTTTGGCCTTCAGGCCGACGAACCTGCTTATTATCGAGATGCGTCTGGCGGCATAATCACAATCGGGCGCTCTATGTTTGAACAACGTCAGCCTGACGGCACGGTCGTTGGCCTCAAAAGCGGCAAGCGGGGACGCGGCCAGTTTGCGATCTTTCTGGCAGATGCGATCCAGTCGCCGGATGAAATCTGGGTCGATTGGGCCGAGGTGAAGTCAGGCATTGTTTTGCGCCGCGCCTATCTCAAGCGCATCGTGCTGGATGACGGTCGCAGCTTGTTTGTTCGCTTTGAATGGACCAAGTCCGGATGGGTCGCGATCACCGGCTTCGATACCGACGATAGTTACATTGAGAACTATCGGAAAGGTGCGCTGCTCTATCGCAAAGAATAAAGGCGCGTATTCCGGTACGCGCCTATGTTGGAGATCTACGGAGGGCACCGGAATGCCTCGATCCGCCAACAGAAGAACTTTAGCATGTCGATGGCCTGAGAACAACGGAAACCAGAATGACTGGCACCAGCATTATCGTCGATGACGACAGCGTCACCGGAGCACTTCAACGTCTTTATGATGCGGCAGGCAACCTAGCCCCTGCGCTTAAGAACATTGGCGAATATGAAACCCGCGTCACCAAACGCCGCTTCATTGATGAGAAAGACCCGGAAGGCACACCGTGGCAAGACCTTCACCCGCTTTATGCCAAAACCAAAAAAGGTCCCGGCAAGCTTCGCGGCGAAACCCGTTCGCTATCCGAGATCGTTTATCAGGTAGCATCGGACAGCGTGGAAATCGGCTCTAACGTCATCTATGCTCGGGTGCATAATGAAGGTGCTGTTATCAAGCCTAAGAATGCGGCGGCACTGGTCTTTTCCATGGGTGGACAGACATTCATGGTACAGTCTGTCAAAATCCCCAAGCGTCAATTCCTCGGCATCAGTGAGGCCGACAAGGAAGAGATCGAAGCGATCGTGCGGGATCATTTCGAGGATGCTGTAGGTACTGGTCAACCGGATTGATTTTAAGGGCCACAGAACGCGATCATTGCCTTTTCTGACCCGATGGGCGTAAATGGGTGCAGATGCGCGCCCAAGGCCTTCAAGCAGCCTTCAAATTTCATCCTTCTTTATATTGCCCCTTCCGATATGCCGCGCTATCCATCCGATAGTCAGGAGCTGGGTTGCGGGTGGTAATTTCACATCCATGACCATTGAGCATGTCCGCCCTTAGATGGCGGCATGAAACCTTTTGAAATCTTCCGCATCGGCACCCATACGACAGCCAAGGGTAAGACCATTACCTTCGCTGAGAGCGATCTTGCCGATATCGCTGCGAGCTATGATCCGGCGCTTCATCATGCGCCGATCGTTGTTGGCCATCCAAAGCAGGATGGCCCTGCATATGGCTGGATCAAAGCCATTGCCGTCCGTGATGGACGCATCGTGGCTGAGCCGGAGCAAATCAACACAGCATTTTCCGAATTGGTACGTGAAGGCAGCTTTAAGAAGGTTTCAGCCGGTCTTTACCATCCAGACGAGAAATCGAACCCGACACCGGGCAAATATCATCTGCGCCATGTCGGCTTTCTCGGAGCCGAACCGCCAGCCATCAAAGGTCTGAAGCCGATCGAGTTTGCCGAAGGCGAACTTGATATCGAACTCGAATTCTCGGAATGGCGCACTTCGTGGGCGCTCGACAATGTCGGTCGCATCTTCCGCGCAATCCGCGATTTCATCATTGAGACCAAGGATATTGAGACGGCGGACAAGATTGTCCCGCAGTGGGACCTTGATCAGCTGGCACAGTCCGCAGCCGATCTCCGAGCTGACGCTCGCGTTGAGGAAGCGGCCCGCACCACGTTTTCCGAAAACCAAACCAAGGAAGAAGACATGAAAACCGCCGAACAGCGGCAGGCGGAGCTTGACGCCCGCGAAGCCTCAATCGCTCAGCGTGAAACCACGTTCTCCGAAGACCAGCGCAAGCAGCGTAATGCCGCCGACACCGCTTTTGTCGCTTCTGTCGTCGAAGCGGGTCGTTTGCCGATTGGTCTTCAGGATGCGGCGACCGCTCTTTTCTCTGAGCTTGAAGAAGAAGAAACGCTGACCTTCAGTGAAGGCGATCAGCAGGTGAAGAAGTCGCCACGCGCCGCCTTCCGCGATCTTCTGGAAAAGCTGCCTGTCCCCGTCACAACCGGAGAACTGGCGACCGGCGACGGTCCTGACTTCTCCGATCCGCACTACGTGCAGACCGCAATTGAAACCGAAATCCGCACAGCAGCTGAGAAAGGCGAGAAAATCTCACCTGCCACAGCCGCAATGCGCCTCAAGGCCACTCAGCGCTAAGGAGCGAGCATGAACCCGCATATCAAAACTTTTGTCGCGGCTGGCGCAATTGGCCACCGTCGCCTCGTCAAGTTCACTGCAAATGATGGTGAAGTTGCTCTGGCAACAGCTGCCACCGACAAAATTGCTGGTGTGACCGACTTTCCGTCCGGTGCCATGGCAGGTGACCGCATCGATGTCGTTCTCTTCGGCCCTGCTGAAGTTGTCGCTGGTGGCGCAATCACACCGGGCGGTGACTTCACGGCGGGTGCAGAAGGTGCAGCTGTCGCAGCTGCTCCGGCATCAGGCGCAAGTGCTGTCACAGCCGGTTTCGTCATGACGGCCGCAGCTTCGGGCGATTTCGTCCGTGCCTTCATCCAGCGCGGCAATCTCACCGCCGCGTAAATCCAGCTTTCAACCTCGTTTCAGGAGCCTCTAATGTCAGGCCAGCCATTTCCCGTCGATCCGGTTCTAGTCGGTATCGTTCAGGCTTACAGCAACACCGCACTGATCGCTGATCTGGTGTTGCCGCGTCTCACTCCTTTGCTGCCACGTGAGCAATTCAAATACTGGCAGTTCGACTTCAAACAGTTCATCACGAAGCATGACACCAAGGTCGGCCGCAAGTCCGAGCCAAATACTGTCGAGTTCAACGCCGAAGAAATTGAATCGCGCACTGAAGATTATGGCCTTGATGACATTGTGCCTGTTGCGGACAGTCAGAATGCGCCAGCTGGTTACGATCCCCGAGCCTTCGCCGCTCAAAAGCTGATCGATCTTGTTCTGCTCGATCGAGAAGTCCGTGTTGCAGACCGTGTTATGAACCCGGCAACTTATGGCGCTGAAAACAAGGAAGCCCTGACCGGCACTTCCAAGTGGAACCATGCGGACAGCAAGCCGATCATTGCGGTTGCTGAAGCTGCCGACAGCATGATCATGCGCCCGAACAATGCTGTGATGGGACGCGGTTCATGGACTGCATTGCGCACCAATCCGAGCGTGCTTCGTGCGCTGACACCATCGGGTGCGTCTGATGGTTATGCCAACAAGCGTGCGGTTGCTGACCTTCTGGAGCTTGATGAGATCATCGTCGGTGAAGGCTGGATCAATATTGCAAAGCCCGGTCAGCCCGCTCAGCGCCAGCGCGCTTGGGGCAACCACTGTGTTCTCTTCCACAAAGCAACGCTCGCAGACAGCGTTTCCGCTACGCCGACGTTTGGCTGGACGGCTCAGTTTGGCACTCGTGTTTCCGGCTCTATTCCAGAGCCAAAGATCGGCCTGCGCGGCTCGGATCGCGTCCGATCGGGTGAAAGCGTGAAGGAAGTGATTTCTGCACCTGAGCTTGGCTTCCTCTTCGAAGACGCCGCCTGACCTGACTTTTGAAAACGCTTCACCCGGCCTCTGGTCGGGTGTGGCTTCCCGCAACCAGCCAAAGGAACGAACCATGTTTCGACGATCTTTGCTCTTCGTAATCTCGCTTTCCACGTTCTGCATTTCCTATGCCGTCAGCTTCGTTGCTGCCCCACTTATGTATCTGCTGAAAACAAACGTGGCCCATTCGGTGTTCAACATCCTGTCTGCGATCAAGCTGATCGCCTTCCGCATCATTGAGCAGCTCAAGCCGGTCTATCGCCTCAGCTTCCTTACAGACGGTCGCAGCTTACTGCATCGACGTGTGTTCGCCTGACGCCGATCGGCGTCAAGATTTCCCCTCCCGGCTTCAACCGGGCGGGTTTTCCAGAAACTGCCGATCGGGCGGCTTCTGTAAAATCCGAGGAGACTGAAAATGGCTAAGCAGCCCAAAACCAATACGAATGCGCCAAAGGTTCCGGATGCCGAGCCAGTTGGTGATCCAGCACTCTTTAATACCGCCCAGAATGCTGTTCAGGGCGACCCCGACGCACAGACTGGCAATCCTCCCTTGTCATCTGATGCAGAGGCGACAGGTGTGGCCGCGCCTGTCGCCACCAGTTCCACCGATACCACAGAGAGCAGCGGCGCTGCTGCCGGAACGACTTCTGTCGAACTGGTGAAACCGCAGGAAGTGACCCAGCCGACGACAGTCATGGTGACTGGAGAGGATAAGGGTGCTTCCAGCCCCGAACCGGAAGCAGCGGGTTCGGGGACCACTTCCGAAGGCGGGATTTCTGAAGCGACAGCGCAGTCGATCCTCACGAAGGTGCTTGGCGTCGAGACTGCACCGGAAAAGCGCGAGTTCATTTTGTTGCGTGGGCCAGTTCGCCATAACAACGTCCGTTATGAGAACGGCAAGCCCATGGTCCTCACTGAAACCGAACACGCGGAACTGCACAAGACTTCGCGTGTCGACGAGTGGGATGAAGGCAAGGTTCTGGGCTGATCATGCCATACGCTTCGCTTGAAGACTTGCTGGAACGTGCTGGTGAAGACGAAATCCTCCAGATCGCAGACCGTGATCTGGATGGACAGGCTGATCCGGACGTAACCGAGGCGGCTCTGATCCATGCTGACAACACCGTCAACGGCTACGTCAGCGTGCAGTACAAGCTACCATTCACAGCTGTACCCGACCTCGTCCGGACATGGGCCATATCGATCGCGCGTTACTTCCTGCACCGTGACGGCGCTCCGGAACATGTTGTGCGTGACTGGAAAGAAGCGATCTCCTCTTTGAAGGATGTCGCAGCCGGTCGGCTCAAACTGCCAGTCGGACCAGATGAGCCAGCACCACAGCCGTCTTCGGGCAGCGATGTGAGCATCGTCGGGCCAGAGCCGGTGTTCTCAGCTGATAAGCTGAAAGGGTGGCTTTGATGCTTCAGGAGATCATCGACCGCCTCAAGTCCCATGCGCCTGTGCTCGCTGACGTGCGCCCAGCTGAAGACATTGAGGCGATCACCAAAGGGACTGCTCCGCGATCCGGCACAGCTTTCGTTCTGCCTTATCGCGAACGAGCACAGGAAAACGAGAGGATGACTGGCGGACACCTTCAAGTCGTTGCGGTGCAGCTGCTCGTCGCTTTCGTCATTCGCCGCCACGATGATGCCAGTGGTGGCAAAAAGGCTGTTCTGTTCGATGAGGCCAAGGAAGCGATTGAAACCGCCTTGGCCGGTTGGGAGCCGCCGTCAGGCCAAGACCCGCTGTCACTGGTTTCCGCTCAAGCAGCTCCGATGGGAAATGGCGTCACCGTCTATGTGCAGACGTGGGAAACGTCGCGCTTTTTGGAAGGGAAATCCTGATGAGCAATCCAATTCGTGGCGGACACTATGTCCGCGATCCCAAAACAGGTGCGCTGAGCCGTGCCGATGAAACTATGCCGCCTGCAGCACAGCCTGAAGCGGAAAAGAGCGAAATCCAAACCGAAGCGGTCACGCCCGCCTCGATAAAGAAAGGCAAGTAACATGGCGCGCAGATGGAACAAGCTCGCAATGCTCTTCAAGCTGGAGGCAACTTACGGCACCGATGCCGCTCCAGTTGCTGCCAACGCCATTGTCGGCACAAATGTGACATTCACGCCGATTGAAGGTGAAGAAGTCAGCCGTGATCTTCTTTTGCCATACATGGGCAATCAGGGTGTTGTTCTGGCTGGCATTTATGCGCGGCTTGAATTTGAGGTCGAGGTAGCGGGGGCCGGTGCAGCTGGCGATGTCCCGGCTTATGGCTCTATTTTGCGCGCTGCCGGTATGGCCGAAACGGTCACGGCTGGCACTGATGTGACTTACACCATCATTGAAGATGACGTTGAATCAGGCTCGCTTTATTTCATCTCGGATAAAGTTCAGCACGTTCTTTTGGGCTGTCAGGCCAACATCGCACCATCTTTCGCACCGTCCGCTATTCCGCGTTTCCGTGTCACGGTTCTCGGACTTCTCGGAACGATCACCGATATTGCGGCGATGCCTGCGGTGACGATGGCCGACTGGATGACGCCGCTGACTGTCTCTAAGGCGAATACCACCTTATCGCTGCACGGTTGGAATGCAGTTGCGGAATCTGTTTCGGTTGATCTTGGCAACACGCTTACGCCACGCATGCTGATCGGCGAGGAACTTATTGCTGTCTCTGCCCGATCCTCAACGGGTACTGCCGTTGTAAAAGCCACGACGCTCGCAACTGTCAACTGGTTTCAGAAGGCACTCGACCGGACGCGAGGTGCGCTCTCCCTCATTCACGGGACGAAAGCGGGTAACACCGTCGAGATCGTGGCTCCAGCTGTTGAAATCGGCAAGCCAAGCCAGAGCCAGACAAACAACATCATCAATTACAGTCTTCCGCTCTCACTTTGTTCTGTCGACGGCATGGATGAGATGAAAATCATCGTCCGCTGATCGGGCTTTCTGAACGTCTTTAATTGCATTTTGAAGAGGCTTTAAACCGTGTTCAAATTCTCAACTAACATCACTTTCTGGTGGCCGGTCAAGGTCATCGAACCGCATCCTGACGAAGCAGGTAAATTCATCGAACATGAGTTCAAGGCCAAGTTTGAAATGCTGCCGCCTGATGAGGGCAAAGCATCGGCAAAAGCACGTCAGGCAATCGTCAGCAAGATCACTCCTGAGCTTTCGGATGAACAGGTCGAAGCCATTCAGACCGAACTGGATGAGCACGATCTCAGCCAGTTGCTGCGTATTCTTCGCGGCTGGGACAACATCCTTGATGCCGACGACAAGCCTATCAGCTTCAGTGAGGCCAATTTCCGCCTGCTCTATGGCTACCGGCATATCCGCAATGCATTTGTCCGCGCTTACATCGATGCGCTTTCCGAAGACAAGGCACGGCTGGGAAACTGAAAAGCGCGGCCCGCGCGTGGGCTTCGATCCGTGCCGGCCGCGCTGACCGCACTGAGGTCGCAACCGTGGATGACGCGGTTGCTTCAGATTTCACAAAGATGGGGTTTTCCGTCACGGCGACGGAAGTCGAAAAGCAGGGTGTTGAGATCATGCCGGTCAATCACGCGAGTTTCGATGCCTTTCTCGAATGTCAGACACAGTGGCAGGTGGCGGCAACGATGGCGGGTCTATTCTGGCAAGGTCTCAATTATCCCGCCGTTCGCCTCGTGCTCGATGACATTGAAGCACCAAAACACGTCTTTGCCGACATCCGTTTGATGGAGGCCGAGGCTCTCACCATCCTCAATGAGCGAGACGATTAATGGCCGGAAACACCGCCTATAAACTTGGTATTGTGATTTCGGCCGATGCTTCCTCGGTGAAGCCCGCTGCGGTTGAAACCAAGAACGAAATCGCTTCTATCGGTGAGGCTGCGACTGTCACCGAATCCAAGATGCAGCGCCTGATCGCCACTGCGACCGGCCTGCATTCGGGTGCCGCCAATTCTAATCAGCGCGCATGGATGGGCGCTTTGGCTGATGAAGGCATGGCGCTCGATCAGCTTCGCGCGAAATACAATCCAATGTTTGCGGTTATCCAGAATTACCGGGATGCCAAGGCGGAAATCCGCACTGCAAACGCAATGGGTGCATTGTCCGTCAATGAAATGACGGCTGCTCTGGGCCGGGAACGACAGGCAGCACTTGCATCTATCGACGTCATCAAGGGCCGCGCTTCAGCACTGAAATCAGTGAATGGGCAAAACTTCGCCGCCACCAACACGATGTTCCAGCTTCAGGACATTGGTGTCACCGCCGCGATGGGCATGAACCCCGCCATGATCGCTATGCAGCAGGGTACGCAGATTGCCGGTGGCATGGCTGGCATGAACCTGAAACAGGCAGGTTCGACCTTGGTCGGCGCATTCACGCAGCTGCTATCGCCGGTCTCATTCGCAACGGTCGCAGTAACTGGTCTGACCGCTGCCGCCATCCAATATGCCATGACGTGGACTGGCAATACCAAAAGCTTAAGCCAATCATTGGAACAGCACGAAAGCCAAATCAAAGCTCTTCGCGATGCTTATCAATATGCTGGAACGGGTGCTGAGGAATACTATCAACGTTTGAATGCCGGAAGCCGGTTCCTAGCCGCAGGTTCTCGAACAGAACTGGAAAAGCGCATCCGGACTGATACGGATACCATTCTAGGTCAGCTAGGGCGAATTTCGTCCGGTTCAATGTGGCAGGATGCATTCAACTTTGTTGGTGATGACGCACAGTGGATGGTCAATAGCCCATACAAGGAATTTGAAAAGGCTATCCTCCACCTTCAGAGAACCGCCAAAGATGGAAAGCCCGATATACTAGGCTTTCGCGAGTTGGTCGAAGACCGCTGGCATCTTGATCCAAACAATAAGTCACTTAGGGAAACAGCTAAAGAGCTGCTTGATCTTGGACCGGCAGCTTTGCAGGCAGCAATCCAGTTGGAGCGGCTGAGAGAAGCTCGTGCGAAGTTTGTTGAGAGCGAAGAACGTCGACGTAGCAGTTCTTACATGGACGGCAATACCAGTCTTCTGAGCATCGCAAGCCTGCAGAAATCAGACAGGCGACAGGTCGCCGAAAACTACGCCACTGCGCGGGGCAATGCATCTAACCGTGAAGAACGCGACGACGCTTTGCGACAGCGGGACGATGCTCTTGCACGCATCAATGCGCAGGAAGCACGCCAAATTCAGTTGGCTCAGATCGACATCCAGCTTCTGACCGTTCGCGATCCTCTCACTCGCGCCCAGTTGGCGGCGGAACGTGAGCGTATCGAGCTTCAAGCGGTGAACATTAGCGCCGCTGAAGCTCAAAACCGTGTCGAACAGGTCCGTAATCAGGTTATGGCGGAAGCGTTGGCTCAATCTTCGGGCCAGTTCATCGACATGCGCGCAGAAATCGATGCGCGGAAAAGTGTCACCGATGCCATCATCGCAGGCACAATCAGTTCAAGCGATGCCCAAACTTACTTGCAGGCAGAGGCCGCACTTCGACCGCTGATCGCTGCCGCTGCGCGCGCTGAAGGGGAGGAAAAGCAAAAGCTTCTGTCGATCATCGGTCAAATGAAGGCTGGTTATAAGGAATTGGCCGAAGAACAACGGCGGGCAAATGCCGTTGAAATGATCCAGAATCAGAAGGATATCGCCACAGAACTGCAACTGGAGCTTTCCCTCATCAGTTCGGGGGAGCTGGTACGTCGTCGCGCGTTATCGGCGCTGCAGGCTGAACAGGATTTGAAACGTCAGGGAATAGCTGTCGAAAGCGAGCTAGGCAAACTCTACCGTCAGAATGCTCAGGCGCTAACGGAAGCCAGCATCACGCTGGAACGCCAAACCGATGCTTGGTCACGCTATCAGTCTGCAGGCGAGAATGCGATTGACGGGATTTTCGACGCCCTTGGAAATGGCGATTACAAAGATGCTCTGAAAAGCATTGGACTTGAGATCACACGCACGTTCACTGATCTCGCCGTTAAGAACCCACTCAAGAACGCGCTTTTCGGTTCGAACCTTGGGACGCTGGACGATTTGCTGTCGCCCAAATCCAGCAGCGGTCTTCTGTCGGGCATCCTCGGCGGTCAGTCTGTTGGCGCGATGAACGTGCAGGCCGCTGTCGTCAACATTGGCGGCGTCGGGCTTGGCGGCACGGACGGCCTTCTTAATAATGTCTCTCGCATGTTTGGTGCCGCAAACTCCAACGTGCCGGGCACTGGCCTTGGTATGTCGCAGTATGCGTCTGCAATAAAGCTCATCGAAAGCGCTGGCAGCGGCGGATATAGTGCGCTTGGTCCAATAACGGCAAATGGTGACCGTGCATATGGCGCTTATCAGGTCATGGGAGCGAACATCCCTTCATGGACGAAAAGTGCTCTCGGCTTTTCTATGTCCCCACAGGATTATCTGAAATCATCGTCTGCGCAGGATGCTGTCTTCAGCAAAGTTTTTGGCGGCTATGTCGACAAGTATGGCGCGAGCGGTGCCGCACAGGCTTGGTTTGGTGGTCCGGGTTCAGTCGGCCGTGGCGGCGGCGTTGCGGACATGCTTGGAACCACTGGCACCGACTACGTCAACAAGTTCAACAATGCTCTTGGTCAAGTGACTGCCACAGCCGGGAGCACTAGCAATACCCTGACGGGTTTCGCCTCAAATGTTGGCACCGCTGGCAGCGGCCTCAATCAGCTTGGCTCTGGTTTCAACAGTTTCGGTCAACAGCTTTCCAGCATGTCTTTGGGCGGCGGTGGCTTCAGCTTCAATATGGGTTCCCTCTTTCCCGGCGCAGGCGGCTTTCAAAGTCAACAGCTTGCAAATGCGATCGCATCCGGCATTCCCGGCCTGTGGTCGTCAGGTGGCTATACGGGTCCGGGCGCAGTTGATGAACCCAAGGGCATCGTTCATGCCGGTGAAGTTGTCTGGTCACAACGCGATATTGCTCGCGCTGGCGGCGTCCATGTGGTCGAAGGTATGCGTCTCGGCCGTCGCGGCTATTCGAACGGTGGCATTGTCGCTGATGTCGCGCCTTCACCTATCGCCCGCTTTAACGGTCCTTCAGCCAATCAATCCTCAGCGATGGCAATGCGGCCATCGCTCACGGTGCATCAGGATTTGCGCGGATCGAGCGGCGAGGATGTCGAAGAGAAAGCCTACCGTGGAGCCCAGCGCGCGTTAGAGGAATACGATAACAACCTGCCAGACCGCCTTCAGCAGATCAACGAACAGCCGAGGTGGCGCTGATGAGTATCCTTCCTTTGTCAGCTGTCTACGATCACCTGCCGATCAGAACCTGCACTTTCACAATTGAGCGCGGCGACGAAACCGACGAGTTGGGCGGCGGCGACTTCTGGCAGGCTGAATTGGTGAAGCCTAAATGGGTTGCCGAACTAACATTAGGCACAGGCAGACATCAGGAACTGAAACAAGCTGCCGCTCGCATCCGTGCGCTCGACGGCGCACGTCAGGCGTTTCTGATGTGCGATCCGATCAGCCTTTATCCTTACGCAGATCCGCGCGGCATCATCTTCGGTAATTCGGTCGTTAGCATTCGGGAAATCGGCGCGGATCGTGTGACTGCGCGCATGAGAGGCTTTAAGCCAGGTTATATTCTAACGGTCGGTGACAAGCTCCAGATCACCTACAGCAACGGGCAGCAACACGCATTTGTGGAAGTGACTGCGACGGTTGCGGCAACCTCGGCCGGAAACCTTGATGCGCCGATTTTTCCGCGTCTGCCTATGCTTGTTGGTGCGACCAATCCCGTTGTTGTCATTCGTCCAGCTTGCCCGGTTGTTGTCGTTCCTTCGAGCCACAATCCCGGCACGGCGCGCAACACCGTCACCGATGGCGCATCCATCAAGCTTATCCAGAAATCGAGGGTGCGGCCATGAGAGCAGCAACAAGCGCCTTTGTCGATCAGCTGAACGATGCGCCTGCTGCCGGTCTCATTCCGCGTCAGGCCCTGTGGTTTACCGTGAAGGAACGCGGGACCGGCAATCGTCGCGAGATCGGCATCTGGTCGGGCGATGAAGATTTGAACCTGACCGTATATAGCGGCACGGATGGTTCGCTGATTTCCCGGCCATATTATGCTGATGTCCTGACAAAGGTCAGCGATATCCCGCGTGTTTCGGACTTCACCGTACAGACCGTCACGATTGATCTGTCGCAGATTGCCGATGCCGCGACCAAGCTGGTTCGCGAATACGATGCGCGCCTCGGCAGCGTGGAAATCCACGACATTCTGATCAATCCGGAAACCGGCGACCAGATCGGACCCGGCCTGATCAGCTTCCTCGGCATGATTGATGGCGCGCCTATCAAGACGCCGCGCAAGGGCGGCACCGGCTCAATCAAGATCAAGACCGTTTCCGAGGTCATGGCGATGCTGACCCGAACCAATCCGCGCAAGTCATCCTATGAAGGCCAGAAAATTCGCGGCGGTGACGAATGGGGCAAATGGTCCTCGACGGTCTCCGCTTGGAAAGTTCCATGGGGCGAGAAAAAGGCGCAGTTGAACAAGTTTGTTGGGAGGTTTTTGAAATGAAGGCACTCCAGCGCCGTCACGATTGGCGGGAACATTTCGAGCGCGCGATTGATGAAATCCACGCCACGCCCTTTGAATGGGGCATTCATGATTGCGGACCTTCACTGGCCGGTCGTCTGGTTGAGGCGCTCACTGGCGAAGATATGTGCGCGGAATATCGCGGCACCTATCACGATGCGCTGAGCGCTGCCCGCGTCATCCGTGATGCCGGTTTCTCGTCGTTAGGCGAGATGGTCGCCTCCATCCTTCCACAAGCGCATCCAAGCGAAGGCCGTATTGGTGATATCGCAGCCATTGAGGTTGAAGGACCGATTGGTCACGCGCTCGGCGTGGTCAATGGCGAGCGCATTTATGTGCTGACCGAAAGTCGCATCGGCACGGTCGATCTGCTTGAAGCCAAAATGATTTTTAAAGTGGGTTGAAGGCATGTTTTTAGCAGCTCTCACGCTCATTATTATATTGACGGCGACACCAGCCGAGGCCGCTCCTGTCGTGGGTGCCATTATCGGCTTCGGCATCAAGCTTGCTGGCGCGCTCGGCCCCCTGTTGTTCAAAGCTGCTTTTGCAATCGGCTCAAGCCTGTTGCAGCAATACCTCCAGAAAAAGGCACAGAAGAAATCTCAGGTCTCTGGCATCACGCTGGAACTGAAGATGGGCGATGATCTGCCGCTTGCCTTTCCGATTGGCGAGCGCGGTGTTGCCGGTCGGCGCAAATATGCAGGCACGCACGGCAAGGATGGCGAAACGCCTAACGCCTACGCTGTCGATGTGATCGAGATTTCCTCGTTGCCGTCTTTTGCTGGTCCGCAGGGCATTGAGAGCCTTTGGATCGATGATCAGCTCGCAACCATTCTCTGGAATGAGCCGCATTCGGATGGTCGCGGTTTCCCGATCAAGGAGTTTCGGAAGGACGGCAAGGATAACGTCTGGGTTTCTTACATGGATGGCTCGCAAACAGCCGCCAATCCATATCTTCTATCGAAGTTCGGTGCTGATCCTGAACGTCCAATCACAACCAATATGATCGGACGTGGCTGTCAGGTGGTCATTGTTACGACCCGCCTCAATCGCGAGCTTCAACTCGGTGGCTCACTTCCGGCCGTGATCGTTGAGCCGAAACCGATGCGATTCTATGATCTGCGTTTCGACAGCACCAATGGCGGCAATGGTCCGCAGCGCTGGACCGATCCGTCGACGTGGCTTCCGACACGCAATCCGGCCGTCATTATCTACAACATCATTCGCGGCATCTATTATGGAGGCGAGTGGGTTTACGGCGGTCAGAACATTTCTGCTTTCCGTCTGCCTGCAACTTCATGGATTGCGGCTGCGAATGAATGCGACCGTCAGGTCATGGGCGACAACGGTTTGGAGCCGCAATTCCGTTGCGGTTATGAAATCTACACCGACGTAGAGCCGCTGGAAGTCATTGAAGAACTACGTCTTGCCTGCCTCGGCCGTCTGGTTGAAGTCGGCGGCATGATCAAGCTTCAGGTCGGCGCGCCGGGATCAGCCGTCTACTTCATTGATGACGACAGCATTGTCGTTAGCCGTGATCAGGACCTTGATCCGTTTCCGTCGATTTCCAACACCAACAACGGGATTTCCGCGACGTATCCGGAGCGCGCCGAGCGCTGGACGATGAAGGATGCGCCAGAGCGCCGCGATCTGGAACTGGAGCGCGAGGACGGCGACCGTTCGTTGCCGCAAGACGTGTCATTTGAAGCTGTGCCATTCTCCGGTCAGGTTCAGCGCTCAACAAAAACGCTCGTAGAGGAAAACAGGCGATTTGTGACGCACGTCTTCTATCTGCCGCCTTCAGCTTGGGTGCTGGAGCCGAGCGTTGATGTGATTTCGTGGACTTCCGTGCGCAATGGCTATGTGAACAAGAAGTTCATTGCGACCCGCGCTGTTGGCAGTCCGGGCATGGTGCAACAGGTCGTGCTGCGCGAGCTGGAGCCGAGTGACTACACCCCGCCGTCAATCATCCTTCCGCCTGTCGTGGGCTGGCTTGGACCAATTACAGCGCCGCCACAGCCTATGTATGGTTGGGGTGCTGAAGCGGCTGTTCTAAACGATGACCTCGGCCGACCACGCCGCCCGACCGTGCGCGTTCGCTGTTCGCCGGATCAGGATGATGTGACGCATGTTCACGTCCAGCTGCGCATTCGCGGCTCAGGCGAGAACCTTTTCGATAGCGATAGCACACCCTATGGTCAGCCGTACTCTTGGCTTATTCAGGCCAATCTGCCCGCCAAAACGTGGGTGCAGGTGCGCGGCAAATATGTACCTGGTCATTATCGGGAAACCGATTGGAGCGAGTGGATCGACGTTCAAACCGACGATATCCGCTTTGGCCCGCTCGACATTTACAAGTTTGATATCGAAAGCTTCAACAGCGATCTGACTGAAATGTGGAAGGACCAGAACGGCTCCATCCAGTACGTAATTGATGAACAAGACCGCATCAGCAAGATCATTGCCGACATCGGCGCTCATGGTTCAATGCAGATCGGCGAAATGCGCCGTGAAGTTGCCGTTCAGAACGGAAAAATCAAAGCTTCGTTCAAAGAGCAGATTTTTGCCGCTGTCGGTCCCGGCTCGGCAATCGTCTCGCGCATCGAGCAGATGGAAATCACAGTCAACGACACGGTGTTGACGGCCGTCAACTCCATGCAGCTCAAATACGACGAACTGAATGGTAAGATCGAAGCGTCTGGCACCTTGATCCAAGGCGTCAGTGTTCAGGTCGGTAAGTTTTCGGCTGGAGGCATGTTCCGCACCTATGTGGAGGCCAATGAGAGCGGATCGACTTCGCGCATCGGCATCAGCACATCAGCATCGGATGGGGATGTGACCGCACCGGCTGCATTGTTCATCGAGTCGTTCAACGGCAAAGGCCGCGTCATTATTGATGCGGATGGCTTCTATGTCACCAATCGCGCCAAGCGTCAGCAGCCCATGGCATTCATTGACGGTGAGTTGACACTGCAAATCCTGAATGTCGGCTATTTCCGTGCGGGTATTGGTGAAGCTTGGGACAGTCGGTTCAAGATCAATTTTGGCGTCGGCAGCATTGAGTGGTTCCAATGATGAATGTCGGCTTCCTCAAGGACGTTTACGGCATCAAACGGCTGCGCATCGTGCGGCCGGGATATGACGCGAACAATCTCAATCTGCCGGTCAATGCAGTCGTATTCGACAGCGTGTTTCCGTCACATCTGGCGATCTATGACAGCGGCATTGCAACCGTTTCAGCGGCTGGAAACAATCAAAGGGTCGTTGCATGGGCCAATCCCGGTTACGTCCCGATGACAATCCTGATGGTCAAAGCCGCTGACAGTGGCTGGTGGTATTCGGTCGTTCCTTGGACCAGCAATAACCCGGTAGCCCGCATTCGTGCCGATGGCGTCTATATCTCGACCGGATCATTCAATCTGCCGGTCCATGTCGCTTACTTTGCATTCAGGGTGGCGGGATGATCAAGCGCGGCAAACTCAATCTCGGTGCCGGTGTGTTCCGGATATCTGCGCCAAACATCGATGTCGATACGGCAACGCAGGAACAGCTGCTGCTCGATGAGCGGTTGCTATATCCGCAAGTCATCCAGAGTATTTATGTGCCGTTCATCGTGGGCCAGAACCAGCAGATCATTCCTATTGTGAACCTTGGCTTTGTTCCTAAGCTTTATGCCTATGCCCGCTATTCAGGTGAGGATAATCGCGCCTATCCGGCCAAGGCCTATTACATCAGCACAGGCGGCGACAATTCTAGCAGCCAGAACCATTTCTTTGTCGGCTGCGATGCCGCCAATATCTACATCGACTTTCCCACGCCAACCTTTCTGCGCGGCGCGCAAATCATCACGATGAGGCCGTGAGATGACCAGAGCGCGCCTTAGCAAAGACGGATTGTTTATGGCCAAGCCCGGTCGCCAGATTGAGGAAGGCGAAACCGCGCTCGCGTTTTCCCCTAACGGTGCGCAACAGCCAATCTACGATAAGGGCATTGTACCGTTTCAGGCCTTCAATCAGGGCGGATCACGCGCAAACGCCTACAATCGGGCGGTCGTCTATTTCGCCACGCCATTCGGTACGCCGCCGCTTTGCTACTGCATGGGCATCCTTGCGGGTAGCGAAGCGGGCGCGCGCGAACCGGCTTTCACCATGTGGATCGGTCTCGACGGCAACACGGTTTTCCGTGAGCCAATGATCTGGTGGCAAAGCTTCACAACCGCACTCTTTATCTACAGCCGATGGGGATTGGCCGACCTGCCGTCCGCATCCTTCGTCATCACCTACAACGAGGCATCATGATTATCGTCTATGACGTTCACGGCCGCATCTTGTGGATTTCGACAAATGCCGATGTCGAAGCCTATACCGCCAATCTGCGCGATCAGGGTTATCGCTATCTGGTTTATGAAGTCGATGCCGATCCCGTAGACGTTGCCGTCGGTTTCTATGTTCTGGATGGAAGCCTGACAGAACGACCGCAAGCTGCAATCTCCAGCCTTGAAATTCAGGCGGATGGCGAGGATACCGCCATCATTACCGGCATTCCGGAAGGCGTATCCGTCTCCATTGATGATGAGCCATATGAGGTTTCGGGCGGATCGTTAGAGTTTACGGCCGACGATCCCGGCACCTTCCGCATTGCGATTGATGCTTGGCCTCTGATGCCCTTTGAAGCGGAGGTAAAGGCGCTTTGAAGATCGCTCTCAAAAAAGACATGGCGAAAGAACGGGTGATTGCGCGCGAGCAGCTCGACAATCATTTCGCCATGCGCATCCGCACAGCCATCGGCCCGAAGGGCGAGCTTTATGCCGTTAAATATGCCGCTGCACTCGCAGTCTCTAACGGGCATGCATCGCCTTTGATTACGTCACCGGCTGAGGCGGATGCCGTCATCCAGAAGAACCATGAAATGCAAAACCGGCTGGCTTCGATCGAAGCTGACCGGCAGGCCATTCAAGCCGAGATCGATAGCGCACGTACTGCCCGCGAGATCGAGGCAATCCTTGAACGTATAGCCAGCGAGGGAACGCTATGACCGACGAAATGAAGCCAGATACCGGAGAAGCGCCGGGCCGCATCACCATTGCTCCAATGGCGGGCTGGAATGAGGCCGAAGGTCTGGTCGGCTATTATAAAGAACGCAATCTGATCCTCGCCAATGAGGTTTATTCGCTTCAGGGGGCGATTAAGCAGGCGGAAAAGGACAAAGCGGACCTTGAGCAGAAGCATAAGGAGGAGATCGCGCGTCTGAATAAGGACCGCGACCAGCTTATGGCTGACCTTCAGAAAGCAGGCGCTGCATCCGTACCGGCTCCGGTCGCCAGCACCGCGCCTATCGCCACTCCCAAGATGAACAAGGTGAAGTAGCATGGCAACGAAGGGCAGATATCGTCCGGACTGGACTATTGGCACGCTGACACTTGTCGAAGGCGAAAAGGAATTCACGACCACCGGCAGCGCGCTTGAGGTCGCGGGTATTCAACCGGGGGACAGCATCATCACGGCCAGTGGCCTAACGCTGATCATTGAAAGCATCACCGGACAGAACTCCGGAACGCTTATGCATCCATGTTCGATGATCGCGGCCGGAGCTGATCAGCCGCTTCGCATTCGATACCAGCCGGAAGGTTCGCGCCTAGCCGGTATGGCTGCGAGCCTGTTTCAGCGGATGGGAAGCGGTGCTTTGTATTCGCTGGGAGAACTGGAAGGCGAAGAGGGCCAGTTTCTACGCTTCCTCGCTCCCGGAGTGTTGGAAGCTGTGGCAGGCGAAAATCTGGGTTCACTGGCAGCACTCGAACTGGTCAAAAATAATGTCCTCGGCGTCGATAATGACGGCAAGTTGACGATGATGCCGCGAGAAAAGGCACTGCTTTATGGGGCAGCACAAACGCTGACGCCAGCTGAACGCGGCCAAGCGGTTGCTAATATTGGTGCCGGAGTTTTGGCAGGCTTCCGCAATAAGATCATCAATGGTGGTTTTGATATCTGGCAACGCGGAACGGTATTTTCTTATCCGGGGAATAGCTTGTTTCTAGCAGATAGATGGAGAATAGCTTTTGACGTTCCCGGAGTATTCAATGTGGTTAGAGGCGATGCGGGCGCTATAACTTTACGTGGTTCTCCAAATTACTATCTCGCATGGGTGCAAACAGACGGACCCCCAGCGCAATTTAGAGCACTTATGCATCGTGTTGAAGGTGTTGAAACGCTTGCCGGTAAAACGGCAACTTTCACCTTAACTGGATGGTGCGATATCGACCGTACTCTAACAGTTGAATTCCGTCAGCATTTTGGTGATGGCGGAAGCCCTCTTGTGACAACTGGACATGTACCTTTTTCTTTAAAGACCACCCCTTCAACAACGTCTGTCGTTGTTGATATTCCTCCTATTACCGGCAAAACTAGAGGAACAGGTGCGAACTTCTTAGAAATAGTAATTTACATGCCTGCAAGTGGCGCTTTCACCACTAATTTAGCAAGAATTTCTCTTGTTGAAGGCGATGCAAGGGAAGAAGAAGACCCGTTTTCGCCACGTCATATTGCTTTAGAAACAATGCTATGTGAACGATATGCACGATCTATTAAAGTGCGTGCTCTTGAGAGTGCGCAATTTGCTGGATGGTGGGTGCAAGCAGCGAGTGCGTACCCTAAGATGCGAACACAGCCAACATATTCAACATTCGTGGAATATGCAGGTGGTGTGAATTTACCTCTTCAAGAAGACAATGCAGAAAATGGCTTTCTTTCTTTAAGGACACAAGCCAGTGCCGCCGGTGCTGCTGAATTTCTGGCTCGTGCCTTTTTAGAAGCGGAGCTTTAGAATGATCAATAGCGCAAAATATACCGAACGCGGCTCAATCCTCTCCGTCATTGATGAGGTGGAAATGACGGTTCATGACGATATGGAGAACCGCCACCGCATCTTGATTGCCGAATGGGAAGCTAAGGGAAATCAGATTGAACCCTATGCCCCTCCGGCTCCTGATTTTCCCGCATATGCCGCACAAAAGCGCTGGGAAAAGGAAGTCGGCGGCATCTTGGTGAATGGCCTGACGGTATCCACGGATGACCGCTCCAAGACCATGATCTCCGGCGCTCGCGTGGCCGCTCAGAACGATCCCACTTTCTCGACGCAATGGAAGTCATCGGACGGCACATTCGCAACCATCAATGCAGCGGCCGTGATTGCGATCAGCGATGCGATGCTGTCGCACGTGTCTGATTGCTTCGCTATTGAGGCGAAGGTGCTGGCCGAGATCGATGCCGGGACTATTTCATCCATTGAGCAGATCGACGCGGCATTTGCCTGAAGGGAAAGAAGATGGACCCGCAATTAGGAACCAGATGGCGGCACAAGCGAACAGGCAAGGAATGCCTCGTCGTTCGTACTGACACCGAAAACTTGGCGTCACGCTGCAAGAACGGCCAGACCGCCTATCTTTGGGGCTGGCGCGATGCGCGGGATGCTTACTCTCTGATCGCTCCATATGAGCCGATGAAAAGCAACGAAGCGTCGACCTACATGCGCATTCCGCTAACGGTCGTCATGGAAGACGACACCGAGCGCTTTGGCCTGATCGTACTTTATCAGGACCAGAACGATAATCGCCTTTGGGCGAGCTACGCCGATGAATTTCTCGACGGTCGGTTTGAAAAGCTGAGCGATTGAGACGCTGGAGGCGTCCGCGCCTCCGGCAAGTAGGGACGGCCACGTTAATTCGTGGCGGCGGGTAATCCGGCAAAGAACATCCCGCCCGACAGTACAAAAGCATAACCGCCGCATCCTGATGCCCATAAGGGCCAGAGCCATGTGGCAGATTCGTTAGAATGAGTCATGACCTTGCAGACTGAATATCGCCGCATCGATCCTGTTTCTCCTCCAGCTGCTTACATTGGCGGTAAACGCCAGCTCGCAAAGCGCCTTTGCGCTAAGATCGAAGCCACACCGCACGCACTCTATGCTGAACCGTTTGTCGGCATGGGTGGCGTGTTCTTCAGGCGCACATCAGCCCCAAAGGCTGAGTTCATCAATGATCGCTCAAGGGACGTGGCTAATCTGTTTCGTATCCTTCAGCGCCATTACCCGCAGCTTATGGACACGTTGCGCTACCAGATCACCAGCCGGGCAGACTTCGACCGCCTGACCTCAACCGATCCCGACAACTTGACCGACCTCGAACGCGCAGCCCGATTCCTTTATCTTCAGCGCCTGACGTTCGGCGGAAAGGTTTCTGGCCGTTCCTTCGGTATCAATTACAGCGGCTCTTCGCGCTTCAACCTCAACACGCTTCCGGCCATGTTGCAGGAAATCCATGAGCGCCTCGCTTCTGTCGTAATCGAAAACCTGAACTGGCCAGACTTCATTGATCGCTACGACCGGCCCGAAACACTGTTCTATCTCGATCCTCCTTATTGGGGGACTGAAGACTGTTACGGCAAAGAGATGTTCGGTCGGGATCAGTTTGAGGTACTGGCCGAGCGTCTCGGCCGCATCAAGGGCCGGTTCATATTCTCGATCAACGATGTGCCAGCGATACGCTCGATCTTTTCAGCCTTCGACATTGAGGACGTCTCGCTTACCTACAGTGTCGCTGGTGGTAAAGGGAAGCCGGTGCGGGAATTGATCATCAGCGGTCCAAACTAATCGCCAGATGGCAATAACGGTACGCGGATTTGCCATTGCCAGCTGTATCGCCGCCGCTTAGCTTCATGCCGTTTTAGGAAGGGGCAATTTAACATGAAACGTGCATTCGTCTTTGCTGCTGCTCTTATCCTCTTTGCTACGGCCACATCAGGCGCAGAGCAAAAGAGTAGCGCACTAGAAGACTTCTCATCAGACCTTGTCGAGCTTTACGGCCTGTCTGGGATGACCAAGCAACAATTGGTCAACATGAACCCGAAAGCTCAGATTTACGCGGTTCAGCGTTTGATGAAGCAGGCTAAGCTGTTTCAGGAAAAATGGGGTGAAAGCGATTTGGTTGAGATTAACCGCTTCCGTCTCTCAGGCGGCGATCAACTGGCGCTCGATATTGAGTTTCGGTTTAAATGAAAAAAGCCCCGGCAATCAGTCGGGGCTTTCGCTTAAATAGTGCTTTAAAGAGGCTTTAAGCGTTCTTTGACAAGCCGACCGGATTTTTGATGATTCCGATTTTCCATGACAAAATTCCGAAAAATCGCGTCACGCTACACTTGGTCACGACGATATTGCGCATGCAGAGCTGTATTCCCGCGAAGCAGAGCAGGCACGACTCGCAACAGATGGAATGAATAAGATTGTCCGGTTAAAGCGAAATGGCTAACCTTTTGGCTAACCGATTTCTGGCTAACCCTAAGTTATTGTTTTAATTCAATAAATAGAGTTAATGGTGGGCCCGGAGGGACTCGAACCCCCAACCAAGCGGTTATGAGCCGCCGGCTCTAACCAATTGAGCTACAGGCCCCACGCAACACAGCACCTACCCTAAAGAAAGACGGGACACAAGCTGTCAATTGCACGAGTTGCCCTAATGCGCACATATTCGATTGTCATGCATGCAACTCAAGGCACGATTCATCGAACTTGAAGCGTTCGGTTGCAATTTAACTGCATTTCAAGTCAGATAACGTGGCGTTTTGCTTTAGAGGGAACTTAAATACATAAATGACAAAGCAGAAATGGCCTCTCATGGAGACTGCTTTGCACAAGCTACCTCAACATTCTCTACAGGAGATTTTATGAACAATCGCGCTACTACCCTTCTTGCTACCTCATTTTCGGCAATCATGCTCGCAGGCGCACTTTCTTTGCCAGCCGCAGCGCAGGAGAATCAGATGACGAAGCAGACCGCGCGTATTGCGGTGACCGGTGAAGGTAAGATGAACTCTGCACCGGACATGGCCATTCTCAACCTTACCGTCTTGCGCGATGCCGAAACTGCACGCGAAGCAATGACAGCCAACAACGAAGCAATGGCCAAGGTGCTGGACGCGATGAAGAAGGCTGGAGTCGAGGAGCGCGACCTCCAGACGAGCGGCATCAACATTCAGCCACGCTACGTCTACCCAGACGACAAGAACGGCCTGAAAGAGCCTAAGATCAGTGGTTACAGCGTCTCCAACAGCCTGACCGTACGTGTGCGTGATCTGGACAAGGTCGGCAATGTACTCGATGAATCAGTGACACTCGGCGTCAATCAGGGTGGCGATCTCACCTTCGTCAATGACAATCCGGCAGCCACCATCAACGAAGCGCGCAAGCGCGCCGTAGCGGATGCAATTGCTAAGGCTAAGACACTTGCCGATGCAGCAGGCGTTGGCCTAGGTCGCGTTGTTGAAATCAACGAACAGAGCCGCGCGCCTATGCCGATGCCAATCGCGCGTCAGGCCAAGATGATGGCAGCCGCCGCACCTCAGGATTCGGTTCCTGTCGCTGCAGGTGAGAATAGTTACGATGTCTCAGTTAACGTCGTTTTCGAAATCAAGGAATAACGACAGCATAAAGGGGCGATCATTCGCCCCTTTATTTTGCCAGTCTTAGCTAACAAAAAAGCCAACCTGAGTTTTCAGGTTGGCTTTTATTCAATCCGGCTGCAATTAGCGGATAATAGGGCAACCGCGTACATTGGCGAACACAACGCCAGTTGGGCGGCCTTGGCGGAAGCCACGGACCTGAACCGATTTCCCGCGATAGACAACGCGTGCGTTACGGATACCCATGCGATGCGCCTTCATCTTTGCACCTTCAACCGAACAGGCCGGGCCGCGACGGGGCGGACGGGCATGATGGCGATTTCCGCGATAATCAATATTTACCACAGGGGAATGCGCTGCAGTGCTGACCGCAGGAGTTGATGCAGGCGATGCAGCATTTGCTGAAGCACCAGCGGTGAAGACAGCAGCAAAGCCAATTGCCGTAGTGACAACGAACGACTTGAGCGAAATTGCGGACATCTTGAAACCCTTTCGAACTTTTGTCAGGTGATCCTCACCCGAGACATCCGATAAGTAGCGTAGCGAATATGAACGCAAAGCCAAGTTCACGTTCATACCGCATTCAGCTTGGTAAACACCGCTATACACCGCTGCAAAAGAACATGCGAAAAAATATTATAAAACAAGCACTTGGTAAAAAAGATTAGGTTGTTGGGAAATACTGACGGAAGAACATTAAACTTAATTAATGTCCCCAATAGCACCGATTAGAGCGCATCCCGAAAAGTGTGAAACGGTTTTCGGATAAAGATGCGCGTTAAAACCGATAATTAGAGCGCCGATCTGATCCAATCAGATCGAAACGCGCTCTAAAGCATTTCCAGCAAAAGTGGGAACCGGTTTTGTGTTCGGAAATGCCTAAAAACAAATAGTTACAGCGGTTCCAACGATTTAATATTAACTGGAACCGCTGTAATCCAACGGAACCATGTGTTCGAGATATTCTTCTTCATCCGCCAATTCGTGATCAAACGCTGTCACCTTGCCACGAACGGAAACACCGGCTTCATAGATTGTGTCGGGTGAACCAGAAACGAGCGGGTGCCACCAATAAAGATCTGCACCTTCCGCAACAAGGCGATAAGCACAGGTTGCCGGCAGCCAGTTAACCTCATAGACAATTTCCGGCGTCAGAAACACGCAATCGGGCACAGTTTTGCGACGGTTGGGATAGTCGCTGCACTTGCAGCTATGCGCGTCCAACAGCGTGCAGGCAACCGTTGTCCAGTAAACCTGCTCGGTATCGTCATCCAGCAATTTATGCAGGCAGCACTGACCACACCCGTCGCACAGGCTTTCCCACTCATTGCGAGTCATCTGCTCAAGTGATTTGGTTTGCCAAAAGGGTTTCTTATCCATGCCGCAGCATATAGAGCAATTACGAGCTTAGTGGCATGGGCAAATCGCCGCCCTTCGCTATTGAATGCTGAGTATTCTTGGGTTAAAGAAACCTCGTCATCCTTATGACCGTAAGCGTCTTACGTTAGGCAACGCATCAATTTAGCTGGGAACGGCTATCCATTTTTGATGTTTCGTTGCACGTTTCCCGCATAATATTCAGGAATACACATGTCTCAGTTTGAAGGCACTCGCCGCAGAAAACTGCCAGCGCGTAATGCATCTATTGTGATGCCTTTCATTCTCTCGATCATGATGACATTCGTCGTCTCACTGATCGCAACCACAAAAAACCTTGGCTTTAGCCATCCTGAGCTTGCATCAAGCTGGATGACCTCATGGGTTCTTTCATGGCTCATCGCCTTTCCGGTTCTGCTGGCTATTTTGCCAGTCGTCCGAAAAATGGTCGGCTTCATCTGCCACCCGCACTGACAAATCAAAATAAAAAGCCGCGCATTTTTGATGCGCGGCTTTTTCAATTTTGTTGCTGACGGCTTAGCGGAAAATGGCTTCGCCCTGCTCATCGACGATCTGGCGGCCCTTGTTCAGAGAAATGCTCGCAGCATCTTCGATACCGGGGCAACGATCTGCGCGAACAAAGCGGTGTTCTTTCAGCTCGCCGTTGATCGTCTTGGAAATCACACCACAGACTTGATACTGTCCACCTTCGCTATAAGGCGTCGCGATAATCAGAAATTCCTTGTGCTCCAGACGCCCAGCTTCTTTTGGCGTTGCTGGAGTTTCTTCGGTGGAACCACCACCGAAAAGACGCTTCAAAAAGGACATGTCGCTCCCTCTCTTTTTATTTAAGAACATCGCCCGAAACCGTTTCCGGCTCCGGGCGACATGCTTTAGCTATCAAGGAACGAACGCAGCTTGCGCGAACGGCTCGGATGCTTGAGCTTGCGCAGCGCCTTCGCTTCAATCTGACGAATACGTTCGCGTGTTACCGAGAACTGCTGACCGACTTCTTCAAGTGTGTGGTCAGTGTTCATGCCGATACCGAAACGCATGCGCAGTACGCGTTCTTCACGCGGCGTAAGCGATGCCAGAACACGGGTAGTCGTATCGCGAAGGTTTGCCTGAATGGCTGCATCGATTGGAAGAAGCGCGTTCTTGTCTTCGATGAAATCGCCGAGATGTGAATCTTCTTCATCACCCACTGGCGTTTCGAGCGAGATCGGCTCTTTCGCAATCTTCAAAACCTTGCGCACTTTTTCAAGCGGCATGGCCAGCTTTTCTGCCAGTTCTTCCGGCGTGGGCTCACGACCGATTTCATGCAGCATCTGGCGTGATGTACGAACGATCTTGTTGATCGTTTCGATCATGTGCACCGGAATACGGATGGTACGGGCCTGGTCAGCAATCGAACGTGTGATTGCCTGACGAATCCACCATGTCGCATAGGTCGAGAACTTGTAACCACGGCGATATTCAAACTTATCAACCGCCTTCATCAGGCCGATATTGCCTTCCTGAATAAGATCGAGGAACTGAAGGCCACGATTGGTGTACTTCTTGGCAATCGAGATAACGAGACGAAGGTTGGCTTCTACCATTTCCTTCTTGGCGATGGTTGCTTCGCGTTCGCCCTTCTGAACCTGATTGACGATACGGCGGAATTCGCCGATCGAAATCGCAGTTTCAGTAGCCAGCATCTGAATTTCCGAACGCAGACGATCAATCGCACGTTCTTCCTTGGCTGCAAATTCCTTCCAGCCACGCGCCGACAGAGTGCTGACGCGGTCGACCCATTTCGGATCCAGTTCGTGGCCCTGATATTCCTTCAGGAACTCTTCGCGACGGACGCCGAAGGATTCAGCAAGACGCAACAGCTTGCCTTCGTTCTGCACCAGACGCTTGTTAATGTCGTAGAGCTGCTCAACCAGCTGCTCAATACGGTTCTGGTTCAGCGACAGCGACTTCACAGCCTTGATCAGCTGATCTTTCAGTTCCTTGTAGCGGCGCTCCTGGCTCGAAGACAGATCGGCAGTTGCAGCCAGACGGCTTTCAACCTGCTGATCCTGCAACTTACGCAGCTTGCGGTACGTGTCAGCGATAAGATCAAGCGTTTCCATAACCTGCGGGCGCAGCTCGGCTTCCATAGCCGCCAACGACAGGTTGGCTTCGTCCTCGTCTTCCTCTTCTTCTTCCGCAGGCATATCGCCGCCGACATTGGTAATGTCGTCGTCGTCACGCGAACGGCGCACAGACTTGTCGTCGCGTGGCTTTTCTTCTTCCACACGTTCAACAATTGGTGCCTGCTTGGCTTCTGGGCCAGCATAAGTGGTTTCGAGATCAATGATTTCACGCAGCAGAATGTTGGATTCATTCAGCTGTTCACGCCAGATAATAATGGCCTGAAAGGTCAGCGGGCTTTCACAAAGCCCGGCAATCATCGTTTCGCGACCGGCTTCGATACGCTTTGCGATGGCGATTTCGCCCTCGCGCGACAGAAGCTCGACGGAACCCATTTCACGCAAATACATGCGCACAGGATCATCCGTACGATCAGTCGGTTCTTTCTTAGTCGTGGTAGCTGCAACAGCTGTTCCGGTCGTCTCGACCAGATCGCCGCCTTCTTCCGTATCATCATCGTTGCTGTCGTCGCGATCAGCTTCCTGCTCGTCGTCTTCAACCACGTTGATACCCATGTCCGATAGCATGGACATGGTGTCTTCGATCTGCTCAGATGTCACTTCTTCGGAAGGCAGCACGGCATTCAGCTCGTCCATAGTGACGTAGCCGCGCTTCTTCGCAAGCTTGATCATCTTCTTGACAGCATCGTCAGAAAGGTCGAGAAGCGGCCCGTCGGTCGCACCTTCGCGCTCGACTTCGGCTTCTTCGTTTTCCTTAGCCTTCG